>ENA-OROK01003579-OROK01003579.1-human-gut-metagenome-genome-assembly--contig:-NODE-3579-length-12116-cov-3.182655_pt1 | contig 12116 bp, 8 predicted proteins | sample MGYA00242127_ERZ509046 | MGnify/ENA primary metagenome ERZ509046 (study PRJEB26280, sample SAMEA2338728) | human gut metagenome | biome: human gut; feature: human-associated habitat; material: faeces... | reverse complement strand
GGTTTGGAAATAGCCGTTGCCCATGGTCAGCTCATAAAAATCGCACAGCATGGTCAGATTCAGCTTGTCTTTGCTCGGCATGGTAAGCACCTCGAATTTCTTCTGTAGTGGGGATGTTGTTTTCTCGATTATAAGCGGCTTTGCGGGGAAATGCAACGTTTTTCACAAAAAAGCTTTCAACTTCAGCCTCTCCGTCATATTCCGTTTTAAAGCTGTAAATGCCCTCGTCCCCGGCAGCTACCGCCTGAAACGAAATCATCTCACCCGAAAGCGCGGAAAATTCAGAAAAAACCGGAACGAAACCCACATCAGAAGCGTCAAAGGAAAATGGGGACAAAAAATTTCAAGAAAATCCTGACGACAAGAAATGACGATTAACCTTCCGAAAGCCGCCGCGATTGTGCTCGCCGCGGCGTTGTGCGCATGCACGCGGCCGCCGGAAATAAAGCGCGGGCAATTTCCACTGCCGAAAGACGTGGAAATATCGGAGTGCGCCCCCGGAAATTACGGCGGCGTATTCGTGCTGGCTGCAGCCCAGGAGCCCAAGACATTCAACCCGCTCATTGCAACAGACATATATTCGTCGCAGATAATAGACTTGATGCTCTCTCCGCTCGTGACTGTCGATCCTTTCACAATGCGGACAATCCCCGCCCTCGCAAAATCGTGGAGCATATCTGAGGACAAAAAGACATACACTTTCCATCTGCGCGAGGGCGTAAAATTTAGCGACGGCGCCGAAATAACGGCGGACGACGTTATATTCACCTTCCAAACCATATTCGCCCCGCAGCTCGGCCCGGACGGCAAGCCAGTCATCGACAAGTCAACCGGCAAGCCGCTATTGCGCTACCCTTCAAGGTACGCGGGACAGTACACCATAGGTTCTGAGCCTGTAAAATTCAAAAAGACGGGCAAGTATTCAGTAGAGTTTTCGACTGCAAAAGCTTACGCCCCGTTTATGACAGACATAGGCTTTGTAGGCATACTTCCGAAGCATAAACTGCAAAAGTCCGCCGACGACGGTTCGTTCCAAAGGGCGTGGTCAACCCAGACGGCGATTTCAAACCCGTCGGAAATAGCGGCGTCGGGGCCGTTCCAGATATTTTCGTACAAGCCCGGGGAGAGGCTGGTGCTAATGCCGAATCCGCACTATTGGCGCGCCGATAAAAAAGGAGCGCGCTTGCCGTACATCGACTTCCTGATATACAAGTTTGTCGCCGACGCAAATACATCGACAATTCTATTTGCAACCGGCCAGTGCGACGCGTCGAGCGTCGGGGCTAACGACTACGCATGGGTAAAAAACTACGCCGATACCTACAATTTTAAAATCTACGAGCGCGGCCCGGACACCGGCATATATTTTATTTGGTTCAATCAAAACCCGAATTATTCGCCCGAAGGCAAGCCGTATGTAGAGCCGCACAAGTTAAAATGGTTCACAAACAAAACATTCAGGCAGGCCGTTATGAAAGCGATAGACAGGGACGGTCTGATAAAAAGCGTATGGTTTGGGCGCGCCCAAAAGCTCGACGGAATAATATCGCCCGCAAACAAGAAATGGCACAACCCCAACACCCCAAAATATGAATACTCCCCCGAAACCGCACGCGAGATGTTCATATCGCAGGGTTTTTCCTACGACCGCAGCGGCCGCCTGCTCGACGCCCAGAAAAACCCCGTGTGCTTCGATTTCATTGTCGCCGACGGCTCCCAAAATTCAACCTCAATGGCGACTACGTTTGTCGAAAACATGAGGGCGGTCGGCATTGAGGTGAAGCTGAAATTCATGGATTTTGGAACTATGATTTCAAAAATAGACAACACTTTTGAATACGAAGCCGCTCTCATGGGGTTCACCGGCGGCGGAGACCCCTCCGGAGGAAAGGCGATATACCGTTCGGACGGCTTTTTGCACGTTTGGAATCCGCGCCAAAAATCTCCCGCAACCGACTGGGAAAAGCGCATAGACGAAATAATGGACGCCCAAGAAGTGGAATTCGACCCCGACAAGAGAAAAGCCCTCATCGACGAAATGCAAAATATTTTCTCCACAGAGCTCCCACTCCTGTTTTTAATAACGCCAATGAGCTATTCAGGAGTCTCCAAGAAATGGGAAAATGTCCGCGTGCCGCCGATAGGCTCTGTAATATGGAATATCGACGAGCTCTACGAAGGGGATTCGGAAAAACGCTAAAAAAATGTTAAAATTCATCGCAAGACGCATGCTCTCAATGGTGCCGCTAATGCTCGGCATCAGCGCGCTTGTGTTTTTGCTGATGTACCTGTCGCCGGGCGATTTTCTAAGCGAGGCGCGCAACTCGAAAGACATAAGCCCGGAGATAGTGAAGCAGGAGGAAATAAGGCTTGGCCTCGACAAGCCGTGGTATGTCCAATACGGAAGGTGGCTAAACTCCGTCTCCCCCGTAAAGACAAACCTGCTGCTACCTGAAAGCGAGCGCGGCAAACATTCGCTTGTGTACTTCGGCAGCCCCGACTTCGGATACTCTTGGAGCTATAAAATACCGGTGACGGAGCTCGTCGGGCAAAGGATTTTCCCCACCCTGCTGCTCGCGCTTGCAAGCACTTTTCTAATTTACGCCGTATCGATACCTCTCGGGGTGCTCGCGGCCGTAAAAAGGGACGGGTTCTTCGACAAACTAAGCGCGTTTTTAGCCTACGCCGCGCTCAGCATACCATACTTTTTCCTCGCGCTGCTCGCCGTTTTGTTTGCGGCAGTCACAGGGCTCTTCCCTACGGGCGGGCAAGTGTCGATACTCCACGACTTCCTCTCGCCTGCGGGAAAAGTTTGGGACTGGATTGAGCATTTGATTCTCCCGACCCTCGTTTTGTCAGTCGGCGGAATCGCCTCGATGATGAGGGTGATGAGGGGAAATTTTCTGGACTACTCGCGCGCGGAATTTGTCACAACGGCGCGCGCCAAGGGAATGGGCGAAAACGCCATAATGTTTAAGCACGTTTTAAGGAACGCCCTAAACCCGGTGATAACTTCGTTCGGATTCGCATTCGCGGGGCTGCTGTCGGGCGCGCTACTCGTGGAAAACGTGATGAATTATCCGGGGCTGGGGCAGCTTATATACGCGGCAATAATAAAGCAGGACCAATACGTCGTAATGGCGGGAGTCGTGATAGGCTGCGCAATGCTTGTTGTTGGGATATTCTCCTCGCGCTCGCCGACCCGCGGATTAGGCTCGAACGCGAAAAGGCGCCGACGAAGGCAATAGCAATATTTACCGCGTTTGCCGCTCTCGCGGCGGCGGCGCTGACATGGGCTTCGGAGACATATCCGGCATTTCTTGAATTTTTAAAGTCGGCGTCGTTTGCCGTGCTCATAGCGGCAGCGGCCGTATTATGCGTGCTGTTGGTTGCGGGGCTTGGCTGGGCGGCTGTGTTCTTCTGCAAGAACCTGCTACCGCAAACTTTGCGCTCGCCGCGCGGAGCCACTGCGCTCGCGGTTCTCGCGGTTCTGTACGCCGCGGCGATTCTCGCGCCGTTCCTCGCCCCGTACGAGCCCACCGAACAGTGCCTCGACAAATCATTCCACCCGCCGTCGGCCATATTCTTTAAGGACGGCTCCCTGCGCGTCCAATGCTACCGCCAGTCGGACCCGAGCATCGCAAAATACGAGCCTATCGAGGGCGAAAGCCTGCCGCTTAAATTTTTCGTGCGCGACGAAGACAGCAACTACAAGATTTTGGGGCTTATACCCTTTAAAACCCGCCTGTTCGGAGTGGAATCCTCCCAGCCCGACGCGCGCGTGTATCTGCTCGGGGCGGACTCAACCGGGCGCGACGTGTTTTCCAGACTGCTGTACGGAGCGAGGGTATCGCTGAGCATAGGCTTTGTGGGAATCGCGATAACTATGGTGCTCGGGTTTCTCGTAGGTGGGCTTGCCGGATATTTCGGGGGCGCTTTCGACTTTATCGCGATGAGATTCGTGGAATTTCTAATGGCAATTCCCAGCCTATACTTGCTGCTTGCAATGCGCTCCGCCCTTGCGCCGCATTTCGACAGCGCGCAAATGTACATAATGATAGTCATAATCCTCTCAGCGCTCGGCTGGGCGGGAACAGCGCGCGTGATAAGGGGAATGTCGCTTTCGCTCGCAAACACCCAGTATGTCCAGGCGGCAAAGGCTATGGGAGAGTCTCCCGTAAAAATCATAGTGAAGCATTTCCTTCCGAATGTCCTCAGCTACCTGATTGTAGCGGCGACCCTATCGATTCCAGCATATGTCCTCGGCGAAGCGGCGCTGTCGTTTTTGGGGCTCGGCATTCAAGAGCCTTCCGCATCTTGGGGGCTTATGCTCGCACAGGCTCAAAACGACACAAAAGTGCTTATGCTCGGGTTCTGGTGGATGCTGATCCCTGGCATCGCAATATTCGCAACAGTTCTTTGCTTCAACATTCTCGGGGACATACTCCGCGACATCGCCGACCCGAAAAAGGATTAGCCCCGCAATGCGCAATGTCGCCGATTTTTCCGCCGGCATTTTGATTTACCGAGAATTTGAATAAATGCCAAAAAGTAAAATTTTCCGTTTAAAAAGGGAATTGTCCGATTAAAAGGAAATCGGCTCTTGAAATATTTTCGATTTCAATCAAATTTATAATAAAACTCTCCCAAGCATGAAAAAAATAGCAGCCCTACTCGCCTCCGCCCTAATTTGCGCATACTCTTTTGCGGTTGAAAAACCGTGGCTTAGCATTTCAGCCGAGACGCCAAAGAAGTTTTTTTCGGACGTATCGGATATTATGAGGAAAGTCTATCCAGACCCGCAGTTGGAAATGACGCTCGCCTTGATGCTCTCGCAATTCGGCTACCCGAACTTCTACGGGATTGATCCTAAGGAAAATTTTGCCTTGGCCGCATTTGGGAAAGCGTCCGCTCCGCAGCTTTTTATGGCGGTAAAAACTTCAAAAGACTCCGCAATATACAAGTTCGCCGAACATGCAAAATTGCGCAAGGCGGAAAAAAACGGCTGGCTTGTATTGCAGCTGGACGGCAACCCGGAAGCCATAGTATCCGACTACGCCGACGAAACAATATCGGCCGCAGCCAAAAGCGCCTACGGCCTGTCTATAACAATCCGCGACGCAAAAAAACTCTTGGATTCCATACCCGTCCCCCAGCTTCCGCAGGAAAAATGCGCCTTGGAGGATCTTGAAAATATACTATCCCAAACGGAAGAAATAAAAACGAGCTTCGGCTACGACGGAAATTCGATTGTAAACCAGTCGGAATTTGCAGCGAAAGAAGGCACTGACACCGCCAAGCTGATAAATTCAATGTCGATAAAAAAGCGCGTTGACGAGGCGGCCTTCGTACCGCAGGACTATATGATAACCGCTCTGACTTCGTTAAACGGGGCTGCGGCGGCACAATCGTACGAGAAAATGATGAGCCCAATTTTTAAGTCGCTCAACATACCGGAAAGCGCGGTTAAATCCGCGGTTAATATGGTTGCCTCAACCACAACTTCCGCCGGGGCATTAAACTTGCAGTCCATCGCGCAGATACAGTCTGTAAATGTTTCCGAATCCCCACTTTCGCTCGAAGAAATTGTCAAGCTATCGGAGAGTGCAAGCTTCGACCTGATAAAATCGACCGCTCCAGACTCGTCGCTCAAGGCTGAAATGAAAAATGAAAGCGGCGTAAATTTCTGCGAAATCACACAGACATTACTCCCAAATATGCCCGCGCAAAAAATTTATATAGCAAAAGAGGGAAAATATTCAGTTACAGCCTTCTCCCGCGAATCGCTTTTTGACGCGGTAGCCAAAATAAAAAATCCCCCTTCCGAATACCCTCTAAAAAAATACTCCGCAGCCAACGCAAATATTGTTCTGATAATGAATAATGCCCAGATAATAAAGAAAATTTTCTCAATATTCGGGGTGGATTTCGACGGGAAAATAGGGAATACAGAAACCTTTGGATACATCGAAAAAAACTCCTTAAAGTTTAGAACTTCTATCGGCATTGGCATAATAAGAGCCTACTCCGACATACTCCGCAAAATCGCGGAAATCAACGCCCAGAACCCCGCCGGAACAAATCAGGGCGCACCGGCCGGCAAATAAAAATGTCGCGCAATTTAAAACGCGCAGCAACCGTGCTGCTTTTTAGCGGCATAGAACGCCCGCTAACCTACTCGATTCCTGAAAACCTCGAACCGCTCTGCGTGGGCGCGCTCGTGAATGTCCCCGTGCGCTCCTCAAACTCTTGCGGAGTCGTCGTAGAAATACGCCCGGCCGAGTCTTTTGAAGCGCAAAACGGGTTTAGATTGCGCCCTCTGCGCTCGCTTGCGCAGCCCGAGCGCGTCCTGACGGGCGAGCTCCTAAAACTTGCAAAATGGATGTCGGAATACTACGGCTGCGGGCTCAGGCAAATTTTTGAGTCAATGATTCCCGCAGTGGTCCGCGCCGGCAAAAGCTCCCAAGAGGTCTCCGAAATTTCAATGCCGCGCCAGATGTCCGACGCCGAGATTATTGCCGCCACAGCCCGCGCCCCCCAACAGCGCAAAGTTCTCGAATTCATGCGCGGATACCCCGACGCCATTCTAAAATCAGCCCTAATAAAACTCGCCCAGACAAATCCTCCGATTATAGACGCCCTCGTAAAAAAAGGGCTTCTCGTCCAGCGCAAAAAGGAAGTCAGGCGCACTTCGTTTGACGACGATTTGTCCGACGCCGAGACAATATCCCCCACCCCTCCTACGCTCAACCCCGAGCAACAAAAAGCCTTCGACGAAATATCTTCCGACATAAACGCCCATGCCTTCAAAACCCGCCTGCTCTACGGAGTGACGGGCTCGGGCAAGACGGAAGTCTATATGCGGGCAATGAAGGAAGTGCTCGACGACGGCGGAACGTGCATTTTTCTCGTGCCGGAAATAGCGCTCACCCCCCAGACTGTCGGGAGGCTGAAAAGCCGCCTCGGAGACTGCGGGCTCGTGGTATGGCACAGCGGGCTCACCGACGGCCAGAGGCTCGACGCCTGGCGGGCGCTCGCGCGGGGCGAAGCGAAAGTTGTTGTCGGCGCAAGAAGCTGCATATTTGCGCCGCTCGAAAACTTGCGCCTTATAATAGTGGACGAAGAGCACGACACAGCCTATAAACAGGATAAGTCGCCGCGGTACAACGGCAGGGACGTCGCCGTAATGCGCGCAAAACTCGCCGGCTGCGCCTGCATTTTGGGCTCGGCCACCCCCGCCCTTGAAACGCTGCACAATGTAAAGACGGGCAAATACGCGCTCTCAAAAATAGCGCACCGGATTGACGGCAGCAAAATGCCGTCGGTATTCATAGTTGACATGAAGCGCGAAAAGCCCGGCGCCGGCATCTCCAATATTTTAAAGGAAAAACTCGCCAACAGGCTCGACGAAGGCGAGCAGGCGATTTTATTTTTGAACAGGCGCGGATACTCAAAGATTTTTGAATGTCCCGACTGCGGCGAAGTTGAGAAATGCCCGCACTGCTCCGTTAGCATGACTTGGCATAAGAAGGAGGATATTATAAAATGCCATTTGTGCGGGTACACCGCAAAAGCTCCGCGGGCATGCAGAAAATGCGGCTCGCCAAAGGCGAAATGGCGCGGCGCCGGAACCCAAAAAATCGAGGAGGCGATATCGGCGATGTTCCCCTCCGCGCGAATAGGGCGCATGGACCGCGACGCAATGAAGCGGCGCGACAATTACCGCAAAATACTCGGAGACTTCCGCCGCGGCAAGCTCGACATACTCGTCGGCACGCAAATGATAGCCAAGGGGCTCGACTTCCCCCACGTGACGCTCGTCGGGATAATCGACGCCGACATAAGCCTGCACATGCCCGACTTTCGCGCGGCGGAAAAGACATACCAGCTGATAGTGCAAGTCGCGGGGCGCGCCGGCAGGGGCGAGGCAAGAGGGGAGGTTGTCGTGCAGACAATGACACCCGAGTCCGCGCCGATACAATACGCAAAGCGGGACGATATGGAGTCGTTTTTGGAGGAGGAGCTCGCAAACCGCGTAGAATACGGCTATCCGCCTTCCACGCGGCTCATACGGCACATATTCCGCTCAAGGAGCGAGGAAAAGCTCGAATTTTACGCCGAAAAATGGGCAGATGAGATAGAGAAAAAAATCGGCGACTTTTGTTCGATACGCGGCCCTGCGCCGGCGCCTCTCGAAAAATCCGAGGATTTTTACAGGTGGCACATTTGGTATTTTACGCAAAACGTGCGCATGGCAGTCGCCGAAATAACAAAGCTGCGGGCTGAATTTCCCATGGACGAAGACGTCGAAGACACGCTCGACGTCGATCCAATGTCTATGATGTAGCCGCCGCCCGACCGCACAAAACGGCGTTTGACAATACGTCCCCAAAAACTAAAATAAATTCACATTCCCAAAAAACATAAAACGTTAAGAAAAAATTTTCGTCTAAAATTTAGAAAGGAAAATTATGAAAAAATTAGAAATTTTGGCATTTTCAGCATTTTCAGCATTTATATGCGCAGCAGCCTCAGCAGAGCCCCAAAATGTTGTCGACAGGATAGAGGAAACGAGAGGCACCGTAAAAACCGCCTTTGGCGAATTGGACAAAGCGCGGAATTTTCTGTCATCCGCCAATTCCATTTTTAAATCCGAAACGGACTTTCTCAGGGAGAAAAATTCCAATTTCGCGCTTATGGAAGATATTTTCTCGAGCATAAAGCGCTCAAAAGAGGATCTTAAAAAAGAAATTTCCTCGTTTAAAATCCGATTTGACGCCGACGTAAAAAATTTTAAAGACGCCAAGACAACGCTTGAAGAAATAGAGAAAATCCTGCCGCTTGCCCGCAAGAAAATCGAATCCACAAACGCCGCGATTGAAAAGATGCGCGCGGAGGTCGCCAAACAGCCGGGGAACATGTACCAAAATAAAAGGGAATTTCAATATATAGAGACGGAGTTTGCGGAGGCCGCCGCCGCGCTGGAATTCGCCCAGCAAAAGCTCTCGGAAGTGCTCGTAAACATATCTGTCGCCGAGCCCAAAATCGAGGGAGTTCCCCCCGCGCTAAAACTCGCCGAAGACTACATTCAACAATTTGATTCCATCGAAAAACAAAACGAGGAAAACATACGGGATATAAAAGAATTTTTAGAAAAACTTACTGACGAATATTTGCAGTCTGAAAAGTCTCTCGCAAAAACAGCCGGAGAGGTAAACGGCGCGACTAAAGATCTAATGGCGACTTTTGCAAAGCTGTCGGACTTGATGTACAATAAAATCCCCGCATCAAAAAACTATAAAGACGCGGAATTTAAACGCCTCCCCATATTCTCCGCGCCGGGGAAAATCGCGCCATTTAAAATGGGAAATTATCGCCGCAGCAATGCGGGCAACAATGATTATGAGAATAGCTTTGGGGAAAGCGTCATGAAAAACAAAAACGAGGCAGTGACCGCCATGGCTGTAACAAATAATTTAGGCAATAAAAGCTGGCAGCGCGAACAGCAAACCGAAAAACTTTCCGTGGAATTTTCAAAAATCTCAGACGCATCCTTTGAGATTAGGGAAATCACACAATTCCTTTTGGCGGCAATCGACGAGGCCAACTCATGCAACAACATAATCGACTCCGACATATCCAAAGCGCAAGATTATCCCAAGAGAGTCATATCATACCTTTCGACGGCGCAATCGATAAAATCTTCCGTTCAAACCGCCCAAACAACAAATAAAATACTCCAATCGCGCCGCGGGATTTTTGAAAGCCGCTTTGAAAAACTCTTAAAAGAAGCCTCGGAAAAAGTTTCGGAATTTTTAAAGAAATCGGAGGCGGCAAGCGATTCGATTGAAAATATTTCAAATGAATTGTAATTCCGAGTCCCTGCCGACTCTCTATGGCAATATAAAAGCATGCGCCGCACCATGGCGCATGTTTTTTTGCGCCTTCGTAAAAATCTAACCGCAAGTTTGGCCCAGTCATTCGGACATATTGGCGCCTTTATGGCTAGCGCTTAAAAAATCTTTTTCCTACGCGCGCAGTGCGCGAAGCTTTTTCATGGATCCGCGCGTTTGGCGATAAAAAACAAAACAAATGCCAAACAAACTTTTTTTATCCGATAAGATTTTTGCGAGGCTCTTATTCCCAAAAATTTATTTTCCATTACGCGCGAATATTTTCACCCACAACCTGTATTTTAATTTTGCGCTTCTCGCCCCCCTATTTTGCGCATTGCAAAAAAATTTTTGCGCGCTTTTAGACATATCCCGTGCGCAATCACTTTGCTAAAATATTTATGCGCGCGCTATCGCAAATTCCGCTCTCGCTAAAAAATGCGCCATAAAAAAGACGCCTCGGAACTTATCCAAGCGCGCCTTTTGTTTTATCTCCGGCAAGGTTTTATTTTGATATGCAATTAAAAAGAGTGTCGGTAAATATCTTTATAGTTGTCAGATAAAAACCCTGCGGCATGTCTATTCCAAGCGCAAGTCCTTTATCCAAACTCCCGCCCTGTCGGAAGGCAGCTTCATATATTGCAAGGCAATCGAAGTTATCTCTTTGACGTTCTCAGCATTTTTCGGGAAAATGCGGGCTATCGGTATCGATACTTTTTGCCACGTTGTCGGAGACGTATCGACAGATTCGCCTGAGATAAAGCCGCCCTTAGATATGACAAGGGTCTGCGAGCCGCCTTTTTTGCCGTCCGCTCCAACGACGCCAAGCGACATCTGGAAGGGCTGTCCGCCGATATTCCTGTTGCCCAAAATATCCTCGCCGCCGTTGATTCTAAATGTCAGGGTCTTATTGCGAAAGTCCCCGTCAACGGCAAGCGGGCGCAACAGTTTAAGCGTTCCGAGGCACCAGTCGTTGCTGTCGTTGTCTATGCCCAAAGCGATGTATCCCCTGCCTTTTCCAGCCTTTACGCCGCCCCATGCCGACAATTCAAAAGAATCCCATCTCAAAGGATTTTTATTGCGGTAGGCAATAAGCTCGAAGTTGCCAATCTTTATATCCTTAAAGCCGGTCGGCGCGCCGTCTATTTGGACTGTTATTTTATCGAACGAATCGCCCTCGTTTTTGAGCAGCTTATTGAGGGGTATTTGCACGCGGTATTTGCCGGCGCCAATTTTATATAACATGCCCTTTGACGAAAAGCGCACATTGTTTACGGTTTTGTCGAGAGCCACATAGAAGCGCGGCGGAAGCTCCTTGTCGCCAATCTCAACGTCGAACGCTATGCTACCTTCCGGGGCGGTTTCAGGCAACTTGCAGGGCGCGTCGAGAAGCATAGTGAATCTCGCATGTCCCCCCATGTTTGCAGCCGACATCTCGACAAAGCTGCCGTCGAACTTTCCGTTGTCGCAATTTATGAACTTTATGGGATTAGCCGCGGCGGGTTTTAGTTTCAAAACCTCGTAGTCGCTGTCGCCCTTTGGCGCCTCGACCGTTATGCCTGTTGTTATCGTCGCGGCAGTCGGGCGCGTCAAAACGGCGTCTATGGACTTCACGAGCTTGTTCGGGTTTGGATTCTCCCACTTCCATATATACAGCCCGCGGTTTTGGGGATCTATAAATCCGGGGGCGGCTTCAGCGTTTTTATCGGGAGTGAGGATTTTATCCCAAGCGCCGATATTGCGGCCCGCGACAACGGGAATCTCCTCCTTCGATCCATCGGAGTAGTTTACGATGTAGCGCATTATTTCGCCGTCAACGTCTCCCGCGGCGGCATGCAAGAAATATATGCACGCGGCTTTCGAGTCTATTTTTACCCCTCTTAATTCGGAGAACTTTCCATATTTTCCAAAGTCGCCCAGTCCTATAGCGGTGAGGTTGTTGTTGTGGTCGGGGCGTATAAAATCGAACGCTATTCCGTTGCAATTTTCAACGCTCCACGGCAGAGATTTCAGCTCGGACTTGGAATTACCCGTAGGCAACTCAGCGCTCCTGTCGAGGTTTACGAACTCCCGCATCGGGACAGTCCGCAAATCGGCGGCGTCCGCGTAATACGCCTGTTCGGACTTCATCTTTTCCTCCCGTATCTTTTTATACCATTTGAAAACTTTTCTTTTTACAGCATCTTCCATCATCGTTTATCTCTCTTCATCCCTCTTAACTTA
>ENA-OROK01003568-OROK01003568.1-human-gut-metagenome-genome-assembly--contig:-NODE-3568-length-12154-cov-3.838830_pt1 | contig 12154 bp, 10 predicted proteins | sample MGYA00242127_ERZ509046 | MGnify/ENA primary metagenome ERZ509046 (study PRJEB26280, sample SAMEA2338728) | human gut metagenome | biome: human gut; feature: human-associated habitat; material: faeces... | reverse complement strand
CTCTGCCGCCGGAAAGCTGCTCTGTCTGCTGCATGATGCCATAGCCGTGCTGCGGATGGTAAAGAGACAACAGGATATAATAGGTCGATTCTGTCAATGCAAGGTTTTCCATACTGAAATACTCCATGGATTCTATCGGACGTCTTTATATCGTTAACCGATATATCGTACTTAAAGTATATCGTCTCACGATATACTTTGTCAAGTGTTTTCAGAAAAAAGTCATCAAAAAGCTTTAAAGCACGGTTCGTATGGAAAAACCGATGGAATGTAGAAAAATATTTTGTGCACTTTTCATAGTTTTCTTCTGAAGATTTTGGTGGTACAATATAGTCATCAAATTCTGCAATTCGGGAGGAGCTCCATGGCGGAAAAGTGTATTGAACTGGATAGTGTAGAGATCGCAGCGGCTGTTTTTGGCAACTGCGACCGGAATATTCGCTTATTGGAAAAAGAGTTTTCTGTCACCGCCGTCTGCCGTGGCACACAGCTGCGCATTTCCGGTGAGCCTGCCAACGTGGCGGCAGCGAACCGAGCCGTGGAGGGAATGCTTCTTCTGATCGAGAACCGCACCCCGCTGGAGGATCAGACTGTGCACTACTGCATCAGTTTGGCGCACGATGGCGCGGAGAAGCGGGTAAAGGAGCTGACCGAGGATTTTGTTACTGTCACGGTCAAGGGACGACCGATCCGCCCCAAAACACTGGGACAGAAGGAATACCTTAATGCCATCCGCTCCAATGCCATTACCTTCGGTGTCGGCCCGGCGGGTACCGGCAAGACCTATCTGGCCGTAGCTATGGCGGTAAAAGCCTTTAAGGCTAAGGAGGTCTCCCGCATTATCCTGACCCGCCCGGCGGTGGAGGCAGGGGAGAAGCTGGGCTTTTTGCCTGGCGACCTGCAGCAGAAGGTAGACCCCTATCTGCGTCCGCTGTATGATGGCCTGTTTGATATGCTGGGCGCAGAAACCTACGAGCGTCTGGTGGAAAAGCAGATCATCGAGGTTGCTCCGCTGGCTTATATGCGCGGGCGCACACTGGATGATTCCTTTATCATTCTGGACGAGGCGCAGAACACCACCCCGGAGCAGATGAAAATGTTCCTTACCCGTATGGGCGTAGGCTCTAAGGTGGTCGTTACCGGCGATGTGACCCAGATCGATCTGCCGGGCAGCACCCGCAGCGGTCTGGTGGACGCGCTGAAGGTGCTGAAGGATGTGAACGGCATTGCACAATGCTACTTTACTGATAAGGACGTTGTGCGCCACCGGCTGGTGCAGGAAATCGTTAAGGCTTACGAGCGTGCCGCCCATCCGGCTGCCGAAGCGGAAAATAAAGAAAACAAAAAGAATTTTAAATAACCCTTTGAAAGGAGTGGACCGATATGTCCAACAAAGTTTTGATCACCAACTCCCAGAAAGCTGTCAAGGTGCCCTCCGGGCTTCGCATCCTCATCCGCCGCGCCTGCAACGCTGTGTTGGAGTATGAGCATTTTGACCGTCCCGCAGAGATCAGCGTTACCTTTGTGGACAACGCTGCCATTGCCGAGCTGAACAATCAGTATCGCAACAAGCCCATGCCCACCGATGTGCTGAGCTTTCCTCTGGGTGAGGACGGCAAGTATGATATCGACGAGAACAACGGCTGCATGATGCTGGGCGATATCGTCATCAGCATGGAGCGCGCCATGGAGCAGGCCAATCTGTATGGGCATCCGCTGCAGCGGGAAGTAGCCTTTTTGACCGTCCACTCCATGCTGCATCTGCTGGGTTACGACCACGAAAACGGCGGTCTGGAAGCCATGCGTATGCGCGAAAAGGAAGAGGCTGTGCTGCTGCAGCTGGGTCTGCCCCGCACGGTCAGCTACACGGAATGATATCCCTTTGCAACAGAACATAAAAACAAGACAGGAGTTCGCTTTGAGTACTACAACACCCGTTCAGGAGCATTACGACACCTCCTCTGTATTCGTTGCTGTCATCGGACGGCCGAACGTGGGCAAATCCAGCCTGACGAACCTCTTGGTCGGCGAGAAGGTGGCCATCGTCACCTCTAAGCCCCAGACCACACGCACCCGCATTACCGGCGTGATCACCCGGGGGCCGCTGCAGTATGTGCTGCTGGATACTCCCGGTGTGCACAAGGCGCATAACAAGCTGGGCAAGCGCATGGATAAGACCGCCAGCGATTCCATTGCGGATGTGGATGTTTCCATGATGCTGTTCGAGCCCTACGGTGCGTTGAACGAATCTGAGATGGCGCTGGTGGAAGCGCTGCACCGCAGCGGCCCAGCCATTGCGGTCATCAACAAGACTGACCTTGTGAAAGACCCTGCCGATTTGGACGCCCGCAAGGCAGAGCTGAAGGCACTGGGTGTGTTTGATGCAATCTACACCATCAGCGTGCGCAACAAAGAAGGCAGCGAGGAGCTGTTTGATGCTCTGAGCCGTTACGCCGTGGAAGGTCCCCATTACTTTGATGATGACGCCTACACCGATATGCCGGAAAAAGAGCTGGTGGCTGAGGTCATCCGCGAAAAGGCATTGCTCTTCATGCGGGACGAGATCCCGCACGGCATTGCAGTGGTGGTGGAGCGCTTTAAAGAGCGCCCGGGCACGGACCTGATCGACATTGATGTGAACATCTACTGCGAGCGGGAGAGCCACAAGGGCATGGTCATCGGCAAGGGCGGTGCGATGCTCAAAAAGATCGCCAGTGCTGCCCGCGCCGACTGCGAAGAATTTCTGGGCTGCCGGGTCAACCTGCAGTGCTGGGTCAAGGTAAAATCCGACTGGCGGGACAACGAGTTTTTGCTGAACAATTTCGGCTTTAAGCAGAATCCCTCCAACCGCTGAGCGCTGCCAAAGCAGGACAGTTTTCCCTTGTATGCTGTGCTAGAATCAGGCTGACACTATAACAAAAGCAGCCTGTGTACAGGAAAGGGAAGGAGTGCTGAAAATGGATGCTGCCGCAAGCTGGCAGGCCTTTGCCTGCACGGGGAATATTCTCCGTTATCTCGATTACAAACAATGTGTGCAGCTGCCCGCCGAGCATCCGGCAGGAGAAACGGACGATGGAACCATTTGTGACCATGGGTCTGGTACTGAAGGAGACCCGTTATAGAGAAGCAGACCGTATTCTGACGATCCTAACCCCGAAGCTGGGCGTTATCACGGCAATGGCTGCAAACAGTCTGCGGCTGAAAAGCAAGCTGTTCAGCGCCTGCGGGCTGTTCTGCTATTCAGAGTTTACACTGGTGCCCGGACGCAATATGTATACCGTGCGGGAAGCCGAGGTGCAGAACATCTTCCATGGCGTTTCTTCCTCCATTGAAGGGGTAAGCCTTGCTATGTATCTTACCGAGATGGCTGCTGCGCTTTCGCCTACTGGAGAGGAAGCAGCCAGGGAGCTGCGGCTGGTGCTGAACAGCCTGTATATGATCAGCGAGCACCGCACCGACCTGCGGGTGATCAAGGCAGTATTTGAGCTGCGCACCATGAGTGAGTGCGGCTTTATGCCGCAGATTGTCTGCTGCCGGGACTGTGGCACCTACGATGAAGGAGATGCCTTTTATCTGGACGCACAGGAAGGGCATCTGCTCTGTGCAGCCTGCGCCGCAAAGGCAGGCAAGAACTGCAATCTGGACAAGGCTGCGCTGTTTGCACTGCGTCACATCTGCTTGGTAGAGGACAAAAAAATATTTGCATTCAAGATCTCTGTGGGCAGTCTGGCAAAGCTTTCCGCAGTGGCTGAAAACTATGCCCTGACGCATCTGGATAAGCCGCTGAAGAGTTATGCCTTTTTGAAAAGCGTGCTGCCCTGACCAAAAAGGAACAGTATGGAAACAAGCTACTTAAAAACATTAGAATTGGATAAGATCATTGCCCGAGCAGCAGAGGGCTGCGTGTGCAAGGAAGCCCGTGCTATGCTGCTGGCCATTGAGCCGCAGTGCGACCCGGATGAGGTGCGCTATGCACTGGAGCAGACAGATGCCATCAACACTCTGCTGATCAAAAACGGCTCACCGCGCTTTGGCGGAGTGGAGGGGGTCAGTCAACTTGCCGCCCGTGCCGTAAAGGGCGGTGTGCTTTCCATGGGCGAGCTGCTGATGGTGGCTGGTGCACTGCGCAATTTTCAGCACCTGACCAGCTGGTACGGCTCCTCTGAGCACGACGCGCTGCCGACCGATGATCTGTTTTACGCGCTGGCACCGGAGCCGGGCCTTGAGCAGCAGATCTCAAGTGCCATTCTGGCACCGGACGCCATGGCGGATACCGCCTCCCGCACGCTGGCAGAACTGCGCAAGAAGATCCGCGCCACTGAAAACAGCATCCGCGACCGGCTGGAAAGCATGGTGCGCAACATGGATACCTCCAAATACCTGCAGGAGAGCGTGGTTTCCATGCGCAACGGTCGGTATGTTGTGCCGGTCAAGAGCGAGTACCGCGGCGAGGTGAGCGGTATCATCCACGATGTATCCTCTACGGGCGCTACAGTGTTTGTGGAGCCGCAGGCTGTGGTGGAAGCCAATGCCCGCATCCTGCAGTACCGCGCACAGGAAGCGCAGGAGATCGAGCGCATTCTGGTGGCCTTTACCGCACAGGTGGCTGCCATTGAGCCGCAGTTTCAGTACAGCTACAAAGCCATGCTGGAGATCGACATCCTGCTGGCAAAGGCGCGGCTTGCGCTGGAGTTGAAAGCCTTTAAGCCCGCTGTGCGGACGGATTCTTCCTTTAATCTGATCCGCGCCCGCCACCCGCTGATCGACCCGCAAAAGTGCGTTCCTGTGGATATTGCACTGGGCGGGGAATACGATTCCCTTATCATCACCGGCCCGAACACTGGCGGTAAAACGGTCACTCTGAAAACTGCCGGTCTGCTGTGTGCTATGGCACAGTGCGGCTTTTTGATCCCGGCAGACGAGCGCAGTGAGATCTGTGTGTTTGATGAATTTTTGGTAGACATCGGCGATGAGCAGAGCATTGAACAGAGCCTTTCCACCTTCTCCGGCCACATGAAAAAGATCACCGGTATTCTGGAGCTTGCCATGCCGCACACCCTTGTGCTGCTGGACGAGCTGGGCGCCGGCACCGACCCTGCCGAGGGTGCCGCACTGGCTGTTGCCATCATTGAGGAGCTGCGCCGCCGTGGTGTACTGCTGATGGCGACCACCCACTATGCGGAACTGAAGGTCTTTGCGCTGGAGACTAAGGGCGTGGTCAATGCCAGCTGCGAGTTTGATCTGGAGACCCTGCGCCCAACCTATAAGCTGAGTGTGGGCGTACCGGGCAAGTCCAACGCTTTCCTGATCAGCGAAAAGCTGGGCATCCCCAGTCGCGTCATTGAGGCTGCCCAGCAGCATCTGTCTGCCGAGGATAAACGTCTGGATGCAGTTCTGGGGCAGCTGGATGATCTGAAACTTCAACTGAAAGAAAGCCAGAACGAGGTGGAGCAGCTGCGCAACGAAGCTTCTCATCAGCTGGAAGCCGCCCGCAAAAAGCGGGATGAGCTGATCCAGCAGGGCGAAAACGAATTGGAAGCCGCCCGTGCCAAGGCACGTACACTGGCACAGCAGGTGGAAACGCAGGCCTACGCGCTGACCGACGAACTGCGCCAGCTGCAAAAGGACGAGCGCATGAGCGCCCAGCAGAAGGCACAGCGCGCCCGCGAGATTGCCAAAAAGGAGACCGAAAAGCTGTTTGCCGGTACAGAGGTGGTGCATAACCCCGTTAAGGAGTTTGTGCCGCTGAAGGAGGTAAAGGTGGGGCAGGAGGTCTGCATTGCAGAACTGAACCAGCTGGCCACCGTTCTGGCGCTGCCTGATAAAAACGGCGATGTGCTGGTGCGCGCCGGTATTATTAAGACCAAGGTACCCCTCAAGGGCTTGAAGCAGCCGGAAAAACTGGTAAAAGAGCCCGCCGCGCCCAAGACCAAAGCGCAGCAGCGGTACTCCCGCCTGACCGGTGATACAAACCGCCCCAACGGCAGGGTAGAGCGCGTACAGCGCACCGCCAAAATGGAGTGCAACCTGCTGGGGCTTACGGTGGACGAGGCGCTGTCGGAGGTGGATTCCTTTATTGACCGCGCCATCCTGAACGGACAGACGGTGGTCTATTTGATCCACGGCAACGGCACCGGTGCGCTGCGCACCGCCATCCATAAGCATTTGCGCGGCAACCGCATGGTAAAAAGCTTCCGTCTTGGCCGTTACGGCGAAGGCGAAAGCGGCGTGACGGTTGTAGAACTGAAATAACCCAGTAAGGACTGCCTTTTGAAAAATTGGCAGTCTTTTTTTGTTGCAGCGCAGGGAAAAGGCGAGTATACTCGTATTATAAATGTAAAACGAACAGGAAGTAAAACTTTATGCCAACCAGTCATCGCAGACCTGCAAATAAACATAGCAAACATAAAACACGCCGCCGCAAAACACAGCACCAGCTTTTACGCGGTATGCTGTTTGTTTTTGCGGTGCTGATGCTCTGCTTCGGCCTGCTTTTATGGAAGGCGGCGCTGGAACTGAATGCACCCGCAGAACCTGCAGTCTCAGCATCAGAGGATGATTTTCGTCCTGTGGTGGGCGACCCGCCGTACCGGGTGGCAATAGACGCCGGACATGGCGGCAGCGACCCGGGCGCAAGGGGAGTAGTTGAAGAAAAACAGATTACCGCAGCAACGGCTGCTGCGCTGCTTCAGTGGCTAGAGCAGGATCCGAATTACATTCCTTTGCAGATCCGGGAAAGCTTTGAAGTAACCGCTACGCCTGCCCAACGTGCAGCCGCCGCCAGTGCCCAAAGCCCGCAGCTGCTGCTGTCCATCCACGGCAACTCCGCAGCCAACGGCTCTACGGCATCCGGCTTTGAATGCTATCCGGCAGTGCCCGGGCGCACATGGCATCAGGAGAGCTTTTATTTTGCCCGGCTGCTGGCAGGTGGAATGCAGAGCATCGGCGCAAAGCTGCGCGGACGTGGGGGAGTGCGTTACATTTATTATCTGGAAAACGACCAGAAGCAGCTGGTGGAAAACACCTACACACAGGTGCGGAACGAACGCAGTTTTACGCTGCTGGAAGATGTGGATTGTCCGGCAGTATTGTCAGAACAGTGCTTTGTGACAAACGCCGAGGATGTAGAGCGATTTGGCAGCGAGGAGGGCTGCAAGACTGTGGCGCGTATTTATTACGAAGCCATCTGTGCGTACTTTGGCACAGAACCGCTGCCATTGAAATGAGCATCGCATCACCAAAGCAGAAGAAGCGATACTGCTTATATAACATGACTGGTAACGCACCAGAACAGCCATCGCAGGCAGAAGTCAAACACTTGAACGTACTGGTAATACGTCCAGCGGTGTAGATGCAGGCGTATGCAAACTGAAACGCATCCACAGAAGCTGCCGGAAATCTGACAGAAAGAGAGAAGGGCAGCTTCTGTTTTTTGATTATAGTTGTTTCGTATAATGCACGTTATGCGAAACTCAGGGAAGTGAAAAAAGCCTATTTCCCGGATTTTTGGCGTTTCAGCCCCGGCTGGCTCATTTTTAGGCTTGATTCAACCGCTTTGCACATTCTGCACTTTTTACCATGTTTTATTGTTTTATTTGTCTCGCACTTTCAGATGCTTTCCGTGTTATGCGCTGCTTCATTGGTTCGTTAGTAATTCATTTTGCTCCAGCAATTTTATTCCGGCAAGCATCTCTATGCGCTTGCTTTATAACATTTCATGTTACGGCTGTGGTTGTTCAGTTGCTTTTGTGTAGACATTACTTTGCGTGTTTCGACCAGATCGTTTCTTATGTATGGATGCTGACTGCTTATAATGTAAATTATAAAGACCTATGACTTTAATCCGGTCAAGCCGGATCGTGTCATAGGCCTTTGCATCGTTTCAAGCGCTATTCAGGTTATAAGATCTTAGTGGTTTAAGTATCGTTCGATGAGTCGTCGGTTTCTTCGGCAGACATTGCCGAGATATCTGCTCGGAAGCCATCCTGTGCAGCGCCCTCAAAGGCCGCCATAGGGCCGGACGGTTCAGAAGCGTCCTCTCCCGCCGGGGCATTTTCGGCAGATGTCTCCCCTGCTGCTTCTGTTGTATCCAAGCTTGCTTTTGTGGCTTTTATGGGCAGTACCTTGCCCAGTGGATTTTCTTCAATGGCAGAGCGAACCTGAAATTCTTGCAGGTGCGTATAAATTTGCGTTGTTCCGACGCTGCTGTGACCCAGAAGCTGCTTGAGGGTAAGGATATCCACATTGCCGGTTTGATACATCAACGTAGCGGCAGTATGGCGCAGCTTATGGGTGGAAAAGCCCTTCAGTCCGGCAGCTTTCATTGCGCCGGAGATCAGCTGTTCTACCCTGCGGTTCGAGATACGCTCCTTGCGCATCCGCGTAATGAACACGGCTTTTTCCTTGGGTGAAAGCCCTTCCATAGTATTGCGCTTGCGCAGATACAACTGCAACGCCTCCACACAGGCATCATTCAGATAGACCATGCGTTCCTTATGGCCTTTGCCGAACAGGCGGATCTGCCGCTGCTCCAAATCAATGTCTCCAAGGTCCATGCCTACCAGCTCCGCAAGACGCATACCGCAGTTGAGAAACAGCACCACCATGCAGTAGTCCCGCTCCGGGAAATCGCTCTGGGTCTGGGTGCTCTCCAAAAGCGAGATGGACTGCTCTGCCGTCAGGTACTTGGGCAATACTTTATCCTGCTTGGGCGGACGGATAGCCGCCGTAGGGTCCTCGGTTAAGCGGTTGACCTGATTGACCAGATAATCATAAAAGCCGTGCAGGCTGGCCAGCCGCCGGGCGGTAGAGGATTTTTTGTTGCCGCATTCCCGGTTCAGAAAATAAAGATACTCGTAAATGTCCTCTTTTGTTATGCTGCCCCAGAAGGCTGTGTCCAGCCCCTTGGGGTCAATTTCTTTAAATTCTGCATCTGTTGGCACAAGACCGCGGCGGCGCTTCATAAAGCGGCTGAAAGAGCGCAGGTCACAGTAATAATTGAAAGCCGTGTTGGCACTTTTACCGGCGATCACCTCAAGATACCGCACATATTCTACAATATCCGGGGCGGCATCCTCAAAGGGCGCGTGCTTACCGGGGTTTCTTTCGTCCAGATAGATCGACATAGGTTCCTCGTTTCATCACAGGCGGTCGTTTTTCAGCGCATTGATGGCATCTGCAATATAAGCTGCGCCAACCAGCTTCATGCCGGGATAATCTGCGGCATTCAGATGCGCAAGACTGTGCTTGGGGATAACTGCCCGCTCAAAGCCGATACGCTCTGCCTCGTGCAGGCGCTGTTCCAGATTGGGCACGCTGCGCACTTCCCCGCCCAGACCTACCTCTCCGATGGCGATAAGCTTATCGCTGACCGGGCGGTCCAGCAGCGAGGAGACCATGCTCAGGCAGACTGCAAGGTCGCAGGCGGTATCCCGCAACGCAATGCCGCCTACGATGTTAACGTAGACATCCAGATTGCCAAAGAAGTACCCTGCCCGCTTTTCCAGCACGGCAATCAAAAGATTCATGCGGTTATAGTCGTATCCGCTGCAGGCGCGGCGGGGTGCCGGAAAATTCGTCTTGGTGGCAAGTGCCTGTATCTCGCTCAGGATGGGACGGCTGCCCTCCATGGTGCAGGCCACACAGTTGCCGGAGACCCCCAGCGGACGCCCCTCCAGCAGCATCTGGGAGGGGTTTTCGATCTCGGCAAGTCCTGTGCCGGTCATATCGAACATTCCCAGCTCATTGGTGGAGCCATAGCGGTTTTTTGCTGCCCGCAGAATGCGGTACGGCAGCATCTTGTCACCCTCAAAGTAAAGCACCGTATCCACGATATGCTCCATGACCTTGGGACCTGCGATCGCGCCATCCTTGTTCACATGACCCACGATGAACATGGGGATCTCCTGCTTTTTAGCTACCGCCAGCAGCCGCGCGGCACTCTCCTTCACCTGACTGACTGTACCGGACGAGGACGAGATATCCATGCAGCGCATGGTCTGGATGGAGTCAATGACCACAAGATCCGGCTTTTCCTTTTCAATCAGGCCGCAGATCTCATCCACGTCGTTTTCTGCCGCCAGAAAGATGTTGTCCTGCGGTACCTTCAGCCGTGCGGCGCGCAGTTTGACCTGCCGGACAGATTCCTCTCCGGTGATATACAGCACGCTGTGCTGGTTAGAGATTGCACCGCACAGCTGTAGCAGCATAGTAGATTTACCAACGCCCGGCTCACCGCTCAAAAGCACCACACCGCCCAGCACGATACCGCCGCCCAATACGCGGTCCAGCTCCGAGATGCCGGTCAGGATACGGCTCTTTTCCTCGGTGGTGCTGATGCTTTTCAGCTTCTGCGGCACAAGGCTTGTCTGCCCCGTTACACGCGGCGCAGCGGCGGCCTTGCCGGAGGACGCTTTGGCAGGCTCGGCTACGACATCCTCGGTCATGGTATTCCACGCGCCGCAGGACGGGCAGCGCCCCAGCCAGCGGGGGCTGGTCTCGCCGCATTGGGTGCAGACGTAGATGGTTTTGAGTTTCTCTTTGGGCATGGATGCCTCCTGAAAGTCGATACTCCCTTTATTATAGCCCAAAACACGCCCGGGGGCAAGTATGCGCAGTATAAAAACATTTGCAGCCGGAAAGGTGCAATTTTAATAACCGACCTGACCGCCGAAGAGTGCGGCACCCCGCACGGCAACAACGAGCGTATCCGCGTCGAGACCGTAGGACGCGCCGTGAAATTTTACGTCCGTTTGACGCGCCAGTGCTGAGGAAAATGGGCATCAAAAAAAGGTGCAGCCCTTTTGCAAAGCTGCACCTTTTTTTGGGTTGCAATCCGTCGGGACGGCGTTCTCGACGCCCCGACGCACAAACTGGAATTTAACTGATACTATCATAAAATCTTTGCAACACGAGTGCTAACTCTTCTGGAGATTCTATGTTTGCTTCATGACCTGTTTTCAATAATTCATGGAAGTAGGAACTGCTCAAATAATGACAAAGTTCTTTTGAAGTTTTTATGTTTGCTTTGTCCTTCTCTCCACAAACAATCAATACCGGACAAGACACCTTGTGCAGTGAGTCGCTGAAATCCAATTCAGCCATCGTACCGCACAGGCTGATAACATCTGCTTTTTTGAAGCCCATTTTATTGAATGCCGAATTCGGCATAAGGTGAAACAACATATTCTGAACTTTCAATAATTTTTTTGGCATTTTATATTGTGCTGCAATTAATACGAGTGCCTTTACTTTATCTGGGTGGTCTATCGCATAATTAAGTGCCAAAACAGCTCCTAGAGAAAGCCCACATAAGGCAATTCCATCGTTCTCCTTGTCGCATTCTGATGAGAATGCTGAATATAATTCCTTATATGTAGCAGATTTCCCTTCTAACATATCTGATAAACTCAAACTGACACTGCTTTTCAATACTTTCGTTTCTTTTATTACTCTATTCCAACTGTCTGGTTTTTGCCCTAGTCCATGCAAATATAAATACTTTATATATTGTCACTCCTTCAAATTTCGATTTGTTCCAGTATACCATACAAAAATCCCCCTGTCCAACACCGTTTGTGGTGCGGGCGGGAGGATTGCGGCCTTGTATTTATGTGTTGAAATTGCTGTAAAGCAGCCCTGCTTTACAGCACAACCTTGTGGTAAACCTTCTTGCCCTTCTTGATGACGACGCCTTTATTCAGCGCGTCAACGGTCAGAACAGCCTTCGGGTCGGTGACCTTCTCGCCGTCGACGAGGACGCCGCCCTGCTGGACAAGCTGGCGGGCTTCACGGTTGGAGCCGCACAGACCCGCGGCGACCATGGCGGCCAGCAGGCCGACACCACCGTCCTTGACAAGCTCGGCGTCCAGCTTCGTGCTGGGCATATTCTCGTGGTCGGCGGCACCGCTGAACAGGCCGCGGGCAGTGGCCTGCGCCTTTTCGGCCTCCTCCTCACCGTGGACCATCTTCGTCAGCTCGTAGGCCAGAATCTCCTTGGCCTTGTTCAACTGCTCACCCTCCCAGTGGTCCATCTCGTCGATCTGCTCCAGCGGCAGGAAGGTCAGCATACGGATGCACTTGAGCACATCCGCGTCGCCGACGTTGCGCCAGTACTGGTAGAACTCGAACGGGCTCGTCTTGTTGGGGTCAAGCC
>ENA-OROK01003567-OROK01003567.1-human-gut-metagenome-genome-assembly--contig:-NODE-3567-length-12158-cov-5.762951_pt1 | contig 12158 bp, 8 predicted proteins | sample MGYA00242127_ERZ509046 | MGnify/ENA primary metagenome ERZ509046 (study PRJEB26280, sample SAMEA2338728) | human gut metagenome | biome: human gut; feature: human-associated habitat; material: faeces... | reverse complement strand
CCCGCGACTACATTCTCCGCACCATCATCGGCAACTACAACGAGGATGCCTCCGTCGTCCTCTCCACCCACCTCATCGCGGATGTCGAGCAGGTGCTCGACGAGGTGATCTTCCTGCAAAACGGCCGCGTCGAGCGGCACACCACCGTCGACGCCATCCGCGGCGAAACCGGCAAAAGCGTCGACGAGCTTTTCCGGGAGGTGTTCAAATGCTGACCAAACTCATCCGGCACGAATTTCGTGCCACAAGCCGCATCATGTGGCCCATCTTCGCGGGGATGCTCGCGCTGACGCTTGCCATGCGCGCCTCGCAGAACGTGCTGCAAAATGAATCTCCCTGGCTGCTCAACCTGCTGGCGGTCCTCGTCACCATCGGCTTCGTCTTCGGTATCATGGCGCTGTGCTTCGCGCCGCTGGTGCTCTCCGCCGTGCGTTTCCGCGACCATCTCCTCAAGGACGAGGGCTACCTCACCCTGACGCTGCCGGTGAATATGCACCAACTCCTTGCCTCCAAGCTGATCGTCTCGGCGGTCTGGTACGCCGCGGCGTTCCTCGCCGTCGTGCTGCTGTGCATGATCGGCGCGTTCGATTTCAGTGATTGGCGGGTGGTCCCGCAGTTCGCGTCCGACCTCTTCCTCTCCTTCCGCAAGCTGGACAGCTCGATGCAGGGGCAGGCGCTGCTCTTCGCGTTGGAGGTCTTCCTGTTCTGCGTCCTCGGCGTCACCGCCGTTTCCCTCATCGTCTACGCGGCGTACGCCGTCGGCTTCAGCTTCAATAAGCACAAGAGCGCCCTCACCGCCGTGTCCGTCCTCGTGTTCTTCCAGCTCGTGCAGTTCGCGGCCATCGCGGTTCTGGCAAATCTCTTCTGCGACGGCTTCACCGCGTGGTCGAGCCTCACCGGCGTGCAGGCAGGCAATGCCATCTTTGCCGTCGCCCTCGTCTGCGAGCTGATCGTCTGCGTCATTTTCTACCTCGTCACCTATTTCTTCCTCACGAGGAAGCTGAATCTGGAGTGACCCATGAAAAAATTTCTTGTCCTCATTCTGACGCTCGCGGTGGGCCTTGCCCTCCTGCGGCGGAAAAAGTAAACAACCACCTCATCTGAAAAAGCGGCCGGAGAGCGAAAAAAGCTTTTTCGGCCGCTTTTTGCGCGCAAAATCAAGAAAAATTTAAGAAAAAAGCACAGAAAAAACACAAGCTCCGCCTGCTATCATGGCGGCAGAAATATCGGAAAGGAGTTTTCCCCATGTCCCTTCTTGAAGTCAGCGGTCTCTCCAAGACCTACACCACCCGCTTCGGCGGCGCGAAGGTCGAGGCGCTCAAAAGCGTCACCTTCTCCGTCGAGAGCGGCGAGTACGTCGCCGTCATGGGCGAGAGCGGCAGCGGCAAAACCACGCTTCTGAACCTCCTCGCGGCGCTCGACCGCCCCACCGGCGGCACGGTCCTCCTCGGCGGGCAGAACCTCGCCGAGATCCCCGAGGAGCGCGCGGCGGCCTTCCGCCGTGACCACCTCGGCTTCGTCTTTCAGGACTTCAGCCTTCTCGACACCTTCTCTCTGGAGGACAACATTCTCCTCCCCCTCGTCCTGCAGGGCAAGAGCCGCGGCGAGATGAAGTCCCGCCTTGTCCCGCTCGCCGACCGGCTCGGCATTTCCGGCCTGCTCAAAAAGTACCCCTACGAGGTCTCCGGCGGCCAGAAGCAGCGCGCCGCCGTGGCCCGCGCGCTCATCACGCGCCCGCAGGTGCTCTTTGCCGACGAGCCGACCGGTGCGCTCGACTCCGGCTCCACCGAGGAGCTGCTCCGTCTCTTCGGCACGGTCAACGGCGCGGGGCAGACCATCGTCATGGTCACGCACTCCGTCCGCGCGGCCAGCTGTGCGGGCCGTGTCCTCTTCCTGCGCGACGGCGCCGTCGCACAGGAGCTCACGCGCGGCACGGACACGGAGACCGCCTTCTACCGCCGCATCGCCGACGCGCTCACCGCGTCCCAGACAGGGGGCGGCGCGGCATGAATGCGTTCTTCTATCCCCGTCTGGCGCTCAGCGGGATGCGCCGCGACCGGCGCATTTACGCCCCCTACCTCGCCGCCTGCGTCTTTATGACAGCGGTGGTCTACGACCTCGCCTTCCTCGCCGACAGCCCCGCGCTCTACGCCGTCGGCAGCGGCGTAAACGGCATGGGCACCTCGGCGATCCGCCTCGTGATGACCCTCGGCAAGTGGGTGATGGCGGTGTTTGCCCTCCTCTTCTTTTTCTACACGAACGCCTTCCTCATCCGCCGCCGCAAGAAGGAGCTCGGCCTCATGAGCGTCCTCGGCATGGACCGCGGCGCGCTCGCCTCGCTTCTTTTCTGGGAGACCGCCTTCTCCGCGCTCGTCTCCCTCACCGCGGGACTCGCCCTCGGCGTGCTGCTCACGCAGCTCTCCGCCCGCGTGCTTTCGCATTTCGCCCGCACGGAGCTGCCCGCTCTGCCGCTGCTGGACCTTGGCGCGGTTCGCTTCTGCGTCCTGACCGATGCGTTTATCTTCTTTCTTCTCCTCCTGAACGCATGGCGGCAGGTGCGCCGCGCCTCCGCGGTCAGCCTTCTCCGCAGCGACAGCCTCGGCGAGCGTCCTCCGAGATCCCAATGGCTCCTCGTCCTTCCCGGCCTGGGCCTTCTCGGCGGAGCCTACTACCTCGCCGTCACCATCACCGAGCCGATCACCGCGATGCTCGTTTTCTTCGTGGCCGTCGTCATGGTCATCCTTGCGACATTCCTTCTCTTCATCGCGGGCAGCGTTACCCTCTGCCGCACGCTCCAAGGCAATGACCGGTTCTATTACCAGAAGAAAAACTTCGTCGCGCTCTCCTCGCTCGTCTATCGTATGAAGCGCTCCGGCGCGGGACTTGCCGTCATCTGTATCCTCTCGACCATGATCCTCGTCATGCTCGGCTCCACCGCGGGGCTCTACTTCGGCGCGGAGGACGTCGTCCGCACCCTCTCCGCCGAGATGAGCCGTGAGATCGCCGCCGAGGCGCGCGCGGAGTTCTACGCCACCTACGGCAGTCTCTTCTTCCTCGCCCTCGTCCTCAGCACGGTGTTCCTCCTCGCCTCCGTCCTGATGCTCTACTACAAGCAGCTCTCCGAGGGCTACGAGGACGCCGCCCGCTTCGCCGTCATGCAGCGCGTCGGCATGACAAAGCGCGACATCCGCACAAGCGTCAACGCCCAGCTGCGCATGGTGTTCCTCCTGCCGCTGCTTGCCGCCTTCGTCCATCTCGCCTTTGCCCAGCCGATGATCTGGCGCATTCTGCGGCTCTTCGGACTTCAGAACCTTCCGCTCGTGCTCGGCGTCACGGCGTGCGCCTGCGCCGTGTTCACCGTGCTCTACTGCGCCGCCTGCCGCCTGACCTCCAACGCCTACTGCCGCATCGTGGGCGAAGGGGTCTGAGGCCGCGTCGCCGGAAAATTTGAACAATTCCGTAACAAATCGCCGTTCCGCTTGTTTTTGCTTCGCGCCGTGATATAATAACGTGGAACAACCTCATTTTGTTGCACGGCTTCGTGCAAAAGGAAAGGAAAAATTTATGGGCATCAAATTTTCCGGCTCCGACGCCGGCGGCTTCCGCTTTGATTTCTCCGGCGCGAACAGCGCTGCCGGCGGCAGCGAGGGAAGCGCCGCGCCCAAGCGCGAGCGCAAGCCGCGCAAGGCCGTCGGCACCCCCGGCAAGCGCATCGCCATCAATACCCTCGTCACCCTCCTCGTCGGCGCGGTCTACTTCTACCTCGAGCTGCCCGCCATCAACCTCCACGCCGAGGAGTTCTACGGCTTCGTCCTGCTTCTCTGCGCGGTCTACTGCGGCTGCGCCCTGCTGACCTCCGGCTTTCAGGGCGAGGGGGCCAAGGGCTACTTCCGCTTCGTGAAGAAGCAGTGCACCGTCCCGTTCTTCCTCGCCGCCGGACTGCTCGCGCTTGCCGTCGTCGGCGGCGTGGCCTCGTGGGTCGTGTTCCGCGCGGGCAGCTACCAGAAGCTCCTCACCGTCCAGTCCGGCGACTTCTCCTCCGAGATTGCCGAGGTCGCCTACGACCGCATTCCCATGCTCGATAAGGACAGCGCCGAGAAGCTCGGCGACCGCAAGCTCGGCGAGCTTTCCGACATGGTCTCCCAGTTCGAGGTCTCCGAGGACTACACCCAGATCAACTACCACGGCCGCCCCGTGCGCGTCACCCCGCTGCGCTACGGCGACATCATCAAGTGGTTCAACAACCGCTCCGCCGGTCTTCCCGCCTACCTCATCATCGACATGGTCGATCAGAGCGTGGACGTCGTCCGCCTTGACGAGGGCATGAAGTACACCACCGCCGAGCACTTCTCCCGCAACCTCTACCGCCACCTCCGCTTCCAATATCCGACCTTCATGTTCGAGGAGCCGGTCTTTGAGATCGACGAGGACGGCACGCCCTACTGGGTCTGCGCCAAGAAGGAAAAGACCATCGGGCTTTTCGGCGGCACGGACAACAACGGCGCGGTGCTCGTCAACGCCGTCACCGGCGAGAGCGAGTACCTGACCGAGCCGCCCGAGTGGGTCGACCACGTCTACTCCGCCGAGCTCATCATCGAGCAGTACGACTACTACGGTATGTACCACAACGGCTTTATCAACTCCATCCTCGGCCAGCGCGACGTCACCGTCACCACCGACGGCTACAACTACATCGCCGAGGGCGACGACGTCTACCTCTACACGGGCGTGACGAGCGTCGGCGGCGACGAGAGCAACGTCGGCTTCCTGCTCTCCAACCAGCGCACCAAGGAAACGAAGTATTACCCCTGCGCCGGCGCGACCGAGTACAGCGCGATGGACAGCGCCGAGGGTCAGGTCCAGAACCTGCGCTACACGGCGACCTTCCCGCTGCTCCTGAACGTTGCCGAGCAGCCGACCTACTTCATGGCGCTCAAGGACGCGAGCGAGCTCGTGAAGATGTACGCCATGGTCAACGTCAACCAGTACCAGATCGTCGCCACCGGCGCGACCGTTGCCGAGTGCGAGTCGAACTACCGTCAGATGCTCCGGCAGAGCAATCTGATCTCGGACGATCAGACCGGCATCGACCAGCCGGTCGAGACCGACCGCCGCTCGCTTGAGGGCGTTATCGCCGAGATCCGTTCCGCCGTCGTTGACGGCAACAGCATCTACTTCCTGCGCTTTACAGGCGAGACGGACTTCACCGTCCGCATGAGCGCCGCGGACGTGCCCTACGCGCCGCTGCTCAATGTGGGCGACCGCGTGTGCGTTTGGTACTACGACGGTCATGTCAGCGAATTCTGGATCGAGGCGTGCGACCTTGAGCTGCTGCCCGTCTCCACGCCCGCCGAGCCGGATGACGCGCAGCCCTCCGGCGGCGTGGATGCATAAACCATGCAAATATGCAAAAAGGCGATGGATATTTTCCATCGCCTTTTGTCATGCTTCGCCGCAGCATGACAGAAAAAATTCAGATGTTAAGCATGACATGAAGGAATAATTGCAGGAATTTTAATAGGTATTATCAAAATTCCGAAACTTTTTCATTTCTGTTTCTGCGCTTTGCACAAAAAGGAAGGGAAAATTTCTCACAGCCGGACGCTTCGATTTTGGACGTACCCCCTTGAGAAAGCGCCTGTTTTGTGATAGTCTAACAGACGAGATGGAAGCACCATCGAAATGCTCTTAACGAGTAAATTTAGAGGAGGCTATTATCATGAATGCTTATATCCAGAGAGTTCTGGACGAGACCAGAGCCAAGAACGCGAATGAGCCCGAATTTCTGCAGACCGTCGAAGAGGTCCTGACCTCTCTCGAACCCGTCATCAATGCCCACCCCGAGTATGAGGCTGCCTGCCTGCTCGAGCGTATGGTCGAGCCCGAGCGCACCATCGAGTTCCGCGTCGTTTGGATGGACGATCAGCTCAAGTATCACGTCAACCGCGGCTACCGCGTTCAGTACAACGCGGCGCTTGGCCCCTACAAGGGCGGCCTCCGCTTTGCTTCCAACGTCAACCTCTCCATCATCAAGTTCCTCGGCTTCGAGCAGACCTTCAAAGATGCTCTGACCTGCCTGCCCATCGGCGGCGCCAAGGGCGGCTCCGACTTCTCCCCCATCGGCCGCAGCGACGGCGAAGTCATGCGCTTCTGCCAGGCCTTCATGACCGAGTTCCATCGTCACATCGGTCAGGACATCGACTGCCCCGCCGGTGACGTTGGTGTCGGCGGCCGCGAGGTCGGTTATCTGTACGGTCAGTATCGCCGCATCGTCGGCGCTGCCGAGTTCGGCGCTATGTCCGGCAAGGCTGTCTGCACCGGCGGCTCCATCCTCCGTCCCGAGGCGACCGGCTTCGGCGCTGTCTATTATCTGCGCGAAGTCCTCAAGCACGACGGCAAGGGCATCAAGGGCCTGCGCGTCGCTATGTCCGGCTACGGCAATGTTGGCTGGGGCATCATGAAGAAGATCGACGAGCTCGGCGGCAAGGTCACCTATTTCGCCGGCCCCGATGGCTACATCCACGATCCGGATGGCGTCTGCGGCGAAGAGAAGCTCAACTACATCCTCGAGATGCGCGCCAAGGATCCGATGCACTGCAAGCCCTATGCCGATAAGTTCGGTGTTGAGTTCGTCGAGGGTCAGAAGTGCTGGGGCGTCAAGGACGTTGACGTTTACATGCCCGCCGCTACCCAGAACGATGTCAACATGGAGTGGGCCAAGAAGATCGCCGAGTCCGGTGTTCCTTACTACATCGAAGTCGGCAACATGCCCACCACCAACGATGCTCTGGCCTTCCTGATGAGCCAGAAGCACCTCACCGTCGCTCCTTCCAAGGCTGTCAACGCCTGCGGCGTTTCCGTCTCCGAGCTCGAAATGGCTCAGAACGCTCAGCGTATCTACTGGACCGCTGAGGAAGTCGACGCCAAGATGGAAGCCATCATGAAGAACATCTACGATGCTTCCGTTGAGGCTGCCGAGCGTTACGGCCTGGGCTACAACCTGGTCGCTGGCGCCAACATCGCCGGCTTCCAGAAGGTCGCCGACGCCATGATGGCTCAGGGCATTTTCTAAGCCGAACCGCTTTGAAAACCAAAAAGAAGAGCTGCGAAAGCAGCTCTTCTTTTTTGCGCTTTTCATTGCTTACAGAACGCTCATCACATCGTAGTGCAGGCCCTCGTCCGCGTAATCGGGAATGAGACCGAGCCGCCAGACGGAAACCGAGGTCACACCCACGAGCTTGGCGCAGGCGAGCTTCTCGGCGGTGCTGCGCGCGTCCTCGTACCAGAGGAAGATATGCTGTCCGCTCTCGGTGGTGTAGGTGCACCACGGGCTGCGGGCCGTGTCGGACCAGCCCATCACGGTGTCGCTCTGGCACAGACGCTTGTAAACCGTGGTCTGCAGCGGGTGCGTGGAGCGGACCGCAGTCAGCAGACCGTCCGCATCCGTCTGCCACGCGCGGGCATCCATGCTGACGGCAAGCGTCAGCTTCGCGGGATCGTCCATCTCACGCGCCGCGGTGCGCACGGCGTAGTAGACCTTGTAGAGCGGCGCACAGGGATGGTTGCGGTAGTAGCGCGAGCCGAGGAAGCCGGTGAGATCGCTCGCCGCGTAGTCGTGCGCCATGAGGATCACGCGGTCGCAGAGCGTGCCGAGCGTCTTGAAATCGTAGCCGTCGAAGTAGGCGTCGCCGTAGACGGCGGGCATGACGGCGGCGTAAAGCGTCTTGCCCTTGGCGTGCAGCGCGGTGGAAAGCTCCGTCATAAAGGCGTTGAAGCTCTCCTTGTCCGCGGCGCGCAGACCCTCGAAGTCGATGGTCACGCCGCTGTAGGGATTGTAGCCGAGGTCGGGGTACACGCGCCCCAGCTCCGCCATGATCTCCGTGACCGCCGCCGCGCGGGAGGACTCGTCGGCGAGCATCGTGCGGAGCGGCGCGTTCGCCATGAAGACGTTGAGCTTGAGCTCCACGCCCGCCTCGCGCAGCGCGGGAACCACATCGGCATAGCCGGCGGGGATGTAGAAGCCTGAGCTGTCGTCCTTCACGGTCGAGAGCTTCGCGCCCTCCTCAGCGGAGTAGGTCATGTGGCTCCAGCCGAAGCTGACGGCGTCGAACTGCTTGGCCTGCTCGAGCTGCGAATAGGACGAGAGCGCGTAGAAGGCGTGCTTCCACGTCGTCGGCGCGTGGTACTTTTCATAGACGCGCACGAGCATGGCCGCCGCCTGCTCGCGCGTCGCGGTGCCGTCCGGCTCGAAGGTCGTCTCGGTCGCGCCGGTGGTCATGCCGATCTCGTAGGCAATGGCAATGTAGCCGCGCTGGGCGGTCACGTCGGTGAAGGGCAGCGCCGCGTTCGCGTCCGCCCTGGCAAGCTCGCCGAGGCCGAGCGCGCGCACAAGCATCACCGCCATTTCGCGGCGCGTGATGGCATCCCTCGGGCGGAATTTTCCGCCCGCGTCAATGACGCCGTTGGCGGCAGCGGTGTTGACAAACTCCCGCGCCCACGAATCCGCGATGTCGATGGCGGCGTCCTCGCCGCTCACGCTCTCCCAGCCGAACATCCGCACCAGAATGGTGACGAACTGCTCGCGCGAGATGGTCTCTCCGAGGCCGAAGCGCCCCTCCCCCACGCCGTTCATCAGACCGTACTCTGCGGCCTTGTCGATGCTCTCCCGCGCCCACGAGTCGGCGGGAACGTCGGTGTAGTCCGCGGCGAGCGCGGCGGTGCTCAGCGCAAGCATGAGCAAAAAGCCCAAAAATAAGGTTCGTTTCTTCATGGCAGCCTCCGAGGTCGGAAAAGTTTTCGACATCATTTTACAGGAATCGCCGCCACATTGCAAGTAGACATAATAAAAAATTATGTTCCCATCAAAAAAGAGACCGCCGAAGCGGTCTCTTTTCGCTGTGCGATATGGGCTTATTGCTCCGCGCTGTCGCTGTCCTCCGGCAGCGCCGCGGGGTCGGACGCCGCGCACTCCTCGCAAGCCGTCTCCGCCTTGGGCGACAGCTTCGCCGCGCCCTTGCCGAGCAGGAGCGTCACAACCCCGAGACCGAGCGGCACGGAGACGAGGCCCACCGCAAAGGACAGACCGGGCACACTGGCCGCGACGCGCCAAACGAGGATGCCGATGGCCAGCTCCGCATAGTAGCAGGGAGCCTTCTTCATCGCCCCGCGCCAGAGCAGCGCGCCGAGGAAAAATCCAAGGAACACGGAAGCGGCGATGATCGCCGCAGCATAAAGGAACAGCACGATCAGCGCAAGGCGCACGCCGACATTCGAGATAAACAGCAGGATCGCCGCGAGCGGCACGCCCGCAAGCACCGCGAAGCCGATGCCGAACGCCTTGGCATACCGGCCGAACGGCGCGCCGTAATACTTCCGATCCACCGTCTCCCACAGCGGCGTGAGCCACAGCAGGACAAAGGCGAGCAGCAGCACGCCCGCGAAGCTCAGCGCCTTACGCAGCACGATGCTGCCGACGCCCGGTTCGTCGTCGGGGACCGTAATGCTCACGCCCGCGTCGCCGCTTTCCGGCTCGTCGTAAAGCTCGGCGTTGTCCGCGATGCCGTCGGGCACGGAGCGCAGGGCGCTTGCATTGCAGTGCAGCCGCCCGCCGATCTTGGCGCCGTCGCCGATGACGACGTTCTCGGCGCTGATGTACACGTCGCCGCCGACGGAGCCGGTGATGGTGACGGTGTTGGCGGCGGCGTAGAGATCGCGCCCCACCGTGCCGTTCACCGTGATGCTCTGACCCGCGGCGAACACGTCGCGCTGCGCCGTGCCGTTCACGCCGATGCTGTAGCCCGCGAGGAACGCGTCGTTCTCCGCCGTGCCGCCGAGCGTCACCTCATAGCCCGCGGCCATGACATACGCGCCCGCGCCGTTCACGCCGACGGTCCTGCCCGCGGCGAGCAGGACGCCGTTCACCGCGGCACTGCTCCGCACGGTCTCTCCCGAAAGAAACAGTGAGCCGTCGCGCGTACCGTCGGCGGAGCCGTCGGCAAAAACGTCCTCGAACGCGGCGCAGGCCGGCACGGCGAGCGCCGTCGCCAGCAGCAGGCTGAGGAACAGGGATACGAGCTTCTTACATTTCATTTTCCTTTTCTCCTTCCACCGCAGCGGGAGCATTTGCTTTCCCATCCGCGTCTTCAAACATTTTGCGGGACTCCTCCTCGCTGAGCCCCATGATGAGGTTGACCGTGCGACGCATATCGTCCGTCGCCTCGTCCACCCAGTCGGCATCCTCGTGCAGGATGCAGCTCCCCAGGCCGTGCGCGAGGAAAATGGCCATGGTGTGCGGGTCCATCGTCGGCTTCGCGCCGCAGGTCATGAGCGTGCGGATGATGTCCTCGATATACGGCTCGATGACCGTGAGCGTCTGCTCGCGAATGGCCCAGCGGACCGTGCGGTGCATATTGCCCTCGTACTTCGCGCGGAAGGCGCGCACCTCGCGCTTGATGTAGCTGAAAAAGCGCAGCAGCGCCCGATAGGGCTTCTCCTTCGCCTCGGCGGCAAGCGCCTCAAAGTCCTTCCGGTAGGGCTCGAAGAAGTGGTCAAGCACATCGGTGAACAGCTCGTCCTTCGTCTTGTAGTAATAGTAGAACAAGCCGACCTCGCCGCCGACCTCCAGCATAATGCCGCGCACGCTCGTGCCGTCATAGCCGTGCTCAAAGATCTGTCGTCCTCCGACCTCGCGGATGCGGTTCTTCGTGCCGCCCTCGATCATCTGCTTTCGTGCCATAGGGAGTGCTCCTTTCCTGAACAGTTCTCAAATTATAGCACGCCGTAAAGAAATTGCAATATGGCGTTTTGAACAATATTCAAAAATACAGCCTTCTTTTCTGCTACCGGATGATGAAAGCGTGCAGGAAAGCGCAAAAGGTCATTGCGTTTTTGTCTATTTTCTGATAAACTGAATACATTACAAGCAACTGCAAGCAGGACCGACTGAACGAAACAGAAGGGAGCTTTATCGTATGGGACTCATCAAAGCGATCGCGGGCGCGGCGGGCGGCGTGATGGCCGATCAGTGGAAGGAATACTTCTACTGTGAAGCGATGCCCGCAAACATTCTGGCGACCAAGGGCCACAAGAAGGTCACGGGCCGTTCGAGCAACTACAAGGGCGACGAGAACATCATCACCAACGGCTCGATGATCGCCGTGGCGGACGGCCAGTGTATGCTCATCGTCGAGCAGGGCAAGGTCGTGGAGGTCTGCGCTGAGCCGGGCGAATTTCTCTACGATTCCTCCACCGAGCCGAGCATCTTCTCGGGCAAGCTCGGCGACAGCATCGGCGCTGTCTTTAAGAACATCGGCAAGCGTTTCACCTTCGGCGGCGAAGCGCCCAAGGACCAGCGCGTTTACTACTTCAACACCAAGGAGCTCGTCGGCAATAAGTACGGCACGGCGTCCCCCGTCCCGTTCCGCGTCGTGGATCAGCGCGCGGCGATCGACATCGACGTGGGCATCCGCTGCTTCGGCGAGTACAGCTATCATATCGCCAACCCGCTCCTGTTCTACACGAACGTCTGCGGCAACGTGAGCGAGGACTATGACCGCTCGAACCTCGACAGCCAGCTCAAGACCGAGCTGCTCACCGCGCTCCAGCCCGCGTTCGCGAAGATCAGCGAGATGGGCATCCGCTACTCCGCGCTGCCCGGCCACACGGTCGAGCTGGCGGACGCGCTCAACGAGGCGCTGAGCGCCAAGTGGCGCGACCTGCGCGGCATCGAGGTCGTCTCCTTCGGCGTTTCCTCCGTCACGGCGAACGAGGAAGACGAGAAGATGATCAAGGAGATGCAGCGCAACGCGGCGTTCATGGACCCGACCCGCGCGGCGGCACACCTTGCGGGCGCGACCGGCGACGCGATGAAGACGGCGGCGGGCAACCCGAACGGCGCGGTCGGCGCGTTCATGGGCATGGGCATGGCAGGCGGCATGGCAGGCGCGCAGATGGGCAATCTCTATCAGCAGGGCGCGCAGCAGCAGGCGGCGCAGGCGCAGGCGGCTCCCGCGGCGGCAGGCTGGACCTGCGCGTGCGGACAGGCGGGCAACACGGGCAAATTCTGCGCGAACTGCGGCAAGCCCGCCCCCACTCCGGCGAATGAATGGACCTGCGAATGCGGCGCGAAGAACACGGGTAAGTTCTGCTCGAACTGCGGC
>ENA-OROK01003557-OROK01003557.1-human-gut-metagenome-genome-assembly--contig:-NODE-3557-length-12189-cov-2.720455_pt1 | contig 12189 bp, 9 predicted proteins | sample MGYA00242127_ERZ509046 | MGnify/ENA primary metagenome ERZ509046 (study PRJEB26280, sample SAMEA2338728) | human gut metagenome | biome: human gut; feature: human-associated habitat; material: faeces... | reverse complement strand
ATGCTTTTGACTTCGGCGATACCGACACTTACGTATGCCATACCTGCTATTGCCGGCCTTTTGCTTGTTATAATAGTTATTGAAGTTAACAAAAAATGGGCTTTCGGTGTTTATTTCGTAGTCGGCGTGCTCTCGATGTTGCTTGTTGCCGATAAAGAGGCGGCCGTTATGTATGTGATGTTTTTCGGATACTATCCGATTATTAAGGCTATGGTTGAGAAAAAACTCAACAAAGCACTGTCTTGGACCGTTAAATTTATAATATTTAATATCTCGATGATATTGGCGTTTTTGATTGTCACCTATGTATTCAAGGTTCCGTTTGAAGAGATGAAAAAGTATGGTGCCGCAGCCGCTTGGATTTTGTTGGCTCTCGGCAATGTTGTGTTTTTAATCTATGATATAGCTCTTACGCGTCTCATTACTTTATATATGCTGAAGTGGCGTAAAAGCTTTAAAAGGATATTTAAATCATAAACGGAACTTTTTTACGCTTGTTTCTCTTTTCAAAAGAGAAATTATGAGTTATAATATAAAAAAACATTTCGGAGGTTAATTATGCTTTCTAAAGAAAGAGTACTTGAGGTATTAAAAGAAGCAGGTGTTTTACAGGAAGGACATTTCCTTTTAACATCAGGCAGACACTCAAATAAATATCTTCAGTGTGCAAAGATTTTCTGTAATACAAAGTACAGCGAAGAGCTCTGCGCAGATCTTGCTAATAAGTTCAAAAATGACGATGTGGAAGTAGTAATCGGCCCCGCCATGGGAGCAGTCCAAATGGCGTATGAAGTCAGCCGCGCTCTCAAATGTAAAAACTTTTTTACCGAGCGTGATGAAAACGGCAAGATGACTCTCAGACGAGGCTTTGTTATTGAGAAGGGTCAGCGTGTTCTTGTTGTAGAGGATGTTGTGACCACAGGCGGCTCTGTTCGAGAAGTAATAAATCTTGTCAAAGAAGCAGGCGGTGTTGTTGTCGGTGTTGGTTCTATTGTAGACAGAACCGACGGAAAAATTGATTTCGGCGTTCCGTATAAGGCTGTATATTCGGCTGATGTTGTTTCGTGGGAAGCTGATAATTGTCCGCTTTGCCGTGAAAGCGGATTACCGCTTGTCAAGCCGGGTAGCAGAAAGATAAAATAAAATGTCCGACTCAAGCCGTAATTTGCACGAAAACCATCGAGCAAGAGTAAGGAAAAGATTTGAACACGAAGGTTTGAGAACTTTTGCCGACCATAATGTGCTTGAACTTTTACTTTTTTATTCCATTCCGCAAAAGGATACAAATGATATTGCTCACAGATTGCTTGACGAATTCGGCTCTCTTTCGGCTGTGTTTGATGCACCTAAAGATGTGCTTATGAATGTTGTCGGTGTAGGAGAGAATACAGCTACCTTGATTAAGCTTATGCCGGAACTGTTTTCTCGTTATGAGCAGGATAAAATCAAAAACGAAAGTATTGTTCTTGATTCTGCTGAGGCTGCCGGTAAATATTTTATGTCGCGGTTCATCGGGGCTAATACTGAAAAGCTTTATGCTGTTTGTCTTGATAATAATTGCAAAGTGAAAAAGTTTGTTGAAGTTTCGGAAGGTAATCCTGATTACACCGATCTTAATATGCGAAAGCTTGTAAGTGAGGCTATCAACACAAATTCCTCTTCGGTAATTATATCGCATAATCATCCGTCAGGAGTTGCGGCTCCTTCTGCTGCCGACGTTGATGCGACGCGAGCCCTTATTTTGATGCTGAAAAAGCTTGGAATTAGGGTAAATGACCATATAATAGTTGCAGGAAAAAATTACTTTTCAATGGCAACCAGCCGAAAATTCGAGTATTTGTTTATGTAATAAAAAACGCTCTCAAATGAGAGCGTTTTTTAATTATTGGTTAGAATCGATATTAAATATATTTTTTTATTTTCTGATTTATTTTTTCGCGATTTTCAAGTAGCCAAGAATTACTGTGCGGATATTCGGAAAAGGTTATAGGCTTGTCTGTAGAATCCTCCATAAGCTTAACGACGGCTTCTTTTCCGATTTTTGTTTCTAAAAGCTGCAACGCCATCATATCCTGCAGTCCGTCATAAAACACATTTAGCCTCAGGGAATTTAATGGCGTAAAGTTATCTCCCGGATAAACTATGAAAGAATCTCCCGAAGCAAAAGCTTTTCCGGCATCGGTCACCTTGTATGGGTCAATAGGCTTTCTGGAATACTGGCTAAAGTAAAAATTGTAGCCCCAGTGAAGAAATCCTTTGACTGAGTATTTGTACATTTGGTAACCGAGAATTCTGTTCCTGACAGACGGCATTGAAAAAAATCTGTTAGAAACATTTTTTGACGATTGTGCGCTGCAATAATATGTCCAAAGCTCTTCGGTTTTTCCTATAAAGCTATCAATATAGTCGTTAGCAGGTATCGGGTAGCGAACATTGCAAATTTTAGCAAGCGGATAAGAAGACATCGCATCTATTATTTTGTATTCCGGGAAAAGATGATGGATTATTCTGCTTGCTTTTTTATATGACATAAGAGAACTGAACGGGGGCTCATCAGATACATGAACCAATACATTGTCTTCAAGATTTTCTTTTCGCAAAAAACTTTTTAACGCAAAGGCAAATTGACGCAAAAAGTGTTTGTATTCAATTCCGGTTGCTTTTGTGTTCCACCCGAAGATTTTCTCCTCTTTCCCATTTACGCAAGCTTCTATTTTAGGCGCGTGTTTCGCTCCCCATTGTGTGAAGAAGTGTGACAACTCAAAGTATTCGATTCCACACTCTTTAGAGATGCTTATCCACTTTTTCAATAGCGAAAAATCAAAAGAGTAAGCACCGTTTCCGGCAGTATTTATCTTAACGAGTTGAACGGTAGGACGTTCCTTGCCGATTTCGGTATCAAGCGGCGGTGTGAAAATCGGTGTTAAAACGCAGTTCATACCGTATTTTACGGCTTTATTCAAATAATTACGCAATGCTTCCCAATATTCATCGGTAAATGCTTTGAAGCCGTAATACGTCATAAGGCAGTCGGTGTGAATCCAATTTGTGTAAATAAGAGTTTGCTTTGGCAAAAGTGCGTCAATTACTTCAACAGATAACTCTGTTTTATATGAGATGCTCTTTGTTCTTGCTGTTACTACTATATTGTGGTTGCCGCTCGGTAAAAGTTTTTCCTCGCTAGGAGAAATTTCAATCCAAAAGGCGAAGGTTCCTGAAGAGTCAAAAGAACAGCCTTCGGAAACAGGAAGTAAAAGATCGGGATATAGTCCCGGTACTTTTTTTATGTAAAAGTTATCGGTTCTTTTCGGTGCCGACAAGTCGCTAGGCACGTTTTTGACAACCGAGATGTTAAGGAAATCATTTAGCGAGGAGGCTATATCAATATTTATAAATTCACTATCAGTTATATCTAAAGCTATTTGAAAAGACTTTTTTTCATTTTTCAGCATTGAAAAATACTTTAACTCCGTGAGGTCCGATACGTCTGAATCGATAAAAATTTTTTCAAGTGATGAGACTGCTTTAATTGATTTTAACAAAATTAACACATCCGGATACTTTTTTGTCTATTTTACAAAAAATTGAGTCGTTTGTAAAGCCGCAATTGTGTTATAATTAGCTTGCACATATTAAACAGTAATGGTAAAATATATGTCTGTGAAAAAATTTGTGAGGGTGAATAGTTTGAAATACAGAGAAAATCTCAGAAACGTAGCCATTATAGCTCACGTTGACCACGGTAAAACTACACTTGTGGATCAGCTCTTAAGACAGAGCGGTACATTTAGGGATAATGAGGTGGTTCAGGAGCGCGTTATGGATTCAAATGATATTGAACGCGAGCGCGGAATTACCATTCTTTCCAAAAATACATCTGTTCATTATAAAGGAATAAAAATCAATATTGTCGATACTCCCGGTCATGCCGATTTCGGCGGCGAGGTTGAACGTATACTCACAATGGTTGACGGTGTTCTTTTGCTTGTTGATGCCTTTGAGGGCTGTATGCCGCAGACAAGGTTTGTTTTAAAAAAAGCACTTGCACTTAATAAAAAAGTAGTAGTTGTTGTTAATAAGATTGACAGACCCGGGGCTCGTCCTGCCGAAGTTATAGACGAAGTTCTTGATTTGTTTATTGAACTCGGCGCGAATGACGATCAGCTTGAGTTCCCGGTTATATATGCTTCCGCTAAAGACGGATATGCATCGCATAATCCCGATGACAGAAGCGGTGATATGCGACCGCTTTTTGAAGAAATTATTAGTGAAATTCAGCCGCCTGAGGGCGATGTTGACGATCCGCTTCAGTGTCTTTTCTCAAGCTTGGATTATGATGATTATATCGGACGTATAGGTGTCGGCAGAGTCCAGCGCGGCAGAATAACGGTTAATGATAAAGTCGTGCTTTGCAGAACCGACGGTACGCAGGAGAATGTTAAAATCTCTCGCCTTTATCAGTTTGAAGGCCTTAAAAGAGTTGAAGTCAATGAGGCGGCAGCAGGAGATATTATTTGTGTTTCCGGTATAGCGGACCTCAATATCGGGGAAACTATATGTGACCCCGAATGTGTAGAACCATTGCCTTTCGTTAAAATAGACGAGCCTACTCTTTCAATGAACTTTATGGTAAATGACAGTCCGTTTGCAGGAAGAGAAGGAAAATTTGTCACTTCTCGCAATCTTCGTGACAGATTGTTTAAAGAAGTTGAAACTAATGTCAGCATGAAGGTTGAGGAGACTGATTCCACAGACTGCTTTAAGGCTTCCGGCAGAGGCGAACTACATCTTTCTATTCTTATTGAGACAATGAGACGTCAGGGATATGAGTTTCAGGTTTCTCGTCCGCAGGTTATCACAAAGGTTGAAAACGGGCAGCTTTTAGAGCCTATTGAACTTTTGATAATTGAGGTACCCGAGGAATATGTAGGGACTGTAATGCAGAAAATAGGCTCCAGAAGAGGCGAACTCGAGAATATGGGAACGCGCGACGGCGGTTCAACACATCTGGAATTTAAAATACCTGCAAGAGGTCTTATCGGTTATCGTTCCGAGTTTATGACAGATACCAACGGTAACGGCATTATGAATAACGTGTTTTCGGGATATGAGCCTTACAAGGGCGATATTGAAACCCGTGAGCGTGGTTCGATAATCGCGCATGAAACAGGCGAGAGCACAGGCTACGGTCTGTTTAATACGCAGGACAGAGGTCGACTTTTCATAGGTCCCGGTGTTGAAGTTTACGAGGGTATGATTGTCGGCGAAAGCTCACGAAACGAGGATATTGTTTGTAATGTTTGCAAAAAGAAGCAAATGACAAATACCCGTGCGGCAGGCTCTGACGATGCACTTCGTCTTGTTCCTCATACCGTGCTCAGCCTTGAACAGTGTATGGAGTTTATCAAAGATGATGAACTCTTGGAGGTCACTCCCGAATCTTTAAGGCTCCGTAAACGTATACTCGCAAAGGATCAGCGACTTAAACAGCAATTCAGAAAGAAGTGATTGTTTGATTATAGATTTCCATACTCATGTTTTTCCCGACAAAGTTGCGGCTAAGGCACTTCCTAAGCTTGCTGCGGGTTCAGGTGGTATGGAGCCTGTTTATGATGCAACCGTTGACGGTCTTGAATCGTTTCTTAATAAAAACGGTATAGACAAAGCGGTTGCCCTCAACATTTCTACTAATACGCATCAGCAAAAAAGTGTTAACGACTTTGCTGTTTCGCTTCTTAAAAGTGACAGAATAATTCCCTTCGGAAGCGTCCATCCCGACAGCCCCGATGTTTTCGACGAATTGGAAAGGTTAAAAGCGGCCGGTATAAAAGGAATTAAACTTCATCCCGACTATCAAGGCTTTTTCGTGGACGAAAAACGTATGCTGCCGATTTATAAAAAGATTTCGGAGCTGGGCTTTATTACCGTATTTCACGCCGGTGTTGACATAGGATTTCCGGAGCCGGTGCATTGCACACCTACGATGCTTTTGAGAGTCTTAGACGCTTTCGGTGACGCACCGGTTGTTGCCGCGCATTTCGGCGGATATCTTCTGTGGAAAGAAGTTTATGATGTTCTCTGCGGCACCGATATTTATCTTGATACCGCGTTTTCATCGGGCAAAATGCCTCCGCGATACGCAAAAGAAATTATCGACAAACATTCTCCCGATAGGGTTTTGTTCGGCAGTGATATGCCTTGGAGTTCTTCTGTTAATGAAGTTAACTTTATTAAAAGTCTTGGATTAAATGCTCTGGATGAAGAGAAAATATTGTCGGGTAACGCTGAAAGGCTGTTAAATTTATAATAAATAAAATAACCTCTTGACTTATTTCGGTTAAGAGGTTACAATTATGCCATTACGCTTTAACAGATAAAAGCTTTAAAGCATAAAATCATTAAAGAGGAATGAAGAGATGGAAAATAACACCGTTTTATGGATTACCATTGCAGCATACATAATTTGTCTTGTTGTAATAGGTATTGTGGAAGGCAGAAAGGCAAAAAGTATTGCCGATTTGACGGTAGGCGGCAGAAATGCAGGCGCGTGGCTTTCGGCATTGTCTTACGGAACAGCTTATTTTTCGGCTGTAATGTTTGTAGGATATGCAGGCAAAACAGGTCTCAGCTTTGGACTTTGGGGCGTTCTTGCAGGTCTCGGAAATGCTGTTTTCGGCTCATTACTCGCATGGCTCGTATTAGCGAGAAGAACGCGCGAGATTTCCGGAAGACTTAAAATACATACAATGCCTGATTTCTTTGAAAAAAGATATAACAGCAGAGCCATGAGAATTTTTTCGGCTGTGGTTATCTTTGTATTTCTTATTCCGTATTCGGCATCAGTTTACAGCGGTCTTGCCAGCGTTGCTGATGTTTTACTCGGAATAGACGATACGATTTTCCTTATAATAATTGCCGTTCTTGCAATACTTTTGGTAACTCTCGGCGGCTATCTTGTACAGGCACGTGCCGATTTTGTGCAGGGTATTGTTATGATGTTCGGTGTTGTTTTCCTGATAGTTGCAATTGTAAGATGTGATAAGGTCGGCGGAATTGACGGCCTAATTGAATATGCGCATACAGACGCAGGTCTGCCGAAATTAAACGGTTCGCAATGGGTTTCGCTTATGGCAACGGTTCTTATGACGAGCTTCGGTACATGGGGTCTTCCGCAAATGATACAGAAATACTTTGGTATAAAGGACGACAAACAGGCGAAAAGGGGAGTTGTTATATCAACCTTTTTTGCATTGCTTGTTGCGGGCGGCGGATACTTTATCGGTTCGCTTTGCCATCGCTTCTTCACGGTAGGTGTAGATATGCCGTCAGCCGATTACATTGTACCTAATATGCTTAAAGCCGCTAATCTTTCTTCAATACTTCTCGGAATAATAGTTGTGCTTTTGCTGTCGGCTTCGGTTTCGACGCTTTGTTCCATAACTCTTTCGGCAAGCTCTACGCTTACCATTGATCTTGTTGCGACGAAAATAAAGCCTGATATTGACGATAATGGAAAAAGCAGGCTTACAAAAATTTTCTGTGTGCTGTTTATTATACTTTCTTACGTGGTAGCAAATACAAAGACCCCGATACTTGATATGATGAGCTATTCTTGGGGCATAATCTCCGGCTCGTTTCTTGCTCCGTATGTACTCGCTTTGTACAGTAAAAAGCTTAATAAGCAGGGCGCGTGGGCAGGCATTATAACCGGATTTGTAATTGCGATAATTCCTGCCGGATGCAAAATACTTAACCTCTGCGGTGTAAATAGCAGTCTTGTTTTAAAATTACTTGCACAAGGTCCGCTTTATGCGTGCATAGCTATGATAGCTTCAATAATTATGTGCCTTGTTGTAAGCTTTGTCACAAAAAACAAAACAGATAAAGAAAATGTCGAATTCTTTTATAATGGTGTTGTAGACAACGAATAATTATGCTATAATTATTTAAATTTATATATTCTGCCGCAGCTGATAACTGCGGCTTGTTGTCTGTATAAATTCAGAAGATTGGAAATGGTAAAATGTTTTTTCAAAAAGATGTCGAAACAATGAAAAGAAAGGATATTGAGGCTCTTCAGCTCGAAAAGCTTCGTCATATGGTAGATTATTGTTATCGTAATGTTCCTTTCTACACAAAAAAGCTTGATGAAGCTCATGTTACGGCTGATAAAATCAAGTGTCTTTCTGACATTAAGTACATACCTCCTACAACCAAGGCAGATTTGCGAGACAATTATCCGTTTGGGATGTTTGCAGTGCCCATGAGCGATATTGTCAGAATCCATGCTTCATCCGGCACTACCGGTAAACCGACCGTTGTAGGGTATACAAAAAAAGACCTTGATATGTGGTCGGATTGTGTTGCCCGTATCGCCGTAGCGGCAGGGGCAACAAAAGAAGATATAGTTCAGATTTCTTTCGGTTATGGTATGTTTACCGGTGCTCTTGGGCTTCATTGCGGTCTTGAAAAAATAGGATGTGCCGTTGTTCCGAATTCGAGCGGCAATACGGAAAAAGCTCTAATGTTTATGCGCGATTTTAAGACCACCGCGCTTGTAGCTACACCTTCGTATGCCCTTTATATGGCAGAAACCGCAAAAAAACTCGAATATCCAATGAGTGATTATCATCTGCGTCTCGGTCTTTTCGGTTCCGAAGGATGCACACCGGAAATGAGAACACAAATCGAAAAAGGCTGGGGACTTTTTGCAACCGATAACTACGGAATGAGTGAGCTTTTAGGTCCAGGTGTTTCGGGTGAATGTACCGAGAGATGCGGCCTTCACATTAACGAGGACCATTTCCTTGTTGAGGTTGTTGACCCGGAAACTCTTGAACCCGTTGACGAGGGTGAAGACGGTGAACTTATTGTAACGCCGCTTTCTAAGGAAGCTTTCCCGTTATTGAGGTACAGAACAAGAGACATTTCCAATGTTATATATGAACCTTGCAAATGCGGAAGAACATTTGCGAGGATGGAAAAAATTAAGGGCAGAAGCGACGATATGCTTAAAATACGCGGAGTTAACGTATTCCCGTCTCAAATTGAGAGCGTACTTGTCGGAATGAAAAATGTCAGTCCGCATTATCAGCTTATCGTCAGAAGAGAAGGCTTTGCGGATACTCTTGAAGTTCAGGTTGAGCTTTCCGATAATTCTCTTCTTGAAAGTTTCGGTATGATTCAGGATCTCCAGAATTCCATAAAACATAATCTTCATACGGTTCTCGGCATTCAGTGTAAGGTCAGCATTGTAGAGCCGATGACAATTGAGAGATTTGTCGGAAAAGCAAAAAGAGTGATAGATTTAAGACACGAAAAAGACTAATTTGGGGTGAAATAATGAGTAAAAAACTTTTAATCGGTAATGAGGCTGTTGCCCGCGGACTTTACGAGGGCGGCCTTAGGGTAGCTTCAAGTTATCCAGGTACGCCAAGCACAGAAATAACGGAATGCATCGCAAAATATGATGATGTTTACAGTGAATGGGCTCCTAACGAAAAAGTAGCCATGGAGGTTGCTGTCGGTTCATCTATCGCCGGCGCACGTTCTTTCTGCGGTATGAAACACGTTGGATTAAATGTAGCTGCCGATCCGCTGTTTACCGCTTCATATACAGGTGTTAATGCTGGTATGGTTATAGCTGTTGCCGATGATCCGGGGATGCATTCCTCACAGAATGAACAGGACAGCCGCCACTATGCTAAGGCAGCTAAGTTATTGATGCTTGAGCCGTCTGACTCCGAGGAATGTCTTGAGTATGCCAAAGCTTCTTATGAGCTTTCGGAAAAGTTTGATACTCCCGTCATATTAAGATTGACAACAAGAGTCGCCCATTCAAGAAGCATAGTTAATATCGGTGAAAGAAACGATATAGGCGTTAAGGAATATGTTAAAAATCCGGGTAAATATGTTATGATGCCTGCCATGGCAAAGAAAAGACATATTGTTGTAGAGGACAGAATGGTTGCAGAGCGCGAATGGGCTGAAACCGCCTCTATAAATACCGTTGAATATAACGATAAGAAAATCGGTGTTATCTCTTCCGGTATTTGCTATCAATATGCAAAAGAGGCATTGGGCGACCGTGTTTCGTATCTTAAACTCGGCTGTGTAAATCCGCTTCCGATTGAACTTATTAAGAACTTTGCCGCTAACTGTGACAAGGTCTATGTTCTTGAAGAGCTTGACCCGTTTATTGAGGAGCATTGCAAGCAGATAGGAATAGATGTTATAGGTAAAGACGCTTTCACATTACAGGGCGAATACTCACAAAACCTTATAGCAAAAGTCATTTTCGGTGAAACAAAACCGACTATGAAAGCGGATATTGATATTCCCGCACGTCCGCCCGTGCTTTGTGCCGGTTGCCCTCATAGAGGTCTTTATTATGCGCTGAAAAAATTAAAATTGACGGTAAGCGGCGATATAGGATGCTATACTCTCGGTGCACTTCCGCCTATCGGAATGATGGATACCTGTGTTTGTATGGGTGCTTCTGTATCTGCACTTCACGGCAGGAATAAGGCTGATGAAAACAACTGCAAGAACTCTGTAGCGGTTATCGGCGATTCAACGTTTATTCATTCCGGTATTACAGGACTTATTGATATTGCTTATAATCAAAGTAACTCAACCGTTATCATACTTGATAACAGCATTACGGGTATGACCGGTCACCAGGACAATCCGACTACAGGAAAGACAATTAAGGGCGATCCAACTACCGCAGTCAGCTTAGAGCTTCTTGCAAAGGCTGTCGGTATCGACAGAGTCAGAGTAGTGGACCCGTATAACCTTAAAGAGTGTGAAGATGTAATCCGTGAAGAAGTTGCCGCAGACGAGCTGTCTGTTGTAATTTCGAGAAGACCTTGTGCTCTTTTAAAATATGTTAAACACAATCCTCCGCTTAAGATAAACAAAGATAAATGCGTCGGTTGTAAAATGTGTATGAAGATAGGCTGCCCGGCTATCAGCATGAGAGACGGAAAGTCGGAGATTGATTTTACACAATGTGTCGGCTGTAATGTATGCAGTCAGCTCTGCAAATTTGACGCAATAGAGGAGGGCAAATAACATGGAAACAAAAAGTATTATGATTGTCGGAGTCGGCGGACAGGGCACTCTTCTTGCCAGCAGAATACTTGGCGCGGCGCTTATAAGTAACGGCTTCGACGTTAAGGTCTCGGAAGTACACGGTATGAGTCAGCGCGGCGGATCGGTTGTTACTTATGTAAAATACGGTTCAAAAGTTAATTCACCCATAGTTAATGAGGGCGAAGCCGATTTGATTCTTGCATTTGAGCAGCTTGAAGCTGCAAGATGGCTTCAGTATCTTAAAAAAGACGGAACACTAATAATAAACACGCAAAAAATCGACCCGATGTCGGTAATAATAGGTAATTCGGTTTATCCTGACGGTGTACTTGATGCTATTAATAAAGCAGGAGCAAAAACTACAAATCTTGATGCACTTTCTCTGGCTGTCTCGGCAGGCTCTGCCAAAGCCGTAAATGTCGTTCTTATCGGTGTTATGGCCTCACATATGGATTTGAATCGTGATGTTTGGATTAACGCTATTAAGAATACTGTACCTGAGAAATTCCTTGAGATGAATCTCAAAGCATTTGACCTCGGTTACAATTATAATAAGTAAGAAAGAACGGAGATATTCAAATGCAAAACTATTTCACCCCGGACATTGAAACCGCTTCAAGAGATTATCTTACTGCTATACAGTCTGCAAGACTGATTAAAATGGTTGAAAACTGCTACAAGCACGTGCCATTTTATAAGCAGAAGTTTGATGAGATTGGTCTTCTGCCCGGTGATATTAAATCAATAGCGGATATAACTAAGTTGCCTTTTACAATTAAACAGGATCTTCGCGATAATTATCCTTTCGGCCTTTTTGCCGTTCCAAAAGAAAAGCTTGTACGAGTTCACGCTTCTTCGGGAACGACAGGCAAACAGACTGTTGTAGGTTATACCAAACAAGATCTGGACACTTGGTCCGATTTGGTTGCCAGACTCTGTGTTGCCGCCGGCACAACCGATGAAGATATCGTACAAATTTGTTTTGGATACGGTCTGTTCACCGGCGCGCTGGGACTGCATTACGGCCTTGAAAAAATAGGCGCCACCGTAGTTCCGAGTTCGAGCGGAAACACAGAAAAGCAAATCATGCTA
>ENA-OROK01003554-OROK01003554.1-human-gut-metagenome-genome-assembly--contig:-NODE-3554-length-12197-cov-2.315928_pt1 | contig 12197 bp, 6 predicted proteins | sample MGYA00242127_ERZ509046 | MGnify/ENA primary metagenome ERZ509046 (study PRJEB26280, sample SAMEA2338728) | human gut metagenome | biome: human gut; feature: human-associated habitat; material: faeces... | reverse complement strand
CTTAACCTTTGAAGAGTCAAAGAATGTCTGTAAATATTCACCCCATGAACCTTCTGCCTGAGCCTTGCCACTCATATACATACCTGATGCTGAATAATCCTTAACTGTTGAATCACCTGCTAAAAATACATTTACTCCATCTCCAAGTTCTATATCTGTTGAACCCGTTGGATCTTCATATCCTTCCCTTACATATGCATCTGCCTTATAACTTACCGCTTCAGACTTTATTCCGCTTATGTTTTCAGGTACAACTTCAACTTCAATATACTTTCCAATTGCATCTTTTGTGATTTTATATGTATTGTCTACATTGGCGCTTGTTGCTTTTACAAGAGTCCTGTTTCCATCATTATCAACAATATACCAACGGATTACTGATGCATCAGATGCATCATTTGCATTGCCAAGTGAGTATACTACAGTAAGAGTATGTCCTGGATATGGTGCATTGATATCTCCATTATCAACAAGATATGGTGTTTTTTCAAATATCACTGTACTCTCATCAGCAACATAATCCGAAGGTGTCCAGCCAGAAAGATAATCATTCACAACATCTTTCTTTGCAACGCTGTCATCTGTCACAACTCCTGTAACTCTCTTAGACATATCAACTGCTGTTCCATCTGTGTAAACAGAATTATATTCTTTATAGTTTGCTTTTTCTGGTTTGTTACCAGACATATCAAACCATCCTTCATCTTTTATGTAACTGCCATTTATCTTAGTATTAAGGAATGTTACTCTCGCATCCTGTCCCCAAGGTCTTCCAAGATATCCCGCATTTACCTCAAGTTCATCGTTTCCTGTTATTGTACAGTTTCTAAACACATACCCTGCCTTAGTTGCTGCTGTTGGCTTGTGTGCTGTAATATAACCGCCAACAGAGCCTGTACTATAACCAAAGAATCTAAGCTCACATCCGTCAAATACTGCATTGCCATCACCAAATATGTAATCTGTATTACCTTCTATGCGACAGTTCTTAAAATACATATTAGTTGCAGAATTACCTGTATATAATGTATCCTGGCTTCCAAGGAATGCACAATCTGTAAATTCTACCTTATCAGCTTCTATAGCCATGGCTGTTGCTCTTTCAGTTGCTGCTTTTGATGTAACATCTGTTGAGTAATTTCTTTCTGGAAGCTTCGTATCAGTTGGACTTACGCCATCTTCTATTTCTTCATCTGTTATATATCGGTTAAAAGAAGCTTCAAATGTAATTCCATCAGCACTAAAACCAGTTGCTGTATTTTTAAGCAATACTGAACAACCCCACTTTGAAGCAGCAGCTTTATCATACTTATCATATGCATTTTCAGCATTATAATAACCGGTTGAATCTATGCTGTAATACTCATATCCAATTCCATAATACCATGTAAGAAGTACCTCTTTACCTGATGACTTTTCATCATTAACAAGTCTTACATAAGGAGTTGATATAACAACCTGTTCTCTGTATGTACCAGGAGCAATATGTACAGTAACTCCGTTCTTTTCATCCGGAGCTGGTGTCATTGCCGATATTGCTGATATCGCCTCTTTTACTGTATTAAAATTAATATTTCCTTTTTCTTCATATCCAACATATATATCAGATACTCTTTCAACCTGCTCTTTATCCTTGGTAGATACCATTAAAATATCTTTAGTCACATCAGCATCGCTTACTACTATATGTGTTGTTGTTCTATATCCATCAGCAACAGCTTCGATTGAATATGAACCATTTCTTAACATAACTTCATATCCATCTGTCGTTACTTTTCCTGTATATATATACTTATCATCTACATTCGTAAACTTAACATCTGTAACAGCTGTATTACCATCAAGTCCTGCAAACTTTCCTGCTGCCTTATATAACCTTCTGGCAGAAACTTCAATATCTCTGGAATAGCTTACCTGACTTATTATCTCGCCTCCGCTTAAAACTTCATAATCATTAACTCCGATAAGTTCAACTGTATACTTGACATCAGGTTCAAGTGTAGCTGTAAATGCCTTTTCAGAATCAAGCTTAAGAATCACATCATCTGCTAATGAAGATGAATCAGCCACAAGTTTGACTGATAAATTAGATGTATCATAGTCAGCAGCAAAGCCTGTAACCTTTCCTGTGTATGTATACACTTTCTTCTCTTCTATGCTTAATGTAACTCCAGACTTTCCTGTAAGAGCTTCATCTACTGTTGTCGAAATATTCTTTGTAGCATTCGAAAATCCATATCCTGCTACTCCTGATAATACTGCAGTATAATTACAGCCTGCTGCAAGTGTAGCTGTAAATGTATTCCCCTTTATATCTGCATCATATGTAATACCATTAGCCTCATCCTTAAACATAACCTTATAGCCGCTTAGCTGTGCGCCATCTATTGTTCCACTTACTGCAACTCCAGGTATCCTGACAATTCTGTTATATATAGGTTTTCCTGCTGCTGCATCTGTATACACCTTATATGATCCACTATACTTAGCCACAAATTCATATTTAGTACCCTTGTTAGTAAAGCTGGCTTTTTCTACCTGTTCATTATCTTCACCAAGATATTTAAAAACAAGTGTTCCTGTAGCAGCATTGCTTGATGCCATGTATACAACTATCTTATCTCCTGCTATTACATTGTTAATGGTAACATTTCTTCTTGTCTCTCCTCCTGTACCATTACAGTAATACATACCACCCGCTGTATATCCATCATCATATGCTGTTGTTGCTAAAGCATTGGTTCCATAGTTTTTGCTTGATGTTGAGAACAATCTGTCATTAGCTATATGATTGATAGTAAGATCACCAAATGTTGTCTCTCCAGCAACAAATTTTCCAGCCTGGGATACATTGGCACAACTATCCCAGTCAGAAGCAGTGATATTATTATTATATTTACTAGTATCTGCTTCCTGTACTGCACCCATATCCCATACGTCAATCTTTCTTTTTGACGCATCTGATCCTGCTGCAAATGCAGCCACATCTATGCTTGTAATAAGCATAAGAACTGCACATAAAAGACTGCTAAGACGTCTTTTAGTTATTCTGCGCATATTGACCTCCCTTTCTGCCATTAAAAGGCATCACTATATTATATATTTGCATGAATATCAATAATTTTTGTTTCAAAAACTATTTAATATTCATAATGCAATTGTATAGTATGAACCAATGTCAAGGTCAATATTTTTAATGTATTTAACAAAGAATTGTTTTTATATACGTACACGTCACATTATAAAACTGCTGCCATTAATCCTCCCAGGGACGAATCCTGTAAGCAGCCCCTATCTCATCACATAGCTTCTGACACTCTGCCTCTTCCTCGTGAGATATGGTTGTGTCAACTGTTGTAAGAACAACATTAGGGATATACCTGGTACATTCCTTTGCGAAGCTTATCATTTCATCAAATGATTTTTCGCCGAACTTACTTCTTACAAGTGCATTGTATTCATCTTTGTGTGGATTGTTAAGACTGATTGATATTGTGTCAATCAAGCCTTCCATCTCTGGCACAATGTCTCTGCCATTAACAAGATTTCCAACTCCGTTAGTATTGATTCTTGTCTTTTTGCCATATGTTTTCTTGACATACTCAGCAACCTTGATAAGAACATCGAATCTTTCTGTCGGTTCTCCGAATCCGCAGAATACGACTTCTTCATACTCATCCATATTGAACTTTTCAAATTCAGCAATAACCTCATCATATGATGGTTCTCTCTCAAGCCAGAGTCTGCCTGACTCTCCGATTCTGTCCATTGTCTGTCTTAAACAGAAAGTACATGAATATGGACATTTGTTAGTTAAATTAACATATAAATTATTATGAACCTTATATAATATCTCCATTGTAATTCTTCTCCTTTTTACTTCAACGTAGTCAGCAGTTCCTCAAACGGCACACCGTCTGTCAGAGGAATATCCATCTCTATAGCCTTGAGTATGCATTTCTTTATGAATGTAGATGCCTTTCTTACTGACTCGTGGAAATTCACACCATTGACAGCGTCTGCCGCTATTATTGATGCGAATATATCTCCTGTTCCGGAACGCTGTGTTCCAACCTTCATAGTCTTAATAAGATAGTCTTCCCTGTTCTTTTCGTAACAGTAATTACCAATATAATGGCCCCGCTGGATTCCTGTAATAACAATCTTAGATGGTCCCATTGCAACAAGCTTCATCGCAATTTTTTTAAGCTCATCATTGGAATAATCCGGTCTGTATGGCTCGTCAGTTATAATACATGCTTCTGTGAGGTTTGGAGTAAGAATATCTGCATATTTTACAAGCTTCTTCATCTCCTGGCATGTCTCATCAGTATATGTCGGATACAGATTTCCGTAATCACCCATAACCGGGTCGATAACAACAATATTATCTTCGGTCTTGAAATTCTTGAAAAATTCTTCAACAATTGCAATCTGATTATGTGAACCTAAGAACCCTGTTACAATTCCATCGAATTTAAGGTTTAACTTCTTCCACTCTGCCATATAAGGCGGCATATTCTCTGTGAAATCTTTAAAATAAAAGCTGTCAAAACCTGTATGATTAGAAAATATCGATGTAGGCATTGGACAGCACTGAATCTTCATTGCTGATATAACAGGTAGCTCAACTGCAATAGAACATCTTCCAAAACCAGAATAATCATTAATTGCTGCTATTTTCTTCTGGTTATTATGAGACACATTTTTATCCGGCATATTGTCTCTCCTTTCGTCTGAATGTTACATAAAATCTTTACCCCTTAATATACAAAAAACTGGCATATGATAACATAGCCAGTTTATGTAATATTTATATGGTCAGATTAAGCATTTCCTTCGACTTAAATTCTTTATCGAATACAATGCTTTCCAGCCTGTTTACCACAAGCCTTAATTCTTCCTGGACTTCTTTGGTAACGGTGAATGAATACAGCCTGTTAAGCTGTGCTGTGACAATATACTGGAGTGTATATACCGTTGAGCCCGAAAGTGTAATTCCATCATATACATTTGTGGCACAATTCTTACAGCATAGTCCGTTTCTTGAATATGAATATACATACAGATTATCTTCTCTTCCGCATTCGTGACATGTGAAGAAATCCGGACACTCACCGTTAACTGCAATCATTCTTATCTCGTATATGAATCTTATAAGTTCATGGCTTACAGCACCTCTGCCCAATGCCTTTAGAGTGATATAAAGCAGATTAATCATTTCTGATGCATCAAGATTCTCCCTGCCATAATAATCTGCAATCTCAGCAAAATAGCAGGCGTAGCACACGGCATTAAGGTCATTTACCACATTTTCAAAGTACTCCTTAGCTGATGCCTTATACATCGTATATGAATCGCGTCCACGGTACACCTCAAATGTTCCGAATATAAAGCTTCTCGTAACACCAATCAATGCGCTGTTAGGCTTTCTCGCACCTTTCGCAAATACCGTTATCTTGCCATACTCCTTAGTCAGTATAACCAGTCTTCTGTCATATTCCCCGACAGGCATGGCGGAAAGTATCATGCCTGTAACAGTAGTAACCTTTTCTGACTCATATGTGCCACCTTCTTTTACCTGACCTGCACTCTGCTCTATACATCCTTCTTGTCATATCCGAAGTTCTTAAGAAGAATATCACTGTCGCGCCATTCCTTCTTAACTTTTACCCAGAGCTTAAGATTAACCTTCATGTCAAGCTGCTTCTCAATCTCGTATCTTGCATTAGTTCCGATTTTCTTAAGCATTTCACCACCCTTGCCGATAATAATTCCTTTATGGGAATCTCTTTCGCATATGATAGTAGCGTCGATATCTGTAATAGGACCTCTTGCATTTCTTCTTTCCTTAAAGCTGTCAATAACAACCGCAATTCCATGTGGAATCTCATCATTTAATGCATGAAGTGCCTTCTCTCTTATAAGCTCTGCAACAATCTGCTTCATTGGCTGGTCTGTTACTGTATCTTCATCATAGTACATCGGACCATAATCAAGATGTGAGAATATAACATCAAGCAGGTCGTCAACATTATTGCCGTTTCTTGCGCACACAGGAACAATATCAACAAAATCAAGTTCCTTTCTGTAGCAGTCAATAACCGGAAGAATCTCCTCTTTCTTGATTGTGTCAGTCTTATTGATAACAAGAACTATAGGAGTTTTACATTCTTTAAGCTTCTCAACGATATGCTCCTCGGCAGCTCCAAGATGTGTTGTAGGCTCAACAAGCCAGCATATAAGGTCAACCTCACTGATTGTCTTCTCTGCCGCACCAACCATGTATTCACCAAGCTTGTTCTTAGCCTTGTGGATACCCGGAGTATCAACGAAAACAATCTGTCCACGCTCATCAGTGTATACAGTCTGTATTCTGTTTCTTGTAGTCTGAGGCTTGTTAGAAGTAATCGCAATCTTCTGTCCGATTATCTGATTCATAAGTGTTGACTTACCAACATTAGGTCTTCCTATAAATGTTACAAAGCCTGTCTTAGTTCTTGTGTTCTCTGCCTTAGCGCCCCCGGTAATTCCGCTGGCTGCAAGCATCTCATCTAAATTCATACATTCTTCCTTTCTGTTATCCCTGTACCTTGATAAGTGGCTGTATCTTATCAAAAAGCTCACTCTCTTTATTGATTTCCTTGCTGCTTCCCACAACGCAGAAATAATTCTCATCCATTGCACATCTTACAAGTGGAGCAAGCTCTCTTATTCTTTCTACATTACAGTCAAGAACCTGACCTCTTTCTTTCTTGAGTGATTCATAATCTGTGTTACAGATGTATGCACCAAATGATCTTGTTCCCTTTGCTGCCGGATTCATAGGTGTATCCATATCACCTATTGTTCCGATTATGAACTTGACCATGTCCCTGTCGCTTACATCAAAATGTTCAAGATAGTCTGCTGCATTTTCATATATATCGTTAGTCTTTCTTAAGTTAGGGTCTCTGTAAGAAACCATATACATGTCACCGTTTCTGTAAGAACCGCTCATGCAGCCGTATGCGCCGCCTTTTACTCTAACATTAATCCAGAGATAATCATACGAGAATATAACCTTAAGCACTCTTAATGCTCCTGTGTATTCATATCCTCCATCTCTGAAGTTACCACATCTTGCAACATACTGGACCTGTGAAGCTGAAGTATATCCTGTCTTGACATTTGCAGGTGTGTACTTTCTTTCGCATGCTGGCATGTCCGATTTTTTCAATTCTTCCGCATACTTTCCGAAAGCAGGTGCAAATGCATCATATCCCTTATCATCAGCAGTAAAGCTGACAATAATATTCTCTTTGTGGAATATATAATCGACAAGTTTGCTTAACTTATCTGCGATATCTTCCTTAAGCTCATCAAACTGTGAGTCAAGCTTCTGTATAAGCTCATAGAACCCATATCCTCTCATCTCGTTAGAATAATATGCATTTCTTGAGAACTGTGCCATACCTGCAAGCATTGCTGTTGAATGTCCTGCACTTGTCATTGTGCTTTCCATTCTTGACTTAAGCTTCGCAATTATCTCTTTAAGTCTCTTATAATCTGAGAACTTTGTCTTATATATAATTTCATTCATCATATCAAGGACGAACTGGATATTGTCATAGAGAACCTTACCCTTAACCTCATACATAATAGTACATTTGTCAAAATCCTTATTATCTGTGTATATGGCAGCATCAGTTGAGATTCCACCACAGTTAATATTGATTTCATTAGTCAGCTCTGTATATGTGTACTTTTCAGTATCCATAAGTCCAAGAACCGAGCTTAAAAGTCCGATATATGGAAGCAGTTCATCAGGCACATTCTTACAGTCGTAGCACATCATTATATATGCAATTCCATTAGTGAACATATTGTGGTGGATTACATCAACACCACCAATCTTCTTAGGGTCAATATATAACTTAGCCGGCTCTCTTGTGATATCCTTTAACTCAAGCTGTGGAATCTTCTCAAGATCCTTCTGGCTTGAAGGTGTATCCTGATATTCCTTTAATGCCTTTGTCTGCTTAACAAGCTCTTCCAGTTCTTCCTTGGAAAGTGTTGCCTTATACTTTGCAAGCTGCTCTGCTTCCTTTGCTTCCTTCTCCTCTGCAAGTCCATGCTTTGGAACAAGACTTAACACTACCTCATGATTATTATTAATAATATTGTCTTCAATGAATTTCTCAAAGAAGCCGTTCTCTGAATTCTTCTTGATTATTTCAAATGTCTCTCCTGCCTCAACATGAACAAATGGCTTGTTCTCATCATAAAGCCAGCTGTCCATCATTGTGAGATAATACATAAGTCCCTTCGGATATGGCCCAAAATCAGCTTCTCTGTATTTGAATTCGTAATAGTTGATTCCTGCCTTAACCATTCTCTTGCTAAGACCGTTCTTAACAATATCAGAAAGCGTGTCTTCAACAACACTCACAAATCTGTCTCTGTCACTTTCATTCGCATTCTTAGTAATAATTGAATACACCGGCTGATACACAGAAGTCTCTAACACACTGTACACATCTGTTCCAATTCCGGCGTCAATAAGTGCCTGCTTAAGCGGAGCACCCGGTGCCATGATAAGTGCATAATCAAGAATCTGTAATGCAAGATAGCTTACTGGGTCTGTTGATGTTCCGATAACAACATTGTAAGAAAGATAAGTGTTATCCTCCTCTGGCTCATCATCAGTAATTGCATACTCTCTTGTCTCATACTTAGGTGCGTCAAATGCTTTCTGGAAAGTTACCTCGGCATCTATATTGACATCATTCTTATCAAAAGCTGAGAGGTATTCGTTATTAAGATATTCAAGCCTCTCATCAACATCAATATCTCCGTACAGATAGATATAACTGTTCACAGGATGATAATATTCCTTGTGATACTTAATAAAATCTTCATACTTAAGCTGTGGTATAGCCTCAGGGTCACCACCGGATTCATTCTTGTATTCAGAATCAGGGAAGAGTGATACAAATGTATATCTTGAAAGCACATCATCTGCTGAAGAATACACACCCTTCATCTCATTAAATACAACTCCGTTATAAGCAAGCTCTCCATCTACATCTTCAAGCTCATAATGCCAGCCTTCCTGCTTGAATATCTCCTCATGCTCATACATTGCAGGATAGAATACCGCATCCATATAGACATCCATAATATTCTTAAAATCTGCCATATTGCAGCTTGCAACAGGATATACTGTCTTATCCGGATAAGTCATTGCATTAAGAAATGTGTTAAGAGAACCCTTGCATAGTTCTACAAATGGGTCTTTAACCGGATATTTTCTTGAACCACACAAGGTAGAATGTTCAATTATATGCTGCATTCCCGTGTCATTATCCGGTGGTGTCTTAAAACCTATAGAAAATACCTTGTTATCATCATCATTAGAAATAATTGCAACTCTCGCACCTGATTTCTTATGCTTTAATAAAAGTCCTACAGAATTAAGATCATTAAGCTTTTCAATGTTCACAAGCTCATATGCACCGTAATCTTTATTAAGTTCGTTATATCTTGTCTCTAAATTCATATTACTGCTTTAATCTCCAATCTTTACAATAAGGAATTATACATATAAATATAATACCCCACAATGTAGGATTTTACCACATTGTGGGGTGAGTGTAAACTTACATTACATATGTAAGCTATAGTATTTATTTGCCGAAAAGACCTTTCTTCTTACCGTGTCTTTCATTGCCTGTAAGCGCCTTTTCATATGCCATAAGTGCGTCCTTCTGCTCCTGATTAAGCTTTGTAGGAATATCAACTATTAAAGTGATATAATGATCGCCTCTCTGTGCTGCATTTCTTACACTTGGCATACCTTTGCCTTTAAGTCTTACTCTTGTACCTGATGCTGTTCCCGGCTTAACTTCGTACAATACTTCTCCATCAACAGTCTTAACCTTGATTTCACCGCCAAGTACCGCTGTTGGATAGCTTATTACAACATTAGAGAATATATTGTATCCGTCTCTTTCAAATTCTGTGCTTGCTGAGATAATAACAGCAACTAAGAGGTCACCTCTTGGTCCGCCATTAACTCCCGGCTCACCTTTGCCCTGTATACGTACGCACTGGCCATTATCGATACCAGCCGGGATATTGACTTCAATAGTCTTCTTGCTGCTTATATAGCCTTTTCCGTAACAATCCGGACACTTCTCCTTAATTATCTTACCAGTTCCATGACAGTCAGGACATGGCTGCTGACTTCTTACCATTCCAAGGAATGACTGCTGTGTGAAAGTTACCTGTCCACGACCACCACATTTGCTACAGGTCTCTGGTGATGTACCAGGCTTAGCTCCTGTACCGTGACAGCTTGAGCACTCATCCTTTAATGTAACATCTATCTTCTTGGTTGTTCCCCTTACTGACTCGTCAAATGTAATTCTTACATTAACTCTTACATCAGCACCTCTTCTTGGTCCATTGCTGTTTCGTCTGCTTCCGCCGCCTCCGAACATACCGCCAAAGAGATCTCCGAAAATATCTCCCATGTCACCAAAATCGAAATCGAAGCCACCTGCTCCAGCTCCACCTGCTCCGCCTTCAAATGCGGCATGGCCAAACTGGTCATACTGTCTTCTCTTTTCAGCATCGCTTAACACCGCATAAGCTTCAGAAGCCTCTTTGAATTTTATTTCAGCTTCTTTATCCCCTGGATTCATATCAGGATGATATTTCTTTGCAAGTTGTCTGTATGCTTTCTTAATAGCAGCGTCATCGGCATCCTTAGGCACGCCAAGGACTTCATAATAATCTCTCTTATCTGCCATGATTGCTTCCTCTTTCTTATTTAATCAACAGAAACTGCACGGAGTTTACACCCCATGCAGTCCTTATTCCAGTCAGTTATTGCTGACAATTAAACCTCTTTGTAATCTCCGTCAACTACATCATCACCGTATGGAGCTGAACCATTAGAAGCACCAGCACCCATATCAGGACCTGCACCTGCTCCCATGTCTGGGCCTGCACCACCAGCAGCCTGCTGTGACTCATATAACTTAGCGAAAAGCTTCTGAGCACTTTCCATAAGTTTTTCCTTGGCAGCCTTGATTTCATCAACCTGTGCATCTGTCATGTTTTCTGGGTCAGAACCATCAACAAGTGCCTTTAATGCGTTAAGGTCAGTCTCAACTGCAGCCTTGTCAGAAGCATCAAGCTTGTCGCCTGCCTCATCCATAGCCTTCTGTGTCTGGAATACCATTGAATCAGCTTCGTTACGTGCATCAATAGCATCCTTACGCTTCTTATCCTGAGCCTCGAACTCAGCAGCTTCCTTAACTGCCTTATCGATATCTTCATCAGACATGTTAGAACCAGCAGTAATTGTGATGTGCTGTTCCTTACCTGTTCCAAGGTCCTTAGCAGATACATTTACAATACCATTGGCATCGATATCAAATGTAACTTCAATCTGTGGAACACCTCTTCTTGCTGGAGGGATACCATCAAGTCTGAACTGTCCAAGTGACTTGTTATCTCTGGCAAACTGTCTTTCACCCTGTACAACGTTGATATCAACGGCTGTCTGGTTATCAGCAGCTGTAGAGAAAATCTGGCTCTTCTTTGTAGGAATAGTTGTATTTCTCTCAATAAGTCTTGTAGCAATACCACCCATTGTCTCGATTGAAAGTGAAAGTGGTGTTACATCAAGAAGAAGGATATCACCAGCACCTGCATCACCAGCTAACTTACCACCCTGGATAGAAGCACCGATAGCTACGCACTCATCTGGGTTAAGAGTCTTGCTTGGCTCATGTCCTGTTAATGACTTAACCTTATCCTGCACAGCAGGGATTCTTGTAGAACCACCAACTAATAATACCTTTGAAAGCTCTGAAGCTGTAAGACCTGCATCTGAAAGTGCATTCTTAACTGGCTCTGCAGTCTTTTCTACAAGGTCATGTGTTAATTCATCGAATTTAGCTCTTGTAAGAGTCATCTCAAAGTGCTTTGGTCCTTCAGCTGTAGCTGTGATGTAAGGAAGATTGATTTCTGTCTGAGTTGTGCTTGAAAGTTCCTTCTTAGCCTTCTCAGCTGCTTCCTTAAGTCTCTGAAGAGCCATTGTATCCTTAGAAAGGTCAACGCCTTCCTTAGCCTTGAAATCATTTAACATATACTGTGTAACAGCATTATCGAAATCATCACCACCAAGCTTGTTATTACCAGCT
>ENA-OROK01003534-OROK01003534.1-human-gut-metagenome-genome-assembly--contig:-NODE-3534-length-12249-cov-2.452846_pt1 | contig 12249 bp, 10 predicted proteins | sample MGYA00242127_ERZ509046 | MGnify/ENA primary metagenome ERZ509046 (study PRJEB26280, sample SAMEA2338728) | human gut metagenome | biome: human gut; feature: human-associated habitat; material: faeces... | reverse complement strand
GACGGCAGGCGCGGCGGCGGGAGTTTCCTCAGCCGCGGGCTTATTGGAAGAGGCCTGTCCGGCAGGCTTGTCCCCGGCTCCGGCGGCCTTTCTGGGGCCGAAGGGGCTGGGCTGGCTGGCCTGAGCCGCATCCTGCGCGGCTTCCTTCTGATCCTGCTGGGCGTCGACGGAATCGATGGCCTCGGCAAGGGCGGCTTCACGCAGGAGGCGCTGGTGCTGGGCTATGGCTCTGCGGCGCTCCTCGATCATCTTCTTGCGCTGGGCCATGGCGGCTTCGTACTGGGCCTTGCGCTGAGCCATCATGGCTTCATACTGCTGGCGCTGGGCTTCCATCTGCTGCTGCTGTTCCGCCTGGGCGGCCTCGGCCGCGGCTTCGTTCTTCTCTTCCTCCGTGGGCTGGATGAGGCTGGCCACACCGAGATCCTTCGATCTGGGCTGCTGCGGCGGGGGAGCCATCTTCTCATGCTTCGGGAAGTAGGCGAGACCCTGGGCCGTTTTGCCGTCGCCGTCCGGGAAGGAACCGGAATCAACCACACCAAAAATAAGCGGAACGTTGCCAAGCCAGCGGACCTGATAGGCGAAGGTGCCTGAGGCGTTGGAACAGGTGCCGTACGTGGCCTTGGCCGCGTGCTCGTTCCAGTCCACGCCGGCGAGCGGTGTGGAAGCGAAGGCGTAGCGTCCGGGCCAGAGCAGGGCCTGGGGCGAAAGCACCACGATATCGTTCGGGGTCTTCACGCTCTTCGCGAGGTGTTCCATATTGAAGTAGGCCACGACGCAGCCAAGGAAGTCGATGCCGTCGTAAAGCGGCATGGCCACCATAACCTCGGGACCTTCAGGCGTCTGCTGCACGTCGCAGCGGAGGGCGCGGGTGCTCTGCTTCTTGTCCTCGTAGAGGATGGAGTTGAAGTCGAGCTCTTTCGGGGTTTTGCCGGGCATCGTTTCCTGTCCGAGAATGGAACCGTCGGACTTGACGCCGGCGAAGCCGTCAACCCAGGGAACTTCCTTGAAGAAGTTGTCCATCCAGGCGCGCGTCGGCGGCTTGTCCGCGTTGGCCATGAGGCGCTCCAGCTTGTGAAGCTGGGTGTCAATGCCCATCATACCCTTAGTGAAGATCTGGTCGCGCTCGGTGAGCTCACCCTTATCATCGTAGTTGATGGAGGCCGGCTGGCTGACGTATTCGTACCAGAGGCCTTTCGTTCCTTTCCACACGTTCTTGACGGGCTGATACCGGGAACATCCGGCTCCCATGACCAGAGCGGCCACAAGGCAGGAAACGCACAGCCCCTGTTTGAAATGTATTGGCAAAATCAAGCTCCCTTAGCTGCGGGCCCTTGCGTCACAGCGTCTGGCAAGGGCATCAATCAGGCTGATCATTTTCGGGTCTGGGTCGTTTTTCGGTTCCGGCGTCACAGTCTCATCGTTCTGGGGCTGACGGCCGGCCTGTGAGGCCTGCTTCAGCCGCTTTAGTTCGGCGACGCGCTTCTCGTCGGCCTCGCGGTCAGCGGGAGCGGCGGAGGCGGCGAGTTCACTGTAAATAGACAGGGCCGTATCGTAGTCGCCCTGCTCCGCCAGAACCTCGGCATAGGAACGCGTGCGGAGAGAGGAGGCTCCTCCGGCCGGCTCGGCCTCGTCCATATCCTCGTCTTCAAGCAGTTCTTCAGGTTCTTCCCCTGATTCGTTCTCCGATCCGGCGGCAGTTTCAGGTTCCTCACTGACAGCGCTTTCAGGTTCCGCGGCGCCGGCGGCTTCGGGACCGGCAGCGGGAACCGGCTCCGGGACGGATACGGCTGCGGGCGCCGGTTCAGCGGCATCCGCACTCTGCACGGATTCTGTGCCCTCAGGCTCCCATTCGGGGCGCGCGGCTGTCTCCTCCTCCGGCACGATCGCGGAGTGTCCGGCCATGTCCTGCTCCAGGCTTTCCAGGCCGCGGGCGAAAATCTCCGAGAAGGAGACGCCGGGTCTGGCGAACGAAATTCTGAGGAGGCGCAGGGCCAGGGAAGCGTCCGTGCGGCCGTCAGCGCTGGTGCTGGCCGACCAGGCGGACCAGAATTCCTGGTAGCGCGTCAGGAGGGAAGCGAGAATCCTTACCTGGCACTGGCATTCAGCGTCCCTGCCGAGACGGCTCAGGACGGAAATATAGAAGAGCCGCGCCTCGAGGAATTCCTCGTGACGGGCAACCCCCTCGGCGAGCACGCGGCAGGCTTCCTCGAGCTCTCCCTCTTTTTCCAGCATTTTTGCAAGGGGAAAGAAAATCTTCGAGTTCGGCTCGAGGTCGAGGACTTCCTTATACCATTCAATCTTTTCAGTCATGGGAATTTGCTCCGGATTTGGGCGCGGCATCAAAGAGATACAGGATCTCATTGTCGCGCAGGTAGTGTAAGCGCTGGCGGATCATTTTCTCGACATATTTCTGATCGGTCTGCAGAAGCCGGATTTCACGGCTCAGGCTGAGATTCTCCGCGTCCAGGGCGGCATCCTGCCGCTGGATTTCAGCGTACTCGGAACGCAGATCGCTGTAATCCACGAGTCCCGTGGGCCCCCAGATCATGCGGTACAGAAGCACGAGGTTGCACACGCTGAACGAGCAGAGAAGAAAGACACGCCAGAACATGTTTACTGCAGTACCTGTTTGCGGCTCGCGCTGAGCGGGCCATCCGCGTCAAATTCGGAGAGGATCCGGGCCGTTACCGACTCAAGCCTCTCAACCTTGTTTTCATCCAGGGACAGGGTTTCGACCCGGTCCATGTACTTCTTCAGAAAATCCAGTTCCCCGCGCAGAACCGTATCCAGACCGCGGGAATGGAAGTCCTCCTCCATATCCAGAATAGTCGTCAGGCAGTTCTTCAGCCTCGCGCGCAGAAGAATACTCTGTTCCATTAATTCAACCCGGTACCGTTCCCCCCGCCGTCTGTTTCGCCGGCGTGGATTTCCCTGAACGCGAAGATGAACTTGCGGCAGTAGTTATAGCACGAATAGAGGGCCATGAACATGCTGAGGTAGAGGAAGATGAGGCCGATGAGATGCAGGTTGATTCCGAAGAAGGGGTAATTCAGAATGAGAGGAATGATGGCGCAGATCTGAAGCACGGTCTTGAGTTTGCCGTATCTGTCCGCTGCCATGACGATGCCCTCGTCAATGGCGATGGCCCTGAGTCCCGTGATGATGAGCTCCCGGCAGACGATGATCAGCACGACCCACGCCGGCGCCCATCCCAGATTCACGAGCATAATCAGAACGGAGCAGATGAGTACCTTGTCCGCAAGCGGATCCAGAAATTTGCCCATGTTGGTGACGAGATGACGGCTTCGTGCGATATGCCCGTCAAACCAGTCCGTAAGAGCTGCCGCGATGAACGCGAGGGCAGCGAGAAAGCAGGTTATCTTGCAGGGGAAATATAAAAGAATAACGACGATGGGCACCAGGAGGATGCGCAGGAGCGTGATTTTGGTGGCGAGGGTGATCATGGACGCGGTACTCCCATTAAGGTTTTCGACGGACTCTACCACAAAACCCCTGCAGAGAAAAGAAAAAAACACGGAGCAGTCCCGCCGGCCGTGACAGGGAAAAGGCACCCGGAAACCGCCCTTCAGGGAAAACGGGGAAGGCCGCCGCGTCAGGCCGGAAACGAAAAAAGGGGATCTTCCCTTTTCAGGAAAATCCCCTTCAGCGGCAAAACGGAAACGGTTACTTCTTCTCGCGGGCCACGGCTGCATTGACGATATTGTTGGCCACACTGAGGAATGCGGTCTTTGCGGGGCTTTCGCCGTCAGTCTCGACGACCGGCACGCCGTTGTCGGCAGCGACCACGGTCTTCGGGTCAAGCGGAATGGAGCCGAGGAAGTTGAGATGCTCGGCCCTGGCGAGCCTCTCGCCGCCGCCCTTCTTGAAGATGTCGATCTCCTGTCCGCAGTGCGGGCAGATGAGGCCGCTCATATTCTCGATGACGCCGAGGCAGGGAGCCTTGGTGACCTGGATGAAGTTGATGCACTTTCTCACGTCCGCGAGGGAGATTTCCTGCGGGGTGGTCACGACCACGCATTCGGCGTCCGGAATGCTCTGCAGAATGGTCAGATGCTCGTCGCCGGTTCCTGGCGGGGAGTCGATGACCAGGAAGTCAAGCGGCCCCCAGGCCACGTCGCCGATGAACTGACGGATGGCGCCGGCGACCTTGGGTCCACGCCAGATGATGGCCTGGTCCTTGTCCTGCAGAAGCGTATCCATGGACACAACGCCGATCTTGCCGGCGTACATGGCAGGGAGAAGCTGCTGCTTCTCGTTGACTTCGATGGTTGCCTTCTGAATACCGAGCAGATTGGGCACGCTCGGACCGTGAACGTCCACATCAAGGATGCCCACCTTGTAGCCAAGCTGGGACATGGCGCAGGCGATATTGACAGCGACGGAGCTCTTGCCGACGCCGCCTTTGCCGCTCATGACGAAAATCTTGTGCTTGATGTGGGAAAGAGTAGCGGCGATTTCCTTGTCCTGCTGGGCGATGAGCTCGCTCGGGCAGGTTCCGGACCCCTTGGAATGGCAGGAGCCGGCGGAGCCGCAAGTTGAACAGTTCGACATCTGTTTTTCCCCAGTCTCCTTCCCCCTTCAGGAGGAAGAGCACTGTTTTTGAGTTACGCACGGAAGGCGCTTACGGGCGCCAGCCGTGATTGCCTACCAAATCCACGAATACAGCCGGACCGCAGTCCCTGCTGTACACGGAGCTGCCCTCGCGGACGACACACTGGAGCCGCTGGCTGCCGGGACGCTCTCCAACAGGAATAAGCATGATTCCCTTTTCGTCAAGCTGTTCCACCAGCGGAGCGGGGACTTCCGGGCCGCCTGCCGTGACAATGATACGGTCGTACGGCGCGGCCTCGGGCACACCGAGGGTGCCGTCCCTGAGGTACATCCGTATCCGGCCGGGATGCAGGAAGTCCAGGACGCGGGCCGCACTCTCATAAAGCCCGGGCAGACGCTCCACGGTATACACTGAGCAGCCCATGGCCGCAAGAACAGCTGTCTGATACCCTGAGCCCGTCCCGATCTCCAGGACCCGCATCCCCTTCTCCAGCCTGAGAAGCTCGGTCATGCGCGCCACGGTATAGGGATGAGAGATGGTCTGCCCGAAACCTATGGGCAGGGTGCAGTCATCATACGCATGTCCGGCCAGGGCCTCGTCCACAAAAAGATGCCGCGGCAGACGGTCCATGACGGCAAGCACGCGCTGATCCGTGATGCCGCGCTTCCCGAGGGCCTCCACCATCCTGTGCCTGAGTCTGTAGGGATCGATGCGGCGTATGCGCTCAGCGAGCGTCAGTTTTCTCTCGTTCTCCCTCATGCCGCGTCCCCCGGAAAAAATTCACGGACGCCGTTTCCGGCGCCCTACGCGCAGAAGGTAGAGATTTTCCGGCGCCCTGTCCACAGGATAAGCCCGCACCCAAAGCGCATCCCGGCGGCCCCCCTGCCCTGACGGCGCCGGCCGGCCCGGCCCCTCCCGGACGGGAGATTTTCCGATCCCGTCCGGTATCATGCTGAACTTATTGATTTTTATTAGCAAAAAACTGTCCACTCCGCCTGCTTTTTTTCTTCTCCCGTGAGAGAAAAAAAGAACGCGGGGAAAAAGTTTTCAGCCCTTCCATGATCTTGATTATCGCATTACCCTGTGCAAAAATTCCACTTCCTCTGCGTCAGTCAGCAGACCGCCCGGGCTTCCGCCACCCCGCCCTTTCAGCGGATCCGGATCCGGGTACCACATTCATAAGGAGCTTCCATGCGTAGACGCCTCTTGCCGAACCTGCTCATCGCCCTCATCGTCATCATCCTTGCCGGCGGAGCCTACACTTTTCTCAAGGATATGGACGGTCCCACTGTGACCATCTCGCCAAAGACCGACCGCATATCGCCGATGACGCAGCTGACCATAGGCATGGAAGACAAATCCGGAATCAGGGAACTGGAGCTCGGCATCCGCAAGGATAACGAGGTCAAGCGTTTCTTCCGCAAGCACTACGATGAGTACGTCAACTACCGCGAGGAAGTGGTCCCGCTCAGGGAAGCCAATCTCACCGACGGCGCCTTCGAGCTCGTCATCAAGGTGACCGACGCCTCCATGGCCGGCTTCGGGCACGGCAACACGCACACCGAGAGCCTGCCCATGCGCCTTGACGCGCAGCCCCCGCGCCTTTCCATCAAAACCCTGCCGCCCAACGTCCGCCGCGGCGGCGCCGCCGTGGTGCGCTTCACCGCTGATGAGGAAGTGACCAACTGCGGCGTCCTCATCAACAACTGGTTCGTGCCTGCCTATCTGCAGAAGGACGGCTCCTGGGTGTGCCTCTACCCCTACCCGTACGCCATGACGCCTCAGGACTACAAAAACAGCGTCCAGATCACGGCCACGGACCTCGCGGGCAACAAGACAACCAGCCATCTCACCGTGATGGCCTATGACCGGCGCTTCCGCAACGACAAACTGACCATTACCGACAGCTTCCTGCAGCAGGTGCAGAGCAAGCTCGGCAATCTCGCGCCCAACGCACCGGATCCGCTCCAGTGCTACCTGACCATCAACACACAGGTGCGCGCCCAGAATATCGCCAAGCTCCAGACCCTCTCCCACGACTCGGCCAGCGCCATGCTCTTTGACGGCGTGTTCATCCATATGCCGCGCGCCGCCACCCGCGCCAACTTCGCGGACCACCGCACCCTCATTTATCAGAACCAGGTCGTCGGTGAGGCCTACCACCTCGGCCTTGACCTCGCCTCCGTGCGCAACGCCGAAATCCCGGCTGCCAACAGCGGCAAGGTTGTCTTCACGGGTGACATGGGCGTCTACGGCAACCTCTGCCTCATTGACCACGGGCTCGGCCTCTTCTCCCTGTACGCGCACATGAATGACTTCACGGTCAAGCCCGGCGACCTCGTCAAGAAAGGCGACCTCATCGGACACACCGACTCCACGGGCCTCGCCTTCGGCGACCACCTGCACTTCGGCATCATCGTGGGCGGCCTCGAGGTGACTCCCATCGAATGGCTCGATCCCAAGTGGGTCAGAAATATCGTCAACAACATCAACGGCACGGTCCCCGCCAGATAACCGCGGAACACTGACTTCTCCCGGCCCGCGCCCGGAACACTCCGGACGCGGGCTTTTTTTATGCCCGGGCATGGGCCCAGGACAGGCCCCTTCCCTGAAAGCTGTCAGCGCAAAAAAGCAGCAGCGGAAATAAACATCGTCTGCGCCCGGGGACTGCCGTCATGCCTTTTCCGGAGATTTTCACTGAGGAGAAGTGTGTCCGTGGCCCTGCCGGACACAGCGGCATCACGGCCATCCCGGCAGAAGAACAGCCGGATCCGGAGATAAAGCAAAGCCCGTTTTGTATCCGCAGGTTTTGCGGAAATCAGAAAACCGCCGCGCGCAGGGACACGGGCCGGGATAAAAAAACCGGCGCCCCAGCAATGGAGTCTTTCCGGAATACATGCGGAAACAGCATTCCGGATTTTCCCGGTACCGATAGAAACACGGGCTATTTCCAGATGTTCGTCCGGGGAAACATTTTCTGCCGCTCCTCCCCTGAAAGCCCCGGACACACTGTTCAGGTTTCTCTTCTTCCCGCCCGCGATGGCGGGACCTCCGGCATCCGCGTACCGGGCAGAGCAAGAAAAAGGTTTGTTTAACGTCGGCAAACGTGTAGAATAACGGCGCTTTTCACAGGCTAAAGACGCCCATACAGAGAAGGGGCGCCTTCCGGCCGTGGCAGCCCATCCTTTTTGCCGCCGCGGGTTCCCTTCACCGTGCGCTCGGGATCAGGCTCTGCACCACGGTCTCCTTCTTACCCAAGCGCGCGAAAGGGAACCCCGAAGGTCCACATGATCAACGGCAGAAAATCCGGCCGAAGCAGAGGCCGGCGGAAGATCTGCTGCGGGGCCGCGGCTCTCGCGTCCTGCCTCCCTCTCTGCCTGACTGCGGCGGAAGCCGGGGAGTACAGCGAAGTCAGCACCCACCAGACCATCACCGAAGAAACACACAACACAGAGAAGACGCGTTTTGCCGTTACGGATAAGGAACAGAATCGCGGCGGAGCGCTTCTCCTCGAAGCGCCCTACTATCTCGCCGGCGGCAGCGTATTTGAAGGCAACCAGGCTGTGGAGTCCGGCGGCGCTCTCTACATCTCGGAGGGCTCCAAGCTGACAATACAGGGTGGCGCGTCATTCACGGGCAATACGGCCGGGGACAAAGGCGGCGCCATCTATAACAGCGGAACTCTCGTACTCGACACCACGGACGGAGACATCACCTTCACAGACAACAAAGCGGGAGGGAAAGGCAACGATATCCATCTCGGCCAGGGCCAGGTTAAAGCCCCGCTCATTACCATCACGGGCACACACAGCGTCATCCTGGCAGGAGGCCTGACCATGGACAATACGTTGTATGATGACACGGAAACCGTGGACGGTGTGGCACCTTCAGTCAAAGATCTTCCTCTTGACACGCTCATCACCTTCAGCAAGGAAAACCGCCAGGGAAACCTCTCTCTGGGCGGCAGTCTCACAAGCGGCAGGGAGAACAAGATTTTTTTGGCCGGCGGCACGACGGATATCGAAAAATCCTTCACTCTCTCAGAAGGCAGCCTCCTCGTGCTCTACGGCGGCACCCTGAACGTGGGCGGAGACTTCACGGCCCAGACGGGCACTGAGACAGTGGCCATCCGGAAGGAAATCTCCGTCAGCGGGAAAACCATCCTGCCGGCAGACTTCGGCGCATTATTCTCCGATACTGACAGGCTGGCGGATGAACTGAACGACCCGGAGAATGAACCTGTCCCCCAGCCGGACCGGGACAGCGTCATCCTGCACGCCCTCGGCGGCATCGCCTCCTCCGACGGGCAGAACGGCACCCTCGGCGTGCGCAATTACACGCTGAAAATCTCCGGCTCCGGCGAAAACGGCAGTGGCAGAATCGCCATGCAGAACGGCGCCCTCGAAATCAGCGGCGTCACCATGGCCATCCCCGCCCTTGAAGCCGTTGAAGAGAACAACATCGTCTCCATCGTGGACGGCAGCGCCGTGACCATGGATTCCCTCACCGCCGGCGCAGGCACAGCCATCCTCGTAGGAAACGAAACCTCGTCCGGCTCCCTCACTGTCAGGGAACTCACGCTCGGGGGCGGCGTCCTGACCTGCGATCCCGGCTTCTCTTCGGGCGGCACCCCTTCCACGGCCGAGCTCAGCTTCGCCTCAGGCGTGGACGGCACCCTTAACGCCGGCCGGAACAGTATCGTGGGACTCGGGAGCGGCAGTCTTGCAGCCGCTCAGAAAGGCCTCGCCGACTGGGAGGCCAGGACCGGAGGGAGCTTCGGCGGCAGCGTAAAAGCCGTTCTCGGCATTTCTTCCCCGCAGACGCTCACCGGTACAGGCGCCCTCAACGTCGACGGATCGTTTACGTCCTCTTCCGCGCCGGCCGTGTCCGGCGGCGAAGCGCGCTTTGCGGGAGACTCTCTCCTCATCACCGACGCCTCCACGGAGCGGGACGGTAAAGCTGCCCTCTCGGGCACGGGCAGCGCAGGAAGCCGCCTGACGGCCGAGTCCGGGGCAAAGCTCTACATCAGCGGAGGCAGGGCTGGCGATACCCTGACGGTCACGACGGCATTCCCTGATACAGACGTGGCCTCTGACGCCTGGAAAGGCTCCAATCTCTCACTGGACTCCGCCCTCCTCGCCGTCACTTCCGCGGGAACAGAGGGCAACGGCTACGTAGTCAGGCTCAGGGCTGCGGATACGCCTCTGCCCGATCCCGCAAAGGACACGGCGGAAGACGGCATCGACACGGAATCTCCCCATCCGGGCGTACGGTTCATCTCCCGCGCGTACAGCCGCGCCTATGGTTCTCAGGGAAACGCCGCTGTGGAAGGCGCAGAGCGGCTGCCCGTTCTCGGTTCCGTGCCCCAGCTCACTCTGGCCGCAAACCGCGCGGCGGGCTCAGCCGTGACGGAACGCACCTCCCTCGCTTCACCTGGCGGGGATCTTTCCTCCATGACCGCGCTCTCTCCCGACAGCCGCAGAACCTGGTCCCTGTGGGCCCTGCCCCTCTACCAGAGCATAAACCATTACGGGCTCGACGCGGGCAGCCTGGATGCGGATACGTCCGGCTCCCTCGGCGGCATCACCGTGGGCGCCGACTGCACGTTCGACAGCACCCTGAGGCTCGGCGCGGACCTTTCCGTGGGCGGCGGCTGGGCCGAAGGCAGCGGAGACTTCAGCAGAACCACGAACAATATGACCTTCTGGGGCGCCGGCCTTTACGGCGGCTGGACCAGGGGCGCATTCGGGCTCAGCGCCGACGTACACTTCACGTCAAGCTTCAACAGCCTGAAGCAGGAGCTCCCCTCATCCATGCGCATGGCCGATCTCGAAGCCGATATCACGTCCAGAGCGCTTTCAGCCGGAATCCGGGCCGAGTACCGCTTCAGTGCGGGAGACGTCAGAATCATCCCGCACGCCGGCGTACGCTACACAAACCTCACCGTGGACGGGTACGACGCCGATTCAGGAGGGACTGTCCTCGAGGGCGACGGTTTCAGCCAGGATCTCGTGTTCTTCCCTGCGGGCGTCGCCTTTGAGATGCCTTTAGAGACGAAGAGCGGCTGGCGCTTCCTGCCCAGGGCCGACTTCGCCGTGGTCCCCGCAGCCGGGGATATCCGGGCGCGCGAGGACGTACGCTGGTCCGGGCTCGGGAAAAGCTACAGCGTGTCCACCCAGGACATGGATCAGGTGAGCTACACGGCCCAGGCCGGGATTGAATGCGGGAAGGATAATTTCAGCGTGAGCGTGAACTACGCCCTCCAGACCGGCTTCACCACAGAGGGACACTCGGTCTTCGCCGAACTGCGCTGGGAATTCTGATCCGGCATCCCATGCGCCTCTCCGGGGCGCGCGGAAACATGACAAAAAGAAGGGCGGCTTCCCGTTATGGGGAACCGCCCTTCTTCATACTCATTATCCGGAAATGTTACTGCTGTTTCGGGCCGCTGTCCGCCTGATCCGTTTTCACTTCCGCGCCGGCCGGAGTTTTGGACTCGACCTCGGGCGCCACGGGCTGGCCGCCTTCAGCGATGCGTTTCAGGAACTTGTCGCGGCAGTCGTAACTGCAGAAATGGTACACCTTGTCGCCGTCGCGCACGGTAATGCTGTCTTCGACGGACACGTAGGTTCCGCACTGGGGATCCTTCACCATCTCGCCGGACGCCACCTTCTTCGCGATTTCTTTCTCGTCCTGCTTCTCGTTCTTCTTGCGCTTTTTGAGAATGTCATTGGCGAAAAGACGATAGAGAATATAGGCGGCAACGGCGATAACTATCCACTTAATCATGCGCGACTCCTTACAGAAATAGGGCCGGGCCCGGTTCTGAACCCGCCGTCCGTCATGTTAGCACGGGAAGCCCTGCCTCGTCATTGAAAAATTTTATCGTCTTCCAGACGCCATTTAAGCCGGGTGAGCAGTTTTTCCGCACGCACGCCGCCAATCCGGATATCCGGCGCGATGTCGAGCAACGGCACAAGCCAGAAGGCGCGGCGGGAGAGGCGGGGATGCGGCAGGACGCACACGGGGTCGTCCGAGACCACGTCATCGAAGAGCAGCATGTCGATGTCGATGGCGCGGGGGCCGAAGCGCAGGGCGGGATCCGGGCTGCGTACGCGGCCGAGAAGGGCCTCGATGCCGAGGAAGCGCTTCATGAGCTCCACAGGAGTGATATCCCCGCTCACGTGCAGCATGAGGACGCGGTTCAGAAACCATGGCTGATCCGCGTAGTCCTGCGGCTCGGTACGGTAGACGGGAGAAAGGGCCGACACCACGGTTCCCGGCATGCGGCTCAGCGCATCCAGTGCGGAAAGGAGGCGGTCAGCTGCATCCGGAGAATTGGACCCGAGGCCGGCGTAGACGGTGTGAATGGATTCCATGCGGCCTCTATAGTCAGCCCGGCCTCTTCTGTAAAGCCCGTACGGGCGGCGTCCTCCGGCTGACCGCTGAGGCCCTCCTGCGCCGTGAAGGACCTGCCGCCCCCGGCCTTTTCCTGATAAATCTTCATGCAAGAGTTTAAGATATCTGCCGTTTTTGCCTGTCTCATAATAAAAAATTAAGTAAAAACAATAAATTATATCCATACCCCCTCCCCCGGCGTGGCAGGCCGTCCCGTAAAACCTGAAAGCGCAGCGCGGGCATCTTCAGGTTTTTCTTTTATTCCGTCTCTGCCCGGG
>ENA-OROK01003532-OROK01003532.1-human-gut-metagenome-genome-assembly--contig:-NODE-3532-length-12253-cov-3.756435_pt1 | contig 12253 bp, 12 predicted proteins | sample MGYA00242127_ERZ509046 | MGnify/ENA primary metagenome ERZ509046 (study PRJEB26280, sample SAMEA2338728) | human gut metagenome | biome: human gut; feature: human-associated habitat; material: faeces... | reverse complement strand
CGCCGGACCCGCCACTGGAGCCGGAGATGTTCCTGCGTGTTCTGAAAAATCTGTACGACAACTTTGAAGAATATCTGAGCGCGTTCTTCATCGCCGTCATGATCTTTGCCCTGACCACCCAGACGGTCTGGCGCGTGATCACCGGCGCGTCATTCGCCTGGACGGAAGAGCTCTCCCGATACAGCTTCATCTGGGCGGTCTTCTTTGCGGCGGCACTCGCCGTCAAGCGCGGCGCGCATGTGCGCATCACGGCCCAGTTCGGCCCCATGCCCCTGAAACTGCGTATGGTCTTCCGCGTTATCAGCGATCTCATCTGGATCGGCTTCAATATCTTTTTCGTTTTCGTGTGCTGGGACACTATCAGGGAAGGCCTGCAATTCCCCGAAATATCTCCCACACTGCATATCATTAAGGCCAAAGTGGAGATGATTCTGCCTTTCAGCTTCCTTCTCACGAGCTGGAGAATCGTTGAGGAGTATATCGTGCGCTGGCGCAAAGGCACTCTTCTGGACATGGTCAAGTACGAGGAGCATATCTGATGAGCCCACTGGAGATAGCCCTGATCGTCATGGTGGTGATGTTCATTATCGGCATGCCCATATACATGTCGCTGTGCATTGCCGCTGCCGTGACCCTGGTGTGCGGCGATATTCTCCCGCTCACCATCATTCACAACTCCCTCTTTGACGGCCTGAATCTTTTTCCGCTGCTCGCCATTCCCTGCTTCGTTGTTGCCGGCACCCTCATGGAGTACGGCAATATTACGAACCAAATCATCGATGTCGTGAAACAGATAGTCGGCCGCACCTATGGCGGCCTCGGAATCACGACAATTCTGGCCTGTACGTTCTTTGCCGCCATTTCCGGCTCCGGACCGGGAACGGTAGCCGCTGTCGGCACCATTCTTATTCCGTCCATGATCCACAACGGGTACTCGAAGGATTACGCCGCAGCAGCAGCGTCATCGGGTGGCACCATCGGCATTCTGATTCCGCCCAGCAACCCGATGATTATTTACGCCATCCTGGGCAACCTCTCCGTGACGGCCATGTTCACGGCCGGCTTTGTTCCCGGCTTCATCGTGGCCTTCTCCATGATTGTGACAGCCTGGCTTCTGGCGAGAAAGCATGGCTTCCGGGGCGATCCCAACGCGAAGTTTCATCTCGGTCACTTCCTGCAGAGCTGCCGCAAAGGCTTCTTCGCCCTGATGACACCCATCATTATTCTGGGCTCTATCTACTCCGGTTATGCCACTCCTGTTGAAGCGTCCGTCGTGGCTATTCTTTATGCCCTCTTCGTGGGCATCGTCATCAACCGCTCGCTTAGGCTCACGCATATTTATAAGGCTCTTCTCGAAGGCTCCATGATATGCGGTACGGTTCTTCTCATCGTTGGCGCTTCCACTCTGTTCGGCAAGATTCTGACTTTCGAGGAAGCCCCGCAGAAGCTGACCAGCCTCGTGCTCGGCATTTCCAAGAATCCGTACGTCGTGCTCCTCATGATCATCGCTGTTCTCTACATCCTCGGCATGTTCATGGAGACGCTGTCGACCATCATCATACTTGTCCCTGTCCTGCTTCCCATGATTCTGCAGCTGGGCATCGATCCCATCCACTTCGGCATCATTCTTGTCGTGACGAACAACGTGGCCATGCTGACTCCTCCGCTCGGCGTGAACCTCTTCGTCTCATCAAGGCTGGCAGAAGTTTCTGTGGAAAGGGTGTCTGTGGCAGTGCTTCCCTATCTGGTGGCGCTGACCCTGTGTATCCTTCTCTTTACCTTCTTCCCCAGACTTATTCTCTGGCTGCCTCATCTTCTGGGATACGGCCTCTAGCTCCTGAAGCCGCATACCACGGCTGATATTGAAGGTGGCGGCTGCCCTTCAGGGAAGCCGCCACCTTCGTCAGTTTTTTCCCCTTTTACGGGGCGTCTGCTCCGGATGTGTAAAGGAGAGCAAATTCATGAAAATCGGATTCTGGGGTGCTGGGACCATGGGCAGCTGCCTTGCCCGCAACCTGCTGAAGCAGGGACTTGATGTCGTCATTTACAGCCGCAGCGCGGAAAAAGCCTGCAGTCTTGCGAAGGAAGGTCCAAAAGGCACGGGCACGGACAGGCGCGCGAATCTCGTCCCCTGCGATGTCCTCTTCACCTGCCTGGCACTGCCTGAGCATGTGCGTGCGGGTTTCCTCAATGAGGGGAGTCTCTATGACGGCATGCCGGAGGGGAGTGTGCATGTGGAATGCAGCACCATCGGCCCCGCTCTGGCGGAAGAGCTTGCCGCGGCGGCGCAACTGAGGGGCGTAGGATATGTCCAGTCTACGCTCGGCAGGACGCCCCAGGCTGCCAGTGCGGCTGAGGAGCCCATGTTTGTGGGAGGTGGGGAGAATGCCGTACAAAAAGTATGGTCCCTGCTTGAAACGATAGGGAGACCCGTGAACGTGCATTCCGTGGCTGCTTCCTGTGCCGTAAAGCTTATCAGCAATCTGGTGGGAATGACGAATCTTGCCGTGCTGGCCGAAGGTCTCCGGCTCGGCAGAACGGCCGGACTCGACATGAAACAGCTCCTGGAACTTCTGACGGATACAGGAGCGCGCAGCTTTCAGATGGACGTGCGCGGCCCCTGGATTGCCGGAAGTGACTATTCCCCGCGCTTTGCCCTTGCTCTGGCTCATAAGGATCTGCGCCTCGGCACAGACATGGCCCATAAGTGGAAGGAGTCCGTACCTCTTTTCGACGCGGCCCGTATGCTTTTTTCGGCAGCGGAGACGCAGGGGCTGGGCGATGAAGACTGCGCTGCGGTCATGAAACTCAACGAGCGCGATTCCTGATTTGACTGGCTGACATTCCGGGGAAGGAGGTTTCCGAGTATCCTCTCCGGGCGGCCATCCCTGCTCCCAGGCACCGGTGAACACGGGTGACGTTCATTTATTGCACACTGCACTTCCTTGTCTGTCCGGGAGGGCTGATGTATACATCTAGAATGCTGGCCGATTATATCGAAGAACTTTGCGACACATTCAATGACGCCATGTGCGTCACTGACCGCAATGGCATTTGCGTCCTGGTGAACAGGCGTCACTCGGAGCTGACGGGCATACCCAAGCGGGACATAGTCGGACACCGTGTGCAGGACATGGTTCTGCACGGAGTCTTTGACACGCAGCTCAACTCCAAGATTGTGGAAACCGGTCAGGATGTAAAAAGCGTGCAGAACGTTTTTAACGGGCGGCGGCTTCTTCTGGATGGTCATCCCGTTCTCGATAAGAAGGGCAAGGTGGCCTACGTGGTCACAGTCATCCGGGATGTCACGGCTCTGACGGATCTGCGCCGTGAAATCGCCGCGCAGAAGGAACTTCTGGAGACCTTTCAGAGCCTGAATAACGCTAACGGCGGCAGTGCGCGGTATCCTATGGTCATGCAGAGCAGGGCTATGCAGCGTCTCTGCGCGGAGGCGGAAGCCATCGCTGATACGGACGCCACGGTCCTGCTCCAGGGTGAGACAGGGGTCGGCAAGGACGTGGTTGCGCGCCGTATCCATCATGAGAGCCGCCGGTCCTCTGCCCCCTTCATCAAGGTGGACTGCGGGAGCATACCCGAAAATCTCATCGAGACGGAACTCTTCGGCTATGCGCCGGGGAGCTTTTCCGGCGCCAGCCGGCATGGCAAGGCCGGCCTTCTGGAGGCTGCGAATACGGGCACCGTATTTCTGGATGAAATAGGTGAACTCCCCATGCCCATGCAGTCGCGTCTTCTGCGCGTCCTGCAGGATTTCGAGGTCATGCGCGTGGGCGCCACGGAACCGCGCAAGGTCGATGTGCGTATCATCGCGGCCACCAACAAGGATCTCGGACAGGAGGTGGCCAGGGGCACCTTCCGCCCTGATCTTTATTACCGTCTCAAGGTAGCCGTTCTGAACATCCCTCCTCTGCGGGAACGCCGGGGCGACATCCAGCCGCTGGCGGAAGCCTTTATGGCGTATTACTGTGCCCGATACCACAAGAAGCTCTCGTTCTCGGAAGAAGCGATGGACGTGATGTGTCACTATTCCTGGCCTGGCAATGTGCGCGAGCTCGAGAATCTGGTGCAGGGCATTGTAGCCACGGCCAAGCGCGGTCCGGTGAAGCCCGAGGATCTCAGGGGCATTACCGCTGAAAGTGAGGACGGAGAGGACAACCTTTCTTTTTCTCTCCCCACGCTGCGCGGGCATTCGCTCAAGGACATTATGAAGAGCTTCGAGGAGTCCGTGCTTGATCGCGGTCTCAGGCAGTTCGGCTCCATATCCGAAATGGCCCGTCAGTTTCAGATGGACCGCAGCACCATTTTCCGCAAGGTGCGCGACATGCAGGCCCGCAGAAAACGCCCCGAGAAGACCAGGCAGGGAGCTAACAGGCATCCCCGCTCAGAAAGGTCCGGCACCGGGCCAGGACGTCATCAGGATCGTTAGGGGAAATCCAGACTGTTTCCTTCCGGCCCCGGAACCATGTGATCTGGCGTTTTGCGTAGGCCCTTGTGTTGTGGAACCAGAGGCTCTTCATGGTCTCTTCGTCGATTCGTCCGGTGAGGTAGGCCAGCACTTCACGGCAGCCTATGCCGGTCCAGCCCGGCGCGTTGGCGTCGCAGCATTCACGCATGGCCCTGCGTCCTTCGTCCAGAGCGCCATTCCTGAGCATGATATCGATGCGGGCGGCGAGTCCCGGCTCCAGCTTCGCGAGCGGGGTGCTGACCACAAGGAGCGGCCCTCTGCAGGGGGCGCTGCCTGCGGCGTTTCTGTGCCACCAGGTGAAGGTGTGTCCCGTCGCCTCGGAAACTTCGAGGGCCCTGGCTGTACGCTGCCTGTCATTTGGGTGAATTTTCGCCGCGTAGTCCGGATCGATCTTCTCAAGTTCCCTGTGCAGGGCGGGAGCCCCTTCCCGTTCCATGCGTGCGAGGATGCGGCTGTGTATCTCTTCCGGCACGGGCGGGATGTCCGCTATGCCGTGCAGGATGGTCTGAAAATAGAAGCCTGTGCCGCCCACAAGGAGAGGAACATGCCCTCTTTCCCTGATGGCGCGGATTTTGGATACGGCTCTGGCCGCCCAGTCAGCCGTGTCCGTGTGCTCCTGTATCCCGAGATAGCCGTAGAGATGATGCGGTGCGCGGCTCTGTTCTTCCGGGCTCGGCTGTGCTGTGATGATGGGGAAGTCGCGGTAAATCTGACGGGAATCGGCATTGACCACTTCCCCGCCCAGTTTTTCACAGAGCGTGAGGGCCAGAGCCGTCTTGCCTGCGCCGGTGGGGCCCGCGAGACAGATAACAGGCATGGCCGGCGTCTTTTCTTCCGCCATTGTTATTTCTCCGTCCGGCCATAACCGCCCTGGGGCGGATCCATGCATGGCGTACTCGTGCGCATCTGGCCGTTCCTGTAAAGGGCTGAGAGGCGTTCGCTGACGTTGGGCGGGACGAGTTCACTCACGTCGCCGCCGTGGCTGGCCGCGGCCTTGACGATGCTTGAGCTTACGAAAATCCAGCGGTGGTCGGTCATGAAGAAAACCGTCTGCAGATTTCTCTGCAACCTGCGGTTCATGAGGGCCAGCTGAAACTCGTATTCGAAGTCGCCTGTGGCGCGCAGGCCGCGGATCATGGCGCAGGCTCCGTGGGCATCGGCGAAGGTAACCGTGAGGTTATCATAGGGCTCGACAAGGAGCCTGTCCCCGAGATCGGGGAGGGCGTCGCGTACCATCTGCGTGCGCTCCTCCAGGGTGAAGAGCGGGTGTTTGCCTGCATTATCGGCAACGGCCACGATGACCCTGTCAAATACGTGGAGCGCCCTGCGGATGATGCTCACGTGGCCGTTGGTGATGGGATCAAAGGTCCCCGGATAGACAACGGAATGCAGTTTGCTAGCCATGATGTGTTTCTCCGGGCACAGAGGCCTGGCCTGCGAAGCCTTTCTTCCTGGGCATGGGAGCAAAGCCGGACTTTTGGGTACTGCCGAGTTTCTGCTCCAGGGCCTGAAGGACATTGTCCGGAACCAGACCTTCCACACTGGCGCCGTTGCTCACTGCTCCTTTGATGATAGTGGAGCTGATGTAGAGCCATTTGTAGTCGGTCATGAGGAAGACGGTTTCGATGGACTGGTTGAGCCTGCGGTTCATGAGCGCCAGCTGAAATTCGAATTCGAAGTCTGAGACAGCACGCAGGCCGCGAAGAATGGCACAACAGCCCCGTCTGGCCGCGTAGTCGACAGTCAGTCCGGAAAAGGGAACGACTTCGATGGCGTCGCCGTGATTCCCAATTGCGTCACGGACAAGGGCACAGCGTTCCTCAAGTGTGAAGAGCGGCGGTTTTGACGTCTGGTTGGCCACGCCGACGATAATCCGGTCGAAAAGGTGCAGTCCCCGGCGGATGAGACTCATGTGGCCGTTGGTGATGGGGTCGAAGGACCCCGCGTAAAGGGCTGTGTGCATGGCGGTAAAAAAGAAGGGAGACAGCCTTCCGACTGCCTCCCTCATGCTGTTTTTCTGTGAATGGACTCAGTTTTTCATCATGATGATGCGGGTCTGCCCGAAGAGCTTATCTGTGTCTATGCTGAGACTGGCGGGTACGTCAATCTCGAGACCGGCTTCGATTTCCATGACCACGTAGGCGCCTTTGGCGAGCCAGCCGCACTCGGCAAGCCCGGAAAGGGCTCCCTGAGCGAGGTGCCTGCGGTAGGGCGGATCCAGGAAGACGAGCCCGTAGGGGCCGCCCATGCCCCGCTCGGCGCCGTGCACGCGGCGCACTACCTTGAGGACGTCGGCTTTGACGATAAAGGCGCGGTCCGTGAGACCGAGCTCTTCTATGTTGTCTGAGAGGCAGCGCACAGCGTTCTGGGCCGTTTCCACGAACCAGGCGCGCGAGGCGCCGCGGCTCAGGGCCTCAAAGGCAAGGCTTCCCGATCCGGCGAAGAGATCAAGCACGTCCAGCCCTTCAAAGGAGCCGAGACGCGAGCTGAGCATGGAGAAGAGGGATTCGCGCACCTTGCCCATGGCAGGGCGGTACCCCTCTCCCTCGACAGTTTTGAGTCTGCGTGAACGCAGTGTTCCGGCTATGATACGCATGAATTAGATCTTCGAAATGAGACGGGTGAGGTAGTATTCCATCTTCATAAGGGCTTCCTCGATGCTCTTCTGCTCCACCCACGGACGTTCGTTGACGTTGGCGATCTTCTTCTGGAAGATGTCCCACTTGCGGAGTACCTCGTCCGAGAGGAACTGCCAGTCGATCTTCGGCTGGGCGAGTTCCGCATGCGTCTGATCGGCTTCGACCGTCTTTCCGGAAATGGTCATTTCCTCGAGATAGGCGGGGATAATGGTTTCGAGTCCGAAACGCTGTTTGATGAGTCCGGAGAGAACCTGCTGCGCCTTTTCCTCGCCGTGCACGATGACGACTCTTGGTTTGTTGGCGGCGAGGTGGGAGAGCCACTCAAGAAGCTGGGTCTGACCCGCGTGAGCGGAGAAGCTGTTGATGGAATAGATTTTGGCGCGCACTTCCATGTCTTCGCCGAAGAGGGTGATCTTCTTGCACCCCTCGACGAGGGAGCGGCCGGGTGTGCCGACGCCCTGATAGCCCACGAATACGATGCTCGCGCCGGGACGCCAGACGTTGTGCTTCAGGTGATGCTTGATGCGGCCGGCGTTGCACATGCCGGAGGCGGAAATGACGATGGCGGGGTCGTTATAGGCGTTGATGGCCTCGGATTCCTCGCGCGACAGCGTGTAATGCAGATTGGGCAGTTCGAAGGGATCTTCGCCTTTGTTCAGGAGCGCCAGGGCGTCGTCATCGAGAAGTTCCCTGTGATGCCTGAACACTTCGGTGGCGCGGATGGCCAGCGGACTGTCCACGAAGATGGGCATGTCAGGAAGCTTGCCCCTGTGACTGAGCTCATGCAGGCAGTAGAGGACTTCCTGCGTGCGCTCCACAGCGAAAGCGGGGATGATGACCTTGCCGCCGTGGTTGTAGCTGTAGCTGATGGCGTCGGCAAGTTCGTCCAGACTGGTAGAGGAATCCTTATGATCGCGATCGCCGTATGTGGATTCCATGAAGACGTAGTCGGCCTGGGGCGGCGTCTCGGGATCCCTGACGATAAGGGCCTGCGGGCGGCCGATGTCGCCGGAGAAAATGATACTCGTTGTTTTGCCGTCTTCGGTTATTTCGAGCCGGATGGCCGCGGAGCCGAGGATGTGTCCCGCCTCGTAAAAAGTGGCCCTGATACCCGGGGCAGGTTCTATGGACTGGTGCAGGTCCACGGTTCTGACCTGCTTTGCCGTGCCCTGGGCGTCCGGAATGGTGTAAATGGCTTCAGGAGGGTTCTTGAGACCACGGCGGGCGTACTTTTTGGCCTCGAACTCAGCTTCCATCTCCTGAATGTGCGCGCTGTCTTCGAGCATGAGGGCGATGAGTTCACCCGTGGCTTTTGTGCAGTAGATCCAGCCGGTGAACCCGTGTTTGACGAGGGCAGGAAGAAGGCCGGAATGATCGATGTGGGCGTGGGTGAGAAGCACGAAGTCCACATTTTTGGCGCGGTAGACCTCCGTGTTGCGGTTGCGGGCCTCGATAGCTTTGTTGCCCTGATGCATGCCGCAGTCAACGCAGAAGCGTTTCCCGCAGGCCTCGATCATGTAGCAGGAGCCTGTTACAGTCTGTGCTGCTCCGAGAAACTGTATTTTCATTCGCGATCAGCTTTTTGCCCCCGTCCGTGAGGGCGGGGGAGGATGCGCTGCCTCCATGGTATCCTTACGTGATGACAGCCGGCGCGGGAGCGCGGGCCGCCGGAGGCCCTTCCGGAAACGGGAGAAAGCAACAGGCCGGTTCCGAAGAGCAGGTTTTTCTTAGCGGGAAAAAATATCCTGCGATGTGCGGTTATGCAAGAGCGTGCTTTTTGCAGGGTCGCCTGGCGGGCACAGGGAAATCGCCGTATGCAGAGGGCTGGGAAGGAGAGGTGCGATGTGTGGTAAGAAGGGTACCGGAATGGACTGGACGGAGCGGGCTGTCCCTGAATCTGTCTGTGGCCCTGTGCCTTCCCCTCCTGCAGGGAGGACCTGGGAAGAGCTCATGGGCAGGGCCATAGGACTCGCAGCCGGAGCGGCAGCCGCGGGCGAGGTGCCTGTGGGCGCGGTTATCGCCGACCGCTCGGGGACGATTGTGGGAGAAGGAGGGAACGCTCCTCTTAAAACCTGCGATCCCACGGCGCACGCGGAAATCATGGCTATACGCGGTGCCTGCCGGCGTCTTGGCAATTACCGTCTGGAGGGGTGCATTATGGTTGTCACGATGGAGCCCTGCGCCATGTGCGCAGGGGCCATCGTTCACGCCAGGCTTGACGGCGTTGTATACGGATGCCGCGATGCGCTGGCCGGCGCTGTTGTCTCGAGGACGGATCTTCTGGACGCCCCCTTCCTGAATCACCGGGTCTGGCACATGGGAGGCGTGCTGGGCGGGGAGTGCGCCGCTCTCATTCGTGCTTTTTTTGCAAAACGCCGATGAAACACGTAAAAGGAGAAACCGTCTCCCCCAACACCTGACGATGCCGTGCCGTGCCCGGCGTTTTTCACGAGAGAGGATTGCTGTGAACGAGAACGTGGAAGATCTGACTGTACAGTATGAAGAGAATGGTCTTGTTGTAGTCAAGGAAGTGGACAAGGTGATACTGAGCCGCGGAGCGTGGGCGACCATCATTTTCCGTTTCCAGGAGTGGAGGCAGGAGCTTAAGGACTACGGTCCTGACAAATACAGCATCCGCCGTTATCACAAGGTGAACGGAGAATACCGCTACCAGTCGAAGTTCAATATTTCCAGCGCTGATCAGGCCCGTAAACTCATTGACGCCCTGGAGAGCTGGATGCCCAAAAAATAGATGTTCTTTTCCTTCGGAAACACATGGGTGTCCGCATGCGTTTTGCAGCCTTTATTCTGACCTGCTGTCTTTTTCTGCAGGCTGCGCCGGCCAGGGCTGCGCGGCCTGACGTCCCCGGAGACTGGAAGCTCAGCAAAGTTGTGGTGCTGGCCTCGTCCGGAGTCCGCGCCCCGACGCATTTCGAAGAGCAGCTGCAGAGCATGGAGCTCGGACGCACCTGGAAGGAATGGGGCGTTGGGACCGGAGAACTGACACAGCGCGGCGCTGGCCTTATCCAGGCCATGTGGATGCCGCTCGGTATTGAACTCCGCAGGCTCGGGATGTTCCCTGCCTCGGGCTGCCCCGATCCGGCCGATGTCTATGTGCGCAGCGACACTCTCCAGCGCACCCGCACGGCTTCCTCAGCCCTGCTGGATGGCATCGCTCCGGAATGCCGGCTCGGCTACAGGGTTTCAGGGGAGGAAAAGGATCCGCTGTTCCACGCCCTGCGCGAGGGGTGGTGCCCCATCACGTCCGCGGCTTCCGCGGCAGCACAGGTCATCGCTTCTCTCCCTCATGGCAGCCTTGACGGCCTCACGGAGGACCTCGGTCCCTCTTTTGACCTTCTGAACGGACTGCTCCGGCCCGTCAACAAGGAAATGTGCGAACGTTACAGCTTCCCCAACTGTCACGTAGATGAAATGCCCTCCAGCGTAACCGTGAGTCCCACGGGCAACCGCGTTGTGATCACGGGCGGGCTCGGCATGGCCTCCGGTTTTTCCGAGCTGTTCATCATGGAATACAGCCAGGGACCGGAAGATTGGAACAGCAGGGCCCTCGGCCCTGTTTCCGGGCAGAGCGGAATGCTCAGTGAAGAGCAGATCGGAGAGCTCTGGAACATCCCCACGCTGACCCATGGCGCCGTGAACAGGGCTCCCGTTGTGGCGCAGGCCCAGGCCAGCGGACTGCTCTCGGAAATCGCCAGCGCCCTGAGCGGCACGAACCGGGTTTCGGCCGTGAACAGGGCGCGCCTCGTGGTCTTCATGGGCAGTGAGAATAATGTGGGCCGCGTGGCCGGACTGGCCGGTTTTTCCTGGAAGGTGCCGGGCATACGGGCTGAAACGCCCCTGCTTCCGGGCTGTTCCATGGCTTTTGAGCTCTGGAACACCCCTTCTGGGCCGCAGGTACGGTGCTTTTTCATTACCCTGTCCATCAAAGCCCTGCACGAGAAAATTCCCGTAGCTGTCAACGGGCGCTACGCGGTTATCGAACCGCTCGTTCTGCCCGTGTCCGGAGAAGATGGCGAGGCCGTCGTCATGCCTCTTTCCCGTTTTGAGAAGATCGCTTCCTCGCGCGTGAGAAACGCGTGCGTTCCCCCGGAACCGTCCGTGGTGCGCGAAGTGGTGACGCAGGGCGCGGGTGGCAGTCACAGATAAGCAGATTCCGGTTTTTATCGGGTAAAGTGGGAAGACATGGAGAAAACTCTGCAGCCAGGCTCCAGCCAGGCGCTGATTGGTACTATGTGGATTGTGATGACGGCCGTTCTGTGGTCGTTCATCGGCCTCATCAGCAAATACTGCCTTGAAGCGGGAATGCCGCCCCTTGAGTGCGCCCTGATGCGTGCGTTCTTCGGCTGCCTCGCCTTTTTCGTGCACTGCGCCGTCACCGGCCAGCTGAAGATTCCCCTGAAGCATGCGCTCGGGTTCATGCTGTTCGGAGCCTGGGGCATTGGCGTGTACTTCACCTGCTGCCAGTACACCATCAAGCTCTCCGGCGCGGCCATGGATATCATACTCCAGTACACGGCGCCCTTCTGGGTTGCCATTTTCGCCCGTGTGTTCTTCAGGGAGAAGCTGACCCGCGCCAAGATTCTGGCCATTCTCATCGCTGCCTGCGGCACGGTCTGCGTCTGTCTCTCCGGCGGCAGTATCCCCGGTGCCGTGTCCGTAGTGGGTATCCTCACGGGCCTTCTGTCCGGTCTGTGCTATGCCACGCATTATCCTTTTACACGCTGGTGGCAGTCCACGTATTCCACGCCGGTCATCTTCGCCTGGATGGATCTTGGCGGGTGTCTGGTCCTCGCCGGCGTTCTCGGGGTAACAGGAGAGTGGCGTGCTGACTTCACCCTGCCCGTGTGGGCCGCGGCCGCGACAACAGGACTTGTCTGCACCTACCTCGCGTATTTCTGCTACGGGGAAGCACTGAAGCGCATCAGCCTTGTGCAGGCCGTTGTCACCTCGGAGCTCGAGCCCGTGCTTTCCATGACCTGGGTCTGGCTCGCGTTCGGCGAATGCTTCAGTCCTATCGGCTGGGTTGGCAGCGCCCTCATCGTGATTTCGGTTCTGCTCATGACCGTATTCCGCACGGACGCCTGAAATTCCTTCAGACAGCAGAAGCGGC
>ENA-OROK01003528-OROK01003528.1-human-gut-metagenome-genome-assembly--contig:-NODE-3528-length-12256-cov-5.399230_pt1 | contig 12256 bp, 9 predicted proteins | sample MGYA00242127_ERZ509046 | MGnify/ENA primary metagenome ERZ509046 (study PRJEB26280, sample SAMEA2338728) | human gut metagenome | biome: human gut; feature: human-associated habitat; material: faeces... | reverse complement strand
GACCACATACCCTTGCTCGATTCCTCGCCTGGGGGATTCTGTAGGAGCTGGTCGTGTAAGACTCACCCGGGCACAAAAGTAGGAAAATTTTATATCTTTGCAAAAAAAAACTGAAATGCGTAAGAAAATATTAGGTTGGGGTCTGCTGGCGGCGTTCGTCCTGACGGCCGGCGCAGGGCTTGTCCTGCGGCAGCAGTTCTATGGAAATGCGGTCGTTACGGAGCGGGACCTCTACGTGAGCGCCCGGGCCGAATACGGGCAGGTCGCGGACTCACTGCTGCCGCAGATCAAACACCGCCGGGCTTTCGACGCCTATGCCCGGAGGATCAACCTGGCCGAAACCTTCAAGCCCGGGCATTACGTGCTCAAACACGGCATGAGCGTCATCGAAATCGCGCGCATGCTCAAGCTGGGGTTGCAGACCCCCGTGCGGGTGACGATCAACAACGTGCGCATCCCGGCCCAGCTGGCGCAGAAACTCGCACGGCAGATCGACGCCGATTCCACGGCGATCATGCAGGCGCTGACCTCGGAGGAGCTGGCCGCGGAGGTCGGATTCGACAGTGTGACGCTCTTTTCGATGTTCATTCCCGACAGCTACGAGTTCTACTGGACGGTGACGCCCGGGGAGTTCGTCAGGCGCATGAAGCGCGAGTACGACCGTTTCTGGACTTCCGAACGCGATGTAAAACGCAAGCGCAGCGGATTGAGCCGGCTGGAGGTGATGACGCTGGCTTCGATCGTCTACGAGGAGACCCGCAAGAGCGACGAGATGTCCCGCGTGGCCGGGGTCTACGTCAACCGCCTGAAGAAGGGCATCAAGTTGCAGGCCGACCCGACGGTGAAGTACGCCATGCAGGATTTCGGCCTGCGCCGCATCCTCTACCGCCATCTGAAATACGATTCGCCCTATAATACGTATGTGAACGAGGGGCTGCCGCCCTCGCCGATCTGCATGCCCGGAAAGAACGCCATCGACGCCGTGCTGAACTACGAAAAGCACGACTATATCTTCTTCTGCGCACGGCCCGAATTCGACGGTTACCACAACTTCGCCAAAACCCTTCGCGAGCACAATAAGAACGCCCGGGCGTACAGCGACGAACTCAATCGGCGTAAGATTAAATAATTTTCGTATCTTTGTCATCCCATGCTTGCGAAGATATACGAACAGAACCCCTCGGAGAAGGAGTTGCAGCGCGTCGTAGACGCCCTGGAGCGGGATGAAATCATCATTTATCCCACCGACAGCGTCTATGCCTTCGGCTGTTCGCTGCGCTCGCCGAAGGCCATCGAGCGGCTGCGCCGCATCCGGGGCAAGAGCGAGGAGAAGTTCACCGTGGTCTTCGAAAACATCGCCCAGGTCGCGGAGTACTGTCGGGTGGACAATGCCGTTTTCCGGATTCTGAAGCGCAATCTGCCCGGGCCGTTCACCTTCGTGCTGGCGGCTTCGGCGCGCATTCCGGACAAGGCGCTCGAACGGCGCCGCACGATCGGCGTCCGCATTCCGGCCAGCCCCGTTGCGCGGGCCGTGGTCGGGGCGCTGGGGTGTCCGATGATCACCACGTCGGTCAAGGACGACGACCAGGTGGTGGAGTATACGACCGATCCCGAGCTGATCCACGAGCGTTACGGCCGCGAGGTCGCGCTGGTCATCGACGGAGGCATCGGCGACAACGTCCCCACGACGGTCGTGGACCTGACGGGCGACGGGCCGGAGATACTGCGCGAAGGCAAGGGTGAACTGCAATGAAGAGGGGGCTGATGCCGCCGCGCGGCAAGGCTGGCGCCTCGGAGTGTTAAAAACAAAATAGAAAAATGGAGAAGAAGAATTTCTGGAACGAAGCCGCGAAATACGGCGTGATCATGGCTCTGGTCGCGATCCTTTTCGACGTGCTGGGCTTTTACGTGCAGAACACGCTGCTGTCCCTGCTGTCGCTCGTCATTTTCGTCCTGCTGCTGGGGTATCTCACCAAACGCCGCGCGGAACGCTTCGGAGCCAGGGGATACGGCTACGGGCAGTGTCTGGGTTTCATGGTCAGCGTGATGCTCTGCGCCGGGTTTATCGAGGGAGCCTTCATGGGCGTCGCCTCCAACTGGCTCTTTGCGGCCAGATACGAGGCGATGATCGGTCCATCGATCGCCATGCTGGAGAACACCGGGTTCTACACGGGCGACCAGATCGAGATGATGATGAAACTGATGCGTTCGCCGCTGGTGCAGCTCTTCAGCGGAATGCTCGCCTCGGCTATCAAGGGCGGCTTTTTCGGTCTGTTTATTGCTGCCTTCACCAAGCGTGATCCCGACGTTTTCTCGGAAGGCACTAACCAATAAGGATGGATAAACTGAATATATCGGTCGTCGTGCCGCTCTACAACGAGGCGGAGTCCCTGCCCGAACTGGCGGCATGGATCGACCGCGTGATGCGTGAAAACGGGTTTTCGTACGAGCTTATTCTGATCGACGACGGTTCGTCGGACGGCTCGTGGGAGGAGGTCGAACGGCTCAAGACGCAGTATCCGGCCATCCGGGGCATCGGTTTCGCGCGCAACTACGGCAAGTCCGCGGCCCTCTACTGCGGATTCGCGGCTGCGGAAGGCGAGGTCGTCATTACGATGGACGCCGACTTGCAGGATTCGCCCGACGAAATCCCCGAGCTGCGTCGCATGATCCTCGAAGAGGGCTACGACCTGGTCTCGGGGTGGAAAAAGAAACGCCACGACCCGATCGGCAAACGCTGGCCCAGCAAATTCTTCAACTGGACGGCCCGGGCCGCGTCGGGCATCCGGCTCCACGATTTCAACTGCGGGCTGAAAGCCTACCGCCGCAAGGTGGTGAAGGCCATCGAGGTCTACGGCGAGATGCACCGCTTCATTCCGTTCCTGGCCAAGCAGGCCGGGTTCGGCCGCATCGGCGAGAAGGTCGTCGACCATCGCGCCCGCAAGTACGGCAGTTCGAAATTCGGCCTCGAACGCACGGTGAAAGGGTATCTGGACCTGATCACGGTGCTGTTTATGACGCATTTCGGGCGTTCGCCGATGTACTTCTTCGGCAGCCTCGGAACGCTGATGTTCCTCATGGGCGGCGGCACGACGGTGTGGATCATCGCCGAGAAGCTCTGGAAGCAGAGCCACGCCCTGCCCCTGCGGGCGGTTACGGACCAGCCGCTGTTTTATCTGGCGATTTTGGCCGTAATTCTCGGCGTTCAGCTGTTTTTGGCCGGATTTTTGGGCGAGCTGATCAACAGAGGGTCTTCCGAGCGGAACAAATACCTGATCGACAAAACTTTGTAAATGATGATACAACGAATCCAAACGCTTTATTTGCTGATCATTGCGGCGCTTATGGCCGTGACGCTCTTTTCGGGGCTGGCGTGGTTTGCGGGTGACGCCGGCGAGTTCGGGCTTTACGCCTTCGGGTTGAAAACCGCCGAAGGGGAGCTTGTCCAGTCCACCGTCTATATGGGCGTCCTGCTGGCGCTGGCCTGTGCGCTGCCGCTGGTGACGATTTTCCTGTTCCGTCGCCGTTTGCTGCAAATACGCCTCTGTGTGGTGGAAATGGTGTTGCTGTTAGGCTCGCTGGTGATGGAAGGCGTCTATTACTTTTTGAGCTGGCGGGTCTTCTCCGACCTGACGTTCCATACGCAGGGCTTCAAGCCCGCCATTGTGCTGCCTCTGGTCTGCCTGCTGTTTGCCTATTTGGCGGCCCGTGCGATTTTCCGCGACGAACTGCTGGTGCGCGCAGCCGACAGAATACGCTGATCGAGCGGATACTGCTGACCCGGAGTATGCCCGAGCGCATGTTCCGGGTCTTCTGTCCCCGTCGGCGAACTGCTGTTCGGACGGAAAAGGGTTGCAATTCGGACCGATCTGATTATTAAAAGAATGTTACAAACCTTTGCAGGTCCGGAAAATAATTTTAACTTTGAGGCATAATATTGTCATTATGTAATGAATTTAAAGAATTTTGGCTACAAACAATACATTTTTTAACTAACACTCAACTCTATGAAAGTAGTAAATTTTTGGAAGACATTGTTCTGTGCAGCGCTGGCCGTGACGGCTTTTAGCGCATGTTCGGACGATGACGAAGAGGGCGGTTATTCGGGCATGCCCGAAATTACCGTGAACGGCGGCGAGTCGGTGACTGTCGCCGGGAAACTCGAGGGCGGCAAGCTCGAACAGACGGTCGAGGTCGTTTCGAAAGGCGACTGGACCCTGACATTCAAGAACTCCGGGGATTCGCAGTGGGTTACTCCCAGCGCGATGTCGGGCAAGACCGGTACGACGCAGCTTACCTTCACGCTGGGTCAGGCTTCGGGAGAGCGCAGCGCAATCCTTGTTCTGACCGCCAGCTCCACGGTCGAGGGCTTTCCGCTTACGGACGAGGCTACGATCACGGTCGTACAGAGCGACAGCGATGTTCCGACGGGTAACGCTCTTTACAGCGAGAACTGCGGCACGAAGGTCGAGAAAGTCGATGGCTACTGGCCTTATGTGGACAAGTTCGAAGGTTGGACCCGCGGCGGTTCGCTCGATCAGAAGGCCGTTACTTACACCGGCAACAGCGCTTCGGTAGCCAACAGCGGCAAGGTTTTCGATCCTGCCGAGGATGAAACGACGGTAGTTACGGGTCCTCCCTATGTTTCGATGAACAAATCGACTTCGGTTTTCAACATCAATGACATCAATATCGCATCGAACACCAACTTCACCTTCACGTTTACTGCCGCTCAACAGATTAACTATTCCAATGGCGTAGTGCTGGGCGACATGACGGATGAAACGATTCGGTTCTCGGTGTCTACCGATGGTTCGAGCTATGCTCCCGTTGCTCTGAAAGTCAAAAAAGTCGCTTCCGGCTACTGGTATCTCTGCACCGCCGAATTCAAACTGCCCGCCGGTGTTTCGACCGACAAGATCTGGGTTCGTTTCGACGGCTATGCAGGACTTGAAAACCACGGTCTGCGTATCGACGACTTCAAACTTTATGAAGGCGGCAACGGTTCGGAACTCGTCGTTCCTTCGGTGGATTATACGAAGGGTACGGTTGCCGAGGCTATCGCAGCCGGAGCCGGCAAGAACTACGAGGTCGCCGCTACGGTCGTAGCCATGCACACGCAGGGTATCCTGATCGGCGATGCGTCGGGTGTCATGCTGGCGTTCCTTGGCGAGGCTCCTGCGGTAGCTGTTAACGATGCCGTTACCGTTAAGGGAACGACCGAATTGCGGAATGGCGTCATTCAGTTCGGCAAGGAGGGTCTTTCGGTCGCCAAGACCGGCACGGGCAGCTATAACACGCCTGCTCCCGAGGTGATGGACGGCACGGCTGTCACGGCCTATATCGCAACGGCCTTGGAAAATAAGGCTGTGTACAAGTATGTGAAATACAACGGTGAGTTTACTGTCAGCGGCAACTTTTACAATGTCGTTATCGCCGGTACGACCACGAAAGGCTCTGTTGCCTATGGCAAATCGGAGTGGGCGTCGTTTAAGGACAAACCGGTGACTGTCGAAGGCTGGCTGCTGGGCGGTACGGCCAACTATCTCCAGACGATGGCTACGTCGGTGACGGTCGATTCTTCGACGCCGATTGTTGAAATCTCCGCTCCCCAGCAGTTCGCTGCAACCTCTCCCGTGGCTCAAACGCTCAACTATACGGTTACCAACACGACGGCTTCGGCTGTAACGTTCGCAATCGAGGGTACGAATGCCGACAAGTTCTCGCTCGGCGCCAAGACTGATAACACCATCGTCGTAAGCGCGAAAGGCGACAACACGGATAAGACAGCCTATACGGCCAATCTGGTTGCCAAAGTTGCCGGTGCGACGGTTGCAACGGTTGCTCTGAAGCAGGCTGCGCCTACGAGCGGTGAGGATACAAAGGGTACGTTTACCTCCATGTCACAATTTATCTCAACAGGTGACCAGTATGCCAATCCTTGCGGACTTGGTGATGGCGCAACTGCTAATGGGAACAATGCAAGTGGTTTTAAAATGGGATCAAGCAGTAAAGCCGGAGTCTTTACATCGGGTGCTGTAGGAGTAACCGGAGACAAAAAACTGGGTTTCTACGCTGTCGCCTGGAAAGGGAAGAAAGCCACGATCTATGTAAAAGTTGATAATGGCTCTGTGGATGGAGAATCGAGTTTTGCTATTAATGCTAATGAAACCGCTACGGGAAATCCTCCTTTTAAATTGACGGGCCTGAATGATGCCGATTATTATGTTGTGTCATTGAAAGGTTTAACTGCAGCTTCGACTGTTTCGATTTCTACGTCTCCGAATTTTGCGGCAGATGCAGATAAAAATACGGGCCGGGCTGTTATTTGCGGAGTCCAACTGTTCTAAATTAGTCGAGGAAACCGACTTGTAAAACCAACCACTCTTGGCGGGGATAACTCCCCGTCAAGAGTTTGGTTTCTAAATGGGTCTGCGGACCAAATGTTATACTTTATTCTGAATGATGTTGAAAATTAAACAGATAGGCATGCTGCTCGTGACGATGTCGGCGATGCTTGTCCTGTTTGCGGGATGCGGCGACAAGGACGACGGGGGCGACAAGGAGTCCCTCGCGACGCTCGTTGCAGAGACCGTGAGCAGTTCAACCACAACGAACAAGATTTCGACCCAAGGCCCGTCGGGCATCACCTTCGAGGCGACGATCGTCTCGCAGGGCGGGGATGCGGAGTGGTGTTCGTTCGATTTGAATAAGCAGGTGTCCTCCGCCGGCGGAAACGTCGGGGACCCGGCCTACCTCTATTTGGACAAAAACAATTCCGACGACGACCGCACGGCGCGGATCGACGTAACCTATACCAACGGTTATTCCACCTCCCTGACGCTGACGCAGAGGGCCGCGGGCTTCATCGACTACGACCGTTCGTGGGGCGAACAGCCCGAATATCGTTCCGACGACGCTTATATCTATAAGACCTATTATGCGACGTTTGTGAGCAATCAGTTCTTTCCGGGCGGAAAACTGCGCAACTATTCGGTATGCTACGATGTCGACCGGCATATTTCGCATTGGGTGGCTTATCCGATTTTCAAGAAGGTCTACGAAACGCCCGTTTTGAGCCGGGTCAACGATTTCAATTACGATCCCAATGACCAGCTGCCCGTGATTCCCACCCGCGACCAGCAATACATCGGGACAGGCGGCAACGGCCGCGGTTACGGTGCATGGGGTTACGACCGCGGGCACATGCTTCCGCAGGCTTCGCGTTACAACAATTACGAGTCGAACCGGATGACTTACTACGGCACCAACATGATGCCCCAGAACAGCACGCTGAATCAGAATATCTGGGCCTCGCTGGAGGGCAAAGTCCGTGGCTGGGGAGGCTTGCAGACCTACGATACGCTCTATGTGGTGACGGGAGCCGCTTTCAAGAGCACGAAGACCATCGACAATGCCAACGGACCGATCGCCGTGCCGTCGCATTGCTGGAAAGTGCTGCTGCGTCAGCGGGGCAACCAGAACCGGCAGATCTCTCAATTCAAGGCGGATGAACTGAAAGCCATCGGCTTCGTGTTCACCAACGATGCCGCCGGAGCCGCCACGTCGATCGAATCCGCTGTCCGTTCGGTGAAGGAGATCGAGGAGCTGACGGGCTTCAAGTTCTTCCGAAACCTCGACCCGGCCGTGGCCGATGCGGTGAAAAGCCAGAAGAACCTCGCCGACTGGTAGGGATTATGATGCAATGAATTGAACCTTAACAACAAAAATCGTTTATGAAGAGAATCTTTTTGACAGGACTGTTTGCCTCGCTGATCGCGGTGGCATGCTTCGCGCAGAAGCCCTACAAAGTGGTCTTCTACAACTTCGAGAACCTGTTCGACACCATTCACGATCCCGGCGTCCTCGATGAGGAGTTCACGCCCGAAGGACCCAAGAAGTGGAACTCGGCCAAGTACACCAGGAAAATCGGGAACCTCGAACGGGTGTTGTTCGACATCGCCGCCGAGGATAAGGATTATCCCGTGGTGATCGGCGTTTCGGAGATCGAGAACCGCTCGGTGATGGAGGATGTGATCGCGCAGCCGAAACTCGCGCCCGGCAACTACCGCATCGTGCATTACGATTCGCCCGACGCACGCGGCGTCGACGTGGCGTTCTACTACCGTCCCGACGTTTTCAAGCTGGAGGGAAGTGCCGCCATTCCGTTCAAGATGCCGGAACTGCCCAACTTCAGGACGCGTGATTTCGTCACGATGTGGGGCACGATCGACAGCGAGCCGTTCTTCTTCCTTGTGAGCCACTGGCCTTCGCGTCTGGGCGGCAAGGAGGCTTCGGCCCCCAAGCGTCTGGCTGCCGCCAAGCAGGTGAAGCACATCGTCGACTCGGTGACCGCCGCCAACCCGGCCACGAAGGTGGTCGTTATGGGCGACCTGAACGACGATGCCACGGATGACAGCATCGTCGAGGGCCTCAACGCCAAGGGCAAGATCAAGGAGGTCGGCAAGGGCGACATGTTCAACCCCTTCATCGGCCTGCTGAAAGCGGGTTACGGCACGCTGGCTTACCGCGACGAGTGGAACCTGTTCGACAACATCATCGTTTCGGAGAACCTCGCCACCGGTTCCACGGGCAGCCTGAAAATCCAGCCCGCCGGCAACTCGAAGTTCTACGGCGGCATCTTCCGCCGTCCCTACATGATCCAGAAGGAGGGCCAGTACAAGGGTTATCCGCTGCGTACGTTCGTGGGCAACGATTTCCAGGGCGGTTTCAGCGACCACTTCCCCGTATATATCTACATCGCCAAATAAACACTCTAAAATATTTGTATGAAACTCAAAGTTCTACTTATTCTGATGCTCGCCGCCGTGACCTTCACGTCCTATGCGCAGGACGGAGGCATCCGCGGTAAGGTGGTTTCGCGCAACGGTCGCGTGGCCTTGAGCAATGTACAGGTGAAGATCGAATCGCTGGGTCTGACGGCCATGACCGACAAGGACGGCAACTTCATCTTCGAGAATCTTCCTGCGGGCAGCTACACGGTGCTCTTCTCTACGCCCGACTTCGAGGACCTCAACCTGATGGTCCGCGTAGGCGATAAGCATGTGCAGGACCTCAAGTCGGTGATCATCGTGCCGTCGGGGCAGAGTGCGGTTCTGGACGACGCCGTTTTCGCCGAATTCGACAGCGACTCCTCGTCGTCGGACACGCAGGCGCTGCCTTCGTCGCTCTCTTCGTCGAAGGACCTCTTCAACAACATCGCATCGTACCGTTTCAGCGAGATGCGTTTCAACGTCCGCGGCTACGATTCGCAGTACTCGGACATCTACCTGAACGGCATCCGCTTCAACGACGCCATGACGGGCTACGGTCCCTGGTCGCTGTGGAGCGGACTGAACGACGCGACGCGTAACCAGGAGAACTACACGGGCCTCGAAGCGTCGGATTTCGGCATCGGCGGCATCGGCGGCATGACCAACGTCAACGCCCGCGCCTCGCAGATGCGCAAGGGATTCCGCGTGAGCGTGTCGAACGGCAACCAGATGTACCGTTTCCGTGCGATGGTTTCCTACGGCTCGGGACAGTTGGACAACGGCTGGTCGTACGCCTTCTCGGTGGGAACCCGTCAGGGCGGCAACGGCTATGTGGACGGCGTTTACTACAACTCCTATTCCTATTTCGCTTCGGCCGAGAAGCTTTTCGGACAGAACCACCGCCTTGCGTTGACGCTGCTGGCTTCGCCTTCGGAGCGCGGCGCGCAGCAGGCTTCGACCGACGAGGCTTACGCTCTGTTCGGCAACAACTACTACAACCCCAATGTGGGTTACCAGGCCGGCAAGCTCCGCAACTCGCGCGTGCGCAACACCCACGAGCCGATCGTGATGCTCAACTATACGTGGGACATGTCGGAGAACACGCGCCTGAACGCCGCCACGTCGCTGCGTTTCGGCAGGAACGGCTATTCGGCCCTGACGTGGAACGCCGGAGCGGACCCCCGCGGCGACTACTACCGCTATATGCCGAATTCGGATAAGACGCAGATCGTGCCGGGCATAACTACCGACGAGACGATCTATTTTTACGCGATGGATGGCGCCATAGCGAAAGGTGTGTGGGACGGTATGCTCGACTACGACAAATTCTTCCAGACGAATATGCGGAATATCGACACCGATCCGGTGCTGTCCAAACTGATGGGCAATAACAGTCGTTCGAACTACATGATCGAGGAGCGTCACACCGACCAGCTGGACTACAACCTGGCGGTCAACGTGCAGCATAACATGCGCCACAACATGCGCATCGTCGGCGGCGCCAACCTGCGCGTCAACCGCACGAATTACTACTCGGAGGTTAAGGACCTGCTGGGCGGCGACTATTGGTATGACATCGACAAGTTCGCCGAGCGCGACATGGCCAGCGCCGAGGCTTACCAGAACGACCTGGATTACTACTGGGCTACGGGGCACGCCCGCATTGCCCGTGTCGGCGACAAGTACGGTTACTACTACCGGGCGCACCTGCTCGAAACCAATGCCTGGACCAACTACACGTGGGGCATCGGCGGTTTCTCGCTGGGCGTCTCCGGATCGGTCGGCTACTCGAACATGTACCGCGAGGGCATGTGGCGCAAGGGTCTGTTCCCCAACGATTCGAAAGGCGATTCGAAGAAACTCGACTACCTGACCTACGATGCGAAACTTGCGCTGGGCTACAAGTTCTCTGGAGCGCATTCGATCGAGGCCAATGTGGCTTACATGCAGCAGGCGCCCAAGTTCGCGACGGCATTCGTGTCGCCCCGTACGCGCAACACGACCACGCCGGGGCTGAAGGCCGAGAAGGTGTTCGGCGCAGACCTCACCTACAACCTCAACCTGCCCTACATCAAGGCGCGTCTTTCGGGATACTATACGACGATCGAGGACCAGTCGAAGGTCATCTCGTTCTACGACGATACCCGCAGTTCGTTCACCAACTTCGCCATGAGCGGCATCGACAAACGCTACTACGGCGTTGAGTTGGGCCTTTCGGTTCCCGTATGGAACGGCCTCTCGGTCGTGGGTGCCTTGAGCTGGGGCGACTATACCTATACGTCGAATCCCAACTTCGTGCAGACGGTTGACAACGTGGACAAGATCGTACTGAAAGATAAGGTCAACTGGGACGGTTATCATGTGGAAAGCTCGCCGCAACTGGCTTTCAACATCGGTCTCGACTACCGCGGACCGCGCAACTGGTTCGCCGGTGTGAACTTCAACTACTACGACAACATCTATCTTTCGATGAACCCGATGTACCGTACGGCTACCGCCATTAAGTATTATACAAATGTGCTGACTTCCAATACGGCCACCAATGCGCAGAAGGCATCGGCCCTCTCGTCGATCAAGACCCTCCGCAAGCAGGAGAAGTTTGACAGCGCATATACGTTGAGCGCCAATATCGGCAAGAACTGGTATATCCACCGGGTCTACATGCTGGGCTTCAGCCTCGAGGTGAAGAACATCCTCAACGATCAGGACATCCGCACGGGCGGTTACGAGCAGATGCGTATGAGCAAGGTCCGCGGCGAGGGCGGCGAGCAGATTTACGGCCGCTTCCCCTCGAAGTATTTCTACCTGTTCGGTACGACCTATTACCTGAATGTCTATTTCCGTTTCTAATCGCGCAAAGCATAATTTATGAAAAGTCTTAAAATAGCATTGGTGGCTCTCGTCGGTCTGGTGGCCGTGAGCTGCTACAACGATTTCGACACTCCGGCTCCGCAGAAACTCTATGTGGACGACGATATGGCCGCAATGGGGCTTACTCCGATCTCCATCAAGGAGGTGAAGGAGAAGTTCGGCCCGATCTCCAATACGGGAACCAACGACAATTTCTCCACGACCAAGACCCTCAAGTTCGGAACCCGCACGTCCGAGGAGGCCAAGTTCGACGGCCTCATGGAGTGGCCCGAGGCTTCGAAATACTACATCAAGGGCAAGGTGATCAGCAGCGACCGTCAGGGCAACATCTACAAGTCGCTCTATATCTACGACGGCACGGCCGGTATCGAGCTGAAGCTTTACAACGGCCTTTATCTCGACTTCCTGCTCGATCTGGGTGCGAAGCCGATCAAGAGCCAGTGGGTCTACGTGCGTCTCGACGGTCTCTATCTGGGTAACTACCGCATGATGCTTTCGATCGGAGGCGCTCCCTCGGACGGTATCAACACGGCCGGCAACCACAAGTTCTACGCCAACTCGAACCTCGACAACCCGAAGGTTGCCGCCCTGAACGTCTTCCGCGGCGAATA
>ENA-OROK01003521-OROK01003521.1-human-gut-metagenome-genome-assembly--contig:-NODE-3521-length-12278-cov-3.575472_pt1 | contig 12278 bp, 9 predicted proteins | sample MGYA00242127_ERZ509046 | MGnify/ENA primary metagenome ERZ509046 (study PRJEB26280, sample SAMEA2338728) | human gut metagenome | biome: human gut; feature: human-associated habitat; material: faeces... | reverse complement strand
GAGGAGCTTGTTCCTATCTCCTGTGCCCACGCTGAGGCGGAAGAAGGGTACAGAGAAGCTTGATCCTATCTCCTGTGCCCACACTGAGGCGGAAGAATGGGCACAGGCGGAACTTGTCCAGTCTACGGCGACCCTACGTTACGAGCCATGCACTCAATTCATAAATGTGTCGCAAAGGGCACTCCACATTTATTTCATTGACGGCTGTCGAGTGTGTCCATTGGACGCACGGTATAAAAATAGAACAAAATAACCTCTTGTGTGAGCAAGCTCCCACCGAGGTATTCCGTTCTATTTTTGCATGGTTCGTAAACTCTCAAGTTACAACATCTCTGTGCTGATAGTACCACTTGTAAAGTCCTGTCGGAATCGGTATAATATAGGTAATTGGGAGGTAAAAATATGCTGCTTACATTAGTACCGCTTTTTGATGAAAATATGGCTGTATGTGCCTATTCCTTTTTTACTCAGAGAGAAAATTACCTGTTGAATCCGCTGCTGCTTGGAACAGCACAGTTTGACGGAGCATCACAGATCACCGGATTGGAATTGATCCAAAAGATGGGAATCGATACATTGTCTCAGGGAAAAGAGATTTTTGTACCGATCACCAATATTTCTATTTTTGCGGATATTACGGAGCAGTGCGATGCACCTCATGAAAAAATCGTACTTTTGATCGATAATACCATTCCGCCGATTGAAATGTATGTCAATCGTCTGAAGGAATTGAAACAGCAAGGCTATAAACTTGCCATTCGCAAGCTTGCGGTCAGTGATTTTGAAAATTACAGAGAAGTCCTGAAGCTGATGGATTATGTCCTTCTGAATAACCGTAAAATAGCCATTGACAAAGCCAAGATTTATTTCGGAAAATTATTCCCGAATATCAGTCTATGTGCCGGTAATATTGATACCATGGAGGACTTCGAGAGACTGAAGGAGACCGGCGGATATCGTTTCTATGAGGGTAAGTTCTATCGTGTTCCCATTACGAAGGGACAGACAGATGTGGCACCCTTGAAGGGTAACTATATTGACCTGCTGAATATTGTGAACAGCCCGGATTTTGAACTCACGACAGCGGCGGATATCATCAGCCGTGATACCGCACTCACGATCGATCTGCTGAAAATGGTTCAGCCACTGGCTGTAAATTCGGAGATTACGTCTATCCGTCATGCGGCTGCCATGCTGGGACAGCGGGAACTGAAAAAGTGGATCAACACGGCAGTAGCCAATGCTTTGTATGCGGATAAGCCGAATGAGGTCACCAGATTATCTCTGCTTCGTGCGAAATTTGCCGAGAATCTGGCGGAAGCGTTTGGCCTGAAGGCGCAGAAGGATGAATTGTTCCTGATGGGATTGTTCTCCGTGCTGGATGTGATCCTCGAGAAACCCATGGCAGAGGCTTTGAAGGTGGTCCATGTGGCTGGCGAGATCAGCAATGCACTGATCTACCGCATCGGCGTACTGGCACCGGTGTACGATTTTATGCTGCATTATGAGACAGCCAACTGGGCGGAGGTATCCCGCCTGATGCTATTAAAGAATATTGATATGAATACAGTATATGAAGCCTATACATCGGCGTTGAAGTGGTATCGCACCGTACGTTGATTGTATTAAAAAATGTACTTGTGTTTTGTATACATTTATGTTATTTTCTTGAATGACTTGTAATTATATCCTCCGGCAGTCCAAAGGACGCCAGATGGAGGAATAGTAGCAAAGGCGCAAAAAGCGCGGAAAGGAAATTTCATATGAAAAAAAACAAGACACTTGAGATGGTACAATTGGCCGTACTCATCGCGATCATGCTGATTCTGGCATTTACCCCGCTTGGGTATCTGCGCATCGGACCGTTAGCAATCTCCCTGATGACCATTCCCGTAGTAATCGGTGCAATGATCTTGGGACCCGCAGGCGGAGCCGTACTGGGACTGGTATTTGGACTTACCAGCTTTTACCAGTGTTTTGCAGGAGACACTTTTGGAGCAGCTTTGGTAGCAATGAATCCGTTTTTCACTTTCCTGGTATGCATCCCTACCAGAACTCTGATGGGATGGCTGTCCGGCGTGATCTTCAAGGCACTGTGGAAGATTGACAAGACGAAGACCGTAACTTACTTCGTGACCGGTCTGTTGGGAGCATTTATGAACACCCTGTTCTTCATGTCCACTCTGATGATCTGCTTCGGTCATACCGAGTATCTGCAGAGCATGAATGCAACCGGAGCGAATCTGTTTATGTTCGCCGTAGCATTCTGTGGTATCAACGGAGCACTGGAGATGCCTATGAGCTGTGTAGTAGGTGGTGGCGTTGCGAAGGCAGTCAGCGTAGCACTGAAGAAGAATGCAGCAACAGAAGAGAAATAATCAGATTTTCCGAAACGAAAAATATATAAAATATACAAACAGACCCCCGGAGTATGACAGATGGTCATGCCGGGGGTTTTCCATGTGGAAATTTTGAATACGGAATTCATGTGCCGAAATGCATATATAGGCAGAAAGGATGGTCATTACAGCGACGCCCACATTGTCTGTAGGATATCTGCCGTGGCAGCAACATTCCCCTGGATCATGGGAGCGGATCCGCCACCTTTTGCGGAAAGCTCCCGGCGCATGCGGTCTGCCAGTTCCTGACAGTTACAGGAAGCACTGCCTACAATAAATCGATAACCGTTTGTATCGTCTCCGGCAAAGATACCACAGTAACCGGAATATTTTCCGGTCAGGGTATTCACAGCGTTACGTAGGGCAATGGCATCCAGTTCACCGACGAAGAGAAGCACGTGGTGTACTTCTTCCGGGGAGGGGAGTGCGTTCATCTGTACCTTCAGAAGTTCTGCCTGTAAAGCATTGGCGCGTTCTTTTTGCAGCCGTGCATCCTCTTTTGCGCGAGCAACAGCACCTGCTACTTCCGGTTGTTTCGCTGAGAGCAGAGAAGAAATTGCCCAGACAGAATCCTGTTTTTCAGTATAATCTGCCAGAGCACGGTCTCCGCAGAGAATATTGATGCGGACACCGCCTCTGTGGCTCTGCACATTTACAACTTTGATGAGACCGATCTGTCCGGTGGTATCTACATGCGGAGCACAGCAGGCACACAGATCCACGTCGGGGATCTCGACGATACGTACATTTTCCGTGAGAGCCAGCTTGCTACGGTAATTTAAGCTCGCCAGTTCTTCGGCGGTGGGCCAGCTGATGTTGACCGGAAGATTTTTCCAGACATAAGTGTTAGCCTCTTGCTCGATGAGACGCAGCTGCTCCAGAGAGACTTCTCCGTTCATATCCAGTGTCACTTCTCTGTCGCTTAAATGGAAGCCTACGTTTTCCAGTCCGAAATGGGAGTGCAGTAAGCCGGAGATCATATGCTCTCCGGAGTGCTGCTGCATGAAATCAAACCGGCGGTTCCAGTCCACATGACCGGTGACCCGGGTGCCGACGGAAAACTCACAGGCCGTTTTATGATACAGGATGCCCTGTTTAATGCTGACATCCAGTACTTCCTGACCGTTTAAGGTGCCTTTGTCGGCGGACTGACCACCTTCTTCCGGGAAAAAAGCGGAAGCGTCCAGAACGATCCTGTAATATCCCTCTTCCTTGTCGGGAACACATTCCATCACCACAGCGGTGAAATCCGTCTGATGCACATCTTCATAATAGAGTTTGCGGGTTCCCAGGGAGTTCATTTGAGCATTTTCGATACGATCCATAGATGCCTGTCCAATCTGCTGTAGGAAAACAGCGTTTTGTGATAATTGAAAAATAGAAAATACATATCTATTCTATATCAGACCCGGTGGAAAAAGCAATGGAAAATGTAAGCTTTTACACAGCTTTGTCAGATTCTCCAAGGAGTATCGGGATTGCGTAATTGTTTTTTGTAGGTTTTTACGCAGACAGGGTCTATTGCGACGCATTTTTTTTTATGATATAATGAATCGATTATGCAGATACCAGATTTAAACGGCAGAGGCCGACCGTGCTTGCACGGGGAGGCAGGTGCCGATTTAAATCGCCAAAACATGAGGATGCAGCGATTTGCGGAAGCAAATCCGCGGAATCCGAATGTTTTCAGAAGTGCGGGAGCTGCGAAGCAGCGGAGCAATTCGTGGGTATCGTAGACAATGCAGATACCCAGCGGAGCAATTCGCAGGTATTGTAGGAGACTGAGAGAAATACAAACGTCGCAAAAAGCGGCAGAATGTGAGGAAAGAATGAAGGCATTTTTGATTTTGGAAGATGGAACGGTGTTCGAAGGAACGCACATCGGTGCAGACAAAGAGATCATCAGTGAAATCGTATTTAACACATCCATGGCCGGATATCTGGAGGTCCTGACGGATCCGTCCTATGCAGGACAGGCTGTATGCATGACTTACCCTCTGATCGGTAACTATGGCATATGCAGGGATGACTGCGAGTCGGAGAGACCCTGGCCGGATGGATTCATCGTCAGAGAGCTTTCACGTATTCCCAGCAACTTCCGCTGTGACTGCACAATACAGGAATACTTAGAGGAGAACGGTGTGCCCGGTATCGCCGGTATCGATACCCGTGCGCTGACCAAGATCCTGCGTGAGAAGGGTACCATGAACGGCATGATCACCACCAACGAAGCCTATGACCTGAACGAAGTACTTCCGAAGCTGAAAGAGTATACCACAGGCAAGGTCGTGGAAAAGGTGACCTGCAGGGAAAAATATGTGGTAGCGCCCACCACGGAGCTGGCACAGAACGGACCTCTCTCCGGTGCAGCGCGTTTTGATAAAGATGCTTATGAAAAGGGCGTCAGAGAGCCCAAGCCCGCACTGGTAACGGAACTGTCCGGACAGGGACTGAAGGTAGCTCTGTTAGACCTGGGAGCCAAGAGAAATATCGCCAGATCCCTGGCAGAGAGAGGCTGTGAGGTGACCGTATACCCCGCTGGAACTCCCGCACAGGAGATCATTGATGATAATCCTGACGGTATCATGTTAAGTAACGGACCGGGAGACCCCAAGGAGTGTACCGGTGTGATCGCCGAGATCAAAAAGTTATACGATACCGAGATCCCTATTTTCGCAATCTGTCTGGGACATCAGCTGATGGCTCTGGCTACCGGCGCAGATACCCATAAAATGAAATACGGACACAGAGGAGGCAACCATCCGGTAAAGGATCTGATGACCGGAAGAGTATATATTTCCTCTCAGAACCACGGCTATGTGGTAGATACCGATAAGCTGGATCCGTCCGTAGCGGTTCCCGCATTCATCAATGTCAACGACGGTACCAACGAGGGTCTGTCCTACACCGGCAAGAATATTTTTACCGTACAGTTCCATCCGGAAGCATGTCCGGGACCCCAGGACTCCGGTTACCTGTTTGACCGGTTCATTCATATGATGAGAGGAGAGAACTAAGATGCCCAAGAATCCTAATGTAAAACGAGTAATGGTAATCGGCTCCGGTCCTATTGTCATCGGACAGGCAGCGGAATTCGACTATGCAGGTACCCAGGCCTGCCGTTCCCTGAAGGAAGAGGGAGTAGAGGTAATCCTGGTGAACTCCAATCCTGCGACCATCATGACCGATAAAGATATCGCAGATAAGGTATATATTGAGCCCCTGAATGTAAAGGTTCTGGAGCAGATCATTGAAAAGGAAAAACCCGACAGCATTCTTCCCACCCTGGGAGGACAGGCTGGTCTGAACCTTGGCATGGAGCTGGAGGAGTCCGGTTTCCTGGCAGCTCACAATGTAAAGCTGTTAGGTACTACCGCGGCTACCATCCGTAATGCGGAAGGCCGTCAGGAGTTCAAGGATCTGATGGAGCGTATCGGCGAACCCTGTGCAGCATCCAAGGTCGTTGAGAACGTGGAAGACGGTGTGGAATTCACCAACACCATCGGCTATCCTGTTGTACTGCGTCCTGCTTATACCCTGGGCGGTTCCGGCGGCGGTATCGCACACAATCAGGTAGAGCTGGAAGAGATCCTGGAGAACGGTTTACGTCTGTCCCGTGTAGGACAGGTACTGGTAGAGCGTTGTATCGCTGGCTGGAAAGAGATCGAGTACGAAGTAATGCGTGACAGCGTAGGCAACTGCATCACCGTATGTAATATGGAGAACATCGATCCCGTCGGCGTGCATACCGGAGACAGTATCGTAGTAGCGCCTTCCCAGACCCTGAGCGACAAGGAGTACCAGATGTTACGTACTTCCGCTCTGAAGATCATCAACGAACTGCAGATCACTGGTGGATGTAACGTACAGTTTGCACTGCATCCCACCAGCTTTGAATATTGTGTTATCGAGGTGAATCCTCGTGTCAGCCGTTCTTCCGCACTGGCAAGTAAGGCGACCGGTTACCCCATTGCGAAGGTAGCAGCGAAGATCGCACTGGGCTTTACTCTGGATGAGATCAAAAATGCCATTACCCACAAGACCTATGCCAGCTTCGAGCCGACACTGGATTACTGTGTAGTAAAGATTCCTAGACTGCCTTTCGATAAATTTATCACTGCAAAACGTACTCTGACCACACAGATGAAGGCAACCGGTGAGGTTATGAGTATCTGCAATAACTTCGAGGGAGCACTGATGAAGGCCATCCGTTCCCTGGAGCAGCATGTGGACTGCCTGCGCAGCTATGATTTCAGCACTTTGTCTGTGGAGGAACTGTTAGAGCGTCTGAAGATCGTGGATGACCAGAGAATCTATGTGATCGCTGAAGCAATCCGTAAGGGTATCAGTTATGAACAGATCCACGACATTACAAAGATCGACCTGTGGTTCATTGACAAGATCGCCATTCTGACCGAGATGGAGCATGCACTGGAGACACAGCCCCTGACAGTGGATCTGCTGAAGGAAGCCAAGAGAATCGAGTTCCCGGATAACGTCATCGCAAGACTGACCGGCAAGACCGAGGAAGAGATCAAGAAGATGCGTTATGACAACGGCATTAAGGCTGTTTACAAGATGGTAGACACCTGTGCCGCAGAGTTCGCAGCTTCCACTCCTTATTATTACTCCGTATTCGGCGGCGAGTGCGAAGCCAAGGAGACCACCGGACGCAAGAAAGTCCTGGTACTGGGTTCCGGTCCTATCCGTATCGGACAGGGTATCGAGTTCGACTATTGTTCCGTACATGCTACCTGGGCATTTTCCAAGGCAGGCTATGAGACCATTATCATCAACAACAACCCGGAGACTGTAAGTACCGACTTCGATATTGCGGACAAGCTGTATTTCGAGCCTTTGACTCCGGAAGATGTGGAATCTATCGTAAATATTGAGCATCCCGATGGTGCTGTGGTACAGTTCGGCGGACAGACCGCTATCAAGCTGACCGAGAGCCTGATGAAGATGGGCGTGCCTATCTTAGGCACCAAGGCGGAGGATGTAGATGCCGCTGAGGATAGAGAACTGTTCGACAAGATTCTGGAAGAGACCGAGATCCCCCGTGCAGCCGGCGGTACCGTATACACCGCAGAGGAAGCTAAGGCGGTGGCCAACAGACTGGGCTATCCCGTACTGGTACGTCCTTCCTATGTATTGGGCGGACAGGGCATGCAGATCGCTATCTCCGATGAAGAGATCGAAGAATTCATGGAGATCATCAATCGTATCGCACAGGATCACCCGATCCTGGTAGATAAGTATTTACAGGGTAAGGAGATCGAGGTCGATGCTGTATGCGATGGTATCGATATCCTGATCCCCGGTATCATGGAGCATATCGAAAGGACCGGTATCCACTCCGGAGACAGTATCTCCGTATACCCGGCTCCGACCATTGATAAAGTAGTAAAAGAGAAGATCGCAGAGTACACCAGAAGACTGGCAAAGGCACTGCATGTCAAGGGACTGATCAATATCCAGTTCATTGCCATCGGTGAGGAAGTATATGTCATTGAGGTTAACCCCCGCTCTTCCCGTACCGTACCTTATATCAGCAAGGTAACCGGTATTCCTATCGTGGATCTGGCGACCGAAGTGATCATCGGCAAGACCATCCGTGAGCTTGGCTACGAGCCCGGTTTACAGCCTGAGGCAGAGTATTTTGCCATCAAGATGCCTGTGTTCTCCTTCGAGAAGATCCGTGGTGCCGAGATCAGCTTAGGACCGGAGATGAAGTCTACCGGTGAGTGTCTGGGTATCGCCAAGACCTTCAATGAGGCTCTGTACAAGGCATTCCTGGGAGCAGGCGTAGAACTGCCCAAGTATAAGAACATGATCATCACCGTGAAGGATGCGGATAAGGGTGAAGCCATTGAAGTCGGAAGACGCTTCGAAAAGCTGGGATACACCATTTATGCTACCAGAAGTACCGCAGCTGCTCTGAATGAAGCAGGTGTGAAGGCGAGAAAGGTCAACAAGATCTCTCAGGAATCCCCGACCGTGATGGATTTGATTCTGGGACACAAGATCGACCTTGTCATCGATACCCCTACCCAGGGCCGCGACAAGACCAGAGACGGTTTCCTGATCCGCCGTACCGCTATCGAGACCGGTATCTACTGCATCACCGCAATGGACACCGCCAATGCTCTCGTGACCAGCATGGAGCATATGAACGATTGTAAGGAACTGACACTGGTGGATATTGCACAGCTGTAAAAATATAAAAAATGGAATTGAGCAGGAGGGAATATTTAATAAATCTTCTCTCCTGCTTGATTTATGTCAAAAAGAGAAGAACGCTGACTGCAAAAGTGCAAATCCGAAAATAAAATCCGTAAGTGCGGCATATAATAGGCGTATGGTAAATATTGTATGATCGCAAGCCTGTATCCCGCAGGCGGATTGGAGTCTCATGTTAGAAGAACATTATCCTTTTGTCGCACAGCCCCTGCCCTACGAATATGATGCCCTGCTTCCGGTACTGGATGAGGAGACACTGCATTTTCACCATGATAAGCATTATCAGACCTATGTGGACAAGCTGAATGCAATTCTCGCGGATTATCCTCAGTTACAGCAAATGACCTTGACGGAACTGCTTACTTCGGAGGATAATAAACTTGCATCCTTGCAGGAGGAAGCCCGGGAAAGTATTCACAATAACGGTGGCGGCGTATACAACCATCAGCTGTATTTTGACAGCATGCGAAGCCCTGTGGGGCAGGAACCCTGCGGAACATTGGAAGAGGCACTGATCCGGGATTTCGGATCGGTGAGACAATGGAAAGAGCAGATGTCGCAGAGTGCCATAGGAGTATTCGGTTCCGGATGGGCGTGGCTTGTAAGTGATCAGGACGGTACCCTTATGATCCTGACCACAGCGAACCAGGATGTGCCGGATCTGAGATTATATACACCGATATTGCTGATAGATGTGTGGGAACATGCCTATTATTTACAGTACCGGAACCGCAGACCGGATTATGTGCAAGGGTGGTATAAGCTGATCCACTGGAAAAAGGCGGAGAGACGTTATGAACAGGTCCTCTGCAGACTGGAAAGAGGAAATGAAAATGGAGAACAGACCGATCATAAAAAAAGAACAGGTAGAGACCGTCTATGACAGCAGATTCATCAAGGTATTTGATCTGCAATATGAGCCGGGAAAACATTATTTTGATGCCACCAGAAGAAGCGTTGAGAATCTGGCGGCAGTAAAAAATGACGAAGAATTTAAACAGATGCTTCCGGATGCGGTGAGCTGTGTCGTAATCCTAAAAATCAGCGGACAGGAGCCGAGACTCTGCTTAAGCCGTGAATATCGTTACCCGGCGGGACAGTTCCTGTTAAGCGTTCCGGCAGGACTGCTAGATCCGGAGGATGCGGCACAGGAAAATCCCGTATCCCATGCAGCCATCCGGGAATTGCGGGAAGAGACCGGCATTACACTGGAAGAAAGTGACAGCATCCGTCTGGTGAATCCCCTGGTATTCAGCACCCCGGGCATGACGGACGAGAGCAATGCACTGGTGCAGATCACGCTGAACAGGGAAGAAATGCCGAAGGTAAGCCAGGAAGGTGCCGTAGGTACGGAATGCTTTGACGGCTTTTTATTGTTGACCAGAGAAGAAGCACAGAAAATCCTAAAAGACGGCGTGGATGATCAGGCGCTTTTCTATCCCTTATATACCTGGGCGGCACTGATGTGCTTCGTGACGGGAATGTGGGAATAAGGGAACCTATCCCCGGAGCGTTATCACCGTGTGGAAGGTCAGAGTAGCATCATTATAGTACATTTGGATATCCCCGTGGTATTTTTCGCAGATCTTGCGGATGCTTTTCAGCCCGAAGCCGTGAGAACGCTTATCCGCTTTGGTAGTGGCTGGATCTGCCGCATCATTTTTAAAAGGGTTTACGCGGCAGGAATTGACCACTGTGATCAGAACAAAAGGTGTATTTTCCCGCTTGCTGCCATTAACTTCGATATAAGCGTCGGGAACTTTCCCGGCAGCTTCCATGGCATTATCCAGCAAATTGCAAAAAAGAGAAGTAAGGTCACTGTCCGGCAGAAAATGCAGTACACCACTGCGGATGTCAGCGGTAAAACTGATTCCCTGTTCAGTACACTGCCGCCTGTACCTTGCCATAATGGCGTTCAGAAGTTCGTTGTCGCAGATGCGGGCGGACTCTTTGAAATCCGAAGAGAGAAGCAGTTCGTTAATATAGGCGTTGACTTTGTCCGGGGCATTCTGCTCGTTCAGAGATGCAATGGATTGCAAATGCTTCTTAATATCATGAATGAGAATTGCCTGGTTTTCGCTCTGCGAAAGCAGCATCTTATAATATTCCGTAAAATCTGTTTCCTTCTGCAGTAATAGCTGCACCTCTGTATATTTCCGATTTTTTTCCCGATTGTACTGATTGATTCCAAATACCAGCAGATTCATAAGTAACAGGAAAAAGGCACTGAGAGAGATCATCCGGTTCGTCCCGGGAGTCAATGTATACTGATCACCCATTCCCACAAAAGTAAGCATGATGAATATCGATGTGACGGGAATGATCATCAGCAGCACAACAGAACTATCGTAAGGATCTGTAGTTTTCTGCCGACTTTTGAACAAATGCGTAATCAGATAAATGACTGCAAAAAAAGAAATCTTGCTGCACAGGATAAAAAGAAGGGTATTGTGGAAAGAACTCATCTGCATATAAAAATGGGGAGCGGTCCGGGCGATGATGCTATATACGATCAGCTCGCACATTCCCATGACAGCAGCAAGCAATGCGGAATGGAAGGCAGCTGCGCGCCATTTGACATCGTATTGTGTGACCAGAAACAGAAAATTAGCAAACAGATACCAAAGCATATTCAGCCATTTGATGTTAAAAAAGGCTGCGGCACACAGGCAGGTATATAAAAGGCTCAGCACGACAAGCCTGCCGGACAGGGAGCGTTTCGGAGAAAATAGCCGGCTGGCATATTGCAGAAGAATGATGGCTTCCACCAGAAATGCAAAAATAAGAGAAAAAGCATTTTCCATAAGTTACCTCGTACTTTCCAAATAGAGAAGATAGGCTTCTTTAAAGGCGCTGTATTTCCGTTTCGTCAGATAAGCGTCAAACTGACCGTTCGCCAGATGCACCAGCATACGGTCGAAGTCGGTAATGTGCTCATAGTTGACAATAAAACTCCGGTGCGTCTGAAAAAAGCGGTTGGAAGGCAGCAGCTCCAGCCAGTATGGCATGGTATGGATGGCTTCAAAGTCCTGCGTCGTGGTGTGGACGATCACTTTTTTCCCCTGTGCCTCCACCATAATGATAGAAGAGACCGGAAGAACGTGTACGCCCTGCCTGGTCTCAATAGGCACCTTCACCAGTCTGGAATGATACAGATCCAGAGCGTCCTTCAGATTCCGGAACAGACGCTTCTTGTCTATGGGCTTGGACAGATAACGGAATACATGGAACCGCATGGCTTCATCCAGATATTCGGAATAAGAAGTAATAATAAAAATGATAATATCTTTATCTTTCTTTTTCAGTTCGTTTCCTACATAGATTCCGTCAAGCCCCGGCATCTCGATATCGAGAAAAAGGATATCCTTGTCTCCCGGATCCGCAAGCAGGGACTCCCCGTCTGAAAAGCAGACGATCTCCGGACAGCTCAGGTGCAGATGACTGAAATAGCTTTTCAGATATTTTTGCAGTTTTTCTACAATCAGTAAATCGTCATCGCAAATAAGAATACGCATGTTATACTCTCCATTCATTGATGCCTACGGATTGTTTCGTGCTACGCACTCCCACAATCCTACCCTATATTCGCATATCGTGGGATTATCATCCCACTTTTATGCTCATATCGGGGCGGGG
>ENA-OROK01003507-OROK01003507.1-human-gut-metagenome-genome-assembly--contig:-NODE-3507-length-12313-cov-4.425763_pt1 | contig 12313 bp, 6 predicted proteins | sample MGYA00242127_ERZ509046 | MGnify/ENA primary metagenome ERZ509046 (study PRJEB26280, sample SAMEA2338728) | human gut metagenome | biome: human gut; feature: human-associated habitat; material: faeces... | reverse complement strand
TCTTCTTCGGCATGTGCTCCTACATCGCCGTGTCGAAGAGCGTGAAGACGGCTCTGGGACTCGGCGCCGCCGTTACGTTCGTGATGGTGATGACCGTTCCGCTGAACTACCTCTTGTACGAATACGTGCTGAAGGCCAATGCGCTCGTCGAGGGCGTGGACCTGAACTTCCTGTCGTTCATCGTCTTCATCGCCACCATCGCGGCGTTCGTGCAGCTGGTGGAGATGATCGTCGAGAAGTTCTCGCCGACGCTTTACAGCCAGCTGGGCATCTTCCTGCCGCTGATCGCCGTGAACTGCGCCATCATGGGCGGCTCGCTGTTCATGCAGCAGAAGGTCGACGGCGGCGAACTGACGTCGCTCTGGCAGACGATCGTCTACGGACTCGGCTCGGGACTGGGCTGGGGGCTGGCGATCGTGATGATGGCCGCCATCCGCGAGAAGACGACCTATTCGCACATCCCCGCGGCGCTGAAAGGCCCCGGCATCGCCTTCATCATCACCGGTCTGATGGGTATCGCCTTTATGATTTTCTCGGGCATTCAGTTCTAACCTTTAAAAAAAGAGATTCCGATAAATGACTACAACGATTTTAATAGCGATTGCGGCCTTTCTGGCCATAACGCTCGTGCTGGTCGCACTGCTTCTCTATGCGAAGGCGAAACTGACCTCCTCGGGCGACGTCGTGATCGACATCAACGGCGGTGAGAAGGTCATCACGACCGAAAGCGGTTCGACGCTGCTTTCGACGCTGGCCAACAACAAGGTGTTCCTGCCTTCGGCGTGCGGCGGCGGCGGTTCGTGCGGCATGTGCAAATGTCAGGTGCTCGAAGGCGGCGGCGACATTCTGCCCACCGAGACGGGCTTCATCTCGCGCAAGCTGGCCAAGGACCACTGGCGTCTCGGCTGCCAGGTGAAGGTCAAGGAGAATATGAAAATCCGTGTTCCCGAGGCCGTGCTGGGCGTCAAGAAGTGGGAGTGCACCGTGGTCTCGAACCGCAATATCTCGACTTTCCTCAAGGAGTTCGTCGTGAAGCTGCCCGAGGGCGAGAACCTCAAGTTCCGCAGCGGCGGTTACATCCAGATCGACATTCCGAAGTACGACGCCATCAAGTTCTCGTCGATGGACGTGGACGAGAAGTTCCGCGCCGACTGGGACAAATTCAAGATGTGGGATCTGGTGACGACCAACCCCGAGCCGACGTTCCGCGCCTACTCGATGGCCAACCATCCGGCCGAGGGCAACATCATCATGCTCAACATCCGTATCGCCACGCCTCCGTTCGACAAGGCCACGGGCGGCTTTATGAAGGTCAACCCGGGTATCTGCTCGTCGTATGTCTTCTCGCGCAAGCCGGGTGACAAGATCACGATTTCGGGTCCTTACGGCGAATTCTTCCTGCCGGACAATCTGCCTTCGACGCAGGAGCTGATCTTCATCGGCGGCGGTGCGGGCATGGCTCCGATGCGCAGCCACCTGATGCACCTGTTCAAGACCGAAAAGACCGACCGCCCGGTGTCGTTCTGGTACGGCGCGCGTGCGCTGAAGGAGGTTCCCTATCTCGACGAGTTCCACCAGATCGAGAAGGATTTCCCCAACTTCTCGTTCAATCTGGCCCTCGACCGTCCCGATCCCGAGGCGGACGCCGCCGGAGTGAAGTACACGCCGGGCTTCGTGCACAACGTGCTCTACGAAAACTACCTCAAGAACCACCAGGCTCCCGAGGACTGCATCTACCTCATGTGCGGACCTCCGATGATGATCGCTTCGGTCGTCAAGATGCTCGACAACCTCGGCGTGCCGCCGGAGAATATCTTGTACGACAACTTCGGCAGTTAGTGAGTGCAATGACCGCCAAAACGCCGTAGGCGAATAAAAGAGGAAGGACGGAAGATCGAATTGATTCGAAACTTTCGTCCTTCCTCTTTTATTGATCCCGCAGGGATTGTCGGTTCATTGCCGAACGCGGCCGAAGTCACGGAGCGCGGTTATCGCGAGCGGAGGCGAGCGATGCGACGTAACTTGCGCTCGGGGTGAGGATTCATTGCCGAACGCGGCCGAAGTCACGGGCGGCGGGGCGAAAATCGGCGATGACGGAGGCGGGATGGTGCGGCGACGGGATGGTCTACGGCGAATGAGGGCGCGAATGGAACTTTCGGAGCCTCGGAATTTGGCGGATCGGAAATAAAACCGTAAATTCGGATAAACTTCAAATAGGGTGCTATGAGACTTGTCCTGGTGTTTGTCGCATTGTTGCTGTCGCTTCCCTTATCCCCGCAGGCAAGGCCGAAGGGATATGAGTTGGACTATTATCGGGTTCGTCTGGAATCTGTCGAGACCGATGGCGCCCGGGGCGGCGTTATCGGCAATCCCGAGAATGAGCAGGGATTCACCACGCCCGGCTACCGGGATTCCACGATCCGCGTCGTTTTCACCTTCGAGCCGACGCATGTCGATTTTTCCCTGACCAACGAGAGCGATTCAGACTTCGGAATCATCTGGGACGGGCCGTCTTCGTGGATGGAGTTTCGAATGCCGCAGAGGGGGTGTTTCACCGGGGTGTGAAGCTGCTCGACAGACACGACGCGCAGGTTCCTTCCGTGGTCGTGAAGGGAAGCTGTGTTTCGGAGTCGCTTGCCGTCAAGAACCGGGTTTTTTACAGTCGCGACCTCAAACGGTGGGTATTCGAGAATCTCCTGCGGGATGCGGATAAGCTTACGCAGATAAAAATACTGTTGCCGATCGAAACCGCCGGAGGGCGTCGGGACTACCTGTTCGTGTTTTCCGTCCACTGGGAGAACCGGAAGGTCCGGGCCGAGTTCGATACGGGCCGGTGGTTTTACGTGTCGGAGAAATAGCCGCTTTCGGCCGGGACGCTTTCGCGTGCCGACGTTCCCATGGCTGCGTCCGGGGCGTTGCCGGGGCTTTGGGCGGACGGCGCATGGAAAAACACCCCGCAGGTCACAGGACCTGCGGGGTGTTCGGCTTCGGAAGCGCTTCCGGCGCGTCATTCGATGCCCTCGAACAGATAGGGGGCGTAGTTGTAGCCTTCGGCCTTGTAGACGGCGACCAGTGCCGGAATCCGGCGCACGAAATCGTTGTAATCCTTGCGGTCGTTGGCCCAGCCCGTCTCGGCGAGAGCCGCCATGCGCGGCAGGACCATGTGCTGTGCGTGGCGGATGTCCGCGATGTACTCCGTCCAGAGGTTGCACTGCACGCCCCTGATCCGTTTCTGGTCGGGCAGCGTGAGCCGGTCGCAGGGGTCGAGGCGGTAAGCCTGCCGCACCGAGACGTAGCGGGTGTTGCCCAGCGGTTCGTAACGCTCCGGGTCGGAGGTCTGGCTGTAATCGAAGTAGCAGTACCATTTCGGCGTCATAATCACCGGGTTTCCCCGCTGTGCGGCCTTGATTCCGGGGTCGCTTCCGTTCCACGACATGATGTTCGCGGTTTTCGAAATGCCGCCCTGGAGGATTTCGTCCCAACCGATGATCTCCCGGCCGTGGGCGTGCATCCAGCGTTCGATGCGGTGGATGAAGTAGCTCTGCAACTGGTATTCGTCCTTGAGCCCCTCCTCGCGGATGCGCTGCTGGCAGAGGGGGCACGCCTTCCAGCGTCCTTTGGGACACTCGTCGCCGCCGATGTGGATGAGCTTCGAGGGGAACAGCGCGAGCACCTCCGTGAGCACTTTCTCGATGAATTCGAACGTCGTCTCCTTGCCCGCGCAGTAAACGTCGTCGCTGATGCCCCAATGGGTCCATACGGCATAGGGACCTCCCGTGCAGCCGAGCCACGGATAGGCGGTCAGCGCCGCCAGCCCGTGCCCGGGCATCTCGATTTCGGGAATCACCTCGATATGGCGCTCTGCGGCGTAGCTGACGATCTCGCGGATCTCCTCCTGCGTGTAGAACCCGCCGTAGGGTTTGCCGTCGTAAACGCCCTCTTTGTTCTTGTCGTAGCGTCCGACGAGCGTTTCCGCACGCCGGGACCCGATCTGGGTGAGCAGCGGATATTTTTTGATCTCGATCCGCCAGCCCTGATCGTCGGTCAGATGCCAGTGGAATTTGTTGATCTTGTGCAGCGAGAGGATGTCGATGTAGGTCTTCACGTCCTCGACCGGGAAGAAATGGCGGCAGACGTCGAGCATCGCCCCGCGGTAGGCGAACGTGGGCTTGTCGCGGACGACGCAGGCGGGAATCTCTCCTCCGGCGACCAGCTGCTGGAGGCTTCGAAGCCCGTGCAGCACCGCCTGGGGCGTCGATGCCGTGACCGTTATGCGCTGTCTGCCGACTTCCAGAAGGTACTCTTCGGCTTCGTAGCCCGGTTGCAGTTGCAGCGTCACGGCGTGTTTTTCGGGTGCGGCGGTGACGGCGGGTTCGGTTCCGGTGAGCTTGCCGACGGCGCGGGCGAAAATCTCCGCGGGCGTGCGCAGCCGTTCGTCCGTGATGACGACGGGCGTTCGGGGCGTCAGCCGGAACGATCCCGGCAGTTCTTCGACCTCGGCGGGGCGGGGTACGATGCGGACGCGTCCGTCGCAGGCTGCGAATTCCGGCAGACAGGCCTGGACGGCGAAAATCAGGAATAGAAGGTGTTTCACGGTTTGGATTCTGGTTGAGCGGTTAGGGAAGCCCCGCCTGCAAAACGTTTGCAGGCGGGGGGCTTCCGGATAGGGTTATTTGTTGTAACGTACGCCGATGTAGGAGAAGGCGATCTCTCCGGTGGTGATGATCTGGTCGTCGAACTCGCCGTCTTCCTTGCCGCCGGCTTTCTTGTTCGCGGCCGAGAAGCGGATGCATACGTCGTCCTTGCCGAGCAGTTCGAGCGGCAGAGGTACGTTGATGTACTTGTAGCCGGCGCACTGCCAGTAGAGGGTGTAGTTCCAGTTCACGATGTCGGGGACCTGGAATTCGGTGATCGGGTTCCAGTCGTCGCGGTTGTTGTCGCCGTGTTCCGACCAGTCGACCCTGATGTAGCGGGGGCCTCCGATGCTGCGGTTCTGCATGGCTACCTGCATCGAGAGCACATCGGTCGAGATGCCCTGCGTCGAGAAGTGGAGCAGCCATGCTTCGCTGCGGTCGGTTTCGGTGTTCCACCACTGGCACTTGTTGGTCCAGGCCGAGAATTCCGCGCTCGTCAGGTTTCCCTTGCCGTCGTTGTTGGTTCCGGGGTCAGAACACATTTGTTTGCCGTTTTCGACGACGCCGTTTCCGTTGACGTTGCCTTTATTGGTGCCGCCCCAGGGTTTCTCTTTGTCGGGGTTGGATTCGTTGCCGATGGGGCCGAGGTAGCTCGGGTCGCTCACGCCCCAGCCTGCGTCGCCCGATTTCTCGTCGGGATGGGTGAAGGTCAGGTAGCCGTTGTCGCCGGTCGTGGGGCGGAAGATGTGGCTTTCGAGCTTGCCGTAGCGGTATTCGGTCAGGAGGGCCGAGAAGCTGTTCTCGAAATCCTTCTCCAGCGCGATGTCCTCGCGGGTGAGGTGGCGGATCTGGTAGCGGCCGATGTCGCCCATGTCCTTCGATCCCATCCAGACGAAGCGGTCGTGGGTCTCGTGAACCAGTACGCCCGAGATGTTCCCCGAACCGTAGGGCAGCATGCTGCCGTCGCGGCGGTATTTGCAGGTGGTGTTGGTCAGCATGTAGAAACTGTCGCCGTTCTTGTCGCGCACCAGCATCGGGTATTTCGTTTCGCGGTTGGCATTGGTGCTGCGTGCATAGCCTTCGTTGATCGGCGTCAGGCTGCCTTTGCGTACGGGAAGCTCGCAGTCGGCCAGCGTTACCCAGGTGTATACGTCCATGTCGGTCAGCTCGTTGTAGCGCTTCACCTTCTGCGGAATGTCGGCCGCCGAGCCTGACACCGAGGACATGACCATCGCCGAGGTGACTTTCTTGAGAATGTAGCGTTCGGGGTTCGACTCCGCTTCGACCGTGACGCCCTTGAGCAGGATGCGGACCTTGCTGTAACGTTCGAAGATGTTGTCGTCTTCGGTCACGGTCTTGATCATGAAGCCCTGCGAACCGTCGAGGCTCTGGATGTAGGCCGTGCGGTAGGTCTCGGTGTAGTCGATCGAGGTCTGTCCCGTCATCATGTTCTCGCCGTTGTTGCCGTTGCCGATGTCGCTGATGATGCGTCCCTCGATGTAGACGTCCTTGTTGACGATGCCCACCAGGTCGCGCACCTCGCTGAACGAGATTTCGTGCCCGAACTCGTTCTTGGCGTTGGCCTGCGTGAGGTAGACCGTCGAGGAGATGGTCCGGTTCCACCCGTCGCGGTAGCTGAGGGTGATGCGGGCGTTGCGCAGGGCTTCGGGGTCGGCGTTGGGGTCGGTCTGGAGAATCAGGAACCCGTTGCTGATGTCGAGGTCCGAAATCCATCCGCCCTCGTCGGCGCTCGTGTAGACGATCGACTGCCGGAGGTCCTCCAGTTCGAGGTTGGTGGAGAGCTGCGCCGTCGCCTGTCCGCCGTCGCCGAGCACCATGATGCTGCGGGTCGAGAAGTCCAGTTTCGGGGTGATGAAGCCCTCCTGTTTGATGTATACGGTATCCGCGCGGTTGTGGGTCCAGAGGCGGATGCCCTCCATGCGGGGGAAGCCGTCGTTGGTCGTGGCCTGGAATTTGAAATAGTCGTCGCCCGTGAAATGCGTTCCGCGGCCCTCGGTGTCGAGCGTGAGCCATCCGTTGTCGGGATTGATCAGTTCGATGTCGTAGGGTTGGTTGGCGAGGACCGGAATGCTCCCCGTGCCGCCTTTCCAGGGGGCTATGATCTCTTTCTTGTAGGGGCCGAACTCGGAGACGCGGGTCTCTTCGCCGTTGTCTTTTTCGCAGGCCGTGAGCGCCAGCCCGCCCAGCAGCGGGAGCAGCAGCCTTCGGTACAATGATTTTATCTGTTTCATCGTGGTCTGAATTTGGTTTCGCGCATCGGCGGGGGAGGGACGCGCCCTCCCCGCCTGAGCGGTTTATTTGTTACTCTTTACGGCTATGGTTCCGAAACGCATCGGCGAACGCTTGTTGGCCGCCATGTCGGATGTGATCGTGCCCGTGTCTCCCTGGTCCACCGTGGCGGTGTTCGAGGCGATGCACTGCGTGCTCCGGGCCTTGATCAGCAGCGTGACCTCCGGGCGGTTGCGCAGGGCGTCCGGCAGGATGAACACGCGGTCGGCGTAGCCCGGGACGGCGCAGTAGGAGAGGTCTTTGCCGCCTGCTCCCAGCCAATAGACGAACGGCCGGCAGCAGAAGCCCGATTCGGGCAGCACGGTGAAGTTCACCCCGTCGGTCGAGTACTCCACCTGCCAGTAGACGGGGCCGTAGATGCTCGTGCCGCCGGCGTTGCCCTGCGAGTTGGTGAAGTTGAGCGAGAGGTTCGCGCCGGCGCCCTCGGTCGAGAACTTCAGCGCCACGGCGTAGCCCGTGTTTTCGGCGAAGTCCCACCAGTAGGTGTTCTCGAATTTCAGGGCGTTCTTGCTGTTCAGCCCGGCGCTGGTCGTGAGTCCGTTGTACTCGTTGTCCAGGAGGTATTTGGCTGCGGGGTCGGTGCACCAGAGCGAGCCGTTGCCCCTATCCGGGGCGATCGTTCCGTCGGCGTTGGTCCTGACCTCGGCGTTGTTCCAGTTCCACTCCACGAGCGTCTGGCGGATGGAGCTCGATTCCGAAGCGGCGAGGTCGATCTCCTCCTTTTCGAGCACGCGGACCGAGTAACGGCCGATGTACCCCTCGTTGGTGTAGCCGTAGCGGGGCTGGAGGTCGTGGACGATGACGCCGCTCAACGTGCCCTTGCCTTTGGGCATGCCGCTGCCGTCGCGCCGCCAGGGAGTCTTGTTGTTGACCAGCATCGAGATCGCGCCGCCGTCCTTGTCACAGAGCGTTCGGGGCACGCAGCTGGTGTGGTTGGCCGTTCCGAAATAGCCTTCGTTGACGTTGGTGTAGCTGCCGTCGGGCAGGGCGAATTCCACCTCCCGGAGCGAGACGTAGGTGTAAATGTCCTCGTCGGTGAGCTGGCCGATCGACTTCTCCTTGCGGATGAGGTCGCTGGCCGTTCCGGGCGTCTGGCTGACGATGTTGGCCGCCGTCAGTCCGCTGAGCGTGTAGCGTTCGGCGGCCTCCTTGGTGAGGGTCACGCCGTTGAGCGAGATTTTCACCTGCGAGTAGCGTTTCAGCGTGTTGTCGTCCGCCGCGTCGAATTGCAGGCGGTATCCGTAGCTGCCGTCGAGCATCTGCACGTAGGCCGTCTTGGCGTTCACCGTGTAGTCGGTGGCGTTGCGTTCCGTGTTGGGCGTCGTCTCCACGTTGGCGTTGTCCTTGTCGCTGATCACGATGCCCTCGAAGCTGGCTTCGGGATTGTTGATCACGACCTGTCCGCTCTCGCCCTTGATCAGCGTGCGGTAGTCGGCTTCGTAGGTCTGTTCGACGACGAACGGCGCCGCGGGCGTAAGCTCTCCGGCCGTTCCCGGCAGCGAGAAGGCGATCGACGCGCTGCGCGGGCCTTCCGAGTCGTTCGCCTTCACGTCGAACGACAGCACTTTGTCTTCGAGCGTGATGTTCTCGATCCAGTCGGCCGACGCGCCTTCGTAGGCCGGCGTGCAGACCACCTTGCCGAGCAGGCTGCCCAGGTTGTGCTTCAGCTCGGCCTTGATGGTCGTGGCCTTGCGCGTGGTCTTGGCGCGGTCGGGCGTGAAGGTCATGCAGGCCTCTTCGGTCGCCTGCGTGACGGTCAGCGTGACGGTGTGTTTCTTCTCCTTGGCGTCGATATAGGTCAGCGTGATCGCGGCCTGCCGTTTGCGCGGCGAGTTGTTCTTCAGGGTGCTGAACGTGACGGCGTCGGTTCCGACGGCCAGGTTTTCGATCCACTCCTCGTCCGGCTCGGGCGTTTCGTCGTCGTCCTCGTCGGGAATCACCGAATAGACGATGGTGTCCCGGATCTGTTTGTAATCCTCCCGGAGGTTGTTGTCAAGCCCGATGCGGAGGTCCCAGGGGTTGCTGAAAATCTCGATGCGGCTCTCCTCCAACGACAGGATGGGGTCTTCGCCCTCCTGCGTCATGCGTACCGCCTGTTCGAGTCCGCCGCGGGTGAAGATGATGTCCACGGCGCGCGGCACGCCGTAGTTGGCGCCGTATTTGAACAGCACGGGGGTGTTCCCCGAGCCGTTCAGGCGGTTGATGGAGGCCCATTCCACGTCTTCCGACAGACGGACCGACCATTCGCCGGTGGAATAGATCCGCACCTGGGTGGAGCCGGCGTCCGAAGTCAGCGTGTATTTGTTGGAATCCACATTCAGCGGCAGGTCCATGTCCGAATCCATTTCGCATCCGGTCAGCAGGAGCAGCGCCGTGACGAGGGGCAGGATGCCCGTGCGCCACGCTTTGTAGATGCTGTCTGTAAGGTTATTTTTCATCGTTGTGTTTTTTTGTTCGTTCCGTCGGCCTTACATGCCGTATTCGTTATAGGCCTTGTTGTCGAGTGCGCCGCCCGAATAGACGACCTCCTTGTCGGGGATCGGGTAGTATTCGTGGCAGGGGAGCATGTTGTCCTTGAGCGTCGGGTAGTTGGTGTATTCGTAGGTCATCTGATACCAGATTCCCCAGCGTACCAGGTCGAACTTGCGCTGGAATTCGCCCAGCAGTTCGCGTCCGCGCTCCTTCTGGATCTCCTCCAGAAGCGCATCTTTGTTCTTGAAGACGTAGGCGGTGGTTCCGGCGCGTTCCCGGACCATGTTCAGGTAGCGGACGGCCTCGTCGGAGTCCTCCGTCTCGGCGTAGCACTCCGCCATCATCAGGATGGCGTCGGCATAGCGGAATACCTTCTGGTTGGAGAAGTCGGCGGTGTTCTGCATCCCCGGACACCAGAATTTCGGGCCGAGCCACGGACGGGTTCCCACGCCCGAGAAGGGCTTGCCGTCGTATTCCCACGCCATGTTCAGCGTTTTGCGCTTGTCGTTGCTTTTTTTGGTCTGGAGACCGTCGCAGAAGTAGCTGTTGGGGCGCATGGAGGTCCAGGTGGTCATGCCCGTGCCCATTTCGGGAATCTCCACGCCGTCGTAGATGCCCTTGCCGTTGTGGTACGGAGTGGTGATGGCTGCCACGTTGGTCGTGACGGACAGTCCGCCGGGCGTGTAGGTGCGCTGCACCTCGAAGATCGACTCCGGGGTGTTCTTGTTGCGGAACATGATGTCTTCGAGCGGATACTGTTGCAGGTCGCCGTAGATTTTCTCCAGTTCGCCGAGCGCCTCGAGGGCGTCGTCCCAGCGGTGGTTCCACTGCGCGAGCTTGGCAATCATCATCCAGCCCATCGCGGCGCCCATGCGGTTGTCTGCGACCTCCGACGAACGCACCTGGTCCATCGAGGGCACGTAACGCTGCAATTCGTCGATCAGGTAGTCGCGGGTCTCCTTCGCCGACATGCGGCCCATGTGGGCGATCTCCTGCATCACCTGTTGGTCGGCGACCTCCTTGGTGTAGAAGGGCACGTCGCCGAAGATGCAGGTCAGCAGCCAGTAGTAGAACGAGCGGATGACCACGCCTTCGGCCAGCAGCGGCAGCTTGTCGGCTTCCGAAGACTCCTTGATGTCGTTCAGGGGCGAACGTTCGATGGCGGCGATGGTCGAGTTGCAGTACATGACGCCCTTGTAGCACTGGGTCCATATCTTCTGGCCGTTGAGCGGCTTCGCGGGGGATATGTCGAGCTGGGCGTCCTTGGTCCCCGAAGCGATGTACATCAGGTCGGTGACGCCTTCGGTCATAATCAGGAAACAGTAGTCGTAGATGCTGTTGATCGGTATGTAGCAGGCGTTCAGGCCCGCCAGGCATTGCGCCCGGGTCTTGTAGTACTCCTTGGGTCCTACGAACGACGTGGGGTGTTCGTCCAGGTCGCACGCGCTGAACAGCAGGGCGGCGGTTGCCGTGGCTGCCAGCAGGTATTTTTTCAGGAAACTGTATGATTTCATGGTCTTGGCTGTTAGTATCTGATCTGGAGGCTGAAAATAATGGTCCGGGGCTTGGGATAGGCGCCGATGTCGACGCGCCGCAGGGCCGAGTTGGAACTCGATGTCGAAACGTCCGGATCGAATCCGTTGTATTTCTTCCACAGGTAGAGGTTCTCGCCGCTGACGCTTACGCGGATGTCGCGCAGGCGGTTTTTGGTGACCTTGCGCATGTCGAACGTGTAGCTCGCGGAGATGTTCTTCAGCCGCAGGTAGCTTGCGTCGTGCACCAGCCGGTCGCTGGGCAGGGCGTCGTAGCTGCCGGCCATCGGCAGGTTCGAATTCGGGTTGCGGACCGGATGCCAGGAGTTCTGCATGTACTTGTATTGGTTGGTATAAGGCGAACCGTTGCCCATCCAGAGTTCGGCGACGTTGTAGATCTTGCCGCCGATCGAGTAGTTGAAGAAGAAGCTGAATGTGAAGTTATGGATGTTGAACGTGTTCTGGATACCGCCGTAGAGGTCCGGGTCGGCCGATCCGAGGTAGACCAGGTCGTCGCTGTTCAGCGCTCCGTCGTGGTTGATGTCCTGATAGCGGGCGTATCCGGGCTTGAAGGTGTTGCCGCTGGCCGAGGCGTAGGCCTTGGTGATCTTGTTGCGCTCGACCTCTTCCTGGTTGTGCCATACGCCGCCGTAGCGGAATCCCCAGAGGGCGTTGAGCGTGTAGCCCTTCTTGTAGCCGTACATCATGTAGGTGGTTCCCGACGACGACGGCGACGAGTAGGCTGTCACGAAGTCTTCCGAGGCGATGTCGTCCACCATCTGCCTGTTGCGCGACAGGGTGAGGGTCGTCGACCACTGGAATTTCGGACGGACGATGTTGCGGCTTTCGACGGTGAGTTCCCACCCCTTGTTGGTGGTGCGTCCGGCGTTGGCGAAGTAGTTGGTGTAACCCGTCTGCGAGGCTACCTGTACGGTCAGCAGCAGGTCGCGGGTCTTGATCAGATAGGCGTCGGCCGTGACGTTGAGCCGTCCGTCGAACAGCGAGATGTCGGCTCCGAGGGTATACTGGTCGGAGGTTTCCCACGTCAGGTCGGGTGATGCCAGACGCGACGGGTAGACCGCCAGCTGCTGCGTGCCTCCCATCAGGTAGCCGCTCGTCGAGTTGCCGACGGCCGCCAGCGAACGGTAGGCCGAGATGGCGTCGTTGCCGGTGCGTCCGAGGCTGGCGCGCAGGGCCAGTTCGTCGATCCACTTGGCTTTTTGCAGGAACTTCTCGTTGGCGATGTTCCAGCGAAGGGCCGCCGAGGGGAAGAATCCCCATTTCTTGTTGGCGGCGAAGTTCGAGGCGCCGTCGTAACGGGCCGTGAACGTAACGTAGTAACGCTCCTTGTAGTTGTAGTTCAGA
>ENA-OROK01003501-OROK01003501.1-human-gut-metagenome-genome-assembly--contig:-NODE-3501-length-12326-cov-3.317415_pt1 | contig 12326 bp, 15 predicted proteins | sample MGYA00242127_ERZ509046 | MGnify/ENA primary metagenome ERZ509046 (study PRJEB26280, sample SAMEA2338728) | human gut metagenome | biome: human gut; feature: human-associated habitat; material: faeces... | reverse complement strand
GACAGACCGCATCATGTCCGCGCTTTGCACGCCCCTGCCGTCGTCCGAAAACGCGACCGCCTCCGGTGCCATGCCGGCAAGGTCAGCCGGCTCCGTGCCGCGCTCGCCGACCGTCAGCGCACCGTAGGGGTACACGGCGATGCAGGCGTCGCGGCGGATGATGTCGGTCTGAACCCGCAGGTGCGCCGGGCTGTCCGGCACGGGATCCAGATTCGGCATGGTGCAGACGGCGGTGTAACCGCCGCGTGCCGCCGCCTGCGTCCCCGTGCGGATGGTCTCCTTGTACGAATAACCCGGCTCCCGGAAGTGCACATGCACATCACAGAAGCCGGGCAACAGGGAATACGAAACCGAACCGGACAGCTCGCCGGTTCCGTCCGGTGTTTCCGCATGGGATACGCCCCCCATCGGGAGCAGGGCAACATCCGGCACGCCGGACGCAGACAGGAGCGCGGCTCCTGCCGGGTAGGCACTGGCATCCACCCGCAGAGCGGGACGGTTCATGTCACGGTTCATATGCATACGGTACCCCCTGAAAAACTCCGGCGTGACGCGCGATCACCTCCCGGAGGCGTGCAGGCAGTCAGAGCCGGAGCGCACACGAGGGGGAGCGTCCGCCCGCGCGGTGCCCCCGTCTCTTTGCCGTTATCCGTTCCCACGATCATCTGCATCAGTGAAACACGGTCAATTTCCGACCGTATTATAGCATATATCCGGACGTTTGTCAAGGGCTTGAAAAGGGAAGCAACCGGGCAACCGTATATACGGCGGCACCGCGCGCTGTAAGGCAGAGGCGGCGCAACCCAATGCGGATCCGCCGCCTCGGTTTTGCTGCCCCCGCTCAAATCACGTAGAAGAAGATGCAGAAAAACTGAAGAAGGCTGCCCAGCAGAACAAACAGATGGAACACGGAGTGCATATAGGGGGCACTGCCGCGCTTGCCGGCGCGGACGTACAGCACAGCCCCCAGTGTGTAGGCGATGCCGCCGCCGACAAGCCAGAGAATACCCGGCAGGGGTACCGATTCCAGCACGGGGCGTATGGCGAACACCACAGACCAGCCGACGCCGACATAGCAGAACATGGAGAGCGCGGAGTACTTCTTCAGATCAATGGCGGTCAGCACGGTGCAGAGCGTACACAGCCCGAACACCACGCCGAACAGCCCCCAGCCCCAGCCCGGCGAAACCCGACGGATGGAGCAGAGCAGTACGGGCGTATAGCTGCCGCAGATCAGCGCGTAGATGGTGCAGTGATCCATGATCTGCATGACTTTTTTGGCAGTCGGCGACGAAAGAGGCAGTCCGTGATACACGCTGGACATGGTGTACAGCAGGATCAGCGATACGCCGTAGATGGCACTGCTGACGACAGCCCACGCATCGCTTTTCAGTGCCGAGAACACCACGCAGAGCGTCAGTGCCACAACGCCGAAGGCGGCACCCACGATGTGGGATACCATGTTGAATATTTCCTCTCCGCGGGTATAATCCGGGAGTATACGGTCACACAGCTTTGTGCGTGTCATACTGCAACGCCTCCTTTTACGGGTGCCCCGCGTTTTTCCGCCTGCGGGAGTGTCGGGGAAGCCCTTCTTCCGGCAGTACGGCACAATGATGGCGGCATATGCTCCGTCATTGGCGTCTGCCTGTCAAATTTACGACTTTGCCAGCTCCCGGCTGGCAGGGTTTCCGAAGAAGAACAGCGCCAGCGCGCCGGGCCCTACGTGCGCGCCGGTTACAGGCTCGTACATGACGGTCATGATCTCGCGCGGGGGGTGATTGCGGTTGAGTAACGTGATCAGCGTCTGCACGTCCGGATAGCAGTCGCAGTGCGCGATGCCGATGCACTGCTGTTCCGGCTCCTCGACCAGCTGATCGTACCGGTCAGCCAGTGCCTGTATGGATGCCCGACGTCCGCGCACCTTGGCGCAGGAGAGTATCTGCCCCTGCGCGTTGGAGCACAGGATCGGCTTGATGCCAAGCGCCGTGCCCAACAGCGCCGCCGCTCCGGACAGGCGTCCGCCGCGCTTGAGGCAGAACAGATCGTCTACCGTGAATATCTGTCCCATCCGCATCCGGAGGCTGTTCAGGCGGTCGGCGACCTCGTCCAGCCCTACGCCTGCGTCGCGCATCTTCGCCGCCTCGATGACCAGCAGTCCCTCGCCGAGCGATGCCGACAGCGTGTCCACCGTGCGTATCCTGCGCTCGGGGTACTGCTCGGACAGGATGTGCGCCGCCTGCGTTGCACTGTGGTAGGCGCCGCTGATACCGGAGGACATACCCACGAACAGAATATCGTGCCCGGCTTCCAGAACCGGATCCATCGCGTTGACATACTGGTGTACATTGATTTGGGAGGTTGTCACGACCGCCCCTCTTCGGATGGCGTTGTAGTAGGCGCTCCCGTCAAACTCCTCCGAGCCGGGGCAGGGAATTCCCTCCGGATGCTCCGGCGGGCAGTAAAAGAAGGGGATCTGACGCAGTCCGTATTCGCGGACGACTTTGTCCGGCAGGTTGGCGGACGTATCGGTAAAAATCACATAATCCATGTTCGGTTCTCCTGACATCTAATATCGCGTATTATATTACCACATATCAGGCTCGATGTCAAGAGGATTTGAATATATATTTCCTGATTTTTTTCACCGTGACCTCTTGCAATCAGGCACAGGATGTGATATAATGAACACTACTTTATAGGGAGAGGGGCAGACATATGGCTTTTGACAAGGAACTGGTCGCCGCCAAACTGCGCCGATGGGAAAAATACCTGCGGGAGTACAGACTGCCGGAATGGGACAGGCTTCCCGACCTGGGACTGTATATGGAGCAGGTCACGGTGCTGATGCGGCAGTATCTGGACTACCTTCCGCCGGAGCTGAAGGAAGAACAGTTTATCACGGCTTCTACCATCAATAATTATGTGCGCATGAAGATCATGCCCGAACCGCGCAGAAAGCGGTACTACCGCATCCATCTGGCGTACCTGATCGTCATCCTGACGCTCAAGCAGAGCCTGAGCATTACCATGATACGCGATCTTCTGCCGCCGGATCAGCCGGAGGAGGAGATGGAAGCGTTCTACCGGATGTATACCGCGCGGCATCGCATCGTGTCGGAGTATTTCGTCCAGCAGGTGCGTGCGGCGGCAGGCTCCATCCTCGACCACGAACAGCCCAGCCAGACTGCCGTGGAGAACGCCAGCGATCTCATCATCGCGTCTGCCATGGTGGGCGGTCTGACCCGCCTGCTGGCGGAAAAGCTGTTGCTGCTGGAAGGACAGAACACGGCGGAGGCGGCGCCCGCCGCAGAGCCGGCGCCCGACTGTCCGGCTCAGCCGGAGGAGCCGACAGCCGAGGCTGTCGGGGAGGCGGAAGTATGCAGCAGCTCATGATGCTTCGTCCCGCCGCGCCGGTCACGCCCCGTCCTCTGCCGGCGGGGTATGCCTTCGTGCCGTTCGGCGGGACGCAGGCGGAGATATCCGACTGGCTGACTGTCTGCGCCGCCGGACTGCTGCCCAATACCGACGCGCACTGGTTTGAGGACTCCATCCGGAATTACCCCGACCTCGACCCCGCGCGCGACCTGTTCTTTGTCACGGATGCGGGCGGTGCGCGGATTGCCACCTCCGCCGCCGTGCGGCACGCGGACGGCACGGGCTATATTCACATGGTGGGGGCACTCCCTGCCTGCCGCGGCAAGGGCATCGGACACGCCATGCTGGCGCACGCGCTGGAGGAATTGCAGGCGCGGGCGTGCCCGGTTGTCACGCTGACCACCGACGACCACCGCCTTGCCGCCATCAAGACCTACCTGGATGCCGGGTTCCGTCCCGTGCTCCGGTATGATCCCGACAGCGGTATGCGTGCGCGCTGGGATGCCGTCATCGCGGCGCTCGGGTATGAGCCGGTCGCGTACCTGCAGGAGACGTAAGGTAGCAGTAACAGCGTGCGATGCGCGGCATTGCCGTCAGGTCGGTCTGTACCGACCGCTTCCCCGGATCCGGGCGGTTCGGGGAATTTTTGCGGGAAAACGCAGAAAGAGCCTCCGCATGAGGCTGTGAAAAAATAAAAGCAAGAGGGATAAGAAATGGAAAACAAACAGACGACACAGAACGGGACGGCTGGTGCCGTCCGCACCGCACGCGCGCGGGCATTGGATGTTGCCTACGTCGGTATGGCTGCCGCCGTGCTGGCGGTGTGCTCCTGGATATCGGTGCCGATGCCCAAGCCGCTGGTCTCCTTTACCATGCAGACCTTCGCCGTGGCACTGATCGCCGGGCTTCTCGGCGTGCGCCGCGGCACTGCCGCCGTGGCGGTGTGGCTGGCACTGGGCGCGCTGGGGGTGCCGGTATTCGCCGGGTTCAACGGCGGCATTGCCTATATGCTCGGTTCGACCGGCGGGTACCTGTGGGGCTTCCTGCTCTGGGCGCCGATGGAGGGCTTCCTGTTCCGGCTGGGCAAGGGGAAGCTGCCCCTGCTGATTCTCGGTATGGCGGCAGGGCTGGCACTGTGCTACACCTTCGGTACGGCGTGGTTCATGGTGGTCTACGCCCGCACGACAGGTCCTGTGGCACTGTCTACCGTGCTGGGCTGGTGCGTCCTGCCTTACCTTGTGCCCGACGCGGTCAAACTGGCAATGGCTGTTCCGCTGATTCTGAAGGGACGTAAGCACGTCCGGAGCTGAAATTGTCCGCCGTGCGCGATTCGCGCGCAGGTATCCTGAAAAATCCCGACAAAAGATTGCATTATTGCCTAAAACTTTTATAATTGTTTACACGCAAGTCATACCTATGGTATACAATGTGAACAGCAGCGGATCGACCCGCTGTGGCAATACACGTACGGAGGCATTACCATGTACAATATCATGGTCGTCGAGGACGACTACAACACCCGAAAGCTGATGTGTACCGTGCTGGAACGGAACGGCTACCTGCCTGTTCCGGCAAATGACGGAATGGACGCGTTGAGACAGCTTGAAAACACGCACATTGACCTGCTTCTGCTGGATATCATGATGCCCAATATGGACGGCTATGAGCTGACGCAGACCCTGCGTTCCAAGGGCAACATGATCCCGATCCTGATGGTCACGGCGAAGCAGACTCCTGCCGACAAGCATCGCGGCTTCCTGCTCGGCACCGATGACTATATGACCAAGCCGGTGGACGAGGAGGAGATGATCCTGCGCATCGCCGCGTTGCTGCGCCGCTCCCGCGTCGTCAGCGAGCGCAAGCTGGTGGTGGGCAAGACCGTGCTGTTTTATGACGCGCTCACCGTCCGCACCGACGGGGAAACAACCACTCCCGCAGGCGGCATGGAGCTGCCGCAGAAGGAATTTATGCTCCTGTTCAAGCTGCTGTCCTACCCGAACCAGATCTTCACGCGGCGCCAGCTGAAGGACGAGATCTGGGATACGACCAGCGAGTCCGACGAGCGGACCATTGACGTGCATATCAGCCGGGTGCGTGACCGCTTCCGCGATAACCACGATTTTGAAATCGTCACGGTGCGCGGGCTGGGCTATAAGGGAGTGTACCTGAAATGAGTCGCCGGGGGTGCCGGAAGTCTGCCGTGGCACCGGCTCAGCCGCGCCGCTACCGCTACGTCCGCTCCTTCAGCAACCGGATTATCCTGCTTCTTTCCTCCATTATGGTTGCGGCATCGCTGCTCACGATTCTGCTGTACTGGCTGCTCTATCCGATCCTGCCGAGCGAGATGTACGCACCGATCCTTGCCGTCGCGCTGAGTCTTGCGTTTTGCCTTTTGGCAGGATGCCTTCTGTCTGTTATCCTGTCCAAAAAGATATACCGCCCCTTTGAACAGCTCATCCGCGCGACGGAGAAAATCGCGCAGGGGGATTTCAAGGTCCGGCTGGCGGAAACGGCAGACCCGGGATCGGATCTGGGCGCACTCCAGCGCAGCTTCAACCACATGGCGAGCGAGTTGGACAGCACCGAGATTTTCCGGAACGATTTTATCAATAATTTTTCCCACGAGTTCAAGACGCCCATCGTGTCCATCCGCGGCTTTGCCCGGTTGCTTCAGGAGGGCAATCTGACTGCGGAGCAGCACGACAAGTACGTGAACATCATCGCCGCCGAGTCCGACCGCCTTGCCAATATGGCGACCAATATCCTGCTTCTTTCCAAGCTGGAGAACCAGAAGATCGTGACAGACCGCACGCGCTTCTACCTGGACGAGCAGCTTCGCCACGCCATTCTGACGCTGGAAAAGCAGTGGTCGTCCCGGAATATCGAGCTGGATATTGATCTGGATGATGTCATGTACGAGTTCAACGAGGATATGCTGCTGCAGGTGTGGCTCAACCTGTTCGGCAACGCCTTCAAGTTCACGCCGGACGGCGGAACGGTATTCTGCACCCTGCGACAGGAGAAAAACGAGGCGGTCGTCAGAATCCGGGATACCGGATGCGGCATGAGCGATGCGGTAATCACACGTATTTTTGAGAAGTTCTATCAGGGGGATACCTCCCACAGTTCCGCCGGGAACGGGATCGGACTGACAATCGTCGGACGGATTCTGGTTCTTTGCGGCGGACGGATACAGGTCGAAAGCAGTCCCGGTCAGGGCAGTACCTTTACGGTGCGCCTGCCCATGACCGCGTAGCGACTCTTCGGCAAAGCAAGGAAAGGAGCAGATTGGGTGAAGCAGGCGAACGGGCAGAAGCCGGTCAGCCGTGTCCGGGCATCCGTGGTGTTGTCCATTGCATCGGTGGTGTTTACCGGACTGACGGTACTGGGCATATGGCTGATGTGGCGCTACATGGATGATCCCACCAAGGTGCGGGAGATCATCGGCGACCACTATGTGCTGGGCGCGCTGTGCATGATTCTGATCTCCGCGGTGCAGGTCGTGGTGGCGCTGATCCCCGGCGAGCTGGTGGAAATATCCGCCGGATACGTGTTCGGCGCGTGGGGCGGCGCGTTGCTCTGCCTTGCCGGAACCACGCTGGGCAGTGTGCTGGTGCTTCTGCTGGTGCGGCGGTTCGGCGGTCGGTTCGTGTACGCCTTCTACCCCAAGGAGAAGATCGACGCTCTGCCGATTCTGCGCAATCCGAAAAAACGGAACCTTTTGACGCTGGTGCTGTTCCTGCTCCCCGGCACGCCCAAGGACCTGCTGACCTACGGCATCGGGCTGACGGACATGAGCATCCCCTCCTACCTTGCCCTGACGACGGTGGCACGGTTCCCGTCCGTCATTACATCCACGGTCGGCGGAAATGCCGTCGGGGAAAAGAAATACCTTTGGGCAGTGGCTGTTTTCCTTGTGACAGCCGCCATCAGTCTGGCAGGACTGTGCCTGTACAACCGGATCGGCAAGCGCCACGCGCAGGCGTGTGCCGAGGATGCGGGACAAGCCCAACCGCGGCGCGTGTTCCGCCGGTCACATCTCCGCGACCGCTGTTTCCGGCGCAAGAGCGACCGGACGCCCTGATCGGAAAATCGGGACAGTGCCGCCGAAGCGGCGCACCCGACAAAAAAAGACACCCTCTCCCGTTTGGGACAGAGGGTGTCTTTTCCGTTTCAGAGTCTCCGGGGCGACACAGCGCCGACCGTCAGGCGTCCTTCTTGACATTCAGAACCTGCTTGCCGTCGTAGAAACCGCACTTCTTGCAGACGTGATGGGGCTTGACCATCTCGCTGCACTCCGGGTTGGAGCACTTCACCAGACCGACTGCCGTCAGCTTAGTATTGTTGGAGCGTCTCGAATCTCTGCGAGCCTTGGAAACTTTACACTTTGGTACTGCCATTTTGACACCTCCTCTTTGGGCAATACGGGTACACGCGCGGGTGCTCCCGCCATGCCCCTATGTCTATCTGAGTCCCCTTGCGGGTATCATTCAAAAGAAAAGCAAATCCGGAAAGCAACGGCAACCGGTTGCATCAGTTGTTCTCCGCTTCTTCCTCATCATCAAAGCGAAGCGCGGCAAGCGGTGCCCAGCGCGGGTCAACCTCGCGCGTCACGCAACCGCAGGCGCCCTCGCGCAACGGTTTTCCGCACACCGGACACAGTCCGGGGCAATCCTCCCTGCACAGCAGACGCATCGGAAAGGAGAGGATCAGTGCCTCGCGCACGGCATCGTCCGCGTCCAGCATCCCGTCATTCAGCACGAGATACTCGTCCACGTCCTCCTCCAGCTGTTCCTCGGTGAGCGTTCCCTCTGTCACGACGGTGCGTTCAAACGGAATGGAGAACACGCCGCTCACGGGATCCAGGCACCGGGCGCAGGCGCCGCGATAGGGCACCGTTGCGGTTGCCGCCAAGCGCATATAGCCGCCCCGGTTGGTCACTTCCCCGACCAGATGGGCGCGATCCGTCAGTTCAACGCCTGCCGGAGCCTCCGGCTCAATAAAAATATCCACGCCCATCCGGGCGGTTTCCCCTTTCAGCAGGGGTCTGAGATCCAGATTCAAGCCGGGTTCTCCTCTCGCCGAACAGTTCACAAAATGCGACAACGATAATTATACCCGATTCGGAGTGGTTTGTCAAGTGTTTTGAGAAAAAAAGCGCGGCGGTTGCGACTTCTTTGGCAGTTGCGCGGCTGAATCTGCCCACGGCGTTGCCGGATCGCCCGCCAAACCGATATCGTCCGGACTCCCGCCTCTTGACTTCCTGCCCGATTTATGGTATACTTTCCGTATCCCGAAAGCTTTTGATGAAAGGAAGTATCCGCTATGACTGCCCAACCCGTACTGGGAAAAACCACATGGATGATTGCCGACGGTTACATGAGCGACACGGTCAAGGGGGAATTCGTTTCCCACGAGGCGGTGTGCGTGCTCAACCTGTCCGGCGCGACAGCGCACATTGATCTGACGCTGTTCTTTGAGGACTGTGAGCCGCTCACCGGTCTGCACGCAGTGTGCGAGGATCGGAGAACCAATCACATCCGTCTGGATCGGATGGTCAACGATGAGGGGAAACGTATTCCCCGCAACAAGCCCTATGCCATTCTGGTTCAAAGCGACCGCCCCATCGTGGTACAGTGCTCCCGCCTGGATGTCTCCCAGCCTGAGTACGCCCTCATGACCACCATCGCATATTGACCGGCATGACGGAGCGGCAGCATCCTTCCCGCCGCCCGTCAGGGAAAGCATCGCAGAGAACGCTCTCTCTGCGATGTTTTTTGTTAAGGGCACATCTTTCGCCGCACGTTGATTAGCTGAGGTGCCCGTATTAAAACGCCGGCGGTACCGTGCGGCTTGTTGCGGACGCCATATGCGGGATTGCGCGAAAAATCCGGAAAAGCCCTTTACAAAACGCGCAGGTTATGATACAATGAGAGCAGAGAAAGGCGGTGTGATTATATGAAATGTCCTGTCTGCGGGTACCCGGAAAGCAGAGTGGTTGATTCCCGTCCGGTGGATGAAGGGAGCAGCATCCGGCGGCGGCGTGAGTGCCTGTCCTGCGCACACCGCTTTACTACGTTTGAGGTCACGGAAGCTCTGCGCATTGTCGTCATCAAAAAGGACGGCTCCAAGGAGCTGTTCGACCGCTCCAAGCTGTTGGGCGGACTGCTCAAGGCGACTCAGAAGCGTCCTGTGGACGCCGAGCAGATTGCCAAGGAGATCGAGACCGAGCTGTACAACTCCCTGCGGGAGGAGATCACGACAGAGGAAATCGGCAGGATCGCGATGGAAAAGCTCCGGGCGGCGGATGAGGTTGCCTACGTGCGCTTTGCGTCGGTCTACCGGGAGTTCAAGGACGTGGATTCCTTCCTTGCCGAACTGAAGGATCTGAAAAAGGGCATGAAAAAGCAGAAGGGAAAGTCGTAAGAACTCCCCCCTGCAACAGCTACCAAATGTGAACAGGATGTAAATTTCCGAAAAATTCCGAAAAAACCGAATTCAGGCGCGACAAAATACTATCAAAAACCGTCTATATAAGTGAAGGGACCTGTGATACTGCCGAAAGGCTGACGCGAAAGGACGGAAACGGTATGGAAAAGAAGGTACGGAAAAACAAGGAACTGACCGTTGGTGTGGCACTGGTGAGTCTTTTTGTGGGCATCGCCGTATTTGTGCCGAAGGTGCTGAATACGGAAGCGTCGGACTACCCGCAGGAAGAGACGCGGCAGGAGGCGCCTGCCTATGCGGAGGCGGATCTGTATTGAGGGCACATCCGACCGCATAAATTTTTCCGTTTTTTACGGATTTTCCGGGAAAGGAGCCTCTGATCGGTATGAAGTACTACGGGAAAGAAAAATGCCGTATCCTCAAGGAGATACGTGCGGAAATTGCCCGGCAGAACGGGATCGCATGGACGGTGGAGTCGTGCGCCCATAAGGGCAACTGCCGCGGTACCTGCCCGAAGTGCGAGGCGGAGGTTGTCGCGCTGGAGAAGGCGCTGGAGCGCAGGCAGGCGCTCGGGAAGGCGGTCGCTGTGGTGGGTGTCGCCGCCGCCATGACGCTGTCGGTTTCGGGATGCGCGTCCACCGATCTGTTCGAGCGGCAGGGCATGATGGAGGAACCGGCTTCCGCCGCGCAGTCCGGGATAGGCAGCGCGCCGACCGGGAAGGTGGTCGGGGAGGATATCATGGGCGAAATGCCCCTGCCCGAGTCGGAATCCGAGACGGAGGAAGCTACCGTCGGCGGTGTGTACACCGACGAAACTACAGGGCTGCTGATAGTGGCGCCGTTGCCGGGGGAGATGCCGGATGAAGAATTCCCTGTCGGGAAAGACGGTAGATGAGATGACTGGCTCCCGGGAGGCTTTGCAAGAGGCTGCTTTTCCGCTGGCGTTCATCAGCCGCCTGCGCATGGCGACCGACGGCGCAGGCGTGACGGCACTGGTCGGGGCGCAGGGGTGCCCCCTGCAGTGCCGGATGTGCCTCAATCCGAAAGCTATGCGTCCGGCGGACAAAGCCGGCGTCAGTTGGGTGACGCCGGACGAATTGTGCGGACTTGTCCGGCAGGACGATCTTTACTATCTGGCAACGGGCGGCGGCGTGACCTTCGGGGGCGGCGAGCCGCTTTGCCACGCGGACTTTATCGCCGCCTTCCGGGCGGTCTGCCCCGCCGGATGGCGGCTGTATGCCGAAACCAGTCTGCATGTCCCGGCGGAGCAAGTCCGGATTGCGGCGTGCTGTATCGACCATTTTTTCGTGGATATCAAGGACATGAACCCGGCGGTGTACCGTGCCTATACCGGGCAGGTCATGATGCCGGTGCGGGAGAATCTGGCGCTGCTGCTTTCGCTGGTCGGTGCCGACCGCGTCACGGTGCGGGTGCCGCTCATCCCCGGCTTCAACAGCGAGGAGGACAGGCGGGTGTCCTGCCTTGCCCTGCGCCGCATGGGGGTGCGGTTGCTGGACTGCTTTACATACCGCCCGCCCGTCTTGCCCACTGACCCGCAGTAAAAGACACCTCCGGAAAAGACCGCCCCGATCACACGCCGGGACGGTCTTTTCTGGAGGTTTTCCTTATTTCACCGAATCTCACCGACAGGCTTATCCGGTCGGCAATCCTGTCAGTCTCCGGTGTACATACGCTCCAGAAAGCGGAAGAATGCACCGCCGCTCCAGACCTGGTAGCCGAATACCTCGCTGCCGTTGTCCAGCTCCGCCAAGCCTTGCGGCGCCCTGACATATAGCTGTGCGGGCGGCGGTGACAGCAGCATGATTTCGGATTCGGTCGGCTCATACTGCCGTCTGCCGATGCCCCGGCGCTGTTTGGCTGGAGCGGGCAGGTCATCCGGGAAAGCGCCGACAGGAAAAAGCACGGGGTAGTTGGTGTACCGGACGCCCATCTGCTCGCCCTGATGCATATAGGCTCCGTAGGCGTTCACGATGGGCGCCATCCGGAACCGGAACGTGTGTCGGAACCGGAGCAGATGCCCCTCACAGGCGACCGCCGACCGCGACCTGTGCCGGCAGGAGGCAATGCCGACGCGCCAGCGGTTCCCGCGTGTGTCTACGACGAACAGCCCGAACAGGAACCGCTGCGACAAAAGCGACAGGAAGGGGTGCCCCACGAGGCGATAGCTCAGAAGTCCGCTGTGTGCCAGCTCTTCCAACTGATCGAGGAGCTGTTTCCGCTTGCGCCACGCACAGAGCAGACGTATGCCTACGATCAGCAGGCACAAGCTGACTGCCGCCAGCAGGATCGGCAGTGCGGCACGCTCCCGCCTGACCAGCACGAGCACTGCCCAGATGAGATTCGGGATAATGTACAGGTAGCCTGTCTTCAGAAGCAGCCGCACGAACAGGAACAGCGAAAGAGGCAGGACGATTGCCTGAAAGATGCGGGTTTGCAGTCTCGGCCAATAGGTGGAGCCGTCCTCCACCAGCCGCTGACGG
>ENA-OROK01003497-OROK01003497.1-human-gut-metagenome-genome-assembly--contig:-NODE-3497-length-12330-cov-4.762851_pt1 | contig 12330 bp, 9 predicted proteins | sample MGYA00242127_ERZ509046 | MGnify/ENA primary metagenome ERZ509046 (study PRJEB26280, sample SAMEA2338728) | human gut metagenome | biome: human gut; feature: human-associated habitat; material: faeces... | reverse complement strand
TGCCGTAGCTGCTGCCGTAGCTTCGGTGGCACACTCGTCTACCGCCGGCGGTGCGGCATCCGATTCCTGCACGTCAGGTGCGTCCTCTGCCGTCTCTCCCGCTGTCCCGAACGCCTCGGTCAGAATGCGGGTGGTTTCCCAGGATGCCTGCTCGATGCGCGCGGCATCCTCCTGCGAGACCGGCTTGACAGGCAGATCATACAGCGCCTCATACGCCGGACGCGGCGGTTCCGCCTTGGGCTTTGGCGCAGCCACCGGCGCGGGAAGCAACGGATCCAGGTATGCATCCAGCGCTTCCCGAACGCACACCGGCAGAGTCATGACCGAGAGCCGGGAACGCACGCCGATATACCGGCGCAGGCGGTTCTCGGTATGCTTGACCATATCCCCGATCAGGAACCGCAGCTCATGCGAGCGCGAAAAGGAGGTGTAGGATACGACCAGTCGCCGCTTGTTCCGGTAGGCGCACAGCGCACCGGTATAGGCATCGCGGATGACCGTAGAGTCCTGCATGGTTATCAGCGGCGGCTTTCCGTCCTGCCTGAGCAGGAGCGGCAGTACCGCGGCAACCGCGCCGGGGATAATCCGGTCAAACAGCGCGGCGTTCTCCCCGCCCGCAAACTTGCTCTTACGGTAATCGTACTGGCAACAGTGCCGGAGCAGGATGCGCGCCCCCGCAAGATCCGGCGCGTCGGTTCCCTTCCCTCCGACGGCGGCGGAAAGATAGAATTCCTTCATGCGGCTGATCTGGACAATATCGTCCAGCGCGGGAGACAGGATATCAGCCGGGACCCCCAGCCTGTGAATCAGGCAGAAATCGCACAGCCACTCGCACATATAGTGATCCAGCTGGGGGTGGCGGTGACGGTACGCCATCCAGACGCTCGCCAGGGTACGGCAGACCGTCCCCGCCTCGCCTCTGTCTTCCGCAACGGGAGGCAGGGGCTGGTTGATAAGCTCAAAGACATACAGCAGGATATAGGCATAGTCCGTGTCCGGAAATACGCCGTGCCGCACCTGCTCCCGCCACCAAAGGTACCACGTCTCCTGGCGGCGTCCCATCTGTACATACTGCGGGAAAAAGGAGAAAAACGGCTCACGGGCTGGCTGCTCCGCCGGCGCGGGACGGGCTGCATAAGCAGCGGCGTCCTGCACGAACTGGTCAAAATAGCGGTAATCGGATCTCCAGACATACACTTCCACCCGGTGGAGCAACACGCCATCGGCGTCGTAGGAAAGCTCCGGAGTGCCATTTTTTTCTTCACCTGCAGTGTGCGGCGGGACATAGTGCGTCCTGCCAAGCAGGCTGCCGCCCGCGTCTGCCCCATCTGCGGGGTGTGGCGGAAGCGGCACGTCCCGCACCGGAGCGGAGATGTCCGCCGTTCCCGGATCCGCAGCAGGCAACGGTTTGGCGCCGTTTTCCGGCACGGGCAGTTCGATTTCCACGCCGCCGGGCGGGGTACTGCGGCGCGGCAAAGGTGCCCGCCTCCGAGGCTTGTCCGGCAGAAGCCGCGAAATATCCCAAAAGTCATCCAGTTCCCGGTCACGCTCACGCTGTGCGTCCGAACGCTTGTCCCTGTCCGCCATACGGCTCCCCCCTTCCTGCCGATTATCCATCGTATTATTCTACCATACACAGCACGTTTTGTCAACGGGTGTGAAACTTTTTCGGGGAGTAAATTCTCCAAAGTAAATTCTCAAAGTAAATGAACCGTTAATCGCGTCTCCGGCAGCACACAAGCCCGTGCGCCGAGGCGGATACAAGTGAGTCCGCAGTCGGCACGACGCAGCTTATACAGTATCCAGCCGGCGCACCAATTCCTGCACGCAGTCTGCGGACAATCCGGCGTAGCTGATGACCAGCGTATGCGTATCCGCCGCAGGAGGAACGGCATAGTAGTCACGCAGAGAGCGCACCCTAACCCCCCGCTCCGCCAATGCCGCACACAGTGCAATATCCGACAGCGTCGTGCGCAGATGCAGAAGGAAGTGCAATCCGCCGTCTGCCGCAGACACGGTATAGCGTTCTGCCAGCGGAGAGGCGGCAAGCGCGGCAAGCAACGCGTCCCGTACCCCACGGCACCGGGTGCGCATCCTGCTGATGTGCCGCGCCAGCGAGCCATCCGTCATGAATTCCGCCAAAATATACTGCTCCGGCACCGATACGGGACAGGACAGAAAACCCAGCCGTTCCCGGTACGCCCGACTGACGTCCGGCGGCAGGACTGCATACCCGATCCGCAGCGACGGCGCAACCGTCTTGGAGAAAGTGTTGACGTAGATCACCCGCCCCGTGCCGTCCATGCTTTGCAGGGACGGAATGGGGCGTCCCTCCATGCGGAATTCGCTGTCATAATCGTCCTCGATAATGTAGCGATCGGGAGCACCTGCCAGCCACGCCAGCAGTTCCTGCCGCCGCCCGACCGGCATCACGATACCGGTCGGGAAGTGGTGATTGGGCGAGATGTGCAGGATATTCACTCCTGCCGTCTCCAGGGCGTCCGGCGTAACGCCTGCCGCATCAAGCGGCAAAGGCACTACACGCGCACCGTTTTGCCCGTACAGACGGGCGATCAGCGGATAGCCGGGATCCTCCACGCCAAACACATTTTTCCGTCCCAAAAAGGTCAGCAGCGTCGCGTAGAGCTGCTCGTTTCCGGCACTGACCAGAATATCCTCCGCCTCGGCGCGGATGCCCCGACTTTCGTACAGGCTGTCCCGGATGGCACCGCGCAGGGCGGGCAGTCCGTTATAGTCCGTTCGGCGGAGCAGTGCCTGCCCCTCCTCGCGCCAGACACGGCGGGACAGGCGATTCCATACCGACAGGGGAAACAGGTCGGGCGGCACGCGGTTCTGGATCAGGTCAATCACATCGTCCGGCTGTTCGGTTTGTTCGGACACCGGGCAGTCTGCTATACCCAAAGGGGGCGGGACAGCCGACGCCGGATGCATCTCCCACTGCTCCACTTGGGCGACATAGTAGCCGCGGCGCTGTTCGGATACCAGATACCCCTCCGCGAGTAACTGGTCATACGCCGCCATGACCGTCACCACACTGATCCCCCACGCGGCGGCGGCGCAACGCTTGGAGGGCAAGCGGCTCCCGGCGGGCAACCGTCCCTCCAGAATATCCCGGCGTATACAGCCGGTCAGCCGGTCGTACAGCGAGCGTCCCGGCGCACCGGCAAGGTCGTATAAAAACATGGCACACACCTCACGGACGGCACTTCCGAATATTCAGAGGTGCCTTTTGATTCTTACGTATCTGGTATTATGAAAATAAAGATTTTTGGTGCTTTACAGAATACCATTTCGGATTATAATAAATCCAATCACGGAATGCAAGTACGATTTTGTGAATTTTCCGGAACGGAGGAATCAACAACATGAAAGAAATGAGAGAAAGAAGAACCGGGCGGCAGGCTACCGTCTGGCTGTGTACCACCGCCATTCTGATGGCAATGAACATCGCCGTGTGTCCGGCAAGCGTGCCGGTTCCGGGCGGGCATTTTTATCTGAACGATATCATCATCTGCACGGCTGCCATCCTCATGGATCCGCTGGCGGCGTTCATGGTCGGCGGCGTCGGCGCCTTTCTGGGAGATATGATCTTCTACCCCCTGCCCATGTTCGTGTCTTTGGTCACGCACGGTCTGCAGGCGGTCGTAATATCGGTGTTCGCACATTATGTTCTGAAAAAAAAGCCGGTACTTGCGTCCGGCATTGGCGTCAGTCTCGGTGCTGTCATTATGGTAGCCGGCTACACCTTTGGAAAAGCGTTCATTTACGGCACACCTGCCGCTGCCATCGACAAACTGCCGTTTGAGATTCTGCAGGCAGTGGTCGGCGCGATTGCCGGAATGCTGCTTTGCTGGAAATGCGGCGTCCGCAAGCTGTATAACAAACTCTGCGGAAAGAACAGTTGACACTATCCGGCGGCTTTTCGCTTTGCCGGAAGTGCCGCCCGCCCGGAAGACGCCTGCGCGCACTCTGCTTTATTTTTCTGTTTCCCCCTTGACAAGGTACGCCTGCTGTGGTATAATGACCGCGGATTGCGATAACCCATATTATCTGAAGAATACCCAAAGAAACGGAGACACAAAGTTATGAAGAGAATCAAGACACTGAACACGCGGAATCTCTGCCAGAGCGCCAAGAACGGCGGTTGCGGCGAGTGCCAGACCTCCTGTCAGTCCGCCTGCAAGACCAGCTGCGGCGTTGCCAATCAGTCCTGCGAAAATCAGGCTTCCAAGGCGAAGAAGAACTGACAGGTGCCAGAAAATGCCGTCCGGACGGGCGGCATTTTTTTGGCTGTCTGTACAGGCAAGGAAAATGTAAGGAGAACGCTCAAATGCTACACCAGTATAAACTGAACGGCTACAACATCGTGCTGGACACCTGCTCCGGCGCTGTCCATGCAGTGGACGATGTCGCCTATGATATGATTGCCGCATGGCAGAGCACCGACCGTGAAACACTCATCCGGCAGATGCTGAGCCGGTACGCCGACCGCCCGGATGTGACCGAGGCGGATCTGCGCGACTGCGCCGATGACATCGCCGCGCTGGAGGCTGACGGTCAGCTGTTTACGCCGGATACCTTCGCGCCCATGGCAGGAACTTTCAAGGAACGTTCCGGCGATGTAGTCAAGGCGCTGTGCCTGCACGTCGCGCACACGTGCAATCTGAACTGCTCCTATTGCTTTGCCAGTCAGGGAAAATATCACGGAGAGCGGGCGCTGATGAGTCTGGAGGTCGGCAAGCGGGCAATCGACTTCCTGATTGAAAACTCAGGGACACGGCACAACCTGGAGGTCGATTTTTTCGGTGGCGAACCGCTGATGAACTGGGAGGTCGTCAAACAGATCGTTGCCTACGCCCGTTCGGTCGAGAAACAGCACAACAAGAACTTCCGCTTCACGCTGACAACCAACGGGATGCTTATCAATGACGAAGTAATCGAATTTGCAAACCGCGAAATGAGCAACGTGGTGCTGAGTCTGGACGGGCGTCGCGAGGTTCACGACGCAACCCGCGTGGACTATGCCGGGCACGGCAGCTATGACCACATTGTGCCGAAATTTCAGAAGCTGGTCGCCGCGCGGGGCGGCAAGGGCTACTATATGCGCGGCACCTTCACGCACCGCAACCCCGATTTCACAAAGGATGTTCTGCACATGGCTGACCTCGGTTTCACGGAACTGAGCATGGAGCCGGTCGTGGCTGCACCGGACGATCCCATGGCACTGACGCCGGCAGATATCGAGATAGTCAAGCAGCAGTACGAGCTTCTTGCGACGGAGATGCTTCGCCGCGAACGCGCAGGCAAGCCGATCACCTTCTACCACTACATGATCGACCTGACCGCCGGTCCCTGCATTTACAAGCGCATTTCCGGATGCGGTTCCGGAACCGAATACATGGCGGTCACGCCGTGGGGAGATCTGTATCCCTGCCACCAGTTTGTCGGCGAGGAGGCATACAGACTCGGGGATATATGGGACGGCGTGACAAACCGGGAACTGCGCGAGGAATTCCGCGCCTGCAATGCCTACGCGCGCCCTGAGTGCGCCGACTGTTGGGCAAAACTGTACTGCTCCGGTGGCTGTGCCGCCAATGCCTACCATGCATCCGGCTCCATCCGCGGCGTATATAAGCCGGGATGCGAACTGTTCCGCAAACGTATTGAGTGCGCCATCATGATGAAGGTTGCCGAGGAGCAGGATCGGGAAAGCACTGCATCCAAGACACCGGATAACGCCTGAACTATGAACACGCCGATCGCTGATTTTATCCGGAACTACGCCGCGCGCAATCCCGTCCGTCTGCATATGCCGGGGCACAAGGGGCGCGAACTGCTTGGCTGTGAGGCTCTGGACATCACCGAGATCCCCGGCGCAGACGAACTGTATGTGGCGGACGGCATCATAGGGGAAAGCGAGCGGAATGCCGCAGGGCTGTTCGGCACCGGTGCCACGCTGTACTCCACGGAGGGCTCCAGTCAGTGCATCCGGGCTATGGTGTACCTGGCGGCGCTGAACGCCCGCAACGCACACGCGCGGAATCCGTATATCCTTGCCACCCGCAACGCGCACAAGACTTTTCTCTATGCGCTGGCTCTGACCGACCTGGATGTTCGCTGGCTGGTATCGGCGGAAACGGATTCGTTGTGCGCCTGCCGCATCACAGCAACAGATGTAGCGCACGCTTTACGTGAAGCGCCGGAGCCGCCGGCTGCCGTGTACGTCACATCGCCGGACTATCTGGGCAATCTCCTCCCCGTCCGCGAGATCGCCGAGGTCTGCCATGCCGCAGGCGTCCCTCTCCTTGTGGACAACGCCCACGGCGCCTACCTGCGATTCCTCCCGGAGGACAGGCACCCCATCTCGTTGGGGGCGGATTTGTGCTGTGATTCCGCGCATAAAACGCTCCCTGCGCTGACCGGAACCGCCTACCTGCACGTCTCCCGCACGGCACCGCCGCTGTTCGCCGCCGGTGCGCGGGATGCGCTGGCTTTGTTCGGTTCGACCAGCCCCTCCTACCTGTTGCTGGCATCGCTGGATCTGTGCAACCGATACCTGGCGGACGGATTCCGCGATGCGCTTGCGGCACGGGTAGGACAGGTTGCCGCAGTACGGGCAGCATTGCGCACCAACGGCTGGGATGTGGAGGATACGGAGCCCATGAAACTGACCCTGCGTGCTCCGTCCGGACTGCCGGGCACCAGGCTGAACGAGAATCTGCGGCGCGAGGGCATTGTCTGCGAATACGCGGACCGGGAATACCTTGTCATGATGCCGTCTGTCGATACCACCGGGCAGGAGCTTGACCGACTGATCTGCGCGCTTGGAGACTGCCCCTTGCCGCGTTCCGGCGCACAGACGGCTGACGGCGCGTTTTCCTGCCGCCTGCCTGCCGCACAGACAGCCATGCGGGTGCGTGAAGCGATTTTCGCGCCCGCCGAAACGGTATCCGTTGAGGATGCCGAGGGGCGCATCTGCGCGGCTCCGACCGTCAGCTGTCCGCCTGCTATCCCCATCGCCGTTTCCGGAGAAATAATCACCCGCGCCCATGTCCGCCTGTTTGAGCATTACGGCATCCGGCGTGTATCGGTTGTGCACAGCCGATAAAACATCCCCCATACCGTCCTTGACCGGATGGTATGGGGGATGTTTACTGCAATACTTCTAAAAGATATGGGCGGTTACGATCAGATCACCCGCACCCGCACAACACCGGACAGGGCGGCAAGGTCGTTCGCAACATTTGCGGGAACCGCGCCGGTGATATCAAACATGGTGTAGGCGGCGTTCCCGCGCGACTTGTTGGTCATATTCTCAATGTTCAGCCCGGCGGCGGAGAGCACGCCGGTCAGCAGATTCAGCATGCCCGGTACATTCTCGTGCAGGACGCATATGCGGGCACTGCCGGAACGGGGCATGGATACGGCAGGAAAGTTGACACTGTTCTTGATGTTTCCGTCGGTCAGGTAGTCATCCAGTTCCATTGCCGCCATGACTGCACAGTTGTCCTCCGACTCTTCGGTCGAGGCACCCAGGTGCGGAATCAGGATGGCGCCGGGGACGCCTATCATGTCCGGTGTAGCGAAATCGGTCACGTACCGATGCACCTTGCCGGACGCAAGCGCTTCCTTCATGGCGTCAGAATCCACCAGTGAGTCACGGGACAGATTGATAATCTTCACGCCGTCCCGCATCCCGGCAATGGCATCGGCGTTGATCATGCCCTTGGTATCGGCGGTCGCGGGAACGTGGAGCGTGATATAATCCGCAGAGGCGTAGATTTCATCGTAGGATGCGGCGCGGCAGATGTGATGGTCAAGATTCCATGCGCCCTCTACACTCAGGTACGGGTCACAGCCGATAACCTCCATCCCCAGCCGCACGGCTGCATTGGCAACCATACCGCCGATGGCACCCAGTCCGATAACGCCCAGCACCTTGCCTTTGATTTCGTTTCCGGCAAAGCGGGACTTGCCTTTCTCCACCGTTTTTGCGGCGTTTTCGTCGCCTGCCAGCGTTCGGACCCACTCGATGCCGTCCACAATATCACGGGAGGCGAGCAACAGAGCGCACAGCGCCAGTTCCTTGACGCCGTTGGCATTGGCACCGGGCGTATTGAACACCACAACGCCTGCCTTTGTGCAGGCGTCCAGCGGAATGTTGTTGACACCGGCGCCCGCCCGCGCGATGGCGAGCAGCTCCGGGTTGAAGTCCATCTCCAGCATGTTTGCCGAACGCACCATAATGCCGTGCGGCGCATCAAAATCCGTCCCGATTGCGTACAGCGCCGGGTGGAGCCGGTCGGTTCCGACCTTGGCAATCTTATTCAGAAGCAGTATGTTTTTCATGACAGTTCCCTTTCTTCGTGCGCTCACGCCTTGGGATTATCGGCAGCGAATTTCTTCATGAATGCGACCAGCGCCTCCACGCCCTCGTAGGGCATGGCATTGTAAATGGAGGCACGCATCCCGCCGACCGAGCGATGCCCCTTGAGGTTTTTCAGCCCGGCGGCAGAAGCCTCAGCGGCGAATTTCTTGTCCAGATCCGCGTTGCCCGTGACAAATGTCACGTTCATCATGGAGCGGGAATCCTTCCGCACCGGGGCAATGTAGTAGTCCTGACCGTCCAGGTAGCCGTAGAGCAATGCCGCCTTTTTTTCATTGCGTGCTTTCATTTCATCCAGCCCGCCGATGGACAGCAGCCAGTCCGCAACAAGCCCCAGCATATAGATGGTATAGCAGGGCGGCGTGTTGTACATGGAGTCGTTATCCGCCATGGTTTTCCATTCCAGCATAGTGGGCATCGCCGGCTCGGCAAAGTCCAGCAGATCCTCCCGGACAATGACGACCGTTACGCCGGCGGGCGCCATGTTCTTCTGCGCACCGGCGTAAATGACGCCGAAACGGGACACATCCACCGGCTCTGACAGGATACAGGAAGACATATCCGCAACCAGCGGAATGCTTCCCGTATCGGGAATGTAACCGTATTTGGTGCCGTAGATGGTATTATTGAAGCACATGTGTACGTATGCGGCATCGGGACGGATCATATCCCGCGTGACGGTTGGGACATAGCTGAAATTGGCATCCTTGGTGGTGGCGGCGCACACGACGTCATACCCCAGCTTCTGCGCTTCCTTGAATGCCTTACCGGAGAACTGCCCCGACACAAGGTAATCCGCTTTTCCGGTGCGGCGGATCAGATTGAGGGGCACGGCAGCAAACTGCGTAGACGCCCCGCCCTGCAGGAACAGCACCTTATAGTTGTCAGGAATGTTCATCAGCCGACGCAGATCGGACTGCGCCTTCTCTATAATGGCTTCATAGTCCGGAGAGCGGTGGCTCATCTCCATGACAGACATTCCGGACGTGCCATAGCAAACCAATTCGGACGCCGCGCGCTCCAACACGGGAAGGGGGAGCATGGAAGGACCTGCCGAAAAATTGAATACTCTGTTCATATCGTTACCTCCGTTGACAGATGTTGACAGCAATTCGTGGGAAACGCCCGCGCCGCACGCACTATGCGGAGTGCCGTATGACGTTTATTATATCGCATTTGCAAGTGAATGTCAATAGAGTTTGCATAAAAAGTGATAATTTATCCGTTTTTCGTCAGATTCAGCCCCAACTTTAACCGAGCAAATCGCAAAAATTGCAAAACGGAACTACTTCGCCAAGGCGTCCCGCACGGAACGGGCAACCTGTGCGGCGGTCAGTTCAATGCCCGCATCCGTCAGATGGATGAGATCATCGTCGCGGATCAGGTGCTGCATATCAGGTGCAATGAGACTGTACAGGTCATTGATCTGTACCCCCAGCGGGTGCAGGACTGCGACGGCGGCGGCGTTGTACGCCCGGACACGTTCTATATCATGCCCCCACATTTCAGGTCGTGGGGGCGTGGTGGTGGCAAAAATGACGCGCGGGCAGTAGCCTTGCAGGATGCGGGCAATGCGCACCAACGCATCGGTATAAAGGGGGAGTGGCGTAAACGGTCCGTCTCCGAACAGGTCACACATATCCCACAGTCCATTGTTCCAATGGATAACATCTGCCGTTTCAAGCTCCGCCTTATAATCAAAGCAGGTACGCAGTGTATAGGATGTGAAACGCCCGTTATCCTCGGACTGCCAAACGGCAATATCCGGAGCAAGCAGAGCAGGCACGCGCGTACCGTACCCCAGCAGGCGTATGGAGTCACCAAGCAGGACAGCTTTTTTCATGAAGAATACCTCCCGATTCGTTTTGGGCAGCCTCGGAGTATTCCGCCGCGCACTGCGCGAAATACTATTCCGAGGTTCCCCTGCCCATACATTGTACCACGGATATTTCACGCTGTCAAGGAAACTTTTTACTCTTATGCGGTTTACAAAGGCTTCCCGGCAGAAGTCCCCTTCCCTTCTCCCGCACGTCGAAAGCCCCCTTTCCTGCCGGAAAGGGGGACGAAAAGCCGTGTAAATATGGCACGGACCCGTCGGTATCGTTCCGGTCGCGGTTTATCTGCCGGAACATCCGCCGCGACAGCCACTCTGCCCGCCGGGTGACTGCACGGCACAGCCCGTATCGTAGGCAGGGTTGCAGGCGTAGAAATTACGTCCGTCAAGCCCCTCCTGCGTGATGCGCAGAGCATCGGCAAAGCGCTGATAATGGACAATCTCCCGTTCACGCAGGAACTTGATGGGGTCGCGCACATCCGGATCATCGCACAGGCGCAGAATATTATCATAAGTGAAAGTTGCTCCTGCCATTGATTGTATAGCGCATCTACATCAGCCTGTGTCCATTCCCTGCAATAATAATCGCCATTTGCACCTTTGCCGTAGAAAGACTTGTCGTGACTATCAGCAAGCCGCTGATTTTCTTTGTGCTGCTGTTCCATCCAGCTTTCAAATTCATCGACTTTCCAAAATTCAAGTTGGCTGTCAGTTTTGCCTCCCGGAGCCAAGCAGGTTTGTTCCCCCACGTCACCATTTATAGAATTTGGTAACGTATCGGCGGCATTTGCCGCAAAAGCCAATCCGCTAATGGACAAAAGCATGACGGTGGCAAGAACTGCCCCCAAAAGGATAGATTTGTGTTTCATAGTGTTACCTCCATGTTTTGATTTCACTCATTTTTGAGTGTATTGACATGATAGCACCTCTATATGAAACCCATATAAAACATATATGAAAGTGAAAATTTTCGTCCGGTTAGAATGATTGCAGTGATATTGTAAACCTCATACCATTAGGCTCTTTCATGGGGCAAAATGAATAAGGCAAATCCAGATAATTCAAAATAGACGCTACAATATACAAGCCAAGACCATTTCCTCCATCCCTTTTATTTCGGGCATAATCCGGACGGTAAAAAGGTTCAAAGAATTTCTTTAGGTGTTCTGTTGGTATAGGTAAACACTCATTTTCAATTATCAGATTGCGGTTATCAACATAAACAGATATTTTCCCTCCAGGAACCGTGTACGCAACAGCATTTGCCAAAATGTTTGAAACGGCTTTTGAAAACATTTTCTTTGGCAAGCAAACGGGGAAGCAATCTAATAAGGCTATATTAAACTCCATGCCATTTGCTTGTGCTATCAGTTGATACTGTTCACATAAAGACGATAAAAGCGTAATAGTATCAAAAGTCGTTGGCGGTTCTGGGTCTACGGTTGTTCCTAATTTTGAAGTGTCCAAAATCTCTGTAATCATTTTAGCAATTTGTTCGCTTCGTTCTTTGCATAGCGGTAAATAAGTATCATAATCTTTGTATTTTCCAATTCCCATAACCATATTATCAAGAATAGCATTGAGGGCAGTAACAGGTGTTTTTAGTTCATGCGACGCAGTCCTTAGAAAATCTATTTTTATAGCAATTTTCAATAATACAGCAAAACGCTTTAACTTTTGAGAAAAAGTGATATAATAAAGGCGTAACAAAGGCAAAGAAGGTGCGTGCAATGCTGCACAACGAAGCTCGAAAATTGATCTTAGAAGCATACGACAAAGGTGTTCGCGTAAAAGAACTGGCAAAGTGCTTTTCAGTAAACACCTGTTCAATCTATCGTTTGCTGAAGCGTCGGGCGGAAACAGGAAGCTACGAAACGCAGACGAACCTGCGTGGAAAGAAGCCCAAATTGTCAGATGCAGATCATCAGCACATCCTTTCACTTCTGGAGAAACAGCCGGATATCACTTGTCTGGAGATCATTGAAACGTTGAATTTGTCTGTCAGCATTGATACAGTCTGGCGTTTTCTTCAGAAAGCAGGATACCGGCGGAAGAAAAAGTCTCTTCATGCCAGTGAACAGGAGCGTCC
>ENA-OROK01003493-OROK01003493.1-human-gut-metagenome-genome-assembly--contig:-NODE-3493-length-12339-cov-3.896858_pt1 | contig 12339 bp, 10 predicted proteins | sample MGYA00242127_ERZ509046 | MGnify/ENA primary metagenome ERZ509046 (study PRJEB26280, sample SAMEA2338728) | human gut metagenome | biome: human gut; feature: human-associated habitat; material: faeces... | reverse complement strand
GGCGCAATCAGTTCCTTTGCATGGATCAGATTCGCTCCCTTATCCACAACTTGATTTTATTCAGTCACAGAATCGGAAGTCTCTGCCACTCCATCTTCAGTTTCATCAGCGAGCATTTGGAACGTCCAAGGGACACATCGCCGCTTTTCACACATACATTATCGGCTGTATTGCAAATCTATTCAGAAGTCATAAGCATATTGCCCGCTTAAATCAAAGACCATCAATAATTTTTTTGACCGCAGAGGGTTTTGCATATTTAACACAAGCATCACTGATATAGATGGTGTCTTTTGCTTCCGGCTTCTTCCACATGGCGGGATATATCTTTAACGCCTTATGGAAAAGGTTCTTTTTAACTGATAACTCGTCACCGTTTGCAGAGAGAATAATGTCTGCATATTTTAAGACATTTCCGAGAGGAGCCAACAATTTTTTCTGCATATCAATAGACGGCATCGGAGCAAGGCTATTATCTTTTGCCCAATTCAGAAGGTCTAAAGCAGCAAAACGGTCAAGCATGCCATGAACATTCTGATTTCGATAATGTTTCAAACAATTATAGCATGCGTTCTCACAATCACATCCTTTGAGCAGAATTTCAGCTCGCTCCAAAACCTCCGGCATAACAGAGGCAACAGCAACGGCATACCCCGCGCCACTGGACAAACTATCGTAAATGTAAACATCAATGTAAGCACCGGTTTGGTTCTTACGGACACGATAACCCGTCATCAGTTCAGTGAATTCCACATCAAGAATACGACTAACGACCAAGCGAATGGTTTCTGCTAAAGACTGCCCAGCACGATTAACCCAAAGATTATCTTCACGGTCAGTCTCTACCTTATTGGGGTCCAAACTGATTTCGAGAACCAGCATATCCGTAACGAAATCGTATCCGAGGTTCAAATTTTCAGCATCTCGATGGGAACATTTGAACTTTGGCACAGTGATATAGGGACGGTCAACCTTTTCCAGTACAGATGGGTCATCCCCCGGCATGGCAGCACCACAATCAGGACAAACCATAAACCCTTTTCCGCCCGCACCTTTGTTTACCATAATAATGCGCTGATTGGTTCTTGATGCCATACGGAGACTTTTATATTCTGCAACATTCTCCATTGTTTCCGATTCAGGCAATGTAGAATATAGCGGCTGCTGAACATAAGAATATTGTTCATCCAAATCTGCAACAGGAATTTCTTTCGCATCTTTAGGAGCAAAACCCCAAGGACGGAGCATAGGAAGAGATTCTGTTAAAATCCTATTACCGCAGAATGGGCAGACTTTGATATCATCCTCGCGAAGTCCAAACCAACCACATTCATCACAGCTTACCACGCGCTTTTTGTAGTTTTCATCGTCAATGAAAGCTCTTGCTGGCCTTGTTCTGGTGTCTTTTCTGCGCTCACTTCCGGGATAATAAAAACCACCAATTTGGTAAGTAGCTTTATCAACAACAATGGCACGTCCGGGAGCGTATTCGCCAATTGCCACGTCCAAACCGCGTTCGACTTGATACTGCGTATGCCCCTTGTTATCAGAAATATAGGTACTTACAACATTTTTGGGGAATGAATATGTTGGGATAATTCCTTCTTCATATAGTGCATCCAACAGAGACTTACTTTTCGTAGTTACGCCATTTGGGACTTGATACAGCTCAGGGTGGGCATCTTTTTTTGCCTTTAGCTGGTCCAGTCCATTGCTTAATATTACACGATAATCGGCTGCACCACCATACGAATCTGGAATCAGAATCTTGTCCGTAACTTTATAGTTCTTTAGGAACACTTTGAATTCGTCAAGCTTATTATCGACAAATTCAGCGGCTCCCATAGAGTCAAGGCTACTGCCAATTGTCTTCAGATAGTCTTGCAATGTAATCATTCCTAAATGGCGTTGAACGAGCTTTTCACTGGTGATGTCAATCCAAGGACGGCGGGGGTCACCACGGAACATCGGTGCAGGGTTATTGAAATAAAGCGTATCGTGCGGGCCATTTTCACAGTACGTCACGATGGTAGAAAGGCTTGCTCCACGCCGACCTGCACGACCTGCACGTTGCTGATAATTTTCTCGCATCGGCGGAATATTGCGCAGTCCAACTGCAACCAACGAGCCGATATCAATACCAACTTCCATTGTGGTAGTGCTGCTAAGAACATCAACCGGAGACTCTTTTCCGTGAACTAAATCTTGAAAACGTAGTTCATACTTCTCTGTCTTGGACCACATATCATTATTTTGGTCTTTGAAAGATAGCTGAGCCGTGTGTTCTTCGGTATCAATAACACGAATTGGAGCGCCGTGAAGAGCTGCAAGCGATGGTTCACGCCAAAAATCAAGTGCATGAAGAGCATCCTCATCCATTAAATGAATGTCTTTACTGCCACAGTTCGGACAACAATCATTCAACGGGAAGGCTGTTACACAGGAGCATTTTGTGCATCGATACCAGTTATGCTTCGGGTCATAATGCGGGATGACTTTCTTCAAATCTACATAGAGCTTTTGGGATTCACTGTTTTGCTCAAGGAACCGTCTTTGTAACACGTTTTTCCAAATTTCCTGTGTACGGCCCTTATGCTCCCAGCCCATCACATCGCAGATAGTTGTGGGCAAAGTCCAATCATCGCCTAAGCCATAGCCGCCAAAGCCTTTTCGGACTTGCTTTCTAACTTTGTCGGAGATAGTTTGTCCCAAAGCTAGTTTGTCGCCGCATTCTAACAGCCATGCATTAAATACCGCCAAGAAAGCGTCTTCGTCAACTTCAATTCCATCATCTTTTAGGTCATCCAACGAATCGTATAATTCGTCTTCTGTTGGCGACAGCCAGCAGAGCGCCGTTGAAAGCAAAGTGTCATAATTGCCACAAAAGAGTCTCAGCAACTGTTCGCGCATTTGGTCAGGAGCATTATCGACAACGGTAAGTGATGGATGCCATGGCCGCCGTCTGCCTTGATTACGCTTATAGTCAATCAAAACGGTATCGCAATGATTACCTACGAATATCTCACGGTCTTTGTTGCTATACATCTGAACATTATGCAGTGCTGCTTCAAGTGCAAAATAGCCATAAAGGTCATTCAGTGTTTGCTCCTTAGATGTGCTTTGCATTACATCTTGCATTCGTTTTACAGCAAGAACCGACAACTGACGTGCAGCAGTTAAATCAGATGCACTCGACATATCACGAGCAAGGCGTGCGGCTCGCTGGCGGCTATCGGAGAAAAGCAGTACCTTTCTGCCCTGATTCGGAAGATGAGGTTTGTTCTCCTTTCCTTTGACAGGTTGTTCCGAGTCGAACTGCGCCTTAATCAAGTTGAAGAAAGACAAATTGCCACGGGTAGCGAAAGAAGTAAGCTCTGCGTTGCCCATACGCTTTTTGCAGTGAGGGCAGGTCGGGAATGTGATAACATCGGGCCGTCCTTTTTCACTGTACCCACAGTAATAGAGCTTTAGGACACCCTCTTTGCCGCTCTGTGAATCGTCTGTGAAATCAATATAGCCTGTCTTACTATCAAGATAGCAAGGTTGCAAGGGAGTTTTACCACCCTTTTTAGGTTCAAACCCTGTTTCTGGAATATACAGGTGAATTTCTTTCAGTGAATCTTCAAAAACCTGCCCAGAATGTCTCCAAAGATAAGCTCGACCAAAGCTATCAATTTCTGTTTTCTGTACATACCCTTTGATAAACAGTGCGCCACATTTACGGTCATTATATAATTCATAAACCATACTACCGCATATTGGACAAGTAGTTCGTCCATCGGACAATAGTATTTCGCCAAGGGTAATTCCACTCGCCGTATGAGAATGAGCGCATGATGGATTTGCACAGGCAAATACACCACGGATTCCACGGAACAGCATATGCATTCTAGCGGGGAATAAAACCATTCCTTTACTATTGCGGGCAAGCGGTGCAATAGACAGCATAATACTGACAGCGTTTAGTGCAGCCTCATGTGCTTCATGGGGAAAAATTTCCGCAGCCAAATCATGAAGGGATGTTGCTGTTCCCCGGCAAGCAGTAAAGAGCTTTTGAAAATCAGTGTAGTCTGTCAAATGGTCATACAGCCAGCTATACAACTGCTCATTCTTTTCAAACGATGTAGAAGCTCCGGCAATATCCTTCCAAAATATATTTAATGCAGTAAGCTGTGAAGAATCATTGCTTTCTATTTGTTCGGGAGTTACCGCTGCATATCGTGTAAACGGAATTGCAATTCCGTTTCTCATATCAATAACTTCACGGTCCCCTGTAAGGTAAGTAAAAGAATAGGTATCAGCAGCCGTCAATGCCTTAGCAAAATCGCGAACCGATTCTTTATCATCCTCAGTTGCATCTGGCATACTTGCCGTTGTCAGAATAAATTGAACCCGGTTCCGCTCTATGCCGAGACGGTGAAACAGTCTTCTAATTAGCAGAGAAACTTCACCACCAGCAGAACCTCGATACATGTGAGCTTCATCAATGATGAACAATAATTTATTATTTGGGTCTTCTTGAAGCCACTTTTTAGTGGAATCCCAAATGCTGCTTTCCCTTGGCCTGAATAGCATATACTCCAGCATAGAGTAGTTTGTAATCAGAATGTCCGGGCAGCAGTTCTGCATTTCAAAGCGGGTGATAAGTTCAGCATCTTCGCTGTTCGGTATATGATGGCCTTCGCGTAGTTCCTCAATAAAGTCAGCCATGTTACTTTTGGCGGGAATCTTTCCTTCCTTGACCAGTGTAGCATAATAATCTTTATCTTCGTCGCTATCTGGTTGAGTCATCCTTTCTAAGGTATCTGCTAAGGCACGGTCTTGATGCTTATCAGGAGTGCTTCCCGGATAAGGCGTGCGCCCAGTATACATACCAAATTGAGGTCTACGAGCGTTACCTCCAGCCGTTTCGTGGAAGATATTCACAAATTTACGCTGCTCATCACCCATTAAGCGGCGTAAACGACTGATTTGGTCCGATACCAATGCATTCATGGGATACATCACTACAACACGGACACCACGTTGTTTCCATGTTTCAGGGGTGTTCCGTGCCTCGGAAGTGAGCTTTGCCATCATCGGCCACATGAAACACTCTGTTTTACCGGAGCCAGTACCCGTTGCAACGAATAAATCTTTTCCTTCTATGGCTGTTTCAAGCGCATTGATTTGGTGCTTGAAAGGAGCGGTGTACACACCTAAATTTGCATCGGCCAACTTCTTAAAGAAAGTGCGCATCCATTCAGGAATATCGGCATTATCAATGCCATTCGGAACAGAAACATATGGAGAACTTTATTTCCTCGACTATCAAACATCGTTCCCATCGGATTGATACCGGGGATATAGTCGGGCCAATTCAATAGAACCTTATTACGAGTCTCAATATGATATTGTATTGAAATATCTTGCTGTAAGGGCAACCAAGTAATGCCAGCCTCTTGCTTGCGCTCCTTCATATTGAAAAAATGGGAAGCCGTGCCTTTTATTGATACAGAAAAATCATTCCCTTGAAAAGCACCTTGAGGAATTCCGATAGAAAGAGAAAATGTTCCTCTATCCAGTGAGAGTTTAAGGGGAAAATCAAACCGACCATATTGAATTGTCGGATAATGATTATACTGCTCTACACGCTCATCACAATCTTTACTTTCTTCACCGCGACTATGCCGAAAATGACGTGTATTAAAACCGCTGCCTGTAAAAGTGACATATTGCCCACACAACTCACATATAAAAACACGGTCATTCGAGGAAACTGTTGTATTGGGGAATAAACGACTGGCATCTTCAGGTGTTATATGTACCCAGCCATATTCCTTATCTCTGATACTGACATGATTAAGACTTGCCATATTGCATACCCCTTTAATGTGCAGTAAGGGCTATCATGTAATAAAATTAGGATTTTCACTCAATTTTTCATCCAATAGAGGAGAATATATTAGACATATTGTACCACAACAGCTACTATTTTTAAAGAAAATTCTTCTGTTCAGTATAAAATTCTGTTGGACTCTCCGCAGTGTTTCCTATTGGAAACGGCTTCTTGATTTTTTCGGTGCTAAGACCAGCTCTCTTGGCCTTTTTCAATTCATAGTTGTACCGCGTCATTTCATCAATGAATGCCTTTTTTTCGGACTCGCTTTCTCATAATCAATTCTGAATTTGTGACACATAGAAAAGAATGTGTCAAAGAAAAGCGTAGCATCCTTTTCACCCGATAAGTATTTCTGCTGATTATCCATACTTGATTTCTCCATTATCACATACTAAGCAATATAATCCATGCAACTGCTACAACAACTGCAATCAGCAACAGAATTCCACACCCAGAATTATCGCCACCATTATTATTGCCATTATTCCGCTGCGGAGGTCTGTGTCCTCCACCACCGCCACCGGAACCACCAAAGTTACGGTCAAAGGCTTGCTTATAATGAGCATAACCTGTACTGCCGGAGCCAAAGTAACCATAATCATTTGCCATAGAATTTTCCTCCCTCATTTGTAATCCGGTAACGGTTTACTCAACTTACCTACCATATCTAATGCCGCCAGTCATTCAGCCGCAATATTCATACGCTCCAGCCCGACGGCATTTTCGATAGCAGATTCAGCACAATCCGCATACATAGCAAGTGCGTTCCTGATGACATTCACATCATATTCCCGCAGTGGGCCAATATCGACATAGCAGTTGCGGCATTTTCTTTGTTGCTCCATTGATTTCCTCCACAAAAGGAGTTTTTTTCACTGAAAAAATGATTTTTTGTTCTCCTAACTCAATTCTACCATTTTGCGATACCTATAAATCGGACTTCTGGCGTTTTGGGTATTGGAATAATTACCAAAGATTTCATCTCAAAATATCGTTGTTGCACAAAAGCAGATTAAAAACACTGATTTTTGAATTTTTTTGTAAAAGAAACTCCTTTTGAATATAAAAATAGCCACCCTCGCGATGAGAGCGGCCATTCTCAATATTTACTTTACAGTGGCTAACAGTTTGATTATCCATTGTGGGTGATAATCACCAACAGGCTCTATATGTCCATCATCCTTTTGCGCCACCAAAACAAAGCCATTGTAGTTGTCATAGAAATCGGCACAATCACAGTAAGGAAGAATCACAGTTAAATCATCAATTCGGTGAGCATACTGGTTCTGTACCTCTTGGCAAACAGCATTTGCCACACTGTTCTTTGCACGATTCTTGATGCGATGAAGATTTTCTTCAACGGGGTCCAAGGCAACATAATATAGACGAACAGTGTATCCGGCATCCTTGGCTCTACGGCACAGCTTCTTGGAGAACTCTCCATGCAGAGTAGTCTCATAGCTAAAATTGATTTCATCTTTCAAAGCAGTCTCAATGCGCTCTGAGGCTGCTTTTTCCTTTTCGTCGACAACCAATCCCAAATCCGTTCGCACGGCTCTGAGAACTCCGAGCAGGCTGGATTTTCCTACGCCGTCAATACCGCCAATAATTGTACAAGTTTTCATGTTAGGGCACCTTATTCTAGTTCATGGCGTATCCTTATTTTCCTGTTGTTTCTGTTGAATCTCCTCTGCCTGCCGCTTTTGAATCTCCTCGATTCGTTTACGGTAGTATTTAGCGTTAGGCCCACGATGCACATCGCAGTACATTCTTGTGATGTAATTGCTAAGTTGGAAGTATCGATTGCAAAGCAGACATTTACGATAACGGACATTATTAGTCTGCTCATTGACGATGGCTGCATAGAGCATCGCATCAAGAGTTGGGGACATCAGGCGTTTCTTTTTCCCAGTGCTGTCGTAATTGTAGGTGATGTCCCTCATGTGCAGATTTATATAATCATCCAAGGCGAGTTTCATATATTTGATTGGGTGTGAAATGACATCTAAAAGCATTTCCTCCGCTATTTCCCAGCGAGGTCCGGCATTGGCGGATTCATAGGTAGAAATCGATTCCTTCCAACTGCCGGGATATGTATAGATTCCGGGGGCTCCATCAAGCGCCTTACGTCGGTAATACTGTAGCCCCTCAATAGTTGGTTTTACAAATCCGACCAACGTAATGACCGCGTAATATTTTCCTATGATATTTTCGTACCACGGGATATGTACCGATATGTTATCGCCTTGTCGCTTTCGTTTTTCGGATTTATACGCACGGCTCGAAAACTCTGCTGCCTTTACAACTTCATTAGGCACATTAGCTTCTACATCAGCCCAAAGGCAAGACAATGCATAACCCGCCGCCAGATAATTGCTTTGCCGGGGAGAAAGTCCACAGAGCATGGAGATAGCTTCATCCGTATATTTGAAATTTGCGGCAATAAAAGGTGGCATATCAGGACAGAGGTTCAGCACACGCCACATGTGCTGCGCTTTGGTCTCTTCTGGAACAAATAGTTTCCTGAACTCATGCAGCGCAGGTATCGTGTTGGATAATACAAGCGGATAAAGGTCACCCTGTTCATTATCCACCTCATCACCCAGTAGAGAATAGGTCCGTGTGGCTGCTCGTGCATCTGCCGTTGATTCCGTCATTTGTGCCAATGCGTCATCTGAAATTGTTCCGTTGTAAGGAGACGTATATCCATCGGGAGGGACATGATTTTCCTCCAGCCATTGGCGCACATCGTCTTCCGTGATTCCATGTTCGCGTAAATCCACCAGTGCATCGTTGCTGATGGCAGTATATTGCGTTCTGCCTCGGTCCTGCTTTAATTGCGAATCGTCCGCCTTGTACCATCGCAGGACCATATCCGTTGAATAGTAAAGTCCCATAATTACGTCCTCTCAGCATTTTTTACAGCCTCATAATAACAGTATATTTGCTGTCAGACGCATCTGCAATAGGTTCAAAAGGTAAATTGAGCGGAAAATTTTCAAAAAAGTAAATGTTATCCCTATGTTATCACTTTTTGTGGGAACAATTACACGCTACAATGTAAACAGAATCAACCAGATTCATTATCCAAATGCCATCTACTTCGTGTTCAATTTCTTTGAAAGTAAAAAGCTTTCGATTTCACAACTCAACCAAGCACTCTTTTTCAGTTTTTATAAATATCTCAAAGCCATCAAACTCGAAGTTTGGCACCGCAATCGCTATCTCCAAACTTTACAGACGCTTGCTGAATCCGGCGAAAGCCTTGGAGTATTGAAAGTTGAATCAATCATTCCAGTTGGTCGTCGCTATAAAGATTATTCTTGTCCGAAGCGTGCGCCAGAAGCTCAGGTTGTAGCTCAAGTAGACAATTTATTCTTTAATCTAAAAAATAATATTCCTCTTGGATATCGAGTAATGTACCTTACACTTCGTATGCGAACGCATCGAATCTCTGAGGTCATTGCGATGCCACTGGATTGTATCTCATATCCAGAGGAAAACGTATTTACGATTTCGGTTCCGACTTCAAAAGAGACTGCATACCATGTGCCAGTGTTCCATCAATATAGCTTTCTTGTTGACGGAGTATGTGAAAATATCTATTATAAATTGCTGATACAGCAACACGACTACGCATTATCAATGCAGGAACAATTAAAACCACAATATCAAGGATACTTATTTGTACATCCAAAATTGCGACGCATTATTACCACAAAGGACTTTAATAGTTATCTTTCCGAACTCTGTGAAAATAATAATGTTATTGATTCTGACGGAAATGCGGCTAGAATAACTTCGCATGACCTACGCCACATAAATGTGTGTGAACGCTTACAGGGGAATGTAATTTCCGCCACAGAAACAATGGTTGAATGTAATCACTCCACATTGGACCAAACTTTGGGGTACGGTTATCCCTCAAAGAAAGACGAAGCCAAACATCTTGCAAACATTACAAAACAAATACCTTTGTTCGGAAAACAGAAAGAAGTACAATGCCTACAAGTTCCATCATTCAAATATGACCGCTTTCTTGAGGAACCTACAACTCGCATCATTCCCGGATATGGTATCTGCCGCAATGAAAATTGCAAACCGCAATTTGAAAAATGTATTACTTGCGAATCGTTTTCCCCAGACCCTACATATAGAGACTATTTCTCAGCCGCAATTGATTTACTCATAAAGAGGAACCAACAAATCGTCAAAAAGCACGGTGACGGTAAAATTCTCAAGCGCAACGAGGAAATGATTCACCTATACCAAAAATGTCTCGACAAAATAGAAAGAAATCTTTCGTGAAATTTCAAGGAGAACAGCAATTATGAGTAATGAACTGAGCAAGTCCAATTCTGGAATTAGAGCGTATCAAGAGAGCAAGCGCCAAGAAACTTTAAGGCGAATAGACGAGGCGTACAACTACCTTATGGACACACATCAACCCGTTAATAGGTCATCTATTAGCAGAGAAAGTGGTATAAGTCGCGTTACTCTAAGCAATCCTGCTATTAGTGCCTATTTGAAAAAGTATCCGGAATTTTCTTCTGAAAAAGACAGTGGTGACACAGATAAAAGTATCGAGGAACTTTTGCAAGAGCAAGAGAACTTAAAGGAGGCCCTCAAGAAAGCGCGAAACCGCTCTCGCCGCCTTGAAAGTGAGTATCAAAAAGTGAACCAAAAGTATAAGGAACTTAATGAAAGCTATCAGAAGCTCCTTGGTGCTTATCAGAAACTCACTGAGGACAAACTCATCCGACTATAAATCCACCGTTCATTAAGGCATGAACCAATGACTATTTAGTCTAAAACAAAAGACCCCACGCTGAATAAATATACAGCGTGAGGTCTTTCATTTTCGGCGTGTACAAAATCTGTAAAGGATTATCTGTAAACTATGGAACAATCAGTAGCTTTGTTGATTCTACGCGATTATTCTATCCTTTACATCCATACTTTACAATGTAAGTACACACTCGGTTGGAGCTAGTAACAGGAATCGAACCTGCAACCTGCTGATTACAAATCAGCTGCACTGCCAATTGTGCTATACTAGCGGGAACTCTAATATAATATCACAATCGGCAGGGGTTTGTCAAGGGTTACAGCAGCTCCACGCCCGAATTCCTGCACGCCTGTACCGTAGCGTCATCCCACAGGCTGACCTGTACCTCGCCGACATGGGCCTTGCCCAGCAGCAGCATGCACAGGCGGCTCTGGCCAATGCCGCCGCCCATCGTCAGGGGCAGCTTGCCTTCCAGCAGCATTTTGTGGAACGGCAGTTCCGCACGCTCCGGGCAGCCTGCGGCTTCCAGCTGGCGGGTCATGGCGGCCGGGTCCACACGGATGCCCATGCTGGAAAGCTCCAGTGCACAGCCCAGCGCTTTGTGCCAGAACAGAATATCGCAGTTCAGCGTCCAGTCATCATAGTCAGGGGCACGGCCATCGTGGCGGATGCCGCTTTTCAGCTGGCCGCCGATCTGCATGATGCAGACGGTGCCATGGGCGCGGGTAAAGGCGTTTTCGCGCTCTTTTGGGGTCAGGTCGGGGTACAGGTCTTCCAGCTCCTGGGTGGTGATAAAGGTCGGCTCACGGGTCAGGCGGATGGCTTTCAGCTCCGGGAACTTCCAGCGCAGCTCATCCGCAGTGGAGCAAACGGCATCCACAATATCGCGCACGGTTTCCTGCAAAAAGGGCAGGGTGCGGTCCTTCGCGGTGATGACCTTCTCCCAGTCCCACTGGTCTACATAAATGCTGTGCAGGTTGTCAAGCTCTTCATCGCGGCGGATGGCGTTCATGTCGGTCACAAGGCCCTGGCCGGGGCGGAACCCATACTCAGCAAGGGCATAGCGCTTCCATTTGGCCAGGCTGTGCACAACTTCAGCGCGCTCATCCAGGCAGGGTACATCAAAGCTGACGGGGCGCTCCACGCCGTTCAGATCATCGTTCAGGCCGCTGCCGTTCAAAACAAACAGCGGGGCGGTAACGCGCTTCAGGTGCAGGGCGGCACACAGCTTTTCCTGAAAGATGGTTTTGATGATGCCGATGGCCCGCTGGGTATCGTACAGGCCCAAAAGATCATGATAGTTTTTGGGAATGGACGTTTTGGACATAAATATTCCTCTTTTCCTCTCTACTTGCAGGGCAGCGTATGACTGCACCTTGAGCCGGAACGCCAGGCTGTGACAAATTCCGGCAAATTACACCGCATTTATTATAATCCCTGCGTCCGTCTGCGTCAAACAAAATTCGCCGATGACGTACAGGATATACAGCAAAACTAAACATAACGGCCCGCACTGCATTTGCAGCCGGGCCATTTGATATTTAGTTGGGGTTATGCAGCGGGGCAGGCGTTACGCCTTGGCAAACTGGCTTGCATACAGGTTGGCGTAAAAGCCGCCCCTGGCCAGCAGCTCCTCGTGGGTGCCGCGCTCAATAATGTTGCCGGCTTT
>ENA-OROK01003488-OROK01003488.1-human-gut-metagenome-genome-assembly--contig:-NODE-3488-length-12348-cov-6.120068_pt1 | contig 12348 bp, 19 predicted proteins | sample MGYA00242127_ERZ509046 | MGnify/ENA primary metagenome ERZ509046 (study PRJEB26280, sample SAMEA2338728) | human gut metagenome | biome: human gut; feature: human-associated habitat; material: faeces... | reverse complement strand
CCGTGGAGTTCTGCCACAAGGTGGGCCTGGACTATGTGTCCTGCTCTCCCTTCCGCGTGCCCATCGCTCGTCTGGCCGCCGCTCAGGCTGCCATCAAGGAGCAGCAGAACTGAGCTGCGCCTGAGGGCATAGAGCACAACGCATAAATCAAGCGGTCACACCGTCTCCGCGAGACGGTGTGACCGTTATTTTTTGCCTATTTTTGATCAGAGCACTTGTCATAGCTCCTGTTTTCGCAAGAAAGCAGGGGCATTCACAGAGTTCCGTGTATCACATCATGAGCCGCTTTTCGGAATATAATTTATAAATCGGCAGCTCGTGTTGGATTTTTTCGACGACGACATACTCGCCGTTGACCAGAACGAGAATATCCCCCCGCCCGGAGGTGCGCCGCATCCGTCCAGCCCTTATATATGAACCTCTTGATTGTTAGCGCATTGTGCTGTCCCCTGCACTACGGCTGCTTATTTTGTTCATGCCGCTGTCGTTGTGTTCCCCTTGGCATCGCTTACAGCCGCACCGCCCGCCGCACAGGCTGCCATCAAGGAACAGCAGAACTGAGCTGCGCCTGAGGGCATAGAGGACAACGCATAAATGGAACGGACACACCGTCTCCACGAGGCGGTGTGTCCGTTTTTGCATCATATGTTGCTGATTTTCGACAATATATTACGCCTTCACGCTTTCGGCCAGCTGCGCGGCCATGCGCTCCAGCTCCTCCTGCTGCCCCTGGCGCAGGGCGGAACGCAGGGTCACGGTATCTGCGGCCTGCTCCCATTTCAGAGGCTCCAGGAGCTTCTGCATGCCCCGGGCGCTGGTGGGAGCCCAGGACCCGTTCTCGATATACGCCACCCGGCGGTTCTTCAGCGTATGGGCAGTCAGATCGTGCAGCAGGTTCTCCATGGTGACGAACACGCCGCCGTTATAGGTGGGAGCCGCCAGCACCACATGGCTGAACCGGAAGGCCGCCGCCAGGATATAGGACGCCGGGGTGACGGAGGTGTCGAACATCTCCACCTGCACCCCCTGCTCCCGCAGGCGGCAGGCCAGGATGTTGGCGGCGTTCTCCGTGCCGCCGTAGACGGAGGCATAGGCAATGACCACGCCCCGCTGCTCCGGCTCATACCGGCTCCACAGGTCGTATTTGCCCAGGATATACCCCAGGTCCTGCCGCCACACGAAGCCGTGAAGGGGCAGCAGCATCTGAATGTCCAGCCCGGCGGCCTTTTTCAGCACCGCCTGGACCTGGGTCCCGTATTTGCCCACGATGTTGGTGTAATACCGCCGGGCCTCGTCCAGATAGTCCCGGTCGAAGTTCACCTCGTCGGCGAACAGCGCGCCGTTCAGGGCCCCGAATGTGCCGAAGGCGTCCGCCGTCAGCAGGAGCTTGTCCGTCTCGTCATAGGTCATCAGCACCTCCGGCCAGTGGACCATAGGCGCGGCCACAAAGTGCAGGGTGTGCCGCCCGGTGCAGAGGGTGTCCCCCTCCTTCACCACGCTGATGCGGCCCTCATACCCGGGGCCGAAGAACTGGGCCAGCATATCCCTGGCGGCGGCGGAGCACACCACGGTGGTCTCCGGGTGCCGGGTCAGCAGGTCCCGGATATCGGCGGCGTGGTCCGGCTCCATGTGCTGCACCACCAGGTAATCCAGGGCCCGGCCATTGAGCCCGTGGGCCACGTTTTCCAGAAAGCTGCGGCACACGGAGGCGTCGGCGGTGTCGAACAGCACCGTTTTCCCGTCCATCAGCAGATAGCTGTTGAAGGAGATGCCCCGGGGCACGTCATAGACGCCCTCGAACATAGCCAGGCGGCGGCCGTCGGCCCCCACCCAGGTGTAATCGTCATTGACCTTTCTTGTGCAGAACATCAGAAAACCCCTCTTTCCCTATTTTATCTATTCTATTATAGCCCCTTCCCGGCAAAAATTCTGTGTCATATGCAACACTTTCACAAAAAATGCGCCCCGCCGGGGCGCATTTTTCAGGCTTCGTTCAGGTCGATGATAACGTGGCACGCCGTCCGCAGCGCATCCTCCACATACGCCGCGTCCTCCTCCGGCAGGGTCACATTCTCCGGATAGTACAGTTGGATGATGTACTCGCTGCCGTCGATACACAGCTGCGCCATATAGAACCCCTGGTTCCGGAACAGGTACACCGGCACATAGCGGTACACGTCCCACGGGGACGGCAGATCCCCCACAACGCCGGTGACTCCCACGGAGACCTCTGCGTTGAAGGCAACGCCGCCGCGCTCCATGGTGCCGGACAGGGCAAAGCCGCTGACCTTGGCCAGCCGGGAGGGGCCGTCCATCCGGAGCTGACGCTCCGTCACCGTCCACGGCAGCAGGTCCTCTCCGGGGACCCGGATGTCTGTTTTCTTTTCCACCGTGTCCCGCAGCTGTTCATAGCTTTCCGCCGGTTTCATCCGGGTGGGATTCACCGGCCAGACCATAACGGCGTACACGATCACGCCCACCATGGCCAGCAGCACCACCAGCAGGACGATTTTTGCAGCTTTTTTCATGGCAGGACTCCTTTCCCGTCAGGAATACAGGTCAATGATGTCGTGGCAGGCGGCCTGCAGCAGGCCGTCGAAATAGTCGGTCACATCCTGGGACGCATCCTCCGGGAGATACACCCGCGCGGAGTATTCATTGCCCCGGATATTGAATATGTACAGCATCGCCTGCTCTCCCGTGGACCGGCAAATGGGTACCGTCCTGTAATTTTCCAGCAGCGGTATTTCCCCGGAAACAGAGGAGTGGTCCTCCAGGCCCACCAGCTCCACAAAGCAGGACGCATCGCCCCGGGACACATGGCCGCTGATCAGGAAGCCTCGGGCCTTGCTGGTTCTGCCGCGTCCGTCCAGCTCCTCCCCATAGGTCACATCGTGCCAGGGCAGAATATCCTCCGGCGGCGCCAGCAGCTCGGTCTGCGCCAGGTCCTCCCGCAGCTGCGCGTAGCTATCTACGTTTTTCTGGGGTTGGGGATATATCGGCCAGGTCAGCACGGTATACACGATCCCACCCACCATGGCCAGCAGCACCGCCAGCAGGACGATTTTTGCAGCTTTTTTCATGGCAGGACTCCTTTCCCGTTACGAATACAGGTCGATGATTTCGCGGCAGGCGGCCTGCAGCAGGCCGCCGAAATAGTCGGTCACGTCCTGGGTCAGGGCGCTTTCCGGCGGGGCCATCATGCCCACCTGATAGAGGTGCCCCTCCACTATGAATTGCATCTTCACGCCCCCATCGCCTGACTGGACATAAATGGGGACGGTTTTGTAATTCTCCCGCAGCGTCGGATAGTCGTCCAGCGCGCCGGTTTCCCGGAAGGCAACGATATACGCCGAGTATACGGTTCCCTCATAGGAGATGTCCCCGGCCATGGTATAGCCGCAGGGCCTGGCAAAGCGCCAGGTGTTATCCAGCCAGAAATCATACTCCGGCTGGGTCCAGGGAAGCACATCCTCCGGCGGTGCCAGCACGCCCAGGTCCTCCGCCGTCTGCTTCATCTGCTGATAACTCTCCGCCGGTTTCTGACGGTCGGGGTACACCGGCCAGGTCAGGGCGGTGTAGACGATCACCCCCACCACAGCCCGCAAGGATCACCAGCAGGATGATTTTTCCGATCTTCTTTCCGGTTCTTCGCTTCATGACAGTACCTCCTTTTCGGTATTTTACCACATCCCCGCTTATATTGCAAGGAGTATTCGCAATTCGCCGACACTGTGTCGGTTATCCAGCCGTTCTGCCGCACGCGATTCGTCATTTTTGATAGTTCACCCCGGTGTAGGTTTTTTGACCCGGAGCGCAGAAATCCATTGACAGCCGGGACGCAATGTGGTAAAATATATCCTGCGTCTGAGTTGAATATGCTTTTGCACGCACGGAGAGATGGCTGAGTGGTTGAAAGCACCGGTCTTGAAAACCGGCGATGTGAAAGCATCCGTGGGTTCGAATCCCACTCTCTCCGCCAATTTTCATATCGTTTGCGGAAGTACCCAAGTGGCCGAAGGGGCTCCCCTGCTAAGGGAGTAGGCGTCTAAACCACGCGCGAGGGTTCAAATCCCTCCTTCCGCGCCATAATGCGGACACAAAAAAGATGCGTCCGCCGAAAACCCCGATTCTGTCGGGGTTTTTTGCTACCCAAACGGCGATTTTTCACTGTGCCAAAACACAGATGTAAAATCGCCGTTTTCCCTTTGTGGATAGACTTGAACCCCCGAAAACTGAATAATCAAAATGTACGGCAGGTAGAAATCAAAATCTACCTGCCTTTTTTGTTGCCCGAAAAAGGAGAAAAAGACAATGCTTCAAAAAGAATTAGCCAAGCGGCTGCGCGGCCGCTTTGAAACCGAACCGGACGGTGACGGTTGGCTTGCGGTGTCCTCGGACGGGATGCCGCTGTGTCGAGTGAAGTACAACGGCAACTGCATCGTCAACGACAACCCCTACCTCTCGGAGGAATACCTCGGCAAGATAGCCGAGGTTCAGAATGACCTGCTCACCGTAAAAGAATATGTCGCCCTTTACGAACACGCGCAGCACAAGCCTTGTGGTTTTTGAAACGCTGTATAAGGACGGCAAAGAGCTTGCCGTACACGCGGATATCGAGGACGAAAATCAGACGGTAAAGGTAAAAATACCCGAAATCGGCACAAAAGCGACGGTGGACGGCAAAAAGGAAGTTACCGCAAGCGGCAGAGTGAAGATTGAGGATACAGTGTCCTACAAAAATCTCACCCCCGGCAAGGAATATACGGTCAAGGGTGTGCTGATGAACAAGGCCACCGGAGAACCGCTCCTTGCAGACACCAAGGAAATTCGCAGCTCCTTCACCTTCAAGCCCGACAAGCCGGACGGCGAGATCAATATCACCTTCATATTCGACGCTTCCGGGCTTAAAACTGCTACCGAGATCGTGGTATTCGAAACCCTCTACCGTGACGATACAGAGATCGCCGCCCATGCGGATCTGAAGGACGAAGGTCAGACCGTAAAAATCACGCCGCCCACACCGGACAATCCGCAGACGGGAGATAACTCCAACCTCGGCTTCTGGATCGGACTCGGCGCTGTGGCGCTCGGCGGTCTTGTGGCGGTCATCATTATCCGTGTGAAATCCCGAAAGGATGAGGATGACGAATGATGCGCAAGGTGTATGTCTGCGCTCCCCTCGGCGGGGATGTTGAGAGCAATCTCAAAAAGGTCAGGACATATACCGAATACGCACTGAGGTGCAGCACGGCTCCGGTCGTGCCGCATTTCTATGCGGAATGTCTTGACGATAACGATCCCAAAGACAGAGAAATCGGACTTGCGGCGGGGCTGTCGCTTCTGTGGTTCTGCGACGAGCTGTGGCTGTTCGGAGATGCCGTCACAGACGGCATGAAAAACGAGCTGCAGTTCTGCAAAAATCTCAATATCCGCATCCGAAAGATAACCGAAAATGAAATTCAAAAAGTGATCGGAGGTAACCGCTTATGAAAAAGAAACCAACAAGAATCCTTTTCTCCCTTCTGCTCGTGGCCGTCCTTGTGTCGGCCTTTTCCGAGACCACTTTCGCTGCGGGCGATGTAGCGGGAGCAATTGAAAACACTTGGAACGCCGCCAAAGGACAGATCCAAACGGTGGTCAACAATGTGGTGTTTCCCGTGTGCGATATGATCCTCGCCATCCTGTTTTTTGTCAAGGTCAGTACGGCATATTTTGAGTATCGCAAGCACGGGCAGTTTGAATTCGCCGCGCCATGCATCCTGTTCGCCTGCCTGATCTTCACCCTCACCGCACCGCTGTATATCTGGTCGATCATCTGAAAAAATGCGCATATCGGCCGATTCAAGAGTAGATTTCACAAAAATTTCCCTTAAAACTAACACGCTAATCCGCATAATATGTATTTGCGTTTGTTCTAAAAACTGTATTAGCCGTTTATACTATGTATTAGAGAGTTAGAACAACAGGAAGCAGGTGATTTTTGTGATAGATAAACGCATCGGCAAGCGCATAAAAGAATGCCGCGAAAAGCTCGGTATGACGCAGGAGGACTTCTCCGAAAAGACCAAGTTTTCCGTTAATTATATCTCCATGGTGGAGCGCGGCGGTTCTTTTCCGAGATGCGAACGGCTGATTACGATTATAAATACCTTGGGTGTTTCGGCTGACGCCATTTTCTGCGATGTTATCGAGCATTCTGCGGAATACAAGGCGAACGAGATCAGTAAGCGACTTTCCGCCTTACCCGCCGAAGAACAACAGCGGATCTTGGAGATGCTGGATCTGATGATAAAGCAGGCTGAAGGCAACCAATAACGACGATTCACGACTAAACTGCACGAACTTCGTGCAGTTTTTTACTTTCTCTCCTTTATTTCGACAATATATTCTGCTATAATGGTGTAAAACTATGTATTAGCAAGCGTGTATCACTTGCTAATACATACAATGAGAAGAAGATAAGTGAAAGACAGAAGTTGTTGCTTCACAGGACACAGACCGAATTCGCTGCCGTTCGGGTATAACGAGCATGAGGAAAGCTGCGTAAAGCTCAAGGCGATTTTAACGGATACCATAGAAAAGCAGATCACCGAGAACGGCGTTACGCACTTTATCTCCGGAATGGCAATGGGTGTGGATATCTTTGCAGCCGAGGCCGTGCTGAAGCTCAAAGAAAAATATCCGCAGATCACTCTCGAATGTGCTATCCCCTGCGAAACGCACGCGGCAAAGTGGTCGGAAAATTGGCGTGAACGGTATTACGGCATCATAGCCCGTTCCGATAGAGAAACCATGCTGCAGACCCACTATACCGCCAACTGCATGATGAAACGAAATCGGTATATGGTAGATCACAGCGATGCGGTGATCGCCGTGTGGAACGGCTCGAAAAGCGGCACGGGCAATACCGTCCGCTATGCCATGAGCAGCGGGAAAAAGGTGCTTATCATTGATCCGAACAAACTGAAATAATGCTTGTATACGGCAAGGACCGCTGCAGTCGCGAAAGGTTGCGGCGGTTATATTTTTGTGCTGGACTTATGGCAGACGGTGTGGTATGTTGTGTGACTTAGAAAGGAGGCGGGATCAATATGGGATTTTTCAAAAGGCTGTATACTGGAGAGATATGTCCGATAGAAAGCGTCGTCTGGGATACAGCCGAATATAACGACGCGATCCATAAGCTGAATATGGCCGCCGACAGCTTGGAACGAACGCTGTCGGATACGCAGAAGGAATTGCTTCAGCAGCTCAATGACGCCAAGGCGGATATCGATACGCTGCTTCAGGCCGAGGCGTATCGCTTGGGCTTTATGGACGGTATGGAAATGAAACAGGATGCAGGGCTTGCAGCCCTCGCCGGAATGTTCTCGTCGGCGGTCTCGGCAACCTACGGCCTTTTGAATCTGCTGTGCATGATCGCCTTTGCTTACTGCGTGATCAAGATATTTTTCGCCAATATCAAGCGCGGCGGCATCCTGCTCATTCAAATAGCGGTCGGCTCACTGTATATGTTCAGCGTTCCGCGGGGATATACCGACGGATTCAATCAATGGTGCAAGCAGGTCATTGCGATCTGCCTTACCGCATTTATGCAAACAACGCTGTTGTTCCTTGGACTGATGACATTCCCGAACAATATGCTCTTGGGGCTTGGCATTATGCTGGCTGCCAATGAAGTGCCGAGGATTGCGCAGCAGTTCGGTTTGGATTCAAGTGTGAGAGTCAACATGATGAGCGTGGTTCACGCCACTACAACGGCGGTCAACCTGACCCGCAGTGCGGCGAAGGCCGCAGGCAAATAACGGAGGTGTCTATGGAATATTACAAGGAAGCAAACAGATTTTTGCGGAAATACGGTTCAGATGCGTTTAAAGTTATCGCTGCATATGAGGATGCAGCGGACATTTCGCAGACGGAACGATATGCCGATTGGTACGGCGATTACGGTGTTTTTGAGCCGTCTGACAACGCAGAAATAACCTATGACAAGCTGCTTGCAAGATACAACGCCGGGCTTAAATATCTCGGCATTATCAAAGAGCAAACGACTGCGGTATGCAAGGAATTTCTGTCCGAGCAGTTGGCAGAGCATATCCGAGTGGAGCTTGACCGGCACGATTCCGATGCCGAATACCGTCCGGCCTCGATACTGACAAAAATGAAAACCTTTGAACTTACAAGAGCAATGCTTGAAGTTGACGCAGATATGGAGGTGGACTGCGATATCGGGCAGGAGATCACAGCCTATATCGAAACATGGTTCGATGCGGACAAAAAGTTTGGGATCGACACCGCCTCGGAGGACGGCACATGGCTGAATATGTATGCCAAATACGATCCCTTTGCCGACACCCTGCGTATTGAATGCGAGATCAGCCGTGATAACGGCTCCTCGTACTTCGACTATGAGCCGACGAGCGCAGAATCGCAGCTCATCAAGGACATGATCGCAGAAAAGCTCATGCAGACACACGGTCAGACGCCGCAGGAGTTTTGCGAGGATGTCGGTGATATTACGATGGGAGGAATGACTGAGTGACGCAATATATCTATCCGCAAAACCTCAAGGCTACGGCCAACCTGTGGCTGTGGGGGCTAAGAGATTTTGTTATCCTTGCCGTAACCGCACTGCTGTCGGTGCTGGCGTTGGTGCAGCTCCGCATATTTCTTTCGGCAGCGGCGGTGCTCTGCTATGGCTTTCTGACCATCCGCATGGATGACACCACGGTGCTGGATTTTATGGAATATGCCGTGCGGTACTTTATATCCACACAGCAATACTACGAATGGAAATAGCTGAAAACAAATTGTGACTTTTTCGCCTCGCGCTTGACATTATTTCGGTATGCCGATATAATAATAGTAAGAGGTGATTTGTGTGGTGATAGACACTTTGCTGGAAAAGCGGCACATGACGAAATACAGATTAGCGGTCGAGGCGGGCATTCCTCACGCCACGCTGAACGATATTTGCAGCGGAAAAACGAAGCTGGAAAAATGCTCTGCCGAAACGGTATATAAATTGGCAAAGGTATTGGGCGTTTCCATGGAAACGCTGACCGAAAGCGGTATACGGGCGGCCGAGCGTGAACGCACCTATGAACACGGACTGCCGAACTATCTTCAGCACGATCTGGACGCCTATAAAGAGGGGCTGAAAACCAAGTCCTCCATTCTGGATTGTCTGTGGGGAGAGCTGTACGGCAGCATCAATTTGGCAGAGATCAGCGAAGGCGTCATCACACCGGAGCACGCCGAATATCTCCGCAAAAAATATTTGTGGGAAGGAGCAAAAGCATGAAAAAGAATATAGACTTTACGAATTGTCCCCGCCTGTTCGATCGGGCGTATACTCCACTGGAACCGGGTTTGTACTGAAATAGATCCAAAACTCCGGACGGCCCTCTATGAGGCTGTAGTCTATACCGATGTACTTCATATCAGCATAGGAATAGCTTTGCCTGGTAAACATCGCCCACAATACGATTTTGTCCTCATGCAGTCTTACGATAGACAGCCAGTCATACCGCCGGAAGAAGGCTGCGATCCATAGGGGAGCCGGAGGGGCAATGATGTTCAATATTGCTTCCAGATGACCTATCTCTTCATATTGCAGGCTTTCAAAAAACAGATAAATCCCGACAGACTGTATCAGCAAATATACTACCGTTATAATCAAAAACCGACGCGGCGCACAAAGAAAGGCCTTATTTTTCATTGTAATATTTCCCTAAATGCAATCTACTTTCCTTCCTTGGCAAACCTGGCCTGACGGGCGCGCTTTCGCTTTTCACGCCGCCGCCTGGCAGCAAGGCTGGAAAAATACTGCCTGAATCCCCCAAGGCCGGAGAAGAAACCTATTGCCAGGAAAATCAGGGCACCTGAGCAGAAAAGTCCATGAAGGAGACATTTGTCCCTATGCGCCAGCTGGCTTGAACGCTCCATCGTTTGAAACACACGGCTATCACTGCGGATATCACATGCAGACGTTCCACGCCTGGGGTCCCGGTATAAGCGCAAAGATAGCCTTTCTCCCGCAGGAATACTCAGCAGCGTCCGATCCTCCAGCGTGTATACGAAATAAACGTTTCCGTCTGTGAAATGCAGCCTGATGTGCTGCTTAGAGTGCATCGCTCTATAACCAATGTGCCAGGTGGTGTATTTCTCCACATGGGAAAGCGTACCGGTGTAGGCTTCTGTATTTGACTCGTCAAAATGAGAGGGCAAACTACACACTACCGTCTCCAGTACCGCAAAGATAGACAGCACAACCAACATGTATAGCAGTGCACCTTTCGCACTTTTAGACAGTTTTACCTTTTCTTTTGCATAAATCACAACCTATTTTCTGTTGACCGGGTTATTGTCGCAGTAAGCGAAGAGGTTCTTATCCCAGTTGGCTTTGTCGGGGGACGCAGCTACCACGGCGGCGGTATCCGCATTGATAAACCTGCCCCAAACCGGATTATAGTACCGGCTGCTGAGGTAGTACAGGCCCGTCTCGCTGTCGTAGACATACCCGCGATAGCGCAGGGGATTCACAGCACCCAGCGTGGCGGCCATAGTGCCGCCGGTGGACATGGGCGCGCCCCAGGGATCGTAGGTGTAGGACACCACCTGGGTGCCGCTGGCGTTTACAAGACCGGTAACGTCGCCCTGGGCATTCTTCAGATAGAAATACTTGACACCGTTATACGTCACATAAGGGCTTTGGATTATCCTAGCAGTCTGTCTTTTGTCCCCAAAGTCGATGCTTGCAGTATTAAATCACTCTGAAATTAAACTAAAAGCTGATACAAGCCGGTTAAAGTCGTCAATAACTACGTATTGTCCTTTTGCAAACTCAATACACTTTCCCTCACCATAAATGTCCCCAATAGCAAGTATTTTATTATCCGGATCATAATACTTCTTTTTGCAGAACTGCTCATAATCAGAATAGTACACGCCATCTGCATGCGGAAAATCAATCTCCACATATATACATCCAGTGGAAGCAGTAGGTTTTTTAAGTTTTGCAGTTTCACAGCTCAAAAAAACCTGATTTCCCAAGAAGTGTTCTAGTTTATACTTGTTCTCTGTAACAACTGATGTGGTAATTTCAAACGACCAGTGGTACGGATAAACCGAAAAAGGACATATTGATGGTGACGGAACGTAAATCATTGACCCATCACCTGTGATAACTGATTTCCCCTGTTTTATTTCATCACATGGCTCATATACAATACATATTTGCTTTTTCATTTTAACTCCTTAGCAAAAAATGACCAATTAGTCGCTTCCCATTAATCGTAGTTAATTCCCAAATACCACTTTGAAAAGTTTGCCGCACATTGCTAAATGCTGTACCTGCTGCTCTAAAAGTATAAACCCCTCCACCTTCATTCGTCATTGTACCATACTTGATTATTTCTTTCTTTAGAAGTGTGGAATGGTAGTACGATCGCTCTCCAACGTGTTTAGCGGCACCATCTGCATATGTATAATTTTGTACATTATTGTAAGCCTCGATTCTTGGCGCATTGGCCTTTAGCCATCCACCACAAACCATTGTGCCAATTTCGGCAACAGCGGCTGTCGTATGCGCATATGTGTTATAAGCTTTTGCATTGCCTCGAAACACATCATCCCGCATGAAATTATGTCCTGTGGCCGCTTCACCAAGCTCCGAGACTCCGTTTACCGCAGTTGCAGCACCAGTTGCCACTGTTACAGCAGCAACCGCCATAATCGCGGGTGCTGCAACTCCACAGGTCAAAACAGACACACCTACAGCAATCGCTGTAACACCGACTGCAAGCCAACCACTGCCTTTAAACAGATTTCCCCAATCCAATGTTCCAGCAGGGTCATAGCCTGTAACCGGGTTATTTCCGCAGTAGGCAAACATGTTATTTCCGTCGAATCCCTGCCCCGTGGAAGCATAGCCGTCCGCATTGATAAACCTTCCCCAGACCGGGTTATAATACCGGCTGTTCAGGTAGTACAGCCCCGTCTCGGTATCGTAGACGTACCCGCGGTAGCGCAGGGGATTTGCAGCGCCGAGGGTGGAGGCCATGGTGCCACTGGTGGACACGGGCGCGCCCCAGGGGTCATAGGTGTAGGACACCACCTGGGTGCCGCTGGTGTTTACAAGACCGGTGACGTCGCCTTGGGCATTTTTCAGGTAGAAATACCGGTTGCCGTTGTATGTCACAGACGCGGGCCCCAGGCTGTCGTAGGTGAAGTGCATCCGATTGCTGCCCCATGTCATCTCCGTCAGCTGGTCGCCCAGGTAGGCATAATTGTACGTCGTGCCGTTGACTGTCTTGGAAATGCGCTTGCCATCGGCATTGTAGC
>ENA-OROK01003483-OROK01003483.1-human-gut-metagenome-genome-assembly--contig:-NODE-3483-length-12356-cov-3.969352_pt1 | contig 12356 bp, 7 predicted proteins | sample MGYA00242127_ERZ509046 | MGnify/ENA primary metagenome ERZ509046 (study PRJEB26280, sample SAMEA2338728) | human gut metagenome | biome: human gut; feature: human-associated habitat; material: faeces... | reverse complement strand
GTGGAAGGGGTGGGGGGAAAGAATGGTGAAGCCGCCGATGACGTTGGTGAGCATATTTTGCAGGGACAGGGAAACGGCCAATGTCAGGACGCTTGCCAAAGCGACGATGCCGGTGACGTCAATGCCAAGGCTGGAGGCCACGCTCAGACCCAGCAGGATATACATGGCCACCTTGGCAAGGGACAGGATCAGGCTGTGGGCGGCCTTTTCCAGGTGGGATTTTTCCAGTCCCCCCTGAAGCAGCTTCGTGACGACGCGAATGATCAGAAGGCCAATGACCAGCACGAGAACGGCGTGGAGCACCTTGTTCAGCGCGCCGGTTCCCAGAGTGGTAAAAAAATCTTTCAGCATGGAAAACAACTCCTTCGGTGTAACAATTGAATGATGTAATTATAAAACGGGAACGGGGAAATAGCAAGAAAAAATGTGGCGCAGAAGTTGGCAAAAGCCGTGATTCCAAATGTTAATGGCATTTTAAGAAATAGACCTCTTTCATCTTAAAGAAGCCGGTGATATAATAAGAAAAAAAGATGACGAGAGGAAGGAAAACCACATGTACAACGTTCTGATTTGCGACGACCAGCCGGACATCGTCAACGCGCTGAAAATATACCTGACCCCCGAGGGGTACAATCTGTTTGAGGCGTTCACCGGCGCGCAGGCGGTGGAGATCGCGAAAAACAACGACATTCACCTGATTCTGCTGGACGTGATGATGCCCGTGATGGACGGTATCACGGCGACCTCCAAGATCCGGGAATTTTCCAACGCGCCCATCATTCTGCTCACCGCAAAGTCCGAGACCGAGGACAAGGTGCTGGGGCTGAACGTGGGGGCGGACGACTATATCACCAAGCCCTTTGTGCCGGTGGAGGTGCTGGCGCGGGTGCGTTCCCAGCTGCGCCGGTATGCCCAGCTGGGCAGTCGCCCGGAGGAGGGCAGCGGCAGCATCACCATCGGCGGCATCGTTCTGGACGACCGCACCAAAACCGTCACCGTGGAGGGGGAACCTGTGTCCCTCACGCCCACGGAGTATGCCATTCTGCACCTGCTGATGGCGAACCCCGGAAAGGTGTTCTCCGCCAAGGTGCTGTATGAATCCGTCTGGCAGGAGGCGGCGCTGGGCAGCGAGGGCGCCGTGGCAGTGCATATCCGCCATCTGCGGGAGAAAATCGAGATCAACCCCTCTGAGCCGCGGTATCTGAAGGTCGTGTGGGGACAGGGCTATAAAATGGAAGGAGGAAAATAATTTGAAATACAATATTGTATTCAAATTCCTCGCCGTCGCCCTGTGCGCCCTGATGCTTCTGGGAGCCGCCGGAAGCGCCGCCGCCATCATCGGCATGACGGAATCGGGACTGTACGACATCTCCGTGGAGGAGCTGCGGGACAGATATATCCGCTCGGACGGTACTTCCATGGCAGGCCGCATTGCCGTGGACTACGCTGAAGCGAACTTAGGCGGCGTGCCGGAGGCGATCGCGGGGCCGACCGTGTACGATCTGGGACCGTCGGGAAAGCCCGGCTGGCTTTACGGCGTGTTCAACCCGGCGCTGGCGGGCTATGTGCTGAAAGACGCGGAAGGAAATGTGCTGGAATCCGGCGGCGCGGAAAATCTGACGGACGCCGAATTTTATTCCTTCCCCGTCAGCGGCTCTTATAAATACGTCCTGTCCATCACGGAAAAGTCGGAAACAGCACCTCAGGCGGACGCGAGCACCTATAACGCCATCCCGGAGGGCGGGGCATTGGTTCTCAGCCTCAGCATCGAAACGGAAGACTCCAGTGGGAGCGTGGACAGCGTCGAACCGATCGGTAATATCTACGACACCGGCAACGGCGTTCGCTTTGAGGCCAATCCATCGATGGGCGTGATAGACCTGCCTGACGCGCCTACCACGTGCGTGACGTTTGTTGGTGTAGACGGCAGTGTCCTGTATCAGACCTACAACGACGTATCGGACTGCTTCTCGGAAAACGAATCCGGCTATCTTGTGTTCGACACGACCCGGGAGCTGAGCCAAAGCGAAGTTCTGATGGACGACGTTCCCACTGAGGGCGCAGATATATATAAGGTAACATTCTCCACGGAATCGGAGCTGGCAGGCGAGGGGGAACATACCTGCAGCGGCAGCAGCCCGGTGGGCGTGCTGAAACGCAATGACGCGGGCGTCCTGTATTTTCAGTCGGGCGACGCATTCTACCGGGACAATATGCCGCAGGATGCCTTCATCACCGCCGTGGAATTCCGGGACAAGGACGATTCTATCGTTTATCGGGCGTCAAACCCGGCGGGCGTGGGCGAATTCGAATGGGATGCCAACGGCACGGCGGTCGTATTTTTGGTAACGCCCAGCCTGACGCAGAAGGTGATGCCGGAGACCACCACAGAGACGGTGCCGGAAACAACCGACGAAACCACCGTTGCCGTAACGGTTCCGGAGACGACCGCCGAGACCGTCCCGGACACGACGGAGGAGACCGCCCCCCTCGAGACGCTGTCCGCGAACCCCACCAAGCCGTTGGCAACCGGCACGGCAGACCCGGACATGATCTTTGCGGACGGCGAAGCTCACACCATGGAATATTGGGACGACGACGCCCAGAAGTCCATGGTGGTGGAGTACCGCTACGCCCAGCTGCCCGACTATACCGTGGAGCTGACCCTGGCACCTGGCGCGTACCGCTTTGACGGCGGGTACGCTCTGCTTACTCAGGTGTGGAGCTACCGTGACAGCCTGCTCTTCATCATGGGCGCGTGTCTGCTGCTGTTTGCCGTGCTGGCCGTGTATCTCTGCTGCGCGGCGGGCAGAAAGCCCGGCAGTGAGGAAGTCCATGCCGCGGGCTTCAACTGCATTCCCCTGGACATTTACCTCGCCGGGGGCGGGCTGATCATCTTCGGCCTTTTAATGGCGATTGTGCAGTTCGCCGAAGCCGCCGACCTGTTCAGCCAGAGCATTCAAACGGTCTGCGCCGGGGTGCTGATGGCGGGCTATGTCATGAGCCTGATTTTCGTGAGCTTCTGCTTCGCCTGCGCCGCCCAGTTCAAGACCCCCGGCGGCTACTGGTGGCGCAACAGCGTCTGCTGGCGGTGCTTAGATTTGCTGGTGAAGTGCGTCAAGGGTTGCTTCTCCGGCTGCGGCTGGCTGCTGCGGAAGCTGCCCAAGGCGGCGGCTGTATTCTGGGACTTCCTGCTGATGCTGCTTACACCCCTGAGATGGCTGTGGAAGCAGATAAAGAAGACCTGCGCAAAAATCGGAAAATCCGTCAACCGGGTGTATTCCATGATGCCGCTGACATGGCAGTGGCTGCTGACGGGCTTCATCATGGTGATGCTCCTGTTCGCCGCCCTTGCGGGCAGATCGGAAATGATGGTGGTGCTGAGCCTGTGCGCCTGTGTAGCCGTGGTGCTGTATGGGGCGTACTGCTTCGGCATCCTGCTGGAAAGCGCCAAGCGCATGGGCAAGGGCGACCTGGACACCAAGGTGGACGACAAATATCTCATCGGCGCGTTCAAGAGCTTTGCCGGTGACTTGAATGACCTCGCGGGCGTTGCCGTAGTGGCGGCGCAGAAGCAATTAAAATCGGAGCGTATGAAAACAGAACTGATTACCAATGTTTCCCACGATATCAAAACGCCTTTGACCTCCATCATCAACTACGTGGACTTGCTGCAAAAGCCCCACACGCCGGAGGAGGAGAAGACCTATCTGGAAGTCCTCAACCGGCAGTCCCAGCGCTTAAAAAAGCTGATCGAGGACCTGATGGAAATGAGCAAGGCCAGCACGGGGAACCTGACGGCGGACATTACGAAGCTGGACGCGGTGGAACCCGTGAATCAGGCATTGGGCGAATTCGCCGACAAGCTGGAAAAAGCCCAGCTGACCCCCGTATTCCGCCATCCGGAAGAGTCTGTCGCCATGATGGCGGACGGAAGACTTGCGTGGCGGGTGCTGAGCAATCTCCTGAGCAACACCGTGAAATATGCCCTGCCCGGCACGCGGGTGTATATCGACGTGATGGCGCTGGAGGGGAAGGTCATCATTTCCCTGAAGAACATCTCCCGTGACGAGCTGAACGTGGACGCCGACGAGCTGATGGAGCGCTTTGTCCGGGGCGACGACTCTCGGAACACCGAGGGCAGCGGTCTGGGCCTGAACATTGCCAAGACCCTGATGGAGCTGCAGAAGGGGCAGTTACAGCTGCTGGTGGACGATGACCTGTTCAAGGTAACGCTGATCTTCCCCGGAGCAACGGAATGAAATAGGCCAAGGGCGGCGCGGGATTTCCCGCGCCGCCCCGTTTGCCGAAGGAATAGGCGCAAAAAACAGGGAGATATTCCGGCATGAAGAAAAACTGTTCACAATTTTGTCGCTTTTTATTTTCATTTCCGTTATTGCCTGTTCAAAACCCAAAGGTATGGTAATACCAGAAAGGTTGCGGAAGCCGTGAGCCGCTCCCTTTCAACTCCGTAGATCCTCTTTTCTACCTCTCTTCTTTCCAAACCCTTTCGCGGAAACCCCGGTGCCATGCTGGCACCGGGGTTTTCCACCCCCCTGGGCGGCAGAGGCTGCTTCGGGAGGCCACAGGCGGCTGCAACAAAATTGTAACCTTTGAAAGAAAAAAGATATCGAAATCAGAGATTGTCATTTTTCGTAGCTGGTAAAAAACGAATTTTATGGTAAAATTTGGAGGAAATTTCTTAAGATAAGGGCAAATGTTTAAGAATGTTATAAAGTGTAAAGAATTCTGTTACATTTTGTAATTTTCCTATTGACATCCGGGAACGGATGTGATATCATGCAGACATGAAAGAGATGCCGGGTGCGGAAGCGGCGGAAAGCCTCCCCGATTGGCGACACCAAAGGTTCCAGAGCCGGCAGCATTTCTAAAACAACCAATTTTCTAGGAGGTTAGAAACTATGAAAAACACAATGAAGAAGCTGCTTAGCCTCGTATTGGTGGCTATGCTGCTGGTCTGCGCGGTTCCTTTCCAGGCCGCTGCTACGGAAGCTGATGAAACCCTGACCGTCAAGACCTACGTTGACGGAAAGTATGTCACTGACAAGTATGTTACCGTGAAGCCCGGTCAGAAACTGGAACTGACGAAGGAACTGGCCGAGACTCTGATTTACGGCGACAAGGAATTCGTCAAGTGGACGAACATGAAGGACGAAGAGACCACCGGCCCCATCAGCTATGACAACCTGAAGAAGGCAAATGCGAATGGCTACTACGTAAACCTGTACCTCAACAAGAAGGTCGAGGATACCCGCGTTGACGCGAAGGTTCCTGTTGAGATTTATGTTGACGGTTCTTATGCAAGAAAGGGCGAGATCACCGTTCCTGTTGACGGCAGCGTGAAGCTGACCAAGGAGCTGGGTCTGAGCCTGGTCAACTCCGACAAGGAGTTCGTCAAGTGGACCGGCGCTTCCGGCAATGAGGCCACCGATGTCACCATCAAGTATGCCGGTATCGACGACGGCTACTCCCTGAAGCTGTTTGTCAACACCAAGAAGGCGGAAGAGCCCGCCAAGTATATCACTCTTAAGATTATTGACGACAAGGGCAACGCGATTGCCAGAGAGTTCCAGGTCGAGCCTGTGGACGGTAAGTCCTCCGTTATCGACGACATCCTGAGCTACCGCTGGATGGGCAACTGGAAGGATTCCTATGAGTTCGTCACCGCCAAGAGCGATGAAAAGGGCAACAACCTGTCCCTGTCCACCACAATCAATGCCGGCGACTCCCTGACCGTCACCCTGAAGGCCAAGAGCGGCAGCACTCCCGAGGGCGACACTGTCAGAGTGACCTTCTACGGCACCGACGGCAAGGCCGTTTCCACCTACAACGTGACCAGCGGCAGCAGCATTGACAGCAAGAAGGTTTCCGACGCTCAGAGCAAGGCCGATAACAAGACCGGCTACACCTTCAAGGGCTGGAAGATTGACAACAAGGGTGACCTCTACACCAGCGCTCAGGTTGCCAAGCTCGTCATCAAGGGCAACGTAGAATTCTACGCTTACCTCGAGAAGGACACCACCACTACCAACAACAAGTTCCCCTACAAGGTTTACCTGCACATCTTCAAGGACAACAAGATCGACGATCCCGCCAAGACCATCAACATCACCGAGGGCATTGCTCTGGACGGCAAGGTCACTCTGGACGAGGTCAAGACCGTTGTCAAGAACTACTACACTGCCAAGACCAGCGACGGCATCAAGTATGACGGCATGTACATGGCCAAGGGCAACTGGGTCGGAAACTTTGTCAACGACACCCAGAAGTATGACACCATCTCCGACACCAACGAGCTCCGCAAGGAGAGCGAAGTCCACATCAACGTGATGATCACCAACGCCAACGCCAAGAGCACCACCAACGAGAAGGCCGATAAGACCAACCCCAAGACCGGTGATATGATCTTCATTCCCGTGATCTTCATGGTCGTCTCCGGCGCCGCCATTGCCGGTGTGTACTTCTACAACAAGAAGCGCAGCGCCCGGTAATCGAGAATACGCTAAGCTAAAAAAATCCCGACAGCTTCGGCTGCCGGGATTTTTTGCGGTGTGCGGGGCGATTTGCAGAAAAGATTTTGCCGAAAAAGTATTCCCATTTTTACAGATATGTGTTATAATCATTATATCCCCTAAATTTGGAAAGCAGGAGGAATATAACATGGACAACTACAACGGCAATACCTACGCACGGCAGGACACGGACATGTCCGTCGGTTCCTGGATCGGCACGCTGATCCTCTCGGCAATTCCCATCGTTGGTTTCATCTGCCTGATCGTCTGGGCGGTGAGCAGCTCCCCGGAGAAGCGCTCCCGGAAAAATTGGGCGATCGCCCAGTTTATCCTGACGCTGATCGTTGTGGCTTTCACCATTCTGGTGTACGCCATCACCGGCGGCGCTTTCCTGGCATATCTGCTGGACTAAGACAAATCCCCCAACCCGGATTTTCCCGGGTTGGGGGACATCTTTTTTTTCAGCACTGACGCATCAGGCGGATGTAGAATTCTACGGCTTTGGCGACGGTTTCCAGACGGATGCGCTCGTTGTTGCCGTGGATGGTCGAGCGCTCTTCGGCGGTCAAGTCCATGGCGGAGAAGCGGTAGACGTGGTTGCTCAGGTCACGGTAGTGCCGGGAGTCAGAGCATTGCACCATCAGGTACGGCGAGACGATGCAGCCCGGCCATGTATTCGCCACGGCAGAGGCGACCTTCTCCCATGCGTCGCAGCCGGTTTCGGAGACGGGACTTGGCTCGAAGGATTCCAGAGACGTGATCTCCACGGCGGGGTCGTTGACGGTCTTTTCCAGATACGCCAGCGCGGAAGCGACGCTGTCGGCGGGATTCAGGCGGATGTTGGACACCATTTTTGCTTCGGGAGGAATTACGTTCCGGGCGGAACTGCCTTCCATCTGAGTAAAGGCCACGGTGGTGCGTACCAGCGCGTTCATTTCGCCGCCGCTCTTTTTGCCGAGAGTGTCAATGATCCAGCCGAAGCACCACATGTTGGCGAAAATCACCCGGTACAATGGCGTTGAATACCGTCCCAGCGTGTCGAACATCTGGGCAGCGGGGCCGTCGATGTGGGCCTTGAAGGGGTGATCCTCCACCCGCTTGCAGGCCGCCGCCAGAACGCCCACCGGGGTATGGGGCTTGGGGGCGGAGGCGTGGCCGCCGGCGGAGACGGTACGGTACTGGGCGTTCAGCATACCTTTTTCCGCAATGCCGATGAGACCGCAGGGCTGCTTCACGCCGGGGAACACATTCTCCACCACGGCGCCGCCCTCGTCCACCACAATGGCGGGGTGGATGCCGTGCTCGGTGAAATACGCCACGATGTTGGGCGCACCCTGACCGTTGATCTCCTCGCCGCCGGAGAAGGCAAAGTAAATGTCCTTTTCCGGCTGGAAGCCCTGACCGATGAGGTAATTGGCGGCGGAAAGAACGCCGTTGAAGGTGACCTTGGTGTCCAGCGTGCCGCGGCCCCAGAGAATGCCGTCCTCGATGACCCCGGCAAAGGGAGGCTTGTCCCACTTTTCCTCGTTGACAGGCACCACGTCATAGTGCGCCATCATAACGGCAGGGTCGCCTTCCTGCTTGCCCGGCCACCGCAGCAGCAGCGCCCGGTCGGGAAGCTGCTGGAAGGTGCAGGTGCCGAACACGTTGGGGTAAAGTGTCGGCAGCAGAGAGATCAGCTTCTGAAATTCCCCCTCGTCCTCCAGAGAGTGGTCATTGTAGGACACAGTCTTGCAGCGAACCAGCTGGGCGAGGGAATCCACGGCGGCGTCCCGGTCAAAGGCGATTTCTTCCTTGGTGACTTCGGGCTGGGGCTTGGGACGGAAGCGGATGGTGCGGATGGCGACCACGGCGATGAATGCAACCAGAACGGCGAGAATCAGATATCCGATCATGTTTACAGAACTCCTCTCTTATAAAGCAGCCGGGAAACGGCAATGGTGAACAGCACGCTCACAGGCACCATAATGCCCACGGTACCGGCGTTCAGGGCGGGGACGAAAATGAACAGAACCAGCATCAGCACCACCGGCGCGACGGCGATCTTCCAGTTCCGGCTGACGAAGGCTACGCCCAGTCCGCCGAACAGGGCGGGCAGCATCTGGGCAAAGGCCGGTTCCAGCACCGGCGCTTCCAGAACGGGGGTCAGAGGGACGATGAGAATGACGCCGATGATGATAATGACGGTGGTGACGATGGAGGAGGTGGCAATGGCGATGGTGGAGATAATCTCGCCCTCCTCGGAGTTGGCGCTGACGTTGTTCTGCTCCAGGGCGTTGATGGCGCAAGGAAGCTTCAGATTGGAGATGTTGCCGGTGACAAAGCTGAGGTAGGAGCCGCCCGCGCCCAGCATGGGAACGAAGGTAATTGTCTCAATGACACCCACCGCCCAATACATGGGCGCGGTGGCGATCAGACCCACCACCAGCGCGCCCCAGTCCGGGGCGGCGCCAAACAGGGCGGCCACCGTCAGGGGGAAGGCCAGCAGCAAAATCATCACGGAAATGTTCCAGATGGTGCCGCTGCGGTGAACGGAGTCGATGTAGCTAAGCTGCTTTTTCATATCGGCACCTCCTTAACCCAGCCACGCGGTGAGGGGAATGGCGGAAGCCATGCCCAGCACCAGAGAAATGGGCAGTGCGTAATCGTTGACCCAGCTCCACTTGAATTTCTTCATGAGCAGCCCGCAGACCACCATGATCGCGGCGGACACCGCCATGACGCACACCGGCACAAGCCCGGAGGTGGCGGCGTAATCCCCCGGCGTCCACAGGCGGGAGAAATCGCAGAACACATAGCCCAGAAATGCGGAGATCATGCCGATAAACATGGCATTCTGGAAAATATCCGCCCATTTGGCGTCCCGGTTTTCCAGAACGGTCATGCCCCGCAGCAGCTTCTTGCCGATGACAGGCACCAGCCAGATGCCCACCATGATGGACAGGGTCATCACCAGCGCGATGTTGACGTATTGCTGGGCGGTCAGGGAGCTGATTTTGCCAAGCTCTAAGCCCATGGCGCTGACGGCGTTGGATGCCGCGATGGCCTCATAGCTCAGGGAGCCGACTACGCTAAGCCGCAGCCAGGGCAGGGGAATACCCAGACTTTTGCTTAGGGTGATGACGCTGATGACGATGGACACGGCCGGGGCGATGGTGAACAGCGCGGCGGTTTTGATGGTTTTTTTGATTTTGGCCTGATCCATGCCGATTTCCTTACTGCGGCGCAGAGCCTTAATAAGGAAGAAAATCGACTGAGCCAGAACCACGGCAATCAGAATTCCGGCAAGCAGGTAAAGCACTGGATGGTTGACGCTGAATTCCATGGAAACACCTCCGAAAAAATAGATGCGTTCATTATAGCACGGCGCCGTTCCCGAAACAAGAAGCAATCCCGCGAAAGAGAAGATTTTCCCGCGAAATGGCCTTGCTATTTCCCGTCGGATAGGGTAAAATGGTGGAAAGTTTTTGGGAAAGAGGCAACGGAAATGACAAAAGCGGCGTTTGATAACGATAAATACCTGCAAATGCAGTCCGCCCACATCCGGGAGCGCATTGCCCAGTTCGGCGGCAAGCTGTATCTGGAATTCGGCGGCAAGCTCTATGACGACAACCATGCTTCCCGCGTCCTGCCGGGCTTCCAGCCGGACAGCAAGCTGCGGATGCTGCTGCAGCTGAAGGAGCAGGTGGAGATGGTCATTGCCATCAACGCCGACGATATCGAAAAGAATAAGGTTCGGGGCGATCTTGGCATCACCTATGACCGGGACGTCATTCGCCTGATCGACATTTTCCGGGGCTTCGGCCTGTACGTTTCCAGCGTGGTGCTGACCCGCTTCCATGAACAGGCGCTGGCGAAGGCGTTCCAGTCCCGCTTGGAAGGGCTGGGCATCCGGGTCTATCACCATTTTGAGATTCCGGGCTATCCCTCCGACACCGGCTACATCGTCAGCCCCGACGGCTTCGGGAAAAACGATTACATCGAAACGACCCGGTCGCTGGTGGTAGTCACCGCGCCCGGCCCCGGCAGCGGCAAGCTGGCGACCTGCCTGAGCCAGCTGTATCACGAGCATATCCGGGGCAACACGGCGGGCTACGCCAAATTCGAGACTTTCCCCATCTGGAACGTGCCGCTGAACCACCCGGTGAACCTTGCCTACGAGGCCGCCACGGCGGACTTGAACGACGTGAACATGATCGACCCCTTCCATCTGGAAGCCTACGGGGTCACCACCGTCAACTACAACCGGGACGTGGAAGCGTTCCCTGTGCTGGTGGCGATTTTTGAGAAAATTCTGGGGCATTGCCCCTACAAATCCCCCACGGATATGGGCGTGAATATGGTGGGCAACTGCATCGTGGATGACGAAGCCGTCCGGTTCGCCTCCCGACAGGAGATCATCCGCAGATACTACGTGGCCATGTGCGAGCAGAAGCAGGGCAAAGGCAGCGACGAAACGGTGCGCAAGTTGGAGCTGCTGATGAAAAAGGCCGGTGTGACCCCGGCGGAGCGGAAGGTGGTCGCCCCTGCCCTGCAGCGGGCGGAGCAGACCGGCGCGCCTGCCGCCGCCATGGAACTGCCCGACGGTACCATCGTCACCGGCAAGACCTCCGACCTTCTGGGTGCGTCCTCGGCGCTGCTGCTGAACGCGCTGAAAAAGCTGGCGGGTATGCGGGACAGCCTGCACCTGATTTCCCCGGTGGTGCTTGACCCCATCCAGCACCTGAAGGTTGACCACTTAGGCAACCGCAATCCCCGTCTCCACACCGACGAGACGCTGATCGCCCTGTCCATCTGCGCCGCCACCAACCCCATGGCGGAACTGGCCATGGAGCAGCTGGACAAGCTGCGGGGCTGCGAGGTACATTCCTCGGTGATCTTGTCCCCGGTGGACGAAAAGACCTTCAAGCGTCTGGGCGTCAACCTGACCTGCGAGCCGAGATATAAGGGATAAATAAAAATGCAGAATGCCGAAACAACGGCATTCTGCATTTTTTGTGGGATAAAGATTAGGCTCTCTGCTCGCAGTAGATGCACCTGTGGATGTCCGCGGCCTTGTCGGTGCAGCGGAACAGCTGGGGCAGCTCCTGCTCGGTTTGGGTGATGCACTTGGGGTTGCGGCAGACCCGGTCGTATTCCAGACCGGTCGTGTCGATGGCTTCTTTTGCGGGATTCCGGGCGGCTTCGTCCAGAAGCTTCAGGATGAGCGCCATGCGCATGTACTTGCCGTTCAGCGCCTGACGGAAATAGGCGGCTCTCGGGTCGTCGTCCACCTTGACGCTGATCTCATTGACACGGGGCAGGGGGTGCAGGACGCACATTTTTCCTTTCGCAAGCTTCATTTTCTCGGTATCGAGGACGTAGCTGTCCTTGAGCCGCTCGTATTCCCATGGGTCGTCGAAGCGCTCCCGCTGGATGCGGGTCATGTACAGCACGTCGAGCTTGGGCATGGCTTCCTCCAGAGAGGACACTTCCGTATAGGGAATGCCCTGATTTTCAAACACATTGTATCGGATAAATCCGGGGATTTTCAGTTCTTCCGGGGAAATCAGAACAAATTGAATGCCTTTGTAGCGGCTCATGGCCTCAATCAGGGAGTGGACAGTCCGGCCGTATTTCAGGTCGCCGCACAGACCGATGGTGAGATTATCCAGCCGCCCCATTTCCCGGGAAATGGTCAGCAGGTCGGCAAGGGTCTGGGTGGGGTGATTGTGGCCGCCGTCACCGGCGTTGATGACGGGAATGGTGGCCGCCTGACTTGCCACATAGGGTGCGCCCTCTTTGGGGTGGCGCATGGCGATGATGTCGGCGTAGCAGCTGACG
>ENA-OROK01003474-OROK01003474.1-human-gut-metagenome-genome-assembly--contig:-NODE-3474-length-12380-cov-3.410142_pt1 | contig 12380 bp, 14 predicted proteins | sample MGYA00242127_ERZ509046 | MGnify/ENA primary metagenome ERZ509046 (study PRJEB26280, sample SAMEA2338728) | human gut metagenome | biome: human gut; feature: human-associated habitat; material: faeces... | reverse complement strand
TTTTTTGTCTGTCCTATAAAAAAAGTATCCGCCAGATTATATACTAAAACCATAAGCATACTGACAATGGACGGAATGATATTTAAGAAGACCGCCTTGGGAATCGGCGCATTTTCAAATATTTCTGTAGATTTTTTCTTCACTTTCGTTTCCTCCGTTCCGTAAAATAAACCGTAAAATAAACAAGCAAAAAAAGGCGCTGATATTACTCGCCTCTTTTTAATACGAAATTATACCCATTTTTCAAACAATGTGCAAGCACTTTTTTAAAAACCCTTGATACCCTCGGATTCATCATCGCTTTTTTCAATCTTTTTGATGACAACATAGTAACCCCCTTTGTCATTGACTTTCACATAAACCCGGTCTCCCGTCTTATGCTTCATCAAAGCCTTCCCCATGGGAGATTCGATGCTGATCATCTGCTTCAGGGCATCAGAACGGATGGTGGTTACGATCTTATATACCTCTTCTGCGTCATCGTCTTCAAAATAAACCGTTACCGAATCGTTCATGCCAACTTCTTCTTCCGATGAATCATCTTCCACAATGGTGGCGGTCTTGATCATTTTCTCAAGATAGCGGATCCGGCTCTCATTTTCATTTTTAAACTTTTTGGCAGCCTTATACTCAAAATTCTCGCTGAGATCGCCGAAGGCCCGCGCCGTCTGCACGTCCTCGATGAGCTTGGGCCGCAGCTGCTGCACCCGATAGTCGATCTCCTCCTGCATCTTCTGAATGTCCTGCTTCGTCAGTTCGTCGTACATACTATCACTCCTTGATGATCTCCGCCAAACGCGCCAGCGCCTGGGGCAGTTTTTCCAATTCAATACCGGAATAGTTCACCACCAGCACATGGTGGGGCGCCTCCCCGCCATGGCGGTAGTAGTCCGACAGCAGCGCCAGCCGCAACCCCCGCTCCGCCGCCCGCTGCCGCAGCGTCCCGTCCGGCAGCGCCGTGTCCAGCCGCACCAGAAAGTGCAGTCCCGCGTCCTGCTCCATGATCTCCGCCCGGCCCGCCAGCGGCCCGGACAGGATGCAGTCGATAACCGCGTCCCGCTTCTGGTGATAGCGCTTGCGCATCCGGTTCAGATGCTGCTCATAGTGGCCCCGTGACAGAAACTCCGCCAGCGTGTACTGCTCAAAGCTGGACACCGTGCAGGAGTAGAACCCCAGCTTCTCCCGATAATCCTCCAGAAGCCGGGGCGGCAGCAGCATGTAGCTGATGCGGATGGACGGCGCGATGGTCTTGGAGAAGGTGTTCAGATAGATGACCCGCTGGTTCTCGCTGACGGAGAACAGGGTGGGGATGGGACGGCCCACAAAGCGGAACTCGCTGTCGTAGTCGTCCTCTAAGATATACCGCTCCGGCTCCTCCGCCGCCCAGCGCAGCAGCTCTTGCCGCCGGGTGATGGGCATGACGATGCCGGTGGGATAGTGATGGCTGGGGGAGATATGCACCACGTCGGCGTCCGTGCGGCGCAGCGCTTCATAGGACACTCCGCCGCTGTCCATGGCGATATACCGCAGCGGCACCTGATTTCCCTGATAAATGCGGCCGATCTTGCTGTATCCCGGATCCTCTACGGCGTAGCATTTGTCCCGTCCCAACAGCTGGATCAACAGATTATACAGCGTTTCCGTCCCCGCCCCCACAATAATCTGCCGCGGCGATACCGTCATTCCCCGAAACTGGTGCAGATACTCCGCGATGGCCCTCCGCAGCTCCGCGGCGCCGGTGGACGGTGTTGGCCGCAGGAGATTGGTATCCTGCTCCAGTATGGTCTGACGCATCAGCTTGGACCATGTGGCAAAGGGGAAATACTCCGCCGCCGTGGAGTTTGTCACAAAATCCATAAACCATGTCGGTTCCTCCGGCTCGCAGGCAGGTTCCTCCGTTGTTACCGGTGCCGTCAGCGGCTGGGCGATACGCATGACATAGTAACCCCGCTTTTCCACCCCGCAGATGTACCCCTCGGCGATCAGCTGCTCATAGGCATTTTTCACCGTGATCACACTGACCTCCAGATGAGCAGCCAGCGCTCGCTTGCTGGGCAGCTTCTCCCCTGCCTTCAGCATACCGGAGAGAATATCTTCCTTTATTTGGCGGTAAAGCTGTTCATACAGGCTCACGCCGCTTTTTTCAAAGGTATAGGTCAGCATCCCTTCCCTCCTATCTGGTATGCACATTTCTTTTATTTTTGGATATTTTAATAATACCAATTCATACTATAATACAACTCATCAAGAATAGCAAGGAGATATTCAATCATGAGCGATAAAAAAGTCCGCAAGCTGGTCGTCAGCGCCCTGATGGCCGCGTTGACCTATGTGGCCACCATGGTGATTCGGATTCCCTCCCCCATGGATGGCTATGTAAATCTGGGCGATTGCTTTGTGCTGCTGTCCGGTTGGCTGCTCGGCCCGTGGTATGGCGCGGCGGCGGCCGGTATCGGCTCCATGCTGACCGACCTGCTGTCCGGCTATGGCTACTATGCGCCCGGCACCTTTGTCATCAAGGGTCTTGACGCGCTGGTGGCCGCCCTTATCTTCAAGGCCATGGGACGTACCAGTGTGGCCGCCATCGTCAGCGGTCTGGTGGGTGAGATCATCATGGTGGTGGGTTACTTTGGCTATGCCGCTCTTCTGCTGGGCAAGGGTATCGGCGCCGCCGCCAGCATCCCCGGCAACCTTGTGCAGGCCGCCATGGGTCTGGTCATCGGCTTCGTGCTGCTGAAGATCACCCAAAAGACCCGTATTGCGGAAAAATTGTAACTGTGGTATAATCATAACATAGCAAAAACGGACGCGCTGCCGGATTTGGCAGCGCGTCCGCAAAGCGCTTTCCAATACGTTGAAATGAGGTGTTTTTTATGGCAGGAACCGTTCATGACGTAGAGAATAAAGACCTGTTGGCCCAGGTAAAGGCGGAATCCGCCGACGCCGCCCGCCAGCTGGCCGACGCCGCGAAGCTGCACAAGGGCCAGATCGTGGTGGTGGGCTGCTCCACCAGCGAGGTGGTGGGCCACAATGTGGGCAGTTGGTCCACGCCCGAGGTGGCCAACGCCATCTTCGAGGGGCTCAACAGCGTGTTTGCACCCATGGGTGTCTACATCGCCGCCCAGTGCTGTGAGCATCTGAACCGCGCCCTGATCGTGGAGCACGAGGCCGTCCCTAATGGCGAGATTGTCAACGTGATGCCCCAGCCCAAGGCCGGCAGCTCCTTTGCCACCGCCGCCTATCATAGCTTCCGCCATCCCGTGGCACTGGAGGAGATCCGTGCCGATGCGGGCCTTGACATCGGCGGCACGCTGATCGGCATGCACCTGAAGAAGGTGGCCGTCCCCGTCCGTCTCCAGCAGAACCATATCGGTCAGGCCATCGTGCTGGCCGCCCGTGTCCGCCCCAAGTTCATTGGCGGCGAACGCGCCATCTACGACGAGAGCCTGAAGGACGGCTACCCCGTGTTTGACGATTGACATTGTCTCCTGACCTAATAAAAACGAGACTGCAGCTGCAGTCTCGTTTTTGTTTTTCTTTTGGCAGGGTCAGCTCTTATTTCTCCGCGGCCTTCTGGGGGGCGGCGGTCTCGTCCTTCTTCAGATGCTCCTGGGCGGCCTGCATCTGCTCCTGAGAGGCAGCGCGGAACTGGCTGCGGGAGGTCTGCCCCTCCGCCAGGGCGGCCTGGATGGCCTCCTCCGTGCGGCGCAGGGCGTCCTCGGTGTAGGTGTTGGCCACGCGGTACAGCTCACGGCTGCGCTCCTCGGCCCGGTGGATGATGTCGGCGCTCTTCTGCCGCGCCTGCTGGATGACCTCGCTCTCGGAGACGATGGTCTTGGCGTCCAGCTCGGCCTGGCGCATCATCTTCTCCACTTCCTTCTTGGCGCCTGCCACATAGTCGTTGCGGGCGGCGATGAGCTCCTTGGCCTTTTTCAGCTCCAGGGGCAGCTTCGAGCGCATCTCGTCCAGGATATCCAGGGCCTCGTCCCGGTTGATGGTGCATTTTTCGGCGCTGAAGGCGGCGCTCTTGGCCTCGTCGATCATGTTATAGAGCATGTCGATCAATCGCTGTACGTCCTTTTCCTCCATGTCAGTGGTCACATCCTTTCATCAATTCCTCCGCCACCGGTGCGGGTACATATTTGGTAAGGGGCTGGCCGTAGCGGATCATCTCCCGGGCCATGGTGGAGCTGAAATGCTCGAACTCCGCCCGGGCAGGCAGCAGCAGCGTCTCCAGCTCCGGGTCGATGCCCTGGTTGATGCGGGCCATCTGCAGCTCCGCGTCATAGTCCGTCATGTTGCGCACGCCCTTGACGATGATGTGGGCGCCCTTCAGCCGGGCGTAGTCCGCCAGCAGGCCGGAGAACAGCTCCACCTCCGCGTTGGGGATGTGGGCGATGGACTTGCGGATCAGCTCCAGGCGCTTCTCCTGGGTGAACATGGGCTGCTTCTTCTCGCAGTTGACCATCACGCACATGTATACCTTGTCAAAGCACCGGGCGGCCCGGCTGAGAATGTCCAGATGGCCCAGCGTAATGGGGTCAAAGCTGCCGGGATAGATGGCGATCTTCATAGGGTGTCCTCGTTTCCGCTGCGGTGATAGACGCTCAGCTTGATCTTGCCATACCGGTACTGACGATACAGCGCGTAGGGGGGTGCCAGTGCCGGCAATTCCGTCTCCACGGCACTTTCCGCCACAATTATACCATGTTCGCGGCAAATGTCAAATGCCGCGATGTCCTCCAGCGCCTTGACCAGCAGGCCGGAGGCGTAGGGGGGATCCAGGAAGATCAGGTCGAACTTCTCGCCGCTCTTCAGATAGGCCATGGCGTCGCCGCTGCGCACGATGGCGCTGTCCGTCAGGCCGCAGACCTGCAGATTCTCGCGGATCAGCTTCACGGCGTCATTGCGCTGGTCGATGAACACGCACTGCCGCGCGCCGCGGCTCAGTGCCTCAATGCCCAGTTGGCCCGTTCCGGCGAACAGATCCAGCACCCGGCGTCCCTCGATATCGAACTGGATGATGGAGAACAGGCTCTCCTTCACCTTGCCGGTGGTGGGGCGGGTCTCCATGCCCTCCAGCTCCTTCAGTCGGCGGCCCCGGGCCGTTCCGGTGATGACTCTCATTTTTCCGTCCCCCTTGGGTCAAAGCGTTCAAAGATGACCAGCGCGCCCGCCTCCTCGGCGGCGTCCATGTCCGCCCGGCTGCGGATGGTCCAACTGAATTCCTGGGCGCCGTACAGGGCGCGGCACAGCTTCAGGGACAGGCTGCCCCTGTCCTCGAACCGATAGGCGATGAAATCCGGCCTTGTGCGGCAATTCAGCAGCAGGTTACTCAGCACCCAGCGCACCGCGCCCGGCAGGTTCTTGCCGTCGCCGTGGCGGTCAAAGCTTTCGCTGAGCTGGCCCCGCACCACGTCGGGCCGGTTCTGCCACAGCCACATGAGGCACCGGGGGTCAAAGGACTCCATGCAGTAGGTCACATTCCGGTGCTTGTCCAGCAGCCTGCAGGCCGCGGCGGCCAGGGCGGCGGCGTTGCCCCGCTCGGCCTTCAGCTCCACGATCAGCGGCGCCTTTCCGGCGAAGATGGGCAGCACCTCCTCCAGCAGGGGGATGTGGCACTCCGTGCCCTCCAGCTTGTATTGCGGCAAGTCCTCCGCCGTCAGATCCTCGATCTCCACGTCCGCACCGGCGGTGCGCAGCAGGGAGGCGTCGTGGATCACCGCCAGATGGCCGTCCTTCATCAGGTGGACGTCCAGCTCCGCGCCGAAGCCGCACTGGACGGCACGCTTGAAGGCGGGGATGGAGTTTTCGGGGATGCGGGGCTTGTCGTGAAAGCCCCGGTGGGCATAGCGCCAGCCCCGGAATTTTGTCCAGTCCCGGCGGCGGTTGCACCGCAGGCACAGGATATACAGCAGCAGAATGAGAATTACGATTCCCAGAAGGATCCAAAGCAGTTTCATATCAGTCGTTCTCCAGATTTTCCAAAGCTTCCAGCCCCATTACCGCCTCGGGCTTGCTGTCGCCGTGATGGACGAACAGCATGGTGACAAAGGCCAGCGCCACGAACACGGTGGCATAGGGGAACAGCACCCGCATGCCCCACTTGTCCATCAGAAGGCCGGACAGCATGGGCGTGGCCACCTGGGCCGCCATGGAGGCGGTGTAGTAGAAGCCGGTGTACTTGCCCACATTGCCGCCGCTGGACAGCTCCACCACCATAGGAAAGGAGTTCACGTTGATGGTGGCCCAGGCGATACCGGCCAGGGCGAACATGGCGTTCATCAGCATGGTGGGGCTTTCGGCATGCAGGAAGCCCGCCACGCCGAAGGCCACCGTCAGCATGATCACGCCCGCCTGGATGGCCTTTTTGCGGCCCACCCTGCTGGAGATGATGCCTACCGGCAGATAGGCCACGATGGCCGCCGCCTGGGCGATGATCAGCGTCAGGTTATAGTCCTTGTGCAGGATGTTGCTGGCATAGACGGAGTATTTGCTGGTAACGGCATTATAGCCGAAGAACCACAGCACGATACTCAGCAGGATGAAGATCAGGGACTTCACCTCTCCCACAGACAGCTTCCGCTCCTCCTGGGGCGTGCCGTCCTCGGCAGCCTCCTCCACGCCGTATTCCACGCTGTCCCGCTGCATCTGCTGGGCCCACTCCACCTCGCGGACGGTCAGCAGGAAGATCACCAGCGCCGCCAGCATGATGGCGGCGATCACGCCGAAATAGCCGGTGTAGCTCATCAGGGAGTTGCGCACGGCGGAGGTGGCGAACACCATGCCCAGCGCCAGCACCAGAATGCCGCCTGCGCTGCCCATCAGGTTGATGACCGCGTTGGCCTTGGACCGCAGGGGCTTTACCGTCACGTCCGGCATCAGCGCCACGGCGGGGGAGCGGAACGTGGCCATGGCGATCAGAATGATCAGCAGCACCAGAATGAAGAACACCAGCGTGCCGGGGTGCTCCGCCGTCACCTGCCATGCGTAGGCCTGACGGGCGGGGGTCACATAGTTGGTGTAGTCGGGGTTGGTGACGGCGGTGCCGTCCTCGCTGATCAGTTGGCTGCGGATGGCAGTGAATTCCTCCTCCGTGAACTGCTCCCGCAGCACGAATTTGTCGCCGTGGGGGGTGATGAGCTGCTCGTCCGCCTGACTTTCGTAGATGGCGCTCAGCGCGGCGGGATCGTCAATGTTGGCGGCGTCGCCCAGATGCTTCAACTGGGTGTTGTCAATGAAGCTCAGACAGATCAGCGCCACGGCGGCGATCAGCGTACCCATCACGATGAAGGGGGTGCGCCGCCCTTTTCTGTGGGTGCATTTGTCGGAGATCGCGCCGAACAGGGGCAGCATGAACAGCGCCAGGATGTTGTCCGCCGCCATGATGACGCCGGACCAGGTCTGGCTCATGCCGAACTTGTTGGTCAGGATCAGGGGGATGGTGTTGTCATAGGCCTGCCAGAAGGCGCAAATCAGAAAAAAGGCAAAGCCCACCAGAATGGTGCGTTTGTAGTTCAGCTTCATATTCGGTTCTCCTTCAAGTCGTGATAGAGCTTTGCGATGTCCTGATAGACCCATGTGGGGTTCACCCGGTATTTCACGATGTCACCCATAACGCCCTCGCCGCTGAGGACGAAGATACTGTCGATCCCGGCGTTGACGCCGCAGGCCACGTCGGTATACAGCCGGTCGCCGATGATGACAGCCTGTTCCGGCGGAAAGCCCGTCCGGGCAAGGGCCAGACGCACCATCTCCGGCCTGGGCTTTCCCAGAAAGCGGGGCGTTTTCCCGGTGGCCCGCTCCAGCATCTGGCACACGCTGCCGCAGTCCGGCACCGAACCGTACCAGGTGGGGCACACCCAGTCTGGGTTGGTGGCCAGCCATGTAACGCCCCGGTTCAGCAAGATGCAGCTATCCTCCAGCTTCTGAAAGGTCAGCTCCGTGTCAAAGCCGCTGAGGAGCACCGTAATGTCGTCGGACAGGGTGTCCGACACCTGGATGCCCGCCCCGGTGAGCTGCGCCTTCAGCGACGCGGTGCCGGAGACGTAGCACTGCTGGCCCGGAAACTCCGTCAGCAGCGTGTGCTCCGCCGCGTCGGCGGAGGTGAGATAGTCCTCCGCCGTGGTCTCGATGCCCAGGCGGCGCATTTTTTCGATGTAGCCCTCCACGCCCCGGGAGGAGTTGTTGGTGAGAAACAGGTACCGGCCGCCCTGTTGGCGAATGAAGGAGAGGAACTCCGGTACCTTGTTGAAAAGCTGCTCGTCCAGATAGAGGGTGCCGTCCATATCCAGCAGAAAAAGCCGTTTGTCTGTCAGTGCCATGGTCACACCTCCTTTTCATACCTATACAATTTTACAGCATACCACAACCTGTCGGATATGGCAATATTTTGTTGCAAAGTGGGCATAGAAGGTTTTCGCGGCCCACTCCTTTGCTCCGGTGGGGAAAACTTGACAATAATTGCCGAAAATGCTATACTTTGTGGCGTATTTTTCCATTTCCGTCCCTGCTGTGGTTTACCGCGGCGGCAAGATGGATATCATCGAGGTATTATGAAAGAACGATTGCAACAACTTTGGCCCAACATCAAGTTCGCCTGGCGCTGCATGGGGGACAACCTCCGTATCTTCGGCGAGATGGACGAGGTCCGGGCCCTGAAGCGGGCATTCCGGGTGTTCTGGTGGCGTCTGGGCGACGTGTTCGCACTGATCGGGCGTCTGCTGTGGGCCTGGTTCCTGAACACCCGCATGGTACGCTCCGTCAAGGCCTGGTGGCAGCGGACGAAAAAGGCCGTGTGGGAGCTGCCGCAGTATCAGTTCCTGCGCCGCTTCTCTGCCAAGCTGAAGGCCCATGTGTGGATGCGCTGGCTGGTGCTGGGCGGCATCGCGGTGCTGATCTGCCTGCCCTGGTGCGTAGCGGACACCACCGCCAAGACCTATACCTATCTGGTGGTCACCGACGAGGCCACCACTCTGGTGGACGGCTATCCCGATTTCACCTACGAGAGCGACACTCTGCGGGTGCACGATGATACCGGCGGCGACGCCCAGATCATCCTGGCCGCCGGGCAGATGGTGCTGATCCGTCACGGCGACGAGCTGCTGTCGGTGGAGTCCTATCACGAGACGGTGCAGAACCTGCTGGAGCGCTATGACATCCATGTGGGCAAGGATGAGATGATCGGTGTCAACACCACCGGCCTGAAGACCCTGATCCACGTCAGCGACGAGCTGCGCTGCCGCCGCCGTGAGACTTCGGTGGACACCTATCAGACCAAGGTGCTGTACGACTATCTGCTGCCCTACGGTGAGCATGTGATATTGCAGGAGGGTGCGCCCGGCACCACCACCGACACCTATGACGACGTGTACCGCAGCGGCGAGATGGTCAACACCGTGCTGGTGGACCGCAGCGACAGTACCGCCCGGGCCCAGATCATTGTCTACGGCCGCCTGGTGAAGGAAGTGGAGCGGGATGACCGCATCGAGCGTGACGTGGCCTATGGCGGCGGACGCTCCGGCGGCTATCTGGTGTTCCAGTCCGGCTACAGCATGACCTATTACGACAAGCTCACCTGCAACTCCACCGCCTATTACAGCGGCGGAGAGAAGGGCGCGGCGTTCACCACCTCCACCGGCCACGCCGTGGGTCTTGGCATCGTCGCCGCCGACCCCAAGACCTTCGCCTATCACTCCCGGATGTTCATCCAGTCCTACGGCATGGGACAGGTGGAGGACACCGGCGGCATGAAGGGCAACGTCATCGACGTGTGGTTCCCCAGCTATTCCGACTGTGTCTCCTGGGGCCGCCGCAACGTGACCGTCTGGCTGCTGGACTAAACAAATAATGGATAAAAAGAGGAGGGAGCATAGCTCCCTCCTCTTTTTATCCATTATCCCATATTGGAAAACCGCTCCACCGCCTTGGTAAAGCTCTCGATGGTCTTGTCGGCATCGCCGTGCTGGATGCCGTCCCGGACACAGTGCTTGATGTGTCCCTCCAGCACCACCTTGCCGCAGCCGTGAAGGGCGGATTTCGCCGCGTTGATCTGGGCCAGCACATCCTCGCAGGGAATGTCCTCGTCGATCATCCGGTCAATGGCCTGCACCTGGCCGATGATCTTTTTCAGCCTGCGGTGGAGATTGTCCGCGTCCATGCATTGCTTCATTGTCGATCCCTCCTACCCTATGGGGTATAGGGAGATTATACTTCTCCCCCGCCCCATTGTCAAGCCGCCCCTTGCAAAGGCGGCGGTTCTATGGTAGGATGGCGGTAGAGACCATTTAATATGAGGAGGAATCATCCATGAGCGAAAGCAAGCTGAGCAAGGCCCTGCTGTACGCGCCGGAGAACGGCTATGACCGCCTGCCGGAGAGCGAAAAGGCCGCCATGCACGCCTATTGCGAGGATTACAAGGACTTTCTGAACCACGGCAAGACCGAGCGTCTGTGCGTGGACTACTGCATCGAGCTGGCCGAGAAGCGGGGCTTTGTGGCGTATCAGCCCGGCATGCCCCTCAAGACCGGCGACAAGGTGTACTGCAACAACCGTGGCAAGGGAATCATGCTGGCCGTCATCGGCAGAGAACCTCTGTCCAAGGGCGCCGTCATTGCCGCCGCCCACACCGACGCACCCCGCCTGGATCTGAAGCCCCGGCCCCTGTATGAGGACGCGGAGCTGGCCTATCTCAAGACCCATCACTACGGCGGCATCCGCAAGTACCACTGGGTCACCATTCCCCTGGAGCTCCACGGCGTGGTGACGCTTGCCGACGGCACGGTGATGCCCGTCCATATCGGTGACAAGCCCGAGGATCCCCAGTTCATCATCAATGACCTGCTGCCCCACCTGGGCCGTGAGCAGGGCAAGAAGCCCCTGAACGAGGCCATCCCCAGCGAGAGCCTGAACATTCTGGTGGGCTCCATGCCGGTAACGGATCAGGACGAGAAGAAGCGCTTCAAGCTGGCCGTCATGCAGCTTCTGCATGAGAAGTACGGCATGGTGGAGGAGGACTTCATCTCCGCCGAGCTGGAGGCCGTCCCCGCCGGTCATGCCCGCGATATCGGCTTTGACCGCAGCCTCATCGCCAGCTACGGTCACGACGACCGCGTCTGCGCCTATGCCGAGCTGGCCGGTATCTTCGACGCCAAGGATCCCGTCCGCACCGGCGTGTGCATCTTCGCCGACAAGGAGGAGATCGGCAGCGAGGGCGTGTCCGGCATGCAGTCCGAGGCCTTTGACAAGTTCATGGGTGAACTGTGCGACAGCCAGGGCGTGCTGCTGCGGGACTGCTTCACCAACTCCTTCTGCATCAGCGCCGACGTGACCGCCGCCTATGACCCCAACTTTGCCGAGGTATATGAGAAGAACAACGCCGCCTATGTCAACTACGGCATCGGCCTGTGCAAGTACACCGGCGCCGGCGGCAAATCCGGCGCCTCCGACGCCAGTGCCGAGGTGGTGGGCAAGCTGCGCCGCCTGCTGAACGAGGAAAACATCTTCTGGCAGATGGCCGAGCTGGGCAAGACCGACGCCGGCGGCGGCGGCACCGTGGCCAAGTACATGGCCAAGCGCAACATCGACACCATCGACGCGGGCGTCCCCGTGCTGAGCATGCATGCCCCCTATGAGACCGTGGGCAAGCTGGACTGCTACATGACCTATCGCTGCATGAAGGCGGCGTTCGAGAAGGCGTGACCTATGGCGCTCTCCTTCCGGCTGGACAGTGCCGCGGGCGGCGGAAGCCTGTGCCGCGCCGCGGCCCGGGACGGCACCATCACCGTCCCCCTGACGCCGCCGGTCTATGACGGGCGGCCCCACGAAACGGCGGCGCTGACCGCGTGCTATACCGCGGCGCTGGACGCCGCGCTGGCAGCGGGGTGCTCCGCTGTCGAGATCCCCACGGTGGGCGCGGCGGGCGGCTGGCCGCCCCAGTTCGCCGTCCCCGCGGCGCTGGTGGCAGTGGACAACTGGGGCAAGGCCCATCCGGACGCGGCGCTGGCCGTGACGCTGCTGGCCCCGGATCAGCGGACATATGACCTGTACGAGGAATTCGCCGTCACAGAGAAGGACGCGCCCATTCCCGGAAATGTGGTGGGTTTCTTCCACGAATACGGCCCCAACGGCTGGTTCAGCAACTGGTACCCGGCGGTGTTCACCGTGGATGGCGTGACGTATCTCAATGCCGAGCAGTATCTCATGCGCCAGAAGGCCCTGTGCTGCGGCGACGAGGCCACCGCCGCCCGCGTGATGGAGAACCCCGATCCCAAAACGGTAAAGCTGCTGGGCCGGGCCATCACCCCCTATGACGACGCCAAGTGGACGGCGGTGCGGCAGGAGGTCATCTACTGGGGCCTGCTGGCCAAATTCGGCCAGAA
>ENA-OROK01003463-OROK01003463.1-human-gut-metagenome-genome-assembly--contig:-NODE-3463-length-12398-cov-2.759540_pt1 | contig 12398 bp, 9 predicted proteins | sample MGYA00242127_ERZ509046 | MGnify/ENA primary metagenome ERZ509046 (study PRJEB26280, sample SAMEA2338728) | human gut metagenome | biome: human gut; feature: human-associated habitat; material: faeces... | reverse complement strand
TGTGGGGTTCCGGTCGTTTGTTACGATGTCGGTGGATGCTCCGAGACCTTGCATAGGGACGATTCAAAACTTGTTGAATGTGGTGACGTGCTGTCCGCCTCATTATTGTTGGCTAAATACTAGACTCGGCTTTTAGGGAAAACTATGAATTCCAATATTTCTTTTAATAACGACGGCCGCCTGAAGCTACTCATCATCGTGGGCACCCGCCCCGAGGTCATCCGCCTGTCCGAGGTCATCAAGAAGTGCCGCCGCCACTTCGACTGCCTGCTGGCGCATACCGGGCAGAACTACGACTATACGCTCAACGGCATCTTCTTCCGCGACCTGTCGCTGGACGACCCCGACGTCTATCTGGACGCCGTGGGCGCGGACCTCGGCGAGACCGTGGGCAACATCATCGCGTCCTCCTATAAGCTGATGGTGGAGACGCGGCCTGATGCCCTCCTCATCCTGGGCGACACCAACAGCTGCCTGTCCGCCATCGCGGCCAAGAGGCTCCACATCCCCATCTTCCACATGGAGGCCGGCAACCGCTGCAAGGACGAGTGCCTGCCCGAGGAGACGAACCGCCGCATCGTGGACATCATCTCCGATGTGAACATGGCCTACTCCGAGCATGCCCGCCGTTATCTGGCCGACACCGGCCTGCCGAAGGAGCGTACCTACGTGACCGGTTCCCCGATGGCCGAGGTGCTGCACCAGAATCTGGAAAAAATCGAGGCGTCCGATATCCACCAGCGTCTGGGTCTCGAGAAGGGCAAGTACATTCTGCTGTCTGCCCACCGCGAGGAGAATATCGACACCGAGAAGAACTTTACCTCGCTGTTCACCGCCATCAACAAGATGGCCGAAAAGTACGATATGCCGATCCTCTACTCCTGCCATCCGCGCAGCCGCAAGCGTCTGGAGCAGAGCGGCTTTAAGCTCGACAAGCGCGTCATTCAGCATGAGCCTCTGGGCTTCCATGACTACAACTGCCTGCAGATGAACGCCTTCTGCGTCGTGTCCGACTCCGGCACGCTGCCCGAGGAAAGCAGCTTCTTCACGAGCGTCGGCCATCCGTTCCCGGCGGTCTGCATCCGCACCTCCACCGAGCGCCCCGAGGCGCTGGACAAGGCCTGTTTCACGCTGGCCGGCATCTCCGAGAGGGGCCTGCTGCAGGCCGTCCACACCGCCGTCGAGCTCGACGCGGAGGGGTCGCTGCCCGAGGCGCCCGTTCCCGACTACGCCGACGAGACCGTGTCCACCAAGGTGGTCAAGATCATCCAGAGCTACACCGGCGTCGTGGACAAGATGGTGTGGAGGAAGAGCATTTAATGACTAGCTCATGTGCTGGAAAGAAAATGCTTGTTGTTACGCAGCATTTCTATCCGGAATCTTTTCGCATTAATGACTTGGTGAAGGGATTTGTTGAAGACGGAGTAAGCGTAGACGTTCTCTGTGGCATCCCTAATTATCCTTCAGGCGAATGGTCTGATGGATATGGTTATTTCGGTCACCGTCGAGACGATTATTTCGGTGCGTCCGTTTTTCGGTCTGGCGAAATCCGTCGTAAGGGTAATACTTCGATACGCATTTTCCTGAACTATATTAGCTGGCCAATTACTGCTTCTTTTAGAGCTTTGAGGCTCAAGAAAAAGTATGACGTTGTATTTTGCTACAATACAAGTCCTATTTTGATGGTAATTCCTGCAAGGGTTGCTGCATGGCGAAATAAATGTCCTCTAGTAACTTATGTCTTGGATATTTGGCCCGAGAACCTTTACACAGTCTTGAATGTCCAAAGCGGTTTTCTGAGGTCTTTTGCCAAATCTTTTTGCGACAAGCAGTATGCGGCCTGCAATAAGCTGATTGCTTTGAGCGACTCTTTGGCTGATAACCTGCTTCATAGAGTCAAGCCTTTGAATTCTGATGTTTCGATAGACGTAATACCTCAACATTGCGAGGAAAGTTACGAGCAAAAGATTGTCTCATCGGAACTGAGATCGCAATTCGATAATCAATGCGTATTCCTATTTGCTGGTTCTATAACCCCCGCCCAAGGGCTTGACACGGTTATTGAAGCGTTCTCGCGTGCAATTTCAGAGAGCCCTATCGAGATGAAGCTGTTAATTCTTGGCGATGGCATGTCTAGGGCAGAACTGCAGAAGCTCGTTTCAAGCAAGGGGCTTGATAGTTCTGTTTTGTTTTTGGGGCGCGTGGATCCCGAGGTCGTGCCCATGTATTCAGATATTGCAACGGCAATGATTGCACCATTTGCTGACAATCCCGAGTTAGAGCTTACTATTCCGGCGAAAATTTCAAGTTGCATGGCGTCTTCGAAACCAATACTTGCCGTAATGCGCGGTGAAGGGGCCAATGCGGTTCGTTTTGCTAGATGCGGGTTCGTCTCCAATCCTTCAGATGTTAATGCACTTGCTAACAACATGGTTAAAATTGCTTCAATGAATAAAGACGCTATTGAAGCTTTAGGATCTAATGGCTTCAATTATTATCGTGAGCATTTCTCGAGATTGGTTTGTTTGGATAAAATTAAGCAGGTTCTATTTTCAATATAGGTCCGATGTGGATCGTTGGGGTTTTAATGGATGACATGTTGAGAGTGCTGGTAATCATTCCTGCATATAATGAGCAAGCCAATATCGTTCAGACTGTTTCATCGGTTGTTGAAGCTGGCTATGATTATGTAGTGGTGAATGATGGCTCAACCGATAAAACTCTATCTATCTGCCGTCAACATGGATTTAATGTCCTTGACCTTCCGCAAAATTTGGGCATCGGTGGTGCTGTTCAGGCCGGTCATAAATATGCGCTCAGGCATGGTTATGACATTGATGTCCAGGTTGATGGTGACGGGCAGCATGATCCTTCTTATATTGGGAACCTAATCGAGCCGGTTATTGATGGTGCCGATTTATCCATTGGTTCCAGATTTGCCGTTCCCACGGAAGGCTTTCAGTCTACTTTTTTAAGGAGAGTAGGTATCCGATGGCTTTCTGGTTGGTTGAGATTATTTACCGGAAAGACGATTAAAGATCCTACTTCTGGATTTCGCGCGTGCGGCAAAAAAGCCATAGATCTGTTCTGTAGGGACTATCCAGATGATTATCCTGAGCCTGAATCTATTGCCGCAGCATTAAAAACTGGTCTTTCAGTGGTTGAGGTTCCTGTACTTATGCGCGAGAGGCAGGGCGGAGTGTCATCAATTTCTGGCCTTTCTTCAATTTATTACATGATTAAGGTTTCGCTTGCAATTTCCATGGCCTGTTTTGTTTATAGAAAGGCGGCTCACTCATGAGTATGATAATTCGCGTGGGCGCTGGCGTAATTTTTAGTGGCCTTTTCTTTTATGTCGTTTCCTTAGTCGGTAAAGGAAAGCTACTTTTAAAGTACTCGTTACTATGGCTTTGCCTGTGCGTGGTGGCACTATTTAGCGTTTGCTTTCCGGAGTTAATTTATCGAATTTCAGATCGTATTGGGTTTATTAGCCCGTCAAATTTCGCTTTTCTTGTCGCTGTAGTACTTTTATTGATGATTTCATTATCACTCAGTATTGCGATTAGCAGACTCGTTACGGCTTGCAAGAACTTAACCCAACGTATTGCGATTCTTGAAAATGAGAATGATGTTTTGCGAAATCAGCGGAGTTAATTAAAGACGAGGTTTAGATTAACTGTATGAATAACTATTTAAGAGCGGAAGCTCGAAACCATCGTGTTTGCAGCGGCTTGTATCGCCTATACCATGTTGGTATTTTTGCCCTGCCGTTATCTTTTGCACTGATATATCTGTCTTTGTTTGTTAATTATATTGATGCTTTCTATGGCACGGTTGGCTTTACAATTGCCAACCCGATGTTTAATGACGATATGGCAGTTCTATTTGTTGCTGGAGTGACTATTGTATTTGTCATTTCTGTAATCAAATTGGTGGAGTATAAAAGCGAGTTTTTGTATAAACATCGATGGTTAATCGGTATGACTGTTGCGATGCTTGCCGTTGCTTTTAAAATCAGCGGCTCATCGATTGGAATGTGGAGCATTATGCTTCCCGGAAACGCTGGTACTCCGTTTTGGGGTATACCGAGGTCCCTTCGAAGTGATGAGTTCTCAGTTGGAACCCTGTTTCAACTCTCTCAATCCCATAATGGCTATGCTCCAATTTCGGAAATCCTGAGAGGAGATTTAACGGATGTCCGGATGGTTTATGGCGCTTCCTGCTGGAGCATAATCACGTTATTTAGACCAGTGCTTTGGGGTTATTTGTTATTTGGTTTTGAATTCGGTCTAGCGTTTGCTTGGTCCGCGAAACTATGTCTAATGGTTCTTGCCTCTTTTGATTGTGCCTTTCTCATTATTAAGTCAAAGCCGCTCAGCTTGCTCTTTTCATGCTTGCTTTGTTTTTCGCCACTAATTCAATGGTGGGGCACGGGCGAGGTGATTCTTTATGGCCAAGCCCTTGTCTTGTTGTTGGATAGGGCGCTCTTTACTCGAAAAAGGAATATCAGGATTATTGCGATGGTTGCTATAGCATGGCTATGTGGTTGTTACATAATGCTGATGTATCCTGCTTGGATGGTCCCATTTTTCTTCATTTTTGCCTTGATGGGTGTATTTAGAATAATAGAGTATTGTCAAACTTTAAAATCTAACGATCAACATTCAGTTCTTGCATGGTCACTAAGTGATACTTTTGTTTTAGTATTCTGCCTATTGATCTCAGCGGGGCTAATATTCCTTTCCTTCTTCCAGTCCTCCGAAGCAATGACATCTGTTATGAATACCGTTTATCCTGGTGCGCGCTTTGAAACTGGTGGAAGCGGACTCCCTGAACTTTTTTCTTATGCAATTCCACTCTTTTACGCCTTTGATTCACCGCTGGTTTCAAATGAATGCGAAATTGCAACTATTCTTTGTTTCTTCCCTCTTGGAACGCTTGCATCTCTGCTTTGTTTTATTAAAAGGCGAGATTGGCAGTTAATTGTGCTTACAGCACTTCAATTGTTTTTCCTAGTCTTTGCATTTATTGGTTTTCCGTCATTTCTATCTCGAATAACCTTAATGTATAACGTTCCTGTTTTGCGACTATTGTTTCCTATTGGTTACCTGGAACTTCTCCTATTTTTGATTTCTGTCGAAAAGGCTAAAGAATCCCAAGGGAAGTACAGCTCCATTGGTTATTTGCCAATTATCTTAATAATCGGTCTTATTCTGAGTTCAGCATTCCAGATTTTCATGCTTCTTTCTGCGAAATATCTTGTCGCAAGGATGCTGTATCTGTTAATGCTTATGTTGTTCTGTCTTTTTTCGTGCCTTTCGTTTTGCTCCTTTATTCATGGAAAAAAATGTACCGGTTTATTCGTTGCTTTTGCGATTTGCTTCGGCGTAATTCCTGGGCTCTGTATTAATCCAATTCAAATCGGTGCGGCTCCACTTACAGATACGAATTTAGAGTCTCTCGTTAATCAGTTTGTGGAAGAGAGTGATTATTCAGATAAATGGGTTGTCGATGGTTCTTGGACAGTTGCCAATCTTTGCGCTGCGTATGGAGCGCCTGTAATTAACTCCACCAATGCTTATCCTGATCTGACGCGTTGGAATTCTATCGATGATAATAACGAGAATGAGTACGCATACAACAGATATGCTCATATCGTTGCTAACGTATTCGCTCCATCTACGTCATTTAATTCCACTCAGGATGATCTCTTCACAGTGAATTTGACTGAAAATGATTTAAGGCAGCTTAATGTGAAGTACGTTATGTCTAGTAGAGATTTGACAGAGTATTCATCTGTTGAATTGCAAATCACGCAATTAGGTTCAGCAAATGGGTTCTTTCTTTATAAATTAACCTATTGAGAATAAGGGGCTGTCGGTTAAACCGACAGCCCCTTATTCCTCCTTTACCTGCTCAGAATTAAAGCGTCATAAGCGTTTTTAAATTTGATAATACAAATTCCCGCTGACGATGTTGCGATTTATATACGGATCGCCCTTCACGTAATACTCTGGCCATAGGTAGTTGAGCAGTGAGTATTCCCTATGGAATCTCATTTTCTTTTCATCGCTGATTTCGTAGCCTCGTGATAACGACTCGTAATGATACAGCTCGGTATCGGGTGTATATACAACAAGATAGTTGTGACTTCTCACTTTGAGGCAATAGTCAACATCATTAAAAGCAACAGCCAGTTCTTCTCTAAAGCCGCCGACTTCGTCGAATACAGCTCTCTTAGTCATGAGGCATGCTGCAGTTACTGCGCTTAAATCTTGTGTGCGGTCACATAGATTGAAGTAGCCCCATTTACCTCTGGGGTAGTCTTTTCCAAGGTGACCGGCTCCAATTCCTCCGATACCGACGCCCGCGTGCTGCAAAGTATTGTCGCTGTAGAAAAGTCTTGCGCCAACAATGCCAACCTCTTTTCTCGAACAAATGCCCAACATGTTTTCAATCCAGTTCGGGGTTATAACCTCCGTATCGTTGTTTAACAAGAGAAGGTAGTCGCCCTTCGCTTTGCTAGCGCCGAAATTCATCAACTTTGAGAAATTAAATTCCGCACCCCAATATTCGATGCGAATCGTATCGGGATAGCTCTTCTCTAATTCGGAGTAGTACTCGAATGTTTCTGGGTTCTCACTATTGTTTTCAATGATGACGATTTCGTAGTTATCGTACGTTGAGCGTTCAATGATCGACTTAATGCACGTATCGAGAACAGAGGGATGGTCCTTTGTCGGAATAATGATTGATACAAGTGGATGACTATCTGGAACTGCATAGGTAACTTTATAAGTGAAGGGGTCGTTCCCACGGTAAACCTTTGCTGAAACATTAAGTCTGTCCAAATGGGCCTGTACGGCTTTGACGCCAGCATCCCATGCATATAGCTTTGAGTTCGGGTCACCTGCAGTTGAGTTTTCGGTGATTCTCCAGTGGTACAGAGTTTTAGCCACGTGTACCACATTCCGTGCGTTTTCTATCGCCTTAAGCGTCAGGTCATGATCTTGGGCTCCATCGTACTGCTCGTCGCCGTACTCCAGAGAATCGAATAGTGTTTTTCTGATTGCAAGAAAATGGCAAATATAATTAACACTTCGTAGTAAATCGATGCTTAAATCCGGCTTAAAGAATGGGTCACCATAGCTGCCATTGGCAAACAGTTTGTCTTCGTCGCAGTAAATAAGATCAGTATTGTTTTCAGCATTAATTGCATGCGCATATTCATAAAGCGCCGATGGCTCGAGCGTATCGTCATGGTCTAAGAAGCAAATGAAATCTCCATTCGCTTCTTTTGTCCCGGCAAGAGTATTTTTGGAAATGCCGGAATTGCTTGCTAGCTCTATTACCTTAATGCGAGCGTCTTTATTCTTAGCGGTTTCGATCATATCTACAAGCGCACTGTTATCTGGGCTTGCATTGACCAGCACAAGCTCCCAGTTCGCATAGCTCTGTTTAAGAACTGATTCCACCATTTCCCTGAACAAATTATCGGGTGTGTTGAATAGGGGAACGACGATGCTAAACAAAGGCATTTTCTTGAAGGTAACCATCGATTGCTTTTCGAGCATCGCCGAACTTGCCTTGTGTTGCTCGAACCAATTTGGATATGCAGACGGATCAATCGAAATAGGCTTCATTTTCGACGTGGTTAAAATGCGCAGCTTATCGAGCTCTTCGTTGTCCACAACAGCGAAGCTGTTAAAGCTTGGGTGGTTGTTGTCTTCGATTGTGAAGATAAGCCTATTTGTGCTATTTGGGATTCGGACCGAGTATTGAATTTCGCGACGTTTTTTATTGGGAGCAAACCACAAGGGAATCGTAATGTCATCGGTGGTGATCGGCTCGATCTCAATACGATTCATCGAAGTATCGAAGCAGTTGATGGCTATTTTATTGTCGTTGCGCTGGGGAAGTTTTACTGAGCAACGAAGAATGGCCTCATCTCCATCTTCGATAAACTCGTGAAAACGCATGCTTGCTACATCCAAGTCATGCTTATCGTCATAGTTCCTAATGGAATGGGACAAATCATTCTTAATTTTGTAGTTTAATCTTGACGCCCATTTTGCCGTGCTAAAGCTGATTTTAATGGCGTCGTAGGCGTAGTGCGCACTCAAATCATTAATCTGAATATCGCAATCACCAGTTCTGAGGTCGGGAAGAACTACGACGTATTGACTTTTATCTGACTCGTATGGATAGATTGAGCTTGGTATTGTCGTTCCGTCGCTCTTCGCTGCTGTCACCTGAATATTTGATACATCTATCTCAACATTCTTTAGGAGAACGTATACCTTTCCGCTTCCGCGACAAATACAATCCGTGGTAATTTTCATTTCAATTTACCTTTCCGTTGCACTGAAGATGCCCACGCTATTTCACTTGGATCTCCGGTTGATTCTTGCATTGAATTAACCCAGTACAGGTAGTCTCTCGATTCTTTCTTGGTATCGAATGCGCGCCGCTGTAATTCGACGTTCATGCCATGTTGCCATAGTTGAATTGCTCTGCTCATCTAGCGGATGAATGTTTTCATACCCAATTGGATGCATATATTCTTTAGGATTCGCTATATACATTTGCGCTGCCTCGAGATTTCCGCTGCACCTACTTCTTAAATCGGGATTTCCATTCAGAAGAGAGCCGATAGAAAAATGTGGATGTGCAACTCGATGTTCATTAATGCCGATTGCGATGAAATGTTCCAGCGCTCCAAGGGGGTCGTCTTTATATCTATCGAATAGATCCTCGTAATGATTTACATAAAAGGAATAATCAAATACAGATGAATAGTCTACTCCGTTAAATATGGCATTCGTAGAGCAAGAGCATATAAGTTGCGGTCTCCTTCGAGGCCACGTGCTTTGATCGATCGTGAGGGCTTCTTTATTAATTGGGTTAAAGATGTGGCATTCATAGCATTTAATGTCTTCCTTTTTAAGGAAGACATTAAACAGTCGTTCTGAGATAAAGCCAGGCATCCTTTGTTGATAGCTATTGCGACCACTTATATAGTCAATTCGCTTCTCAAGTTGTTTTTCGATTTTGAAAAGCCATTTACAATATCGGTCCATCAGCTCCTTTTTGCAAATAAACATATTGCATGGCGAAAAAGAACACTCCTCGCAGATTGCTTTATCAAAAGCATCCAAGTAGCTAGGGCATTTCGTCCTGATGATTTCCCTTGCCTGTAGCAGATCTGTCGAAGAATGGATCATTCTATACTGCTCAGCAACAGTGATTAAGTTGCACCCGATTGAGCTTGTGCAGGGTTCTTTGGCTGCAACAATACAGTCATAATTAATAAGGATGTTCTCAATTTCATAGTCTTTGAGCATCTGCTTTGAGTCATTGGGGGACTCAAACGCCCTTCGATAATGCGTGAGCCCAACTATCGACTCAGGAGAATTCTTCCATATCCAATAGAGGCCGGTAAGTTCACAGTAGTGTTTGTTTTTCTGGGAAATATTATCGCCTTGATCGTCGTACAGCCATCCAGCCTGACGATTGTCTGTTGGAATGGAGCTTGCCCCAACGTAGAGCGGCTGATATGGCGCTTGCGCATCAATGTCAAAGTGCTTATGCGCTGCGATGTAAATCTTCACTGTTCCTGACGCTCTTTCCGTGCTGAGGCAATTAGATGGCCTGTTCAATAGGTATCGCTCATATATTTTTAATTGATATGACCGATAGAGATTATTATATAAGTCGTAACTAAATCAGTTAAATGACACGGAGGACTACATGAAAGGCATCATCCTCGCCGGCGGGTCCGGCACCCGCCTGTACCCGCTCACGCTCGTGACCTCCAAGCAGCTGCTGCCGGTCTACGACAAACCAATGATCTACTACCCGCTGTCCACCCTCATGCTGGCGGGCATCCGGGACATCCTGGTCATCTCCACGCCGACCGACCTCCCCAACTTCGAGCGCCTGCTCGGGGACGGCTCGCGCTACGGCGTGAACCTCTCCTACGCCGAGCAGCCCTCGCCGGACGGCCTGGCGCAGGCCTTCACCATCGGCGAGGAGTTCATCGCCGGCGAGCCGTGCGCCCTGGTGCTCGGCGACAACATCTTCTACGGCAACGGCCTGTCGCGCCACCTGACGCGCGCCGTCCAGAACGCCGAGTCGGGCAGGGCCACTGTCTTCGGCTACCACGTGGACGACCCCGAGCGCTTCGGTGTCGTGGAGTTCGACGGGGAGGGCCGCGCCGTCTCCATCGAGGAGAAGCCCGCCGAGCCCAAGAGCTCCTACGCCGTCACCGGCCTGTACTTCTACCCGGGCGACGTCGCCGCCAAGGCGCATGAGGTTAAGCCGTCGGCCCGCGGCGAGCTGGAGATCACCACACTCAACCAGATGTACCTGGAGGAGGGAACGCTGTCCGTCGTCACCCTGGGCCGCGGCTACGCGTGGCTGGACACCGGCACCATGGAGAGCCTGCACGAGGCGGCGGAGTTCGTCCGCGCTGTGGAGCACTCCCAGGACCTGCCGGTCTCGGTCCCCGAGGAGATCGCCTGGGAGAACGGCTGGATCACCACCGCCGAGCTGGAGGAGGCCGCGAAGGCCTACGGCAAGTCGGTCTACGGCCGGCACCTGAAGAAGGTCGCCGCCGGCGAGATCGTCAACAGCCCGCGCGAGTACTAGCGCCAGCTTGTTTTCTTTTAGGGGTCACCGTTTATCTGGTGGCCCCTTTCGTTATGATTACGTTGACCATAAAGACAATATGATTGGGAGTGGATGTGTTAAGCGTCTACTTTGGCGATATGCCAGAAGCGATTTACAACACAGCGACATATTTCAAAAACTCTTACCGGTCTACTTGGATTACGGATCCCTATGCAGTCTCGATAATTAAAGATGTCGATCGATCGGTTGTTGTCTCCGAAAACGTCATCGAAAGCCCTGTGCTTGGATCCATCTCCCCACTCCAGCTTTCTGGTGGCGTGAAAACGCTGCTGCTTATGAGATTTGATCGTAAGCATATTTTTAACGCTTCTACCTGTGGTGACAACTGTGCCAAGTGGATTCTCGACATGGCGAAAGACCGCAAGCTCGTTGTGAATCTCTATCATGTGATGGACTTTGGTCGCGAGGATTTTAAAATTAAAGTCGTGAATAGCGGCCGAATCGTTCACAACATGGCCGATTTGATTCACGAGTCGATTCCGTATCTGTAGGTGCTGCTTATGAACGGTTCGCATCTCGTTAAGATTTCCCGCCGCAGGGGAACCAAGTACACATTTACCATTAAACGGAACATTACTATTGTGCGTGGGGATAGTGGCACGGGTAAGACGACACTGTTTGACATGGTCGCAGACTACATGCGAACGGGCGAGCAGTCGGGTGTTTCCTTGCAATGCGATTGTCCCTGTGTCGCCCTGACCGATTATGATTGGCGAAACCAGCTTTCGTCCGTTCATGACTCGATTGTATTTGTCGATGAGGGCTTAAAAGAGATCCATTCTGATGAGTTTGCCCATCATGTGCTGTATTCCTCGAATTATTTCGTGCTGATCTCAAGGGCTGATTTCCCCAATCTTCCGTATAGCGTGGATGAGATTTACAAGATTAAGACGAGCGGAAAATACCATTCTTTCGTCCCTGTTTATCAAGATCGCGGGAATCATCGTTATGCTATTTCCCGGTCGGCGCCAAAACAGGACTTTTCTATCCTTCTATGCGAGGACAGTAAGTCTGGTTTCCAGTTCTTTAAACGGCATTTTGCTGACAGTGAGCTTACCTGTACTTCGGCCATGACGAACAGCGCGATTTTGGGCTGGTTGGATCAGCATCTCGACGATCGCGTGTTTGTTGTCGCGGACGGGGCGGCATTTGGGTGCTATGCGGACCGCGTCCTTAAGCTGCAAGACATTCACCGCGATACTGTTACGGTTTGTCTTCCCGAGTCGTTCGAATGGCTTCTGTTGAGCTCCGGCGTAATTTCAGGGCTAGATGTTAAGACGGTTTTGGAAACCCCAGAAGCCTTTGTAAACAGTGAGAAGTTTAAAAGCTGGGAGGATTTCTTCTATAAGTACTTACGTGAAATAACTGGGGATTCGGTTTTTCACTACGACAAAGACTGCATTTCGGAGGCGTTTTGTACAGGAGGTAATTCTGCGAAGGTTATGGCTCTTATCGCATGCCGAAATGTCCGATAGTTTTGTTGAATAGCGTCGCGGCGTCACTTCCTGCGGCATACTAAAGAAGCTGTACATGCTTCAGATTGGATTTTCATGTCTGAGATTTTCGAACCCAAGAATATCATCGTCACTGGCGGCTGCGGCTTCATCGGCAGCAACTTCGTGCACTACGTCGTGAACAACCACCCGGGCGTCCACGTCACCGTCCTGGACAAGCTGACCTACGCCGGCAACCTCGCGAACCTGCGG
>ENA-OROK01003459-OROK01003459.1-human-gut-metagenome-genome-assembly--contig:-NODE-3459-length-12409-cov-4.741865_pt1 | contig 12409 bp, 11 predicted proteins | sample MGYA00242127_ERZ509046 | MGnify/ENA primary metagenome ERZ509046 (study PRJEB26280, sample SAMEA2338728) | human gut metagenome | biome: human gut; feature: human-associated habitat; material: faeces... | reverse complement strand
TCATATCAAAGGTCTTTTCCGCCACGTTGACCTCGAGCGAATTGGAAAATCGCCCGATGCGGCGGGAGGCAAAGAAGTTGACCGGCTTCTCGTCCATCCGGCGGATCAGCTCCTCGCTGTAGCCCTCGGAGACGATCTCCGACTCGATGGAGTCCTTATCGTAGAGCTTGATGCCGAGCGCGCGGGCGATCATGTCGGCTATGTAGTGGCCGCCGCTGCCGTGCTCACGGCCCATGGTAATGATGATCTGGTCTTTCATCGTGGTATACTCCTTTCTTCTCTCAGAGGTAGCGCAGGAACAGACACACCGTGGACACCGCCATCACGAGGATCGTGGCGGGCACGCAGTATTTGCAGTAGCGCCCCCAGCCGATGGGATAGCCGCCCTTGGCGGATACCGAGGTGCCGACCACGTTCGCGCTCGCACCGATGGGCGTCGCGTTGCCGCCGAGGTCCGTGCCGAGGGACAGCGCCCATGCCAGCACGCCCACGTCCATGCCCTCGACCGCGGCGATGGAGCGGATGACCGGGATCATCGTGGCGGCAAAGGGAATATTGTCCACAAAGGCGCTGGTGACGGCGGAGAGCCAGAGAATGATGACGACGATCGTCGCCACATGGCCGCCGCTGATGTTGGTGATAAAGCGCGCGATGATATCCAGCACGCCCGTCTTTTCCAGCCCGCAGACCGAGACGAACAGGCCGATGAAGAAGAGCAGCGTTTTATAGTCCACGCCGCGGATGACCTCGAGCACCGTCGCCTTTCCGTGCGACAGCGCCATCACAAGCAGCGTCAGCGCCGCAACGATCACGCCGATGCAGGCAACCGTCAGACCCGTCTGCGCGTGCGTTACGAGCAGCACGACCGCCAGCAGGAATACGGCAGCGCTCGCGCCGAAGGCTCTGCGGTCCGTGATGGCGCTCGACGGCTCCGGGCAGACAACCGGCCCGCCGTTCGCGCGCTCCTCACGCAGCAGCTCCTTGCGGAAGCACAGCCAGAAATAGACGGCGACAGCCGCGAAGCAGACCGCGACGATCGCGCCGGTATTTTCGATGAAGTCAAAAAACGTATAGCCAAGCGAGGTGCCGATGATGATGTTCGGCGGGTCGCCGCACATGGTCGCCGCGCCGCCGAGGTTCGCGCAGAAGATCTCCGAGAGGATCATCGGCACGGGGTCGAACTTCATCGTCTGCGCCAGTTCGAGCGTGACGGTGGCGAGAAAGAGCACGACCGTGATGCTGTCGATGAACATCGAAAGCACCGCCGAAAGGCACATGAAGCAGATGAGCAGCGGCACCACATGGTAGTGAACGAGCTTTGCGAGCGACAGGCACAGCCAGCGGAAGAAGCCCGCCTTGCCAAGCCCCTCGACCATGATCATCATGCCCGCGATGAAGAGAATGGTGGACCAGTTGATGCCCGCCGTGCTCTCCTCACCGGCTCCGTACCAGAAGCCCGCCGTGAAGAACGAGCGGAGATTGAGCGCCTCCCAGATCGCCGCGGGCGAGTGCATACAAACGCCGAAGACGAGAATAAGTACCAGCGCTCCGCTGACGAGCGTAATGACATGGCGCTCAAACTGGTCGAGGATGATCAGAAGGAACATCCCGAGAAAAATACAGATCGCAATGACCTGCGCAAGCATAGCAAAGACCCCCATTTCCAAGATGCAAGTGAGGGTATTATACGTCTGCCGCGCAGGTCCCGCAATCGAAAAAGCACAAGATTTTGCGTCTGAAAATTAAGAAAGCCGCTATATTTGCTAATTTTCCGTTAAGAGCCCTGTCACCCGGAGGCGCCGCCCGTCTGACACGCGGACGCCGGTCTTCCGTCTGCGGCGCTCGAAAAAGAACAGCAAGCGCCTGTCCTCTCGCGGCTCTTTCCTCATCTCGGGTAGCGCTGCGGGATCAGCCCCGCGCGCATGAGATAGTAAACGATGCTCGGCACGACGGCGAGCTGGAGCACGATGCCCGGCAGCGCCGTCACGAAGCTCGCGGCGATCCATGCCTGCATGGTATACTGTCCCGCCATGAAAAAGAGAGCCTTTGTCACACCGGAGACAAGGCGGCCGACCAGCATTGCGGCGACGAGCGAAAGGTAGAGGTCGGCATAGGTCTTCCCCGTGCGTACAAGGCGCAGCATCAGGCCGGTCGTCAAGCCGTAGGCCGCGCACTCGACCATCATGGCAGGCATCAGGGCCGCTGTCGGCATTCCGGTGAGAACGCTTGAAAGCATGGGACCGAGCAGGCCGCAGACCGCGCCGTAGGGAGCGCCGCAGACCATGCCGCACAGCAGCACGGGAATGTGCATCGGCAGCATGATCTTGCCGCCGTTCGGGATGGAATGGAATGCCATTGGCAGGACAAGGCACAGCGCGATGTTCACGGCGGTGAGGACAAGGCGTTTGGTAGCGGTCATTTGCGTTGCTTTTTGCATGGATCGGATTCCCCTTATCTTTGGTATGCTTTTAGTTTACAACAGAAAATCTCTCCCTGCAAGCCCCACGGGGATAAAATTTGAAGGCGGCGGCACAGGGCTGTGCCGCCGCTTCCCCTTTTCCCCGTTATTCCGCGAGCCTTGCGTCAAAGGTCAGCGTGACCGTGATGGGCTGACCGTCCTGCACGGAGAGGAAGAAGCCCTCGCTGTAATAATACTCCCCCTCGATCCGCGCGTCGTAGCGCATTTCGACATTCTTCCACGCGGCGGAATAGTCGGCATCGCCCTCCCAGCTGTTCGAGCCGATCTGCTCTATCACACCGCGGATGTTGAAAAGGCTCGTGCCCTTTTGCGCCGCAGCGAGCGCGAGGTACGCCATGCGGGCATTCTCATCGCCCGTGCCGTAGATCGTTTCCGCCGTCTCGGTATATGCCCAATGCACGGCGCGGAGCGTTCCCTCCTCCACCGTGTAGGTGAACGGCGCGGGACCGTCGCCCCCGCCGAAGTAGACCACGTTCTCATATTGGTTCTCCGCCCACTCGCCGTTTTCGTCGAGCGACCAGCGCTCACCATAGTCGAAAAAGTCGCGGTAGAAATTGACATTCTCCGCAAATTCCGCCACCGTCAGCTCGCCGCGGTTCGGCGGCAGCGCGGCGCTCAAGCCCATAGCAAGGGTCAGGGCAAGGCTCAGCGCGGTAATCGCCGCGTAGAGCAGCACCATCCTCCCTGTGCCGCGCTCGTCGAAGCGCTCGACGCTGCCGCTCTCCCAAGCCAGCTCCTCGCCGTTCATATAGCGGCGGTAGCTGCGGTAGTTGCACACAAGCTCCACGATGGAAATGCCGAGGCCCGCGCCGTAAAGCCAGACGGCGGCGGTGCGCTCAAGCGCCTCGCCGTAGCTGAGCCTCTCGCCGTCCGGCCGCGTGACGGTGATGCCCATGCACCATTTGCCCGCGGTCGCAGCAAAGCGTGAGAGCAGCAGCGGCTCGATGAGAACGAGCAGTCCCCATCCTGCCAGACCGCAAAGGAATATTTCTGCTTTGGAAATGTTCACAAGGTTATGGTGCAGCAGCATGAACTGCACAAACGAGACCAATATTCCCGTGAGCGTGAGGTCGATGGCACGGGCAAGGTAACGCCGCAACGGGTGCGGCTCGGCAACGTCCCGCTGCTTCGCCGCTGCGTCCGGCTCAAAGCCGTTGAGGTAGTCCTCCGGCCGTAAGGCGGAATAGCTTGTCACCTCGCGGGAGATGGCGTCGCACACGTTCCGCGCCGCCAGCAGGCGCTGACCCTCGCTCTCCAGCGCCGCGCTGCGCTCTCGCATGGCGGCGGCAAGCTCCAGCTCGCCGGATTGCAGCCGCCTGATCTCGTCGAGCGAAAAGCCGAGGCTCCGCAGCAGCGCGATGCGCAGCAGCGTCTCCAGATCCTCCTCGCTGTAGTCGCGGTATTTATTCTCCCGCCGCGCGGGAGCGATCAGTCCCTCCTGCTCGTAGTAGCGGATGTTCGCGCGCGTCAGGCCGCTGCGCTCTTCGATCTCTTTGATGTTCATAGGCTCTCCTTCCGCGCTCTGCGCCGATCCTTTCCAATGTTATGATACCGCATTGTAAGGCATAAAGCAACTTGACAGTCAAGCCCTTTTTCCAAATTTTTCGGTCATATTCGAGCCTGTCTCCCGCTATGGATAGAGATAGACACAAAAATCTGGGAGATCGGAGGGCTTTTTATGACCCATTCCTTCTATCGGAGCTACGGCTTCCTTGCCGCGATGCTTGCCTGCATCGTGCTCGGCTGCGCCGTCGGCGCGGCCTGGCCCGGGGCTGTCTGCCTTGAGCCGCTCGGCACCGTGTTCATCAACATGATGTTCTGCCTCGTCGTGCCGCTGGTGTTCTGCTCGCTCGCGGGCAGCATCGCCAATACGCGCTCGCGGCGCAGGGCGGGGCGTATCCTCGGCGCGACGCTCGGCGTCTTCGTTGTCACCGGGCTGCTCGCGGCCTTTATCATGCTGGTCATCGTGCGTGTCTTTCCTCCGGTGCTGACGCCGTGGACCGATGCCGCAGCGGGCACGGTGGACGATCCCGCGCCGCTTGCGACGCTGCTCGTCAACTTCTTCACCGTCAACGATTTCTCCGCGCTGCTCTCGCGGCGGGCGATGCTGCCGCTGATCGTCTTTTCCCTGCTCTTCGGCTTCTCGGTCTCCGCCTGCGGCGGGCCGGATACCGTAACGGCGCGGGTGCTGGACGACGCGACGAAGTGCCTTTTGAAGATGGTCTCGCTCGTGAGCTGCTACGCCCCCATCGCCTTCTTCGGTTTCTTCGCCGCGATGGTCGCAAGCTACGGCGCGCAGATCACGGCGTCCTATGCCCGCGCGATGCTGGCCTACTACCCGCTCTGCTTCGTCTACGCGCTGCTCGCCTTCCCGCTTCTGGCGTATCTCGGCGGCGGGCGCAAGGGGGTGCGACGGCTGCGGCGGCACATCCTGCGCCCCGCGGTGACCGCGCTCGGCACCTGCTCGTCCGTCGCCACCATTCCGGCGAATATGGAGGCCGCAGAGGACAGCGGCATCCCGCACGAGGTCGCGGATCTTGTGCTGCCGCTGGGCGCGACGATGCACATGGACGGCTCGTGCTTCAGCTGCGTGCTCAAGGTCGCGTTTCTCTTCGGCGTGTTCGGCCTGCCGTTTGAGGGCGCGGGACTGTTTGCCGAGGTGCTGGCCGTGGCGGTCTTTTCCTCCGTCGCCATGAGCGGCATCCCGGGCGGCGGCTACATCGCCGAGTTCATCCTCTGCTCGCTCTTCTTCCCCGACCGGATGGCGGTTGCCTACCCCATCGCCGTCACCATCGGGAATCTGGTCGACCCGCCCGCCACGATGGTCAACGCCGCGGGCGACTACGCCGCTTCCTTCCTCGTCGCCCGCATCACCGAGGGCAGCGGCTGGCTGGAGCGCACGGACGGCGAGCGCGCTGCATAGCAGAAAAGCATCTGCCTTGCGGCAGATGCTTTCGGTTTATTTGCTTGTGCCTCCCTCTTCGAGGTAGGGCGAATACATCATGATGGCGTCGTTGCGCACGACGGGCTTCTCGTCGAGCAGCACACCGTCCGCATCGAAGCGCTGCTGCCAGAGCACGTTGTGGCGCGTGTAGCCGCCCCAATACTCCGCGCGCATCTCATGATCGCGCTCGACGATCTCATAGCGGCACTCCGGCGCGGTGGAGCAGCGCCACTCACCGATGAGGTCGTGCTCGCCGACGGCGACGAGGAGCTGATAATCGTCTGCCGTGTCGTTGCGGATCATCAGGTCGCCGTAGGGATAAAAGCAGGTCGCGCCGCTGCCGAAGGGCTGCGTGCGGTCCGAATCCGGAAAGACGTCGTAGCCGTGGCGGTGGCGCTCGGTGACGGTCAGCGGCGTGTGGAGCGTCATCCAGAAAATGAGGTTCGAAAGCTGGCACAGTCCCCCGCCGACGCCCGCAACGGCTCTGCCGTTGCGCAGCAGCATACCGGGCAGATAGCCCTTCCTCGCCGTCGGGCGGCCGATGAGATACCAGTAGCTGAAGGTCTGCCCTGGGCGGAGCACAATGCCGTTCACCCGCGCGGAGGCAAGGCGGAGATTTGTCACCTTGTTCTCCTGCATCCACATATCCACGTCCCGCAGCCTGCGCATCAGGGGCGTTTTGTGGCTCGCCGCGCTGTAAGGCAGGATCGCTTCACAGCGCTCGCGTGTGAAGGAGCTTCGCTCCTTGATCCACAGGAGCTTGCGCAGGGTCCCATAGTAGGCCCCGCCGAGAGCGAGGCGCAGGTCGGAGCGGGCAACGGGTTCCTTCATCGGTCGTTCCTCCTTGATTTTTCTTGTTTCTATTCACGCGGTCCGGGCAGAAAGCGCTCTCCCTCGCGCCGCGCGGTCATGGTGCCGGCGGACAGCTCGGTGAGCGCGGCGTCAAAGCCCGCCGCATTCTCCTGCGGCAGCAGGATGCGGATGCTCACCGCCGCGCCGAAGTCGGTGCCCTCCACCGTGCCGCCGTGGGCGGCGGCGAGCAGCTTCAGGCGCTCGAGCATCGGATAGGGACAGTCCACCGTCACGGCAGACCACAGGCGCATCCTCGCCTTGCCCGCTGCGTCAAGCGCGTCCTTTGCCGACTTCGCGTAGGCGCGCGTCAATCCGCCCGCGCCCAGCAGCACGCCGCCGAAATAGCGCGTCACGACGCAGACGACGTTCTCCACGCCCTCGCGCTGAAAGACGTTCAGCATCGGCTGACCGGCGGTGCCCTGCGGCTCGCCGTCGTCGCCGTAGCGCACCACGCCGCCCTCGTGCAGGACGTAGCACCAGCAGTTGTGGCGCGCGTCGTAGTATTTTTTCCGCATTTCGTCGAGAAAGGCGCGGGCCTCGGCCTCGGTCTCCACGCGGCGGACGTGGCCGAGAAAGCGCGAGCGCTTTTCGGTGAACTCCGCTTCCCCCGCGTCCACGGGAACATAGTAGCTCTGCGGTGCGCTCACTCCCAGTCCTCCTTCGGCTCGGTGTAGCCCTCGACGTAGTCCTTGACCCGGCCGAGCACGCGCGGCGTGCAGACCGCCACAATGTCGATGGTCTCGCCGTACTCCACGCTCTCGACCTTTGCCTCACGGTAGAGACTGTCGAGCCAGCCGCCCTTGTCGTAGGGCAAATGGATGGTCACGCGGCGCGTGCCCTTGTCAAGCTCGGCGTCAATGGCGCGCAGCAGCTTGTCGAGCCCCTCGCCGGTCCTGGCGCTGAGGTTCACCGTGCGCTCGCCGTGCGGGCGGATATCGCCGTAGAACAGGTCGGACTTGTTGTACACGCGGATGCAGGGGATGCCCTCCGCGCCGAGGTCGTGGATGAGCTGATCCACCACCTCTGCCTGCGCGATCCACTCAGGGTTGGAAATGTCGATGACGTGCAGCAGAAGGTCGGCATACTCCAGCTCCTCAAGCGTCGCCTTGAAGGCGTCGATGAGCTGATGCGGCAGCTTGCGGATGAAGCCGACCGTGTCGGAGATGACGACATCGAGCGTGTCGGAGACGGTCAGCAGCCGGGTAGTGGTGTCGAGCGTATCGAACAGGCGGTTATTCGCCGGAATATCCGCGCCGGTGAGGGCGTTGAGCAGCGTCGATTTGCCCGCGTTCGTATAGCCGACGATGGCAACGACCGGAATCTCATTCTTCATCCGACGCTCGCGCTGCGTGCCGCGCACGCGGCGCACCTCATCCAGATCCTCCTTGAGCTTGTCGATCTTGCGGTGGATGTGGCGGCGGTCGGTCTCAAGCTGCGTTTCGCCGGGGCCTTTGGAGCCGATGGGCCCCTTGCCGCTCGTGCCTGCCTGACGCTCCAGGTGCGTCCACATGCCGATCAGGCGCGGCAGCAGATATTGGTACTGCGCCAGCTCGACCTGCAAGCGGCCCTCCTTTGTTTTGGCACGCTGGGCAAAAATATCAAGGATCAGCCCGCTGCGGTCGAGCACCTGCACGCCCAGATCCTCCGTCAGCACGCGCATCTGCGAGGGCGACAGGTCGTTGTCGAAGATCGCCATCGTCGCCTCGGTCGAGCCGATAAGCTCCTTGATCTCCGCCACCTTGCCCTCGCCGATGAAGCTGCGCGGATTCGGGGACGGGAGGTTTTGCAGCACGGTCGCAACGCTCACCGCGCCGGCGGTCTCAACAAGCGCGGCAAGCTCGTCCATGCTCTCCTCGTCCGCGCTGTCCGCCTTGAGCACCGGCGAGGAAAGACCGACAAGCACCACGCGGTCGCGCGGCTGCTCCACGGTTTTGAGTTTGTTTTCTTCCATAGGAATCACCTTTTTCTGCGTTTCTTGCCTTCAGTATACGCAAGGGAACGAAAAATGTAAAGAAAAAGAGGTCTGCTTCCGCAGACCTCTTTCGCAGTTCTTACTTGTCCAGACCGAACTTCTTGTTGAACTTGGCAACGCGGCCGCCGGTATCGACCAGCTTCTGCTTGCCCGTGAAGTAGGGGTGACACTTTGAGCACACTTCCACCTTGATGTTCGCCTTGGTGGAACCTGTCTCAATCACATTACCGCAGGCGCAAGTAATAGTAGTCTGCTGATAATTGGGATGGATTCCTTCCTTCATTGCTCGTGTTCACCTCTTTCCGATCCGAGAGTGCTTTCGTCAAAAAGCCAAAAAGGATAATATCACGCTTTTCGCCAAATTGCAAGCACAAATTTTGTACTTTTCGATAAAATCATCAAGAGTTGCCGCAGCGCGTGCAATTTTCAGCGAAAAACGTTCCCCTCTGTATCGTAAATTTCCGTGCGGCGCACGCGGACGAAGTCCGGCTTGAGCGACGGAAGCTCGCGCTCGATCGCCTGTGCGAGATAGGCAGGGTTCAGCCCCGGATTCTGCGCGGCGACCACGGCGTCGGCAAGGATGCTGCCGTCCTGCTCGGTGAGGGTCATTTCGCGGATCAGCGGCGCAATGTCGATCTGCGCAAGCTCCTTGTGCTTGGTGCGCTTTTCGATCATCAGCGTTTCGCGCGCGAACAGCGCGCGCAGCGCGTCCGCCGTGCTGGCGGGCACGCCGTTATCATAGAGCAGCTCCAGCCGTGCGCGCAGGAACGTGAACTCGCGCACGGGGCGCGTGACCGGATAGCACTCCCGCACGCGCAAGCCCGCGGGCAGACCCGTGTTGAGCTTTTCGGCGATGCCCGCGCCGTCGGTCTCCTCCACCGTTTCAAAGTCGAGCAGCTCGCAGTCGCTCGACTGCCCCACCGGCAGCGGCAGAACGATTGAAATGATGGGGTGCGGGTGAAAGCCGTTGGAGTGCTTGAGGTGCAGCTCCGCACGGGGAAACACACGTTGGAAGGTTCGCATCGTGTCGAGGTGCGAGATGTAGGAGGCCTGCGCCTCCTTGGTGAAAAGAAGTCTCAGCTTAGCCATCGCAGGGCCTCCCCAATAAGAGATTCGCGCCGCAGCCGTTGCAGTGTGTGCGGCAGTCCGGCGTGGTGACGGACTGGTAGCACCGCTCATGCTCGCGCCAGAGGTACTGCTCCGTCACGCCGCTCGAGATCATCGCCCAGGGCATCAGCTCGTCCTTTTCGCGCTTGCGGTTGGCGTAAAAGTGCGGGTCAAGACCGCATTCCTCAAAAGCCTCGAGCCAGCGGTCGAGGGAGAAATACTCCTCCCACGCGGAGAGGTGCTCGCCCTTGCGCCACGCCGTTTCGATCACCCTGCAAAGGCGCCGGTCGCCGCGGGAAATGACGGCCTCCATATAGCTCGTGTCGGAATCGTGCCAGTTGTAGGTAACGGATTTCGTCAGCATATTCTCGCGCAGCAGCTTCACGCGGCGCTCGTACTCCTCCTTGGGGATCTGCGGCTCCCACTGAAACGCCGTGTGCGCCTTGGGCACGAACCACGAGGTCGAGACCGTGATGCGCACGCCGCGGTTCTTATTGCTCGCGCTCTCGCGCCAGGCGTGCATGACGTGGGACGCGACCTCGGCAATGCCGAGCACATCCTCGTCCGTCTCGGTCGGAAGTCCCAGCATGAAGTAGAGCTTGACCGCGCTGTAGCCGCCGGCAAAGGCGCGGCGGCAGGAGGCCAGCAGGTCCTCCTCGGTGAGATTCTTGTTGATGGCGTCGCGCAGGCGCTGCGTGCCGGCCTCGGGCGCAAAGGTCAGGCCGGTCTTTCTTCCCTTTTGCAGCCGCTCCATGAGCGCCATGGAGAAGTTGTCGGCGCGCAGGCTCGGGAGCGAAAGATTCACATGACGCTGCGCGCAGAACTCCTCCAGATCGTCGCAGAGCTCAACGAGCGGGCGGAAGTCCGAGGTCGAGAGCGAGGAGAGCGTCATCTCCTCGTAGCCGGAATCCTCGATGGCCTCCTTGGCGTATTCGACCAGCAGCTTTTCCGAGCGGTTGCGGACCGGTCGGTAGACATAGCCCGCCTGACAGAAGCGGCAGCCGCGGATGCAGCCACGGAACAGCTCCAGCGTCACCCGGTCCTGGACGATCTCGGTGCTGGGCACGATGGTATTCACCGGGAAATACGCCTTGTCCATATCATGGACGATGCGCTTGGTCACCACAGCAGGCGCGCCGTCACGGGGCGTGATGGCGCTGACCGTGCCGTCGTCATGGTAGGAGATGTCATACAGGCTGGGGACATAGATGCCGTCCAGGTGGGCGGCAGCACGGAGGAATTCCGCCTTGCTCCAGCCCTCACGCCGCGCCTTGCGGTGCAGCTCCACCAGCTCCACGGTGATGTCCTCGCCCTCGCCCAGGCTCACCAGGTCGATGAAGTCGGCGATGGGCTCGGCGTTGTACATAGCGGTGCCGCCGGCGATCACCAGCGGGGTCAGGCCGTCACGCTGGGCGCTGCGCAGGGGTATCTTCGCCAGATCCAGCATGTTGAGGATGGCGGTGAAGGCCATCTCATAGCCCACGGAAAAGGCCACGATATCGAAATCGGTGATGGGGTCGCCGGATTCCAGCGCGAACAGCGGGATATCCGCACTGCGCATCTCCGCCTCCATGTCGCCCCAGGGAGCAAAGACCCGCTCGCACCACACGCCGTCCATGTTGTTCATGACACCGTACAGGATCCGCATGCCCAGGTTGGACATGCCGATCTCGTAGGTGTCCGGGAAGCAGAAGGCAATGCGGGTATCCACCCGGGCCGGGTCCTTCTTCACGGCGTTGTATTCCCCGCCCACGTAGCGGGCAGGCTTCTGCACCCGGGGCAGGATACGCTCCAATCGTTTATCCACGGTAAGTTCTCCTTTATGTATGCTTTTTGCGGCGGAGGAAGGACCAGTCGCCCTCCATGATGAACAGGCTCAGCAGCATCAGCGCCGCGCCGATATAGCCCCGCAGAGACAGGACCTCGCCGGTCATGACAAAGGCCACCATGGAGGCAAATACCGGCTCCAGGGTAAAGATCAGGCCCACATGGCTGGCGGTGGTATACTGCTGCTGGACAGACTGAATGACGAAGGCAATGCCGGAGCATACCACGCCCAGAAACAGCGCCGCCGCCCAGGTTTTGCCGGAGGAAGGCAGATGGATGGGTTCCCCCAGCACCAGAGCCAGGGCCAGGGTCACGGCGCCCACCACTGCCAGCTGGCACACGCCCAGGCCCAGGGGGTCCACCCGGGGGTCCCGGACGGCCTTCTCCGTGATCAGCAGGTCCACGGCGTAGCACAGGGGGGTGATGAGGCAGATCAGGTCCCCGGAGGCGGGCCGCAGCTCCCCGTTCAGGGTCAGCAGGGCCATGCCCACCGTGCACACCACCAACGCCGCCCCCAGCTTCCAGCCGGGCCGCTGCCGGAAGAACAGAAAGCCCAGCAGCGGGGCGAAGATCACCTGCAGGGCGCAGATGAACGCGGCGTTTGACAGGGAGGTGCGGGTGATGCCGTAGTTATAGGCCACATAGGTCCCCGCCAGGGCCAGACCCACGATGAGGCTGTACCATAGGGTGGTGCGGTTGATGTGGACCACGTGCTTCCAGAAGATCAGCCCCAGCACCAGAAACGCCACAATAAAGCGGAAGGCGTTCAGGGTCATAGGCGGCAGATCCGCCAGGCAGATATCCGTCAGATAATAGCTGGCGCCCCAGAAAAAGGTGGTCATCACCAGCAGCAGGTCGGCGCGGCGTTGCTTGTTCATGTCTGTGTTCTCTCCTACCGAAAATCTTCACTAACATCCCATTATACCACAGATCATCCGGTAAGAAAACAGCTTTTTTCGCTTTTTGCGGCTATTTCCACAGGCCCACATACCCCTCGTCGTGGAGCTGCTTGACAAACAGCAGCGCCATAGGCAGCAGGATCATCCCCGCCACGCCCAAGGCCCGGAACCCGGCGTACATGGCCGCCAGAGCCGCCAGGGGAGGCAGGCCCGCCTGGGCGGCCATGACCTTGGGCTCCAGAAGGCTGCGCACGGCGGAGATCACCGCATACAGGGCCGCCAGAGCCACCGCCCGGGGAGCCTGCCCCGCCAGCAGACACGCCGCTGCC
>ENA-OROK01003456-OROK01003456.1-human-gut-metagenome-genome-assembly--contig:-NODE-3456-length-12418-cov-4.355254_pt1 | contig 12418 bp, 8 predicted proteins | sample MGYA00242127_ERZ509046 | MGnify/ENA primary metagenome ERZ509046 (study PRJEB26280, sample SAMEA2338728) | human gut metagenome | biome: human gut; feature: human-associated habitat; material: faeces... | reverse complement strand
GCTAACGGCGAACCTCTTTACCTTGACGTTAAAGACTGCTTCTATGGCGCAGAAAATGCTCCTGTTATCGTTGGCGGTCGCTACGGTCTGGGTTCAAAAGATACAACTCCGGCACAGATCATCTCTGTATTCGAAAACTTGGCTATGCCAATGCCGAAGAACCACTTCACTATCGGTATCGTAGACGACGTTACGTTCACTTCTCTTCCTCAGAAAGAAGAAATCGCTCTGGGCGGTGAAGGTATGTTCGAAGCTAAATTCTACGGTCTGGGTGCTGACGGTACTGTAGGTGCCAACAAGAACTCTGTTAAGATTATCGGTGACAACACCGACAAACACTGTCAGGCTTACTTCTCTTACGACTCCAAGAAGTCGGGTGGTTTCACTTGTTCTCACTTGCGTTTCGGTGATACTCCGATCCGTTCTACTTACTTGGTAAATACTCCGAACTTCGTTGCTTGTCACGTTCAGGCTTACCTGCACATGTACGACGTAACACGTGGTTTGCGTAAGAACGGTTCTTTCTTGCTGAATACCATCTGGGAAGGCGAAGAACTGGCTAAGAACCTGCCTAACAAGGTGAAGAAATACTTTGCACAGAACAACATCTCTGTATACTATATCAACGCAACTCAGATTGCAATGGAAATTGGTTTGGGCAACCGTACCAATACAATCCTTCAGTCTGCATTCTTCCGTATCACAGGCGTAATCCCTGTAGATCAAGCTGTTGAACAGATGAAGAAATTCATCGTTAAGTCTTACGGCAAGAAGGGTGAAGACGTTGTTAACAAGAACTACGCTGCTGTAGACCGCGGTGGTGAATACAAGACTCTGACTGTCGATCCTGCTTGGGCTAACCTGCCGGATGATGCAAAAGCAGAAAACAATGATCCTGCTTTCATCAACGAAGTAGTTCGTCCGATCAATGCACAGGACGGTGACTTGCTGCCGGTATCTGCATTCAAGGGTATCGAAGACGGTACTTGGTATCAAGGTACTTCTAAATACGAAAAACGTGGTGTAGCCGCATTCGTTCCTGAATGGAATCCAGAAAACTGTATCCAGTGTAACAAGTGTGCATACGTTTGTCCTCACGCTTCTATCCGTCCGTTCGTACTCGATGCTGAAGAGCAGAAGGGTGCTAAGTTCGAGCAACTGAAAGCTGTAGGTAAAGCATTCGATGGTATGACATTCCGTATTCAGGTAGACGTTCTCGACTGTCTGGGTTGCGGTAACTGTGCCGACATCTGTCCGGGTAATCCGAAGAAGGGTGGCAAGGCATTGACCATGAAACACCTTGAAAGCCAGTTGGCCGAAGCTGATAACTGGACTTACTGCGCTGAAAACGTGAAGAGCAAACAACACCTGGTAGACATCAAGGCTAACGTGAAGAACTCTCAGTTCGCAACTCCGTTGTTTGAGTTCTCAGGCGCTTGCTCCGGTTGTGGTGAAACTCCGTACGTGAAACTGATTTCTCAGTTGTTCGGTGACCGTGAAATGGTTGCTAACGCTACAGGATGTTCTTCTATCTACTCCGGTTCAGTTCCTTCTACTCCGTACACTATGAACGAAAAGGGTCACGGTCCTGCATGGGCTAACTCCTTGTTCGAAGACTTCTGTGAATTTGGTCTGGGTATGGAACTGGCTAACGAAAAGATGCGTGCCCGTCTGGTGAAAGTAATGAACGAAGCTATCGCTTCTGATTGCTGCCCGGCTGAATACAAAGAAGTATTTGCTGAATGGATCAACAATATGCTGGATGCAGAAAAGACTAAGGAACTGGCCGAAAAGATCATTCCGATGGTAGAAGCTGCTAAAGATAAATGCAACCACTGCAAGCAAATCGCTGATCTGCAACAATATCTTGTTAAACGCAGCCAATGGATCATCGGTGGTGACGGTGCTTCTTATGATATCGGTTACGGTGGTCTTGACCATGTAATCGCTTCCGGTAAGGACGTTAACATCCTCGTTCTGGATACTGAAGTTTACTCTAACACAGGTGGTCAGTCTTCTAAGGCTACTCCGGTAGGTGCTATCGCTAAGTTCGCTGCTGCTGGTAAGCGCGTACGTAAGAAAGACCTCGGTCTGATGGCTACTACTTACGGTTATGTATATGTTGCTCAGATTGCTATGGGTGCTGACCAGGCTCAGACTCTGAAAGCTATCCGCGAAGCAGAAGCATATCCAGGACCATCTTTGATTATCGCTTATGCTCCGTGTATCAACCACGGTCTGAAAGCCGGTATGGGTAAGAGCCAGGAAGAAGAAGAAAAGGCTGTTAAGTGCGGTTACTGGCACTTGTGGCGTTACAACCCTGCTTTGGAAGAAGAAGGCAAGAATCCGTTCCAACTGGATAGCAAAGAACCTAACTGGGAAGACTTCCAAGGTTTCTTGAAGGGTGAAGTTCGTTACGCTTCTGTAATGAAACAATATCCTACTGAAGCTGAAGAACTGTTTAAAGCTGCTGAAGAAAACGCTAAATGGCGTTACAACAGCTACAAACGTCTTGCCAGAGAAAACTGGGGAGCTGATACAGCTGAATAATAAGTAGAAATACTTTGTACATAATAAAAGGCAGGAATCCTGGAAACAGATTCCTGCCTTTTTTGTTTATATCTTAGAAGTAACGATTACTTCTCACGAAGATATTCATTAAAACTCTAAAGATATGATCGGATTTGTTATTTGGATTATCGGTTTGATACTGACTTTCAGAGCTGCCATAGAGATTTGGAATGTAAATGCGGCTGTAGAGAAAAGACTTATAGCGATTGTATTAATCGTTCTTACCAGCTGGCTGGGACTACTTTTCTACTACTTCTATGGTAAAGAAAGAATGGCGGGATGGTTGAAGTAGTGTTTGCATATCAATCTTTCTCAGGAATCCAACTGTTCACCAGTTCCTGATGTTCTTCCATCCATTGACGGGCAGCCTGTCTTTCCGTTGTCTGCGCCTCTTCCAGAGCAGTCATTAAGGAGCTGATTTCCGCATCTGTCAGACGAATGTTGCCCAAAAGTTCGGCAGCAAAAGGGTCTTTCTCGCTAAAACCTTTCCATGCTATGGTATGAATGGATTCCGTATTTCCATATATCAGCTTCGGGTCCTGAAGAACTTTCAGCTTGAAACGGTCGAACATCCAGTGAGGCGTCCATCCCGTCACGACAATCCAGTCTTTCTTATCAATCGCTTTCTTTAGGGAAGCAGTCATGGCAGGTCCGCTCGAAGTCATCAGTTTATAATCCAATCCATAGTCTTTGATGGCCTGATCGGTAGCTTTCATAATACCGGCTCCGGCATCAATACCGACAATCTGACCGGAGAAACGTTCCTTTTCCGCGTTCAGTTCTTCGATTGAGTTGATCGTAACGTAATCCGGAACCACCAGCCCGATACGGGCACCATCATAAATATCCCCGATAACTTCGAGTTTATCCCCGTATTGTTTCATATAATCTTCCATAGTGACAGGCATCCAGACATCCATAAATACGTCTGCTTTCTTACGGGAGATAGAGGTAAATATAGGTGCAAGGTCGGCATTCAGCAACTTTACATCGTACCCCTGATCTTCAAAAATCGCTTTGGCAAGGTTTGTCATTGCAATACCTTCCGACCAGTTGGCATAAGCGATACTTATCTTCTTACTCTTTCCGTTGTCTCCGCAGGAAACGAAGGTTAAGAGTATGCCGGCAATAAACATTGCCGCAATCATTTTTATCTTATTCATTGATTATTCCTTTCTTTGGTGTGATTCTTATTTCTTTTTACTTTTTCTGTTATCTGCCATACCCTGAGTGATGCGGTCCAGCACGATCGCCAATATCACGACTGCGATACCGCCTTCAAATCCGAGTCCGATTTTCATTTGGGTGATACCTTTCAGCACGATTTCTCCCAATCCTCCGGCAGAAATCATGGCAGCAATCACTACCATCGAAAGTGACATCATGATCGTCTGGTTGATTCCCGTCAGAATAGTAGGCAACGCCAAAGGCAATTGCACCTTATAAAGAAGCTGCCAGGGAGTAGCTCCAAAAGAGCGGGAGGCTTCTACTACGTTTTTAGGAACCTGACGAATGCCCAGACCGGTCAGACGAACCACAGGAGGCATTGCAAAGATGATGGTGGCAAAAGCTCCCGGCACAGTTCCCAATCCGAAGAATAGAACGGCAGGAATCAGATAGACAAAGGCAGGCATTGTCTGCATAAAGTCGAGGACAGGGCGCATTATCTTGTTACAACGATCACTGTTGGCAGTCCAGATTCCCAACGGAACGCCTAAAAGCAATGCCAGACAAGTGGAAGAAAGTACCAATGCCAATGTCTGCATCGTTTCTTCCCAAAAGCCCATGCCGTAAATAAGCAATAAACCCAAGAGGGTAAATACGGCTGTCCCCTTACCCGACTTAAACCAGGCGAGCGCAGCCAGCACTGCAATTGTGATATAAAAAGGTATTCCAAACAGTACGTGCTGAAAACCGTCTATGAATCCTCCGATCCCCATGCTGAGAGCATCAAAAAAGGAAGCAAAATGTTCTGTGAGCCAATTAATGGCAGTCTCTATATATTGTCCGATATTTATCATAATTCTATTGCGTTTTGAATGATTTCATTAATTTCTTCTTTATCTTTTCCCGTTACTTCGATGATCAATGAGGAAAGTGGCACTACGCCTTCAAACTCCCGATTCTCATTTACGACCCAGATTGGCGAGTTCGTTTTTGTCATCAACGGAAGAATATCTTCCAGCACCGTATCACCCAGCACTGAATGAACTTCATGCCTTACTACGGACTCGATGGAGCGGATTTGCTCTTTTCGTAGTTTCAGCAAGTCATTCAACCGCACCTCTCCTACTAACAGATTATTGGAATCGACTACCGGAAGAACGGTCAGATTCCGTTCGCGCATCTTACGGATCAGCACCTCCGGGCCTTCTTTCTTCAAACGTGCCACTATGGGTTTATCTACCATAACAGAGGAAGCTGTTATAATCTTGCTTCGATCTACATTCTCCACAAATCGTTCTACATAAGCGTTGGCAGGTTCGGTCAGGATTTCTTCCGATGTACCGATTTGTACAATTTCTCCATCCTTCATGATAGCAATCCGGTCACCCAATTTAATCGCTTCACTCAGGTCGTGAGTAATAAAGACAATCGTTTTTTTCATCTTCGACTGCAAAGTCAGCAGTTCATCCTGCATCTGCACACGGATCAAAGGATCGAGTGCCGAGAAGGCCTCATCCATCAACAGGACTTCGGGATTATTGGCCAAAGCCCGCGCCAGCCCGACACGCTGCTGCATCCCACCCGACAGTTCACTTACCATCTGATTCTCGTAGCCTTTCAGCCCCACCAGTTGCATACTTTCCATCGCTTTCTGCTCCCGTTCTCCCTTTTTTACTCCCTGTAGTTCGAGCCCGAAAGCTATATTATGCAAGACAGAACGGTGAGGAAGCAGACCGAAGTTCTGAAAGACCATAGCCAGTTCTTTCCGGCGAATCTGCAACAGTTCCTTATCCGACACTTTGGCTATGTCTGTTCCATTGATAATCACTTCTCCGGAAGTAGGGCGTATCAAACGGTTGATGCAGCGGAGTAAAGTGGACTTTCCACTACCGGACAGCCCCATAATGACGAATATTTCGCCTTCATTAATGGAAAGATTCGCATCTTTCACCGCAACTGTACATCCGGTCGCTTTCAATATTTCACTTTTTGTTTTACCTTCTTTCAACATCTTCAAAGCCTTCTGCTTCTCATTGCCAAAAACCAGATAGAGATCTTTAATTTCTATTTTACTCATACAATAAAATGGTTTAGGTTATTAAAATAATATACACAGCAAGACAAGAACAAACGATAACAGGAATCTTTCTTTATATCGTATAAAGTTCTGATTTAAATAAGGGACAAATAACAATGAATCCCGAAATAATTAATAAAATGATTATTGACAGACTGAGTAATTAAAAAAGGAATAGAATTTGATAAGATAATCCTTTCAACGAATAGCAAAAAATAGCATTTTTATGTATAAAAACAGCCTGTTCCAGTATCTTGCTGGCACAAAGATACAAAAAACGGATTAAACATACAAATTATATTCAAAATCCGGGGCATACAGAGGGCTTTATTTGTAATGATATGGAAAGTTTCCGGGTAATATTCCCCTATCACTCAGCAAAATAGAACAAACCGGCAGATAAATATAAAATAAGTTTGAATATTTCACTTAAACACCGTATATTTGGCGTCAATAACTAAACTAGATTTATATGTTCAACAGGGCTATTACAATTTTCCTGGGGAAGGATAATTGTCATTACACAACAAAAGAAAAACAAACAGGTACTGCCACACTAGACGACAAAAGCCAAGTACAGTTCCTTAGTAAAAAGAACCCCAAAATGCCGTTTTTCTATAGCCGGCGGAATCTCTACATGATAGGTTTCCTGCTCGCTTTTATAGTGACTCTGCTCGAATTTATACGAGGACGGCATCAAAACTTTATGGTCTTCTCGGACGCTACTCAATTCTTCTGGCAAGGCATCAGCCCATACACAACTGAATTTGTAGAAGCTCACGGACGCTACTTCCTTTATTCTCCAGTTTTCACGGTATTGTTCGCTCCGTTTGCGTATCTGCCTGCATGGCTGGGACCTTTCGCGTGGAATCTATTCAATTATTCGCTGTTCTTTATGGCGATCTTCACGCTGCCCCAACAATTCACCCAGCAGCAGAAATGCCGTATGTTCCTTTTTCTGTTACTGATTTTAGGACAAAGTTTACTTTCATTTCAGTATAACATAACGGTAGCCTATTTATTCTTATTCGCCTATACGTTATTGGAAAAAGACCGTGGATTTCTGGCTGTTCTGTTAATCATGATTTCGGGATGTACCAAAGTATATGGAATTTTCGAACTGGCATTGTTGCTGTGCTATCCTCACGTATGGCGTAACTTTGGCTATGCCGTTACAATGGGCATTGTATTGCTTGCATTACCGTTAATAAAAATAGCTCCTGCAGATTTGCTCCCCTATTATGAAGAATGGTGCCATAGTCTTGCTGTTCATCAGTCCGCCGGAGCTTATGATTCATTTTTCTATGCCCGCCCCATTGCAGCATGGACATTGCCACACTTCCGTGCACTTCAGATAGGAATGCTCGGCTTGCTGACTCTGCTCTTTTTGGGGAATTTCCGCAAATGGTCGTCTTTTGCCTTCCGTGCCCAGGCTTTGGGCATTCTCATGGGCTGGGTAGTATTACTGAGTGACTCCGCCGAGAAGCATACCTATATTATCGCATTGGCAGGTTTCATGCTCTGGTATTGGAGCAGACCAACACGTACCGCAACAGACAAGATTCTATTTTGGTGCTGTTTTGTGCTGTTATGTATCGTTCCTATCGACATATTCGTCCCTGTACCCATCAGAGATTTCATTACCAGGACCTTATGGCTTCATGTATGGGTTTTCTTTATTGTATGGATACGGATGATATGGCTTACCTTCCTTGCATCCTTCATTCATCCACGTGCCACAAATGTTCTTTCAGATTAACGCATCCGTTAGCTTTGAAAGAAACTTCTTCTGCCAGCAAGAGTTGTTTTTGTTCCACCCAACCGGGCACCAGCCTTCCGGTGGAATTTACAACTCTATGGCAGGGAATGGATAATTCATCCGGCACTTCTTTCAATGCACGTCCCACCATCCGCGAGCATTGGGGTGCCCCCAACAGCAAAGCAATACCTCCATAAGTAGATACTTTTCCCACAGGTATCTGGGATACGACTTCGTACACTTCCTTCCGAAAGGATTCGGAAAAGCTCTCTTTATCTACTTTATAATCTTTCATATATCCCTCTTTACGATATCAATGAAATCATCCTTTCCTTTTCAGGAAATCTGTCGGTCTCTCTCCAAACTGCTCTTTATAGCACTTGGCGAAATAAGAAGGTGAACTGAAACCGACTTCATAACCAATCTCCGCTACGGTCATGTCCGAAGAAGCAAGCAAAGAAGCTGCCTTCTTCAAACGGGCGATACGGAGCAATTCATTCGGAGAGTAGTTAGTCAATGATTTAATCTTGCGATAAAGCTGCACACGGCTTACTCCCATGTCTTTGCCCAAGTCCTCCACATTCAAACCGGAGTCTCCCATTTTCTCTTCAATCAATGACTTGAATCTTTCTACAAAATCCTTGTCCATATCGCAGACATCTTCTTTTGCCAATGTCTGCCCGTCACCAAAGAACTGTTTCAGACGACGGTGAGAATCGATCAGATTGCGGACACGTGCCAGCAACAGCTGTGAACTGAACGGCTTTGAAATATAAGAATCCGCACCACCGTCATATCCCTGAATACGCTGTTCGTCCAGTGAACACGCTGTCAGCAGAATAACCGGAATATGACAGGTCTGTAACTCACTTTTCAGCCGGCGGCAACATTCAATGCCATCAATGCCCGGCATCATCACATCAGAAATGATCAGGTCCGGAACATACTTCATAGCCTTACGGATTCCTTCGGAGCCGTCTGCCGCTTCAATCACCGTATAGTCTGTATGCAACAGCGTATGGACATACGAACGGATATCCTCATTATCATCAATAATCAGTACGGACGGTTTGGAAGAGTCATATCCTTTTTCCAGTTCTTCCTCTTCTGCCAATAGAACATCTGTTGTACGGGAATCCGCAGAAACAAGGGTGGTATCCGGTTCGGCAGCAACAGCCTCACAAGACTGTACAGGCAGTTCAACGGTAAAGACCGTGCCCTGTTTCTCATCGCTCTCTACGGAGATCATACCACCGTGCATTTCTACGAAGGCTTTTACCAATGCCAGTCCGATTCCCGAACCGGTATGGTGCATATCAATCTTATAGAAACGGTCGAATACATTGCGGATATGTTCGGCAGAAATCATGGAACCGGTATTTGCCACCGTGAAACGTATCCATCGCTTGTCCTCTTTACTAAGGGAAGACAGACGGATGGCTATTTTCCCGTTTTCCGGTGTAAACTTAAAGGCATTGGACAGGAGATTGAAATAAATACGTTCCAGCTTCTCCATGTCTGCCAGTGTATGATAATCCGTATCCGGCATACTATCAAAAGAAAAATGGATATGCTTCTTACGGGCTGCCGCCTGAAAAGACTCATTCCATCCTTCGAAAGAAGAAAGGACATCCACCGTAACCGGAGTATATTCCATCTTGCCGTTTTCATATTTACGGAAATCCAAAATCTGATTGACCAGGCGCAAAAGGATATTCACATTTCGCTGAATCAGCATGAGCATCCGGTGCTGATCTCCACTCAATGTCTTGTCCGCCAATAAATGTTCTACCGGGTCGGCAACCAATGTCAACGGAGTACGGAAGTCGTGAGAAATATTGGTGAAAAAGACCAGCTTGGCATGGGTAGCTTCTTCCAGTTGATGAGAGAGCTGTATCAATTGGTCACGCTGTTCTTCCAGTTTGTCACGCTGCTCTTCCAATTGCTGCTTCTGCTTAAAAAGCTCTTTATTCAAGCGATTCTTAGAGCGGAGTGATTTATAAACGACCAATAATAAGCCGGCTACCAATAAAAGGATAATCAGACTGCCGTATAAAACGACCTGTTGTGTAGCTACCTGAGAGAGGTATCCACCGATACGTCCGTTGAGCGTTTCAATCTTTTTATCGAGTTCGGAGATGTGTGTAGTCTGCAACTGCATGACGTGTGCGTTGGTACGGTCCACAACAGCGGTATTCATCACCGTTTCTTTGGGATAGGGTTTCTTCTCCAGAATGTCCATAGCCAGTTGCAGTACCTTATCGCCATTGGTCGGATAGATAAAGGTGGCATCCAGCACACTGTCCAAAACCAGTTCCAGTCCGTTTCCCTTACCCGGCAAGGCATCTATGCCGACAAAAATCATTTCCTTCTCCCGCCCTGCCATCTTTGCTGCCTGATAGGCACCCGGAGCGATACGGTCATTATGGGCATACACAGCATCAATCTTAGGATGCCTCCGAAGCATACTATCCATTTCTATCTCTGCCGGACCACGTTCCCACGCAGCATCCGCTTTATCAATCAGCTTTATATCCGGGAATTTACTGATGGCAGCCATAAATCCCTGATGCCGTTCCATTGCAGGAGTCGAACCGCTCAATCCTGTCAGTTCTACTATATTTCCCTTCCCTTTCAGACTGGAGGCAATATAGTTTCCTACCGAACGACCGATTTCATAATTATCGGCTCCGATATAGGCAGTATATTTATCCGAAAGAATCTTCCGGTCTACAAGAATAACGGGGATGCCTTTCTGATAAGCTTCTTCTACAATCGGAGTCATAGGAGCAGCTTCGTTAGCGGAAATAATCAGCAGATCGACTCCTTCGTCCATAAAATAATGGACATCTTCCGCCTGCTTACTGTTATCATCTCCTGCCGAACGGATTTCCACCGAAACGCCATTATAAAACATTGCTTCCCGAAGAATCTCATCATTCATCTTATGTCGCCATGAATCATCGCTGCATTGAGCCACCCCAATACGAAAATGGGGTGTATCCTGCCGGCAAGCCGTCATCCCGATTAAACCAAACAGCACCAGCATCCACTTCAGATATCTCATCGTCTTCATCCATCTCATCATTTCATAGTTCTTTCTGTAATCCAATTAAGAACAAAAATAAGAAATAATACTGTAAAGTTCTCTAACTTCAGCTATTTATTATTCTAAAAAGAAGGAAAGCAGTCCTCTTTCAGACCATCGGAAAGTATTAACAAAAGTATAAAGCGTAAAACAAACACTTAATCAATGTTATAAAACATAGCGTTTTACTTGGATAATTTGCAGATTTCACAGAAGTCCGTATCTTTGCACTGTGTTTTTCATAGTATTAGATTTAAGGTTAACAAAGGTTGGAGCAAGGCGTTGCTCCTTTTTTTATGCCCTGACCTTTCATCTACCGGTTAGTTTTCATCCCATTCCTTTTCCAGTTTACCATCAATAGTGTAGCGTTTCCATCGTCCTACACGGCGACCATTCTTATATTCCCCACATTCACGAAGCTGGTCATTCTTTACATAACGAGCTTCGAACGGTCCGTTCTGCCTTCCGTTCACATAGGTAGAAGTTTCCCAATAATCAAAGCGGTTGCTCACTATCAGCCGTCGTTCCTTGCCATGCAATCTGCCGGCCTGATAGGTAGCTTCATATCTCAATTCACCATTTTCCAGATTATATTCACGGTATAAACCGTCTTTACGATCGTTCTTCATATAATATTCTTTCTGCCTTACCCCACTTCCGTTGGCAAATGAGACATGGAGTCCATCTTCTTTTCCATCCAGATAGGTTTCAATCATCAGCGTATCTCCGCTTTCAGCAAAAGTAGTCCACCGACCATTCTTCTTTCCATTCTTATAACTACCCAGTATACGTGGCGAGCCAAACGTAAACACGGACGAATATTCACCGTCCTGCAAACCTTCTTCATTGAAATAAACGGTCTCATACAAATCATATGTACCTTTCAGAAAAGTATACTGTTTGCCTACCTGCTTCCCGTCCTTGTAATTATGCTCTTTCCGCAAAGTACCGTCAGATTCGTACGACAGTTGCTTCCCGTGCTCTTTCCCCATCCGGAAGTTTCTTTCACTTTCCACTTTTCCGGTAGTAAAGTAACTTTTGCTCGTACCGTCCAGCTTACCTTCCTTATAGGACTTTTCTTCTTTCAGCTTACCGTCAAACTTGGAGTTAATCTTGAAGAGGCCATCCTTCCGCCCTTCTTTATAACTTCCTTCCGTTATTAATATATTGTCCACATATTCTTTGTATCCGCCATCATAAAAACCATCTTTAAAAGATGCCAGCACATAGGCGGAATGATAACCATCTATGATGCGATGTTCGCCATTCAATGCTTTTTCCGTTTTCAGTTCCTGAAACAACAGTCTGCCATCGCCTACATTAACAACAGATACCTGATCGATCTTATATTCCTTTTGCGCAAACAAAGGAAGAGCAAGATATAAAAACAAAAATACGTTCCAGCTTTTTGATCTGAGGAAGTTCGAAATGTGTTTCATAAAGTAGTTTTCTCTTTTTGATTTATTATTTAAAACCCTGCCGCAAAGATAGGCAATCGGCTTATAAAACAAGGCAAGAAAGAGGGGGACAATTAGAAAAAAGAACATCTGTTATTATCATTCTAATAATTAACAGATTAAGTAGTAAATCAAAACACAGGGAAGGGGGACATTTACTGAAATAAGAAACAGAAAAGAAGATGTGTCAAAAGCAACTAAATTCCCCTCCTTCAGGAAGGAGGAGAGTTTAGTTGCTTTTGACACATTTACATTTGCAGTATTAAATATCACAACAAAATATAAGTGTATATTTGAAA
>ENA-OROK01003455-OROK01003455.1-human-gut-metagenome-genome-assembly--contig:-NODE-3455-length-12424-cov-12.170426_pt1 | contig 12424 bp, 10 predicted proteins | sample MGYA00242127_ERZ509046 | MGnify/ENA primary metagenome ERZ509046 (study PRJEB26280, sample SAMEA2338728) | human gut metagenome | biome: human gut; feature: human-associated habitat; material: faeces... | reverse complement strand
GTCCGCGTCCCTCTCAACCGCCGTCAATCCGATGCTGTACGAGCTGCCTGCCGCGTAATTTCTCGCATAGGTTTCGAGCACGGCTCCCGTATCGTCGGTATAAACCACGGTCAGCGTGCAGACATTCGTATAATGCCCGTCAAGCTCAATCTCGGAAAAAAGCTTGTAGCCGATGTCGCGGTACTGCATCCGCCCAATATGGCCGGAAACGGAAGTCCCCGAAAACGCCGGAACGGTCACAAGGTCGCCCACGGCAAACGTCCCCGTGACGATTTTATTTTTCCACGTCACGCGCCCAAAATAATGGGAAGCCAGCCGCGCGAGGACTGCGGAAGCGTTGCCGTCGTTGACAAGCGTCGCCTCCTCGACGGTGATGACGTTTTCATCGGCATCCACGGCATCGTCATTGGTCACGGTCTGATACGTCACCGTGTGAAGATAATGCTTGCCGTCAAACTCGAATACGCCCTCCCCGCTCGTTTCCTCGGTTTCCGTGTAACTGTGAGAGGCGATTTTCACCGCCGTCACCGGCTGATATTCCGTAATGTCAAGCGTGTTGAAAATTTCCGCCCGCGTGATTGCTTTCCCCTCCGTTTTCGGCGGGAACATCTCGATTCCGCTGGTCTGCGAGCTGGACACACACGCTCCGACGGCAAATGCGACCTGCTGCAACGCCTCACGCCATGTGCATGCGGGAATGTATCCTGTCACTGTTATATTTGCATAGGAATCGTCGATGTGCACATACCACGGGTCGAGCGGATTCGTTCCCGTGATGTCCGCGACCACATCGGCAAGCGGCGCCGCGGAATACATCGCGCCCGCGAATTTCTTTTTATCGATTACGCCGAGCACGGACTGAAATTTCAGCGAGTACAGATTCTCATCGATTTGCTTGAAATCGGTGCGGTAATATGTTCCGAGATAGGTAAGCCCGAACCACACCTGAACCTTTTCATGCTTCGTCACAATCGCCGCGTTGTCGAGATACAGCGTACAGTCGAAATAATCGACGGACAGCTCCTCCGAGATGCCGGATATCTCCTGCGTGAGCGAGCAGGATTTGATGACATCGTTGTAATAGCTGACCGTTCCGAAAATCAATCGCAGACGGCTCATTCCGGCACCTTCAAAAGGTCGATTGCCACGAATTTGACCGTCAGCCCGCTCCATTTGGTCCTGCCGAACCGCTGCCATGCAAGCTCATCGTTCACATCGGTGATGTAGGCGTCAAATGTCTTTGTCGTCTGTCCATATGGCATGGTGATGGTGTAGCTGTCTACCGGTTCGGACAGAAGCTCATAGAGCGCGTCATATTCGGCAAGCGCGGTGCCCGCCGCATCGATGTCCATGGCGATGGCGATGGGGTCGGCGGCCTTCACCAGCGCCAGCTTTTCCTCCACCAACGCCATGTTCCAGGGCTTCACCGTGGGTACGCCGCAGCCGTGGTTTTTCTTCAGCGCCTCCGCGGCCGCCTCGATAACGGCGGGGTTGGTGCCGTCGCCGGTGAAGGCGGCGATGCCTGCATCGGCGCAGGCGGACACCAGAATGTCGTTGTAGGTCAGATCGTCATACTTGTCGCCGTAGTGCAGCTGCATGGCGCCCACCGGCGCGGCGAACACCGGCAGCACCACCTTTTTGCCAAAGAAGTCGTAGGACGTGTCCACAGGCTTGTTCTCGCAGATGGTGTCCATGTTGACGCACAGCTCCTGCCACTTCTGGTAGTTGCGGATGAAGCCGGTGCCGATGCCCTTGGCGCCGGGGCCGGGCACGGTGTTCTTGCAGGCCAGTCCGTTGCAGGTGGGACAGGACTTGCAGTACGGGCCCATGCAGGTGCGGGCGTTGTTGAGAATTTCCTGATATGTCATGATGTACCTCCGTTTGCAGACAGTACCGCCATTCTACTACAACGGCGGGAAAAAGCAACACTGCGTTTCTGCGTTATTCGTGGTGAAAGCTGGTGACAATGGGCTTTTCCTTTTCCGGCAGGCCGTACTGCGCCTTCCCCAGCTGGATGGCCTTCATCAGGAACGCCATGTTCCGGCCCAGCGTCCGCATGGTCTGCAGGCCCTCCTTGTCCTGCCGCACCTCCTCCGGCGTATTGCCGTATACCATATTCCAGTATTGGCTGCTGGCAATGGGCATGCCCGCGATGGTGAAGTACTTGTTCAGCACGTCGAAGCTGGCGGTGTTGCCGCCCCGGCGGCAGGACACCACCGATGCGCCCACCTTCATGGTCAGATTTCGGGTGCCGGTGCTGTAAAACAGACGATCCATGAACGCCACCGCGCCGCCGGCGGGGGAGGCGTAGTACACCGGCGCGCCGATGACCAGCGCGTCGGCCTCCAGTAGCTTGGGCGCCGTCTCGTTCACCACATCGTCGAACACGCATTTGCCTGTCTGGCGGCACTTGCCGCAGGCGATGCAGCCGTGGGTGGTGCGGGCCCCGGCCTGCACGATCTCCGTTTCGATGCCCTCGGCCTCCAGCGTCCGGGCCAGCTCCTCCAGAGCCGTGTAGGTGCAGCCCCTTTCGTGGGGACTTCCGTTGATGAGCAATGCTTTCATAGCCAGACCTCCTCGGGTGATTTTGCGGCAATTATAGCACACTTTCCGCAAAAAGCAACACCGCAGGGGACTGACATCCCCTGCGGTGCGCTTTTTCTTTACGCCTCCTGCGGCGCGTATTTTTCCAGGATACCCCGCAGCGCCGACAGGGAGCTGGTGTGGCACCGCTCGATGATGGTGCCGCTGCCCTTCAGCTCGCTGAGTGCGCCCTGCACCAGCTTGTGGGACATGGTGTTGGTGAAGAAGATCATCAGATCCGGCCGACCCAGCTTGTTCTTCAGCCCGCCCGCCGGCTTCGTCAGTACCTTGGCCTGACACCGGTACGCGCCGCACAGCTCCTTATAGCGGCGCTCCATGCACTCATTTCCACCCAATATGACAACGCTCATACACGCCGCCTCCTTCAATTGAATTGGTTAGATACATCTAACTGACACTATCATATCAGATGCGCGGCGGATTTGCAAGACATTATTTACATTTTCTTCCGCCGCCGTCCCTTGCAATTTCCGCGCCGCTGCCCTATAATGTCCAAAAACGCAGGCCCGGACGGGCCGAAAGGGGGCAGCGGTATGCGTATCGTTGTAAAAGTGGGCACCTCCACGCTGGCTCATGCCACAGGACGTCTGACCATCCGCCGCATGGAGCACCTGTGCAAGGTGCTCAGCGATCTGAAAAACGCGGGACACCAAATTATATTGGTATCCTCCGGCGCCATTGGCATGGGCGTGGGGAAGCTGGGACTGCCGGGCCGTCCGGCGGATATGCCCAGCAAGCAGGCGGCCGCCGCCGTGGGCCAGTGCGAGCTGATGTATACCTATGACAAGCTGTTCACGGAGTACAGCCACACCGTGGCCCAGCTGCTGCTCACCGGCGAGGACATCAAAAACGAGCAGCGCAGCCGCAACGTCCGCAACACGCTGACCCGCCTGCTGGAGCTGGGGGCGCTGCCGGTCATCAACGAGAACGATGCCGTGGCCACCGACGAGATCGGCGTGGAGAACACCATCGGCGAGAACGACACCCTGTCGGCCATCGTGGCCGCCGCCATCGGCGCGGACGTGCTGGTGCTGCTGTCGGACATCGACGGGCTGTACGACAAGGATCCCCGCCATCACCCGGACGCCCGGCTCATCCCCACGGTGGAGCGGGTGGATGATGACCTCTACACGCTGGCGGAGGACAGCAGCACCGGCCTCGGCACCGGCGGCATGGTCACGAAGCTGCGGGCCGCCGACATCGCCACCGCCGCCGGCTGTGAAATGGTCATCGCCAACGGCGCCGCGCCGGAGGTGCTGTACGACATCGCCGAGGGCAAGCCCGCCGGCACCAGATTTCTCACAGGGAGGGCCGTGAAATGACCACCATTGAGCTTCTGCAAAAGACAAAAGCCGCGTGGCCCGCGCTGAGCGCCGCCCCCGCAGAGGAGAAGAACCGCCTCCTGCTGGCCATGGCGGACGCACTGGAGTCCCACATCCCCGCCATCCTCGCCGCCAACGGGCGGGACATGGCCGGCGCGGAGGGGCACATCTCCGCTGTCATGCTGGATCGCCTGCGGCTGGACGAGGGCCGCGTCCGCGCCATGGCCGATGGCGTCCGCGCCGCCGCCGCCCTGCCGGATCACACCGGCCGCACACTGGCGCAGTTCACCCGTCCCAACGGCATGACCATCACCAAGGTGCAGGTGCCGCTGGGGCTGGTGGCCATCATCTATGAGAGCCGCCCCAATGTTACCTCCGACGCGGCGGCACTGGCCATCAAGAGCGGCAACGTCTGCATGCTCCGCAGCGGACGGGAGGCCTACCGCTCCTGCCGCGCCGTTGTGGACGCGCTGAAGGACGGCATCACCGCCGCCGGCGGCGACCCGGACATCGTCAACATCGTGGAGGATACCAGCCGCCAGAGTGCCAACGACATCATGCAGGCCCGCGGTTTGGTGGATCTGCTGATCCCCCGGGGCGGCGCGGGGCTCATCCGCGCCTGCGTGGAGAACGCCGCCGTCCCCTGCATCGAAACGGGCACCGGCATCTGCCACGTCTATGTGGACGCCGCCGCCGATCTGGAAAAGGCGGTGCGCATCATCACCAACGCCAAGACCAGCCGCCCCTCCGTCTGCAACGCCGAGGAGGTCTGCCTTGTCCACGCCGCTGCGGCGGCCCGCTTCCTGCCCATGCTGCGCCGCGCGCTGGTGGATGACCGCGTCGCCGCCGGCCTTCCGCCGGTGGAGCTGCGCCTTGACCCCCGTGCCGCCGCCGTCATCGACGGCACCCCCGCGTCGGACACCGACTTTGACACCGAGTTCCTGGACTACATTCTGGCCGTGGCCGTGGTGGACAGTCTGGACGACGCCATTGCCCACATCGCCGCCCACTCCACCCACCACAGCGACTGCATCGTGACGGAGGACGCCGCCGCAGCGGCCGGCTTTACCCGTCAGGTGGACAGCGCCGCCGTGTACGTCAACGTCTCCACCCGCTTCACCGACGGCGGGGAGTTCGGCCTCGGCTGCGAAATGGGCATCTCCACCCAGAAGCTCCACGCCCGGGGCCCCATGGGACTGGACGAGCTCAGCACCTACAAGTACGTCGTCACCGGCGACGGGCAGATACGCTGAACAGAAGGCAAGGCCGCCTGACACAAGAAAACACACGGTTTTGCCTGTGTCTATCCGGCTGAAATCGACCGAAAAAACGCCCACATGCGTCAGCATGCGGGTGTTTTTGCAGCCAATTTCAACTCGAATTTACTTTGGCAAAACTGCTTCGCACCGAAAAAGAGCGCGTTTTGTGCAGAGCCGAGACACGCCGCCGCAGGCATACTGGATGTCTGTCAAGGCGGCGCAACGACGGGGCTGTGCGAAACACGCCTTTTGCGGCGTATGTTTTCTTATGCCAGGCGGCCATGGCTTGGCCGGGAGCCTTCTGCGTCCTTATGCGTTTTCATGGTGCGGCGTCCGCTGCTCCATGGGGATGTAGTGCCCCTGAATGGTGACGGCGCGGTACGCCGGACGCATGATGCGGTGACACGTCACCAGCTCCTCCATGCGGTTGGCGCACCAGCCTGCGATACGGGCGGAGGCGAACAGCGGCGTGAACACGTCCTGCGGGATGCCCAGCATGGTGTACACCAGACCGGAGTACATATCCACGTTGGCGCACATGGGGGTGCTGTCCCGGCGGCGCTCCTGCACCAGCGGGATGCCCAGCTCCTCCACCTTCTGCAGCAGGGTGAAGTCCTCGGCGTAGCCCTTGATCTCCGCCATGTGCTGGGCGTACTTCTTCAGCAGCACCGCGCGGGGGTCGGACATGGTGTATACCGCGTGGCCCAGCCCGTACAGCTTGCCGGAGCGGTCACCCGCCTCCCTGTCCAGCAGCTTCACCAGATAGTCCCGGATCGACCCGTCGTCGCGGGGGTCGACATTCTCCTTGACATAGCGGAACATCTCCATGACCTTGGCGTTGGCGCCGCCGTGGAGCGGGCCCTTCAGGGAGCCAACGGCCCCGGCGATGGCGCTGTAGGTGTCCGTCCCGCTGGAGGACATGGCGCGGCAGACAAAGGTGGAGTTGTTGCCGCCGCCGTGCTCCGCGTGTACCATCAGCATCATATCCAGCAGGTGGGCCTCCTCCTCCGTATAGCTGGTGTCCGGCCGGATCATCCGCAGGAAGTTCTCCGCCGTGGACAGCTCGGGGACAGGGAAGTGGATGTGCAGCGAATCCCCCTGGAAATAGTGGCGCTTCACCGCGTAGGCATTGGCCACGATGGAGGGGAAGCACCCGATAAGCTTCACCGACTGGAGCAGCAGGTTCTCGATGGACGTGTTGTCCGGATCGGGGTCGTAGGAGTACAGGCTCAGCACGCTGCGGGCCAGCTCGTTCATCATATTGCCGCTGGGGTGCCGCATGATCATGCCCTCGGTAAAGCCCTCCGGCAGCTTCCGGGCCTGACTCATGATGCTGTTGAACCGCCCCAGCTCCTCCTGCGTGGGCAGATAGCCCATCAGCAGCAGGTATGCCACCTCCTCAAAGCCGAAGGTGCCGGCCCTGCGGTGAGCCTCCACGATGTCGTTGAGCTCGATACCCCGGTAGTACAGCCGTCCGGGGATAGGCACCCGCTGGCCGTCCTGCAGCAAATAGCCCTGCACGCTGCCCACCTTGGTGACGCCCACCAGCACACCGGTGCCGTCGCTGTTGCGCAGACCCTTCTTGACCTCGCCGTGGTAGAACTCGTCGCCGATGGCGTATTCCTCCTGAATGCGGCGGCTCAGCGGCCCCGTGTAGCGCTCCAGAATACCGGTATCCTTTTCGACCATGATGCCTTCCTTTCCCCCGCAGCGTCTGCGGGACGTTCCTTTCATTGGCCCGATTATAGCGCGGCGCCCTGCATTTTGCAAGATAAAAATTCGCAAAATTCATAAATGACGGATAAATTTCTTGTAGATAGGGGAAAACAGGCGAAACGGCAGGACAAAATGCAATAATTATTTTTTTAACTTTCATTTTTGGGGCTTGCCAACCGCGAATAATCTGTTATACTGTTACCCATAAAAAATGACCCTGTAAAATTTCTCCCAAAAGGAGCGTGACCATATGATCCAGCTGCATCACGGCGGCGTCACCCTGCGGGGCGGCGTTCCCACCCCGGCCAAGTCCGCCGACCCGGCGGGCCGCGAAAAGACCATGGCCTACCGGATCCTCCGCCGCCACGACAGACCGGCGGGGGACGGCCTGCTGCACCTGACCTTCGACAGCCTGATCTCCCACGACATCACCTATGTGGGCGTCATCCAGACCGCCAAGGCCAGCGGTATGACGGAGTTTCCCGTACCGTATGTGCTGACCAACTGCCACAATAGCCTGTGCGCCGTGGGCGGCACCATCAACGAGGACGACCATGTGTTCGGCCTGTCCGCCGCCATCAAGTACGGCGGAGACTATGTCCCCGCTAATCAGGCGGTGATCCACCAGTACGCGCGGGAGATGATGAGCGGCTGCGGCCGCATGATCTTAGGCTCCGACAGCCACACACGCTACGGTGCGCTGGGCACCATGGGCGTGGGGGAGGGCGGCCCGGAGATCGTTAAGCAGCTGCTGCGGAACACCTACGACATCGCCGCGCCGGAGGTCATTCTGGTGTGGCTCACCGGCCAGCCGCCCCGGGGCGTTGGCCCTCACGACGTAGCCATCGCCCTGTGCGGCGCGGTGTATAAAAACGGTTTCGTGAAGAATAAGGTGCTGGAATTCGCCGGGCCCGCCGTGTCCCGCCTGCCCATGGACTACCGCATCGGCGTCGATGTGATGACAACGGAGACGGCCTGCCTCAGCTCCATCTGGGAGACGGACGGCGCCGTGGCGGACTATCTGGCCCTCCATGGCCGTCCGGAGACGTTTACCGCCCTGCGTCCGCAGGACGGCGCGTATTACGATGGCATGATCACCATCGACCTTGACCGCATGGAGCCCATGGCCGCGCTGCCGTTCCACCCCTCCGAGGCGGTGACGCTCCGCGAGCTGCTCCACGACCCCGGCGACCACCTGCGGGAGGTGGAGAAGCGCGCCGCTGCCCAGTTCGGCGGCAAGGCGGGCCTGCACCTGACGGATAAGCTGGCAGATGGTAAGCTGGTGGTGGATCAGGGCATCATCGCGGGCTGCGCCGGCGGCATGTACGACAACATCGCCGAAGCTGCCGCCATTCTGAGCGGCCACGATACCGGCAGCGGCTACTTCTCCCTGTCGGTGTACCCGCCCTCTGTCCCCGTGAATCTGGAGCTGATGGAAAACGGCGTCCAGCAGTCGCTGCTGGCCTCCGGCGCACTGTTCAAGCCCTGCTTCTGCGGCCCCTGCTTCGGCGCGGGGGACGTACCTGCCAACAACGGACTGTCCATCCGCCACACCACCCGCAACTTCCCCAACCGGGAGGGCTCCAAGCCTGCCGACGGCCAGCTGGCCGGCGTCATCCTCATGGACGCCCGCTCCATTGCCGCCACCGCGCGGAACCACGGTATTCTAACCTCTGCCGCCGATGTGGACTACACGCCGCCCGCACCGGTACAGCGCCGGTTCGATCGTGCGGTGTACGACCGCCGGGTCTACTTCGGCTTCGGCAGGGCGCAGCCGGACGCACCCTTGAAATACGGCCCCAATATTGCCGAGTGGCCCGCTATCCCCGCCCTGTCCGACGATCTTCTTATGCAGGTGGCCTCCGTCCTGCGGGACGAGGTCACTACCACCGACGAGCTGATCCCCTCCGGCGAGACATCCTCCTACCGCTCCAACCCCTTGAAGCTGGCGGAGTTTGCCCTGTCCCGCCGTGACCCGGACTATGTGCCGCGGGCCAAGGCTACGCAGGCGCTGGAGACAGCCCGCGCCGCCGGTACGGCGATGCCGGCGCTGCAAGCGGTGCTGACGGCGCTGCACCTGCCGGAGAGCGCCCTGCCCCGTATGCACATCGGCTCTGTGATCTTCGCCAACAAGCCCGGCGACGGCTCCGCCCGGGAGCAGGCTGCCTCCTGCCAGCGGGTACTGGGGGGCTGCGCCAATATCTGCTACGACTTCGCCACCAAGCGCTACCGCTCCAACTGCGTCAACTGGGGGATGCTGCCCTTTACGCTGGCGGACGGCGCGCCCTTCGACGCCGCCCCTGGAGATTTCATCTTCGTCCCCAATGTCCGGGAGAAGGTAGCGCGAGGCGACGAGGAATTCCCCGCCGTCCTCGTCCATGACGGACAGGCGCAGGCGCTGACACTGTACCTGAAGAACACCAACGCGGAGGAGCGGGAGCTGCTGCTCACCGGCTGCCTGATGAACCACTACGCCGCGCAGAACCGGAGGTAATGATGGAAAAGATCAAGATGCCCGTCCCCATCGCCGAGCTGGACGGCGATGAGATGACCCACATCCTGTGGGGAATGATCAAGGACCAGCTGATAACGCCCTTCGTGGAGCTGAACACCGAGTACTACGACCTGTCCCTGCCCAACCGGGACAGGACGGAGGACGCCGTGACCCGTCAGGCGGCGGAGGCTATCAAGCGCCTGCACATCGGCGTCAAATGCGCCACCATCACCCCCAACTACCAGCGGCAGGAGGAGTACGGCCTCAAGCAGCTGTGGAAGTCCCCCAACGCCACCATCCGCGCGGCGCTGGACGGCACGGTGTTCCGTGCCCCCATCCTCATCTCCCGTGTAAAGCCTGTGGTGACCTGCTGGAAAAAACCCGTCACCATCGCCCGCCATGCCTACGGCGACCTGTATAAGGCGGTGGAGTACCGCGTTCCCGGCCCCGGCAAGGCAGAGCTGGTGTTTACCGACGACCACGGCACGGAGCTGAGCCGCCAGACGGTCTACGACTTCAACGGCCCCGGCGTTCTGCAGGCCATGCACAACCGGGACGACTCCATCCTGTCCTTTGCCCGCTGCTGCTTCGCCTACGCGCTGGATGTGAAGCAGGATGTCTGGTTCTCCTCCAAGGACACCATCTCCAAGGACTACGATCAGACGTTCAAGCTGCTGTTCCAGAGGGTGTTCGACGAGGAGTACCGCGCCGCCTTTGAGCAGGCGGATCTGCATTACCGCTACGCCCTCATTGATGATGTGGCCGCCAAGGTCATCCGCTCCTCCGGCGGTATCATCTGGGCCTGCAAGAACTACGACGGCGATGTGATGAGCGATCTCATTGCCGCCGCCTCCGGCTCACTGCCTATGATGACCAGCGTGCTGGTGTCGCCGGACGGCAATTTCGAGTACGAGGCCGCCCACGGCACCGTCACCGACCACTTCTACCGCTGGCGCAGGGGGGAAAAGGTGTCCACCAACCCGCTGGCGACTATGGCCGCATGGTCCGGCGCCCTGAAAAAGCGGGGCGAGCTGGACGGCAACGCCGCGCTGGTGCATTTTGCCGACTGCCTCTATCAGGCGGGACTGGATGTATTCGAGGAGGGGTATCTCTCCGAGGATCTGGCGCCCCTGTGCGACCCGGCCGACCTGAAGGAGATGCCGGACAACGACCGGCTCATGGCCCTGATCCGCAGCCGTCTGGAGACGCTGCTGGCACAATAACAAAAGGACGGCGGGTTTTCCCGCCGTCCTTTTATGCTCGTTATGCCCGCTTCGTCCCCGCCACCTGATACATCCGCGCATCGGACACACACACATCCACATCGCAGTAAGGCGCCAGCAGCGCCCGCAGCGCGTCCTCGTGCATCAGACCGTTGGACACCCGGTGGGCCGCGCCGCTGTGATGGCTGTCGATGGCCGCCCGGCTCATGCCGTGAGCCACGGACAGGCGCCCGCCGGGCTTCACCAGTCTGCCCAGCCGTGCGATGAGCCGCGCCGGGTCGGGGAAGTGGGGGAAGGCGTTGTACACCATCACCACATCAAAGGGCTGCGAAAACACGGCCTCCTCCACGTCGCCGCACAGCACCTGCACCCGCGGCTCACCGGCGAATTTCTCCGCCGCGATGCGGGCCATCTCCGGAGAGATGTCGATACCCGTGACGGACGCGCCCCGGGCCAGATAGTCGGGGAACAGCACCCCCGTGCCGCAGGCCACGTCCAGCACCCGCATGCCGGAGCCGACCCCCGCGTTGTCCAGAATGGCTTCGATCACCGGCTCGTGCCGCACCATCCCGGCGTCCCACGCCGGTGCGCACCGGTCAAAAAACGCGATAACCTCCCGCTTGTCGATCATGCCAGCGCCCCCCTCTCCGTTTTCTCTATCCTACACGGCGGCGCGCCGCCGCGCAACCCCCGCCGGGGGATAAAAAAGAGGCTGTACCCGCCGGGTACAGCCTCTTTTTTATCCCTTATTTGAAGAACTCGAAGCGCGGCGCGTCCTTGGTGACGGTGCCCGTCTCGATCTCGATGCCGTCCCCGAAGTACCTGTGCAGCAGCGCCGCCAGTTCATCGGCGGCGGCCTGCACCTCGGCGGCGTTCACGTCAGAAAATCCGTCGATGGGGAATAGGATGGCCTTCGTCTCCTGGGTGATCTTGCCCCGCTCCGACTGCCGCCACGTCCAGCGGCGGGTGCGGATCTCGCTGCCGGAGGCGTACACCGCCTCGCCCACGTCCGGCGTCTCCTCCTCGGTGCTGCCGAAGGGGATGAACGTGTCGCCCTCCTTGGCCAGCCGCACGTCCAGACCCTCGTCAATGGTGTCCAGATCGTGGGCGCCCATGGGCAGCCGGTGCTTGATGGACACGGCGTTGCCCAGATCCACGGCGGCGTTGATGTGGGGGAAGCCCTTGCCCTTGGCGATGCGGGTCAGCAGCGCCTCGATGGAGCACAGGAACTTGTTGGGGTTGATGCCCAGCGCCGTGAACGCCGCGCGGTAGGGGAGGATGTCCTCCGTCTCCTTGGGCTTCTTCCCGGCGAAATACGTCTCGCAGGCGGCCACGTTCTCCGCCAGCATCTGCTCCAGCTCGGGGATGTCGCGGGTGTTGTCCAGACCCCGCACAGCCACCGCGCCGAAGCAGGCGTTGGGCAGCTTGTCAAAAAACTCCTTCGATACCTGATAGTACATGGTGTTGCCTCCTTTTCTTCGGCTTTTCCTTTCCGTTGCTGGCATTATAGACCTCTTTCCGCCGTTTGCCAAGGGTAAATTTCCCCGGAAATATGGAAAAATTCTCAGGTAATATTGAAAGCGCCGCCTCCCATCGTGAGAGACGGCGCCCGTATGCGTGTGGAATACGGTGCTTACACCACAGCGAAGAACTTCACAAGGAACAGCAGCGCGATGACGTAGGTCAGCGCGGACACGTCCTTGGCCCGGCCGGAGAACACCTTGATGACGGTGTAGGAGATCATGGCAAGGCCGATGCCGTGGCCGATGGAGCCGGAGATGGGCATGGCCAGCAGCATGATGAACA
>ENA-OROK01003445-OROK01003445.1-human-gut-metagenome-genome-assembly--contig:-NODE-3445-length-12446-cov-2.179808_pt1 | contig 12446 bp, 10 predicted proteins | sample MGYA00242127_ERZ509046 | MGnify/ENA primary metagenome ERZ509046 (study PRJEB26280, sample SAMEA2338728) | human gut metagenome | biome: human gut; feature: human-associated habitat; material: faeces... | reverse complement strand
CGGCCCGAACGGCATGGGTAAGTCCACGCTGCTGAAGATTATGGCCGGCCTCGACACCGTTTCCAACGGCGAAGCCTACCTGACCCCTGGTTTCACCGTCGGCATTCTGCAGCAGGAACCGCCGCTGGATGACACCAAGACCGTCGGCGAGAACATCAAGATGGCATTCGGCCCGATCGCCGAAAAGGTGGCGCATTTCAACCAGATTGGCGAGGAAATGGCCAATCCGGACGCCGATTTCGACGCGCTGATGGAAGAAATGGGCAAGCTGCAGAACGATATCGACGCGGCCAACGGTTGGGATCTCGACTCCCAGCTCGAGCAGGCCATGGACGCTCTGCAGTGCCCGGATCCGGATACGCCGGTGAGCGTGTGCTCCGGTGGCGAGCGCCGTCGTGTGGCACTGTGCAAGCTGTTGCTTGAGGCTCCGGATCTGCTGCTGCTCGACGAGCCCACCAACCATTTGGATGCCGAATCGATTCTGTGGCTGGAGCAGTTCCTGCACCAGTACAAGGGCGCCGTCATCGCCGTCACCCACGATCGTTACTTCATGGACAATGTGGCCGAATGGATTTGCGAGGTCGACCGCGGCCACCTTTATCCCTACAAGGGCAACTATTCCACGTATCTGGAGACCAAGGCCGCCCGTATCGAGGCGCAGGGCAACCGCGACGCCAAGCTCGCCAAGCGCATGGAGGCCGAGCTCGAGTGGGTGCGCAGCTCGCCCAAGGCCCGCCAGGCCAAGAACAAGGCCCGTCTGGCTCGCTACGAGGAGATGGAGGCCGAGGCCCGCGCAAGCCAGAAGCTCGACTGGACCGACATCCGCATCCCCGTGGGCCCGCGTCTGGGCAACAAGGTGCTCGAGGCCCATCACCTGCACAAGGAGTTCGACGGTCGTGTGCTCATCGATGACCTTTCGTTCACCCTGCCGCGCAACGGCATCGTGGGCGTCATCGGCCCCAACGGTGTCGGTAAGACCACGCTGTTCAAGACGATTGTGGGTCTGGAGCCGCTGACTTCGGGCGAGCTCGAGGTGGGCGAGACCGTCAAGATTTCTTACGTCGACCAGAACCGTTCCGGCATCGACCCCGATAAGAACCTGTGGGAGGTCGTCTCGGACGGCCTGGACCACATGATGGTCGGCGAGACCGAGGTTCCGAGCCGCGCGTACGTGGCGAGCTTTGGCTTTAAGGGCCAGGACCAGCAGAAGCGCGCTGGCGTACTTTCCGGTGGCGAGCGCAACCGTCTGAACCTGGCGCTTACGCTCAAGCAGGGCGGCAACCTGCTGCTTCTCGACGAGCCCACGAACGACCTCGACGTCGAAACGCTGTCCTCGCTCGAAGCGGCGCTGCTCGAGTTCCCGGGCTGCTCGGTGGTCATTAGCCACGATCGTATGTTCCTGGACCGCGTCGCCACGCACATTCTGGCGTGGGAGGGCACCGACGAGAATCCGGGCAACTGGTATTGGTTCGAGGGTAACTTCGAGGCCTATCAGGCCAACCGTATCGAGCGCCTGGGCGAGGACGCAGCCCAACCGCATCGTATCCACCGCAAGCTGACGCGTGACTAGTAGCAAGTAGAAAGGCCGCCAGCAAGGGCGGCCTTTCTTGTAGCAATTGCACTGCAGCTATGCCCTGGCTGCTGGTTTGATTCATAATCAAAGTCATCTCTTTGGGATTAAAGCCCGTTTTTGCTATGAGTGATTTTCTAATTCCGTTTAAAACGTAAAGACGTATTGGGTTACAAGGACATAAGCGAATCGAATTGAAATATAACCAGTGCTGTAACGTTACAAAAAAGGTTATAGAATAGGAGTATCTTATAAGTCGCTCCTCTAGAAAGAAGAACATATGCTTTCGCGTCGTCGTTTTCTGCAACTTGTCGCGTCTTCAATTGCCGCCTTAGCCGCACGTCCGAAAGAGGTTTTTGCTTCGACGGGCAATATTGATGGTGAGCAGATACAATTTACTTCTGAAATTGCGCAAGAGCTTGCCGATAAATATATAAAGGGACTCCTCGGCTCTTCGTATACGCCTTCTGACCCTATTCCTTTTGTAGACGTTGATGGGTCCCCGCTTGGTTACATTGTTCCGGTTGTGACATCCAATAGAGCCGCGGGCTATTTGGTTTTAGATGCTTCAGATGATGAAATACTTACGGGATATCGTTTTGGAGACGGCTTAGTCAGCCCTATGGATCGGGGAGGAGATCTTGGTGTCGAGCCTTATTCTTTCAATAACCCAGTCGTAATGATCAATCCATTCGAATTCGGCGTGCAATCTTTGGACGGTTCAATAACAACAAATTGCGGAAGAACAATCCCGGCTGTTTCCATAGAAGGACGGCCTGTCGTTTTATCGAATAAACCTTCAAGCTGGAACGATGTTGTAATTTACGCAACTCAAATGCAGGATTACACAGTATCTGGATTTCGTTCCATTTCTCAGTTTATGTCATATGATGAAAGCGAGATTAAGAGGCTTACCGCCCACTATGCTTGTATGGTGACAGCTTTTTCGAACGTTGCGGAACTGTATGGCATTGCCAATTTATATAGCGACCCTTCGCAATATATGCAGATATGGAATTACACCAATACCCATGCTCTTTCCGATGAAGAACAGACTGTTCCCGGTGTTGTTTTGGGCGGAACGCCGATTTCAACCTGTGCAACGGGGTTTACAAATTACTGCGCAAGCAGAGGGAGTAATCTTATCGCTCGCACTGTCTCCTCCCCGGCTATCGCGAACATTCAAAATGAGATTAACTCTAATAGACCGAATGTTTTACATGCGAGTTTGTACAACGGATCAGCCCATTCTGTAACAGCGGAGGCTTACGCCACACTTACTGGTAAGAAAACTGGAGAGACAAGGCAGATGATTGGCATAGCGGACGGCTGGAATTCATCCTTATCCTTCCTGAAGTATGATCAGAGTTATTATGCGTGGACTTATGGAACGACTTTTTCGAAGTAGGACGATTCGTTTAGTCCTGTCTTTGGTGTTGATGGCTTTATTGGTGAGCTGTTCAACAAAAGAAGAGATGCCGCGCGGAGATTCCGGAGAAATGTCTGTGACAAACTCAGATTCATTGGAAATAGCTGGTGGGCATGCCGATGTGATGTTGCAAGGTAAAGGCATGCTTAGGTCGATTGATGCTGAAGACGCTGTCTGCTCAATAGAGGAATTAAAGACAGGTGAAACTGCATCGTACCGTGTTTCAGATAATGCTGCGAATATGATTGAGTCGATACCGATTGGAGCACAAGTTTCTTTTAGGTATTTTGCTCCGCAACTTGAGGAGGAGCTTGCTTCTCTGGTGTCTATATGTGCTGATGACAGCCAAAAGGTCTGATTTCAAACGGCCCTGGATGGTCAATGGCTATCCAGGGCCGTTTTGTCACTCGGCCGGGGCGTTGACCTTGTCGATGGTCCAGGCGGCTCCGAGGCCGCCGGTGGTGTTGCGGCGGATGCGCACGGTGACTTCGTGGCGCTCGCCTGCCTGCGTGTAACGCAGGGGGAAGCTTGCGCGGTTTCGCGCGGCCTCGATGGTTCCGCGCTCGCGGGCGATCCAGTAGTACTCGCCGACGATGCCGAGCGTGTCGGCGCCGTAGGGGAGATAGGTCGACAACTGGTGCAGAAGCGGGCCGGGGCAGAAGACCTCGGTTGCGAAATCGACGGGGAAGTCCTCGGGGATGGTCGGTGCTGCGGGTGCGGGGGCCGGTGCTGCAGCGGGGGCCGGAGACGGTGCCGGTGCGGGAATTTGGTCGCAAGCAGCGGCGGGCACGGATTCGATGACGGGTGCGGGCTCCGGCGTCGAATCCGGCTTGATCGCGGAATCTGCGGGCTCCACGGTGACGGGCGCGTCTGCGGCTGCAGTTTTAACCTCAACCTGCGTCGCGCTCTCATTCTCGACGCTCGACTTTGCCTCGATGAGCGTGGATGCCATGGTGGTGATGCCGGCGTTGGCGTTCTCGGGGTCATAGACGACCGTGAGCGAGATGGCGGGCTGCGGCGTCTCGGGCTCCGGCGTCGACTCGGAAGCGCCTTGATCGGCGGGCTGATCGTCCTCGGCCTCGTCGCCAAAGACATCGCTGTTTTGGAACGCAGACGTCTCGGGTTGGTTAGCGGCTTCTTCGGTTGTCGACTTGGGAGCTTCGTTGAGCTCAGCAGTGACTTCCTGCTCGGATATGACTTTGGGATCGGTCGTGGCGGCGATTTCGGCTTCGGCTTCTGCCGTTACCTCAATAGCGACTTCGATCTCTGTCTCGGGCTCGGGCTCCGGCACAGCTTCAGCCACGGGCTCGGGCTCGGGACGCTTAACGTGCTTGGGGCGCATGGCCTTGAGGTCCTTCTCGCCGCGCTTTTTCTTTTTGTAGGACTGCTTGGCTCCCTTGGCTGCCTTGGGCTTGTCCTCGCCCTTGGCAAGGGCGGCATCCCAGACCTCGTTGGCGATGACGGTGGCATACAGGCGACCGCCCTTAAAGACGGTCAGCTTAATGCAGTCATCGAGCGCCTCGAGCAGCTCGCGCGTGGACTCGAAGCCCAGGTCATAAGCGGCCATGTCGCCAGCGGCGAGTGCCTCCTCGACCTGCGTCATAAACGTTTGCTTGCCGCATCCAATCGCATCGCGCAGCAGGCGATATAGATAGATGTGGTTGCCCAGCGATAGCGTGGGCCTAACTATTGTCTTGCTCATGGCAAATCTCCTCTTTACACACGTAAAGCATCTTACCATCGCATAGCGTTTGCCATAGCGGCACCCAAGGCAAACGGGCGCGAACCGCTATCGATTCGCGCCCGTTGTACAGGTTGCCTATCTGGGGATGCAGCGCCTAGTTGCCCGATGTCGTGCCTTGGCTTGAACTGTCAGATGCCGTGCCGGACGCGGTTCCGCTCGAGCTGTTAGTGCTGCTGTTGTCGGTAGATCCCGTTCCCGACGTGGTGTCGCTCGTCTGGCCTCCCGTGTTCGGCTGTGAACCGTCAGTCGTTTGGCTTGAGTCGGTCGTGCCGGACGGCGTGCCACTGTTGGCCGTAGAGGAATCGGTGCCCTGCGATTGGTTTTGGGTGTTCGAGGACGAATCGGTAGAGGTAGAACTGTCTTGCGTGCCGTCCGCCTGTGCCTGCTGATCTTGCGACTGGGTGTCGCCATTTACATCGCTCTCCGTCGTGCGCGACGACAGAATCGGCTCGGGGCGCTCGCCCAGACCCTCGCCGGAGGTGGTGATAAGGATGGCGCCGGCGCAGGCGATGACCGCGACGATGGCGATGGCGATCGAGAAGACGATGACCTTCTTTTGTGTCTGGCTGCGCTCTGCCGCCGCCTTGGCGCGCAGGCTGTTGGGGGCGACGCGCGCCGTGGTCGCGCGCCCCGCAATCTGGCGCATCTCCTGCGTAGTCGCGGCGCCGCCCAGGTGCTCCTCGGCATTATACTCAACGGGCTCATAGGCGCCGGCGGGGTAGTCGACGGCGGCGTGCGTGCCTTTGAGGGCTTCGGCGCTGGCAGAGATAAAGTGGCGGTAGACCTGCGAGGACACAACGGTGATGACCGAGCTCACGGCGGCACCAATTACTGAACCAGCGATACCGATCTTGGAGGCAAGCGCGACGCTCGTGGCGGCAGCTGCGGCGCCGGCGATGATCTGGGGAATGGAAATGTCGTCGAATAGGCCCTTTTTGGGCGCGATGGCCATGGTCTGTCCGATGGAATGGTTCTCGTGCACGCCGTTGTTGAGCGATGCCGGTGTCATGACGCGCGTGCGCGGCGCGTCGGTGTACTTGGTTGTCATACGGGGTCCTCCCGGTGTAAATCTGCTTCGTTTCGTGTAGCCATCAGGGTACCCACCAGATGTGAATCGTACGTGACATTTAACAGATACCATCAACTCATCAAGGGGGGCTTGCTGTCTTTGGCGAAATAGCTTGATGCTAAACTGGACTTACGATTGCGAGGTGGTTTACGTGATGTACCCGTATATGACATTCGAAGACGGTACCGAGGTCATTCATTCTGACCTGATTACAGATGGCGATATCGAAAAGGTTATCGTGCATTTTGAGCGACCGACGGCAGAGGGCTTCGACTCCGCTCGTTGTGAGTTGCCTTCCTGTTCGTGGACTGACTGGGAAGGGCATTTTACTCAGAGTGAAAAACGAGCTTTCGAAGAGTGTTTGAGCAAATAATTTAGATTAGTTCGAGTTTAGTTCGAATAAAGAAGCCGAATGCGATGACCTAAAGCGTATGCATTTTTAGTATTAGATGCGTATGAAATGGAGGATGTGAATGGATGAGCTAATAGACTTTAAAAAACGATTTCTCAAGAATGGCGAGCTGGTTTCAATTCCAAAAAAGGAAAGCTATAAAAGAATCATGCTGCTATGGGCCGTCTCTTTCTTTGAATTAAATACAAGTTATACGGAGCTTCAGGTTAATCGTGTGCTTTCACAGCTCTATCCTGATTATGCCGTGTTGAGGCGGTATTTGGTTGATTATGGATTCCTATTAAGGGATGAACGAGGCCTGAAATACGAGGTTAATCGTGATGTTCACGGTATTGAGAGCTAGCCGTCCGGTTCGGGTCCTATATATTGCTAGAGGGATAAGCGAAATAGGCAATTGGTGTGCGAATATTGCTTTGCCAATGCTGATTTACGAGGTAACTCACGATGTTTCTGCAACTGCTTTGATGGTCTGCTGCAGATTGCCCCCTCTCTGTTTTCAGTTGCGCTCGCGCAGCTGCCTCAGAAGATGGGTATCGGGACACTGCAGGCCATGAGATTGGCAGACTTAATTCGCGCGGGATTATTCGTTTGCTATATTTTTGTTGATAGTAAATGGAGTATGTTTGCTATTACGTGCGCGGTATCGCTTTGCCGAACGGTTGAAATGCCCTGCTTTTACTCGTTGTTAAGAGCCAATACGAATAGTATCAATCGCGACGTAATTAATAATTCGTTTGGGTTTCTGCAGAATTTGATGATGGTTCTGGGGCCAGTTGCCGGCGGTTTTGTTGTCGCTCAATTTGGGGCGGAGGCTGTTCTTGCATTAGACGCGCTATCTTTTGCCGTGTCGTTCTGGTTGCTGCGAGATGTTCCGTCGGTTATCGAGGTTAATGATAAAGAGGGGATAAGCAAAAATGAAAAATACAGGACTGCATTTAGTGATCTTAGCGCGAAGCACTTGGCAATTGGTTTCCTATTAATCGATATTTCTAGTGGCGTGGCATTCGGCTCTCTGAATTCTCTTTTGCCAGCTATAGCGCAATTGCAATTTGACTCGTCATCGATACAATACGGATTCCTTCAGAGCAGTCTTACAATCGGACTGTTGTTCGGAAATACATTATACGGTCGTTTAATCAGTGGTTCCGATTGCGTTAAATCATATTGTTTTGTGACGTATCTTGCGCTCGGTGCGTATCTGGCGTTTGGCTATCGCTATGCGTCTGGGATATCGTTTATTTTCCTTTTTATCGTCGGTGCCGGAAACGCCATTCAAGATGTGCTTCTCATAACATCGCTGCAGGATTTGGCGAGAGACGGATCTGAATCGATAGGCCTGTTTTCAATTAGGGAGTCTTTGCAATCGGTTGCTGTTGTTATTTCAACACTCCTTGTTTCGCTGTTCACGAGCATCGCGATGTTCTCAATTCTCGTTACAGGACTTGGTGTATTTTCAATTATGATGGTAGTTGTGTTTCAATTGAATTATTTGCGAAAGATGTGACGTTGATATGCCTAAAACGCTTTTAGTATTTCCCCCAGGATGGAGTCCGGTGGGGCCGTATCTTGCCTTGCCTGTTTTGAAGTCATATCTTCAAGATGTTGAACAATACAAAGTTGACATTGTTGACTTAAACGTGGAATTTTACGATGACCTCCTATCTTTTAGACATGTCGAAGAGTGCTGTAAAAGGTATCGGGAATCAAAGGATTCGTTTAGTTCGAATGTTCAATTAACAATCGAGTTGATACAAAAGTCAGCACTTAATGTTGACGAGGCAAAAGATATTTTTAGATCGAAGAGATACTTCGATCTAAAAGAAAGACAATATGCTGAAAACATTTTTAGAAATGCACTCTATATCATAAATCATGTCTCATATGGAGTTAAATACACGTTCAACTCCATAGATCTGCCCTATGATTATTATTCGACACCAGAAATAATGAAATCGCTTGCGGATACCCTGCATAATCCGTTTATTTCCTTCTATGAAACTGCCTTTCTTAAGTGTATTCAGAGGGAAAAAATCGAGTTTATTGGGATTTCGGTGAGCGGCTGTTTCCAATTGATTTCTGCAGTTACGTTAGCGAAACTGATTAAAGAAGAATGTCCATCTGTTAAACACGTCTCATTGGGCGGCAATTACATTACTCGTTTAGCAGATGACTGCATGAAAGAATGGCATCCCTTTTTTGAATACATTGATTCGATAATGATGTATGACGGCGAAGAGCCGCTTGCACGTCTTCTTGAGGCTCTTGACTCTGGTGATGACAATCTCGACTGTGTTCCAAACCTTTGCCATGCTAAAGGTGGAAAGATATATAAAAACCATCGGATTGAGCAAACATTTATCAACGATACAGTTCCCGATTTCGATGGCTTCGCCCTTTCTAAATACTTCATGCCTGAGTTAATATTGCCGGTTTATTCCTCTAGGCAGTGTTTTAATCATTGCGCCTTCTGCACCATTCCCGGTGCTACCGGTGGTTGTTACCGAAAGATGCCTATATCGAGAGTATTTGAAATAATGTGTCGGTTAAATGAAAAATACGGCACGAGAGTTTTCTCTTTTGTGGATGAAACATTCGAAGGCAAAAGAATGGAGCAACTCGCGGATGAAATAAACGCATCGGGAAAAACGTTTTTCTGGCATGGAGAAACGAGGTTCTCTCCAACCCTAAGTACAGACGTTTTCAACAAGATATACCAAAGTGGATGTAGGCAGATTCAGTTTGGCCTCGAGTCATACAACCAAAGAGTTCTTGATCTAATGAAGAAGAACACGAGAGTTGATTGGATTGATCGCAATATCCATGATTGTCTCAATGCGGGTATTCCAGTTCATCTATTCTTTATGATTGGCTTTCCGACCGAAACTAAAGAAGAGGCTCTGAACACCTTAGCTTATACAGAGAATGTTTTGAATTATTCAAAACAGGTATGTGGTGTTCCATATTCCACGAGAGGATTTACGAATTTTGGTCTCGTTATGGGGTCGGATGTTTGGAATCATCCCGATAAGTATGGTGTCTCTGTAATGCCGAAGTCCCAATATGAGGATTTGCGCCTCGAAGTGGATTATGTTTCAGGCACTGGTTTAACTTTAAATGAAGCAAAATCCTTATCTGATGAGCATCATATTGATTTTTATATGCAAGAGGTCATAAACGGTAGCGACACAATTGACTTGCCCCAGCGGCTTCATATTTCAGAGGTGACCTGGATCCTAGATTCTATTCACGCTGTCAGGTATAAGGGACATTTGACCAAAGTAAAGCGACGGCTAACTAGTCTAAATCCAGCTGATCGAATCTGGCTGGATTCCAAGACCTCTGTCGTGCTCGTTGAGCCATTTGCCTACTTCTATAATTCTGAATACCATCATGTCTATGCTGTTTCCCAGTTGGTATACCTTAAGTTGGCCCGTTTATTGGAGGCCGATTGTAGCATTTCTCTTATTCTTGATCAGGGCGACCTCGAGCTGACAAGGGCGATAGAAGAACTGTTGCATTATGGATTGCTGAATACAAATATCGATGCCGATTATGTAATGCACGATAATGGTTTTCAATTGGTTAAAAGTTCGTTTGTTAAAGAAGTCGGACGCTCAAAAGAGGGGTTAAGAGTACTGCTGAGTTGTGCCACCCATAGAATGTGTGCGGTTAATGATTTTTCGTTCGCTTTGCTTTCGTTGTTTGAAAAGCCGATTACTAAGAACGAGGTGCGCGACATTTTGAAAAAAGAGGGACTATCGACAAACGAGGAGCAATTAAACAAGTTGGTTGATAATTGCATGAAAGCAGATATACTACAATTGATTAGATAGAGGAGGTTTCTGCATGGACGTTATTAATAAAGATCTCTTGGAGCAACTGAAAGAGTCTCAGGAAGAGGGCGTCGTGGTAGAAGTGTTCGACTTTGAGGACTACATGGATAAATTCTGCCATTAGTTTCGGAATTTACTTGCCTCGCTTAAAGGAGAAGTCGATTATCGATTTCTCCTTTTTTAATTAAAGATATTTTTGAAATACATGCTCTTAGCACAGGTTGGCCTCTCAGTAAACTGGGAGGTTGCTTTGGCTAGTTAGAGATATGTGAACGTCCGTTAGACTGAATCTCAGGGTAGAAGGGGCCTCCAGTGTCCAGATCAACAAGGCAATGCTGCGTTTCGGCTAATAAGAACGATGGCTTTTTGCGTGTGGCGGCGGCGTCGCCGCGGATTCGCGTGGCTGATGTCGAGGGCAATGCCGAGGTTGCGCTGGCGGCTGTTCGCGAGGCTGCCGAGCGCGGCGTTCGCGCTCTGGTGTTGCCCGAGCTTAATCTGACCGGCTATACCGCGGCCGACCTGTTCCATAATCGCACGCTGCTGCATGCCTGCGAGACCGCACTGGCACATATTCTCGATGAAACTCGCGAGCTGCCGATTGTCTTTACCATTGGTCTTCCCGTTGCAGTTGCCGAGAATATCTACAACTGCGCCGCCGTGTGCTGCGCGGGCGAGCTTTTGGGCCTCACGGCCAAGAAGTATCTGCCCAACTATGGCGAGTTCTATGAGCGCCGTTGGTTTGCTCCGGCGCCTGCGGATCCCGTGTGGGTTGAATTTGCCGGTCAGGGTCCGGTCCCGCTGGGTTCGGGACTTGCCTACCGTTGCTGTGATGAGGGCGCCGAGGACCTGGTACTGGGCGTTGAGGTCTGTGAGGACCTGTGGGTGCCGGCGCCCCCTTCGACTGAGATGGCGCTTGCCGGTGCGACGGTGATCCTCAATCCGTCGGCTTCGGACGAGATTATCGGCAAGGCGGATTACCGCCGCAGCCTCATTTCCAACCAGAGCGCGCGCCTGTACTGCGCCTATGCCTACGCGGACGCGAGCGAGGGCGAGTCCACGACCGACATGGTCTTTGCGGGCGAGAACCTCGTCTACGAAAACGGCTCCAAGCTCGCCGCGACCAAACTGCTTACCTGCGATATGGCCATCGCCGACGTTGACCTTGACCGCCTGGTTGCCGAACGCCGTCGCTCGACGACGTGGACGCGTACCGACGATGCTCCGGAGGCCACGACCGTTGAGTTTTCGTTTGAGGGCGTGCTGGCCGAAGAACCTGTCTTGCGCGATGCCTGCGATATCGACCGCGTTTTCCCGCGTGCGCCCTTTGTGCCGGCCGACCACGGCGACTTGGCCGAGCGCTGCGAGACGATCCTCGGTCTGCAGACTGCGGGCCTCAAGACCCGCCTTGCCCATACGGGTACCAAGGCGGCCGTCATCGGTCTTTCGGGCGGCCTGGACTCCACGTTGGCACTGCTTGTGACCGTGCGTGCCTTCGATGCACTGGGGCTGTCGCGCACGGGTATCACGGCGGTTTCCATGCCCGGCTTTGGCACGACGCACCGAACTAAGTCCAATGCCGAGTCGCTCGCTCGTGACTTGGGTGTGAGCTTCCGCGAGGTCTCAATCCATGCTGCCGTGGAACAGCACTTTAAGGATATCGAGCATGATCCGGCCGTGCAGGACGTGACCTACGAGAACAGCCAGGCGCGCGAGCGTACGCAGATTCTGATGGATCTGGCCAACCAGGCTGGCGGTTTTGTCATTGGCACGGGCGATCTGAGCGAGAGCGCGCTGGGCTGGGCCACCTATAACGGCGACCACATGAGCATGTACGCCGTCAACGCGAGCGTGCCCAAGACGCTTGTGCGCCATCTGGTGCGCTATGCCGCCGATGTCTTTGGCGGGCGCATTGCCGAGGTCTTGCTCGATATCCTCGATACGCCGGTGTCCCCCGAGCTTCTGCCGCCCACGGGCGACGGCGAGATTGCGCAGAAGACCGAGGATTTGGTGGGCCCGTACGAGCTGCACGACTACTTCCTCTACTACCTGCTGCGTTTTGGCTTTGAGCCGGGCAAGATCTACCGCATGGCGCTCAAGAGCTTCGAGGGCGTCTACGACGCCAAGACCGTCCACACGTGGCTACGTACGTTCTACCGTCGCTTCTTTGCCCAGCAGTTTAAGCGCAGCTGCCTGCCCGATGGTCCCAAGGTGGGTTCGGTGACGCTCAGCCCGCGCGGCGATTGGCGTATGCCGAGTGACGCTAGCTCGCGTCTGTGGCTTGCGCAGATCGACGCGCTCAATTCAGTTGACTAAGGTTGGCTAAATTGAACCAATACGGGGGTTGCAAGCGTTACACTTTTGCAATCTGATGGCCCGTATCGCGCGGCGC
>ENA-OROK01003443-OROK01003443.1-human-gut-metagenome-genome-assembly--contig:-NODE-3443-length-12447-cov-2.948354_pt1 | contig 12447 bp, 12 predicted proteins | sample MGYA00242127_ERZ509046 | MGnify/ENA primary metagenome ERZ509046 (study PRJEB26280, sample SAMEA2338728) | human gut metagenome | biome: human gut; feature: human-associated habitat; material: faeces... | reverse complement strand
CATGACGGAGAACTGAGTTAGATATATAGGGAAGAGAATATACACGAACAATCCCTGTTAATTTTCTATTGAATCGAAATAAGGGCTTATAATTTTTTGGGGGACAGGTACAAAAAAAATTGATTGTCTCACGACAACCAATCTTTGTTAACCTTAAATCTAATACCATGAAAAACACATTGCAAATATAGGGGTAAATATGTTCTCAAACATAATATTTAGACAATAATTTTCTTGGATTTAATTTGTTTTAACTAATGTAAATCGATTTGGTCGTAAATGTATACGGTTTTTAACATTTTGGCGAGACTGTAAACAAATATTCGCTGTTCCCGGATATTTCCTTATATTAGAATGAGATAGAAATAATTCAAAAAGGGGAAAAGGATTTGTTTGTTTTATCCTTTTCACATTTTTCGTTTGTGGTATCGGACGAGTTTGTTAAAGATGGACTGTATTCGGTATATCCAAATAAATTTGTTTCTGCACTTGGTTTACATTATCTTTGTCATAACGAAGATAGGATGTGGTTTGACATAGCTAATTCGGAAATGAGATTCCCGTTTGCCTCTGCGCTCACCTTTCATTATCTTTGTCTATTGTTGTACGAGTGGTAAGAATTAAAATAGGTATTAGATTTAATACCCGATTAAATGAAAAATAAATGAAGGTTGCCGATTTGATAAAGAATAGTGGGAGTACAGGATTTTCATTTGAAATATTGCCTCCATTAAAGGGTAGCAGTATCGAGAAATCTTTTAAAGCGATAGACACGCTACGGGAATTTGCGCCGTTGTATATCAATATAACCACACATCGCAGTGAATTGGTTTATAAGGATACCCCCGATGGGTTGTTTCGCAGGGTCTCGGAACGTAGTCGTCCCGGTACAGTAGCGGTAGCGGCAGCTATAAAAAATAAATATCAGATACCTACTGTTCCTCATCTCATATGCAGTGGCTTTACAGCTCTCGAAACAGAATATGCTTTAATAGATTTGAATTTTTTGGGGATATGCGATTTGCTTATTTTGAGAGGTGATAAGGCTAAGCATGAGAACCGATTTATCGCTGCTTCCGGGGGATATGAACATGCTATTGAATTGGAGCAGCAGGTGAATCGTTTTAATGAGGGTTATTTCATAGATGGCACTCGAATGGATTTGGTCAGTACAAGGCAATTTTCATACGGAGTGGCGGGTTATCCCGAGAAACATGACGAATCTCCTAATCCCGAAGAGGATATGAAATGGTTGAAGGCAAAGGTGGATGCGGGAGCCGACTATATAGTTACCCAGATGTTTTTCGATAACGAAAAGTTTTTCTCGTTTGTAGACCGTTGTCGGGCAGCAGGGATTACCGTACCCATTGTCCCGGGATTGAAACCTATCTCGAAGGCTTCGCAATTGACATTGTTACCTCGTGTATTTCACGTAGATATACCCGATATGCTGGTTCGGGAGATTGTTAAGTGTAAAGACGATTCGCAGGTTAAGCAGGTAGGGATAGATTGGTGTACAGCTCAATCGCTCGAATTGAAAGCGAAGGGAGTACCCAGTATTCACTATTATTCGCTTATGGCGGTCGATAGTGTTTATCAAGTGGCGAAGTCGGTTTATTAACGGAGGGATCGCGCGATGTTTTTTAAAGACGTTATCGGACAGGAGGAGGTAAAGCGAAGACTTTTACGTTCGGTTGACAATGATCATGTGGCTCATGCCCAGTTGCTTTGTGGACCGGAGGGTGTCGGTAAATTTGCTATGGCTATGGCTTATGCCCGGTATATACATTGCACGAATCGTCAGAATGGGGATGCTTGCGGTGTATGTCCGTCTTGCCGGCAACATACGGCTTTGACTCACCCGGATTTGCATTTTGTATTCCCGATGGTCAAAGTGGATAAGAAGAAGCGGATATGTGACGATTATTTGCCCGAATGGACTGAGTTTTTGAAGGAGAATACCTATTTCGGGATCGATTCATGGTTGAGGTATATTAATGCCGATAACAAGCAGGCCGTAATTTATGGAGAAGAGAGTGAAAGTATTTTGCGGAAGATGTCTTTAAAGAGCTATGAATCTCCGTATAAAATAATGATTATATGGCTGCCGGAACGCATGAACGACACTTGCTCCAATAAATTGTTGAAATTGCTGGAAGAGCCTTATCCCGGTAGTGTGTTTTTGTTAGTCAGCAATAATCCCGATAGAGTGCTGGGGACTATACGTTCGCGTTCGCAGCTTATCGAGATTCGCTCTTTGTCCACGTCGGTTATAGCCGAGGCGTTGCAACGCCGGTATGGGATAACGGAGCAGGATGCTATTTCGGTGGCCCATGTCGCAGAGGGTAATTATTTGAAGGCTTGTGAAGCTCTTCAATTGAATGAGGAGAATAAATTGTTTTTCGATTATTTTGTACAGGTCATGCGTTTGGCCTATGCTCGGAAAATAAAGGATTTGAAGATATGGAGCGAAGAAGTGGCCGATTTGGGGCGCGAACGTTTGCGTCGATTTCTTTCCTATGCCCAACGAATGATACGTGAGAATTACATCTATAATTTGCATGTTCCTGCATTAACCTATATGAATCGGGAAGAGGTCCAATTTTCTTCGCGTTTCGCTCCGTTTATTCATGAACGTAATGTACAGGCTATCATGAAACATTTGAGCGATGCCGAAAATGATGTCGGGCAGAATGCTAATGCCAAGATTGTTCTTTTCGATCTATCTATAAAACTTATTATGCTGTTGAAAAGCTGATGAGGAGTCGTGATGTGAAATGAATGTAGAAGAGTTTAGGGAATATTGTCTTTCGTTGAAGGGTGTGGAAGAGAAGATGCCTTTCGTGAATGTTGCCGACCGATATAGCCGTGATGTTTTGTGTTTCTATGTGGGCGATAAATGGTTTTGTTTTGTGAATGTTGAAGTGTTCGATTTTTGTTGTATTAAGTGCGACCCGGTGGAATCGGGCGAATTGCAGGCTCGTTATATGGGAGTAAAGCCGGGGTGGCATATGAATAAAAGGTATTGGATTAGTGTTTACTTTAATCGAGATGTTTCGGACGAGATGGTCAGGAAGTTGGTGAAGAAATCTTATGATATGGTTGTCAAGCGTTTGAATCGTAAGGAGCGGGAAAGACTATTATAGAGGGATATGTCTATTTTTTTGAAAAAACAGGTCTTTTTCTATTGAAAAAATATTATCTTTGCCGTCCCGGATAGAAAACACCGGGAAACTACCACTGGGGCTGACCGGTTTTGACAGCGGGTAGAAGTGGTGGGTAAGCATGCAGAGCGTTGTTGCCCCGCTCTATAATATCAGACAACAAAAATTTAACTGGCGAAAATAACTACGCTCTTGCTGCTTAATCGAAGTACAGTAGATTAGCTTAATCTCCGCAACAGTTGTGGAGACAAGACATCACCCGGTTGCTGTTGTTCCGAAGCGTTCCGAAACGGTGGTGCAATAATATCGGAAATAGTCAGAGGCAAGTTTCGAGCTGATGATGAAAATTTAGAAACTAAGGTGCAGATTGGTGGCTTCGGTCTTGTCTGTACCCGACAATCAAAGCGAAGATAAGCATGTAGAAAGCTCATTAGTTCCTCGTTTGGACGAGGGTTCGAATCCCTCCAGCTCCACGATATATATTGTTTTTCAATAAGTTGCTGATTAGTGGTATTAAAAGTGGCACTATCTGTTTTACTTTTAATATCTTTTTTCATAAGATTCTGAAATGGTATTGTTTGATTGTATCTTAATATTGTGAAAAATAAAAGAGCGATGGCTGGTAAAAAAGCAAACAAGAAACAGGTGCACCCACATCTTTCGGGTGTACAAAAAGCCGTAGTGTCTTTTGCTAATATGTTTGAGAAAAACCGTCGTATAAATCGAGAGGCGCAACGAGTCATTAAAAGAAAAACACCTCAAAAAGTCAGGACTTTACTTTATGGGAAAAGAGGTAGGAGGATTGAAGAGCGTTTCTTCTGTGTTGTCTGTGGAAGTTCTTATGGGGAGGGGTGGAGATATAAATTGGAGGAGGATACCTATTTGTATTTGTGTTCTCGGTGTAAAGAGGTCGTTCGGCCACAGTTGACGGTAAAAGCCATATATTCATCGAATTTCGAAGTTCAAAGAAAAAAGCATTGAGGTTAGTTATTGTAGTGGATAGCCGATAAGTTTACTATAAAAAAAGAATCCATATATGTATATGGATTCTTTTTTACATTATCCCAATTCTTATTTCACTCGTTCATAATAGGGGAGACGATCGAGGGGGACATCTATCTCTATTTTTTTCGGACCCTTGAATGTTTTTCCTTGATCGTCGCGCCATGTGCCTTTGGGAAGATTAACGGTACGATGAGTGCCTTCGGTAATCATGGGGGCTATCATATATTTGTCACCGAGCATGAACTGATCTTTGCATTCGGTGAATCCGCTATGTGGAAAACTGTATTCCATGTGGCGCAAGATAGGCTCTCCGGTCTCGGCGGCATGACGGGCACATTCATAAATGTAGTCGCCCATCGTGTGATGTAGCTGTGCGTATCGTGCACAGATTTCCATATTCTCACGATTGAGGATTCTCCACGGGGCAACTGAAAATTGCATCATGGGCATGAGGGCATGGACTTGGCATGATCGTACAATGAGTTCTTGGTTAAATTCGTCTTCTTTAATATCGAGAAAAGAGGAAAATTGCCCACCTCCGATCATATCGGGACAGGCATAGGGATAACCGAGCATACCGCAAATTGCCATGTTGGGTATAAGCATGGATACGGCATACCACGAATAGTCTTTGTCTCCTATGCGTTGCACTAATGGCAGGCCTCCGGTTTTCCAAGCGGCTCGATTCATTGAAAGGGTAGGAAAGTCCCAGTTCGGCCCATCGTTGGGAGAAAATGTTTTGGTCGGCATTCTTGTCGTAGTAGTCGTACTCTCCGTTAGCCAAGATGGCTATATCGCCTGCGTCGAATTTGAACCCGTCGATCCCGTATTTTCCCATACATTCGTTTAGGGTTTGTTTTAGTGATTCGACAGCTGCCGGATTGGTCATGTCGTAGCATGCACTATATCCGTTCCACCAATTTACAACGGCAGGTGTGCCATTTTTGTTTTTCAGGAGAAATCCTTTGGCTGCCAAGTCTCTGAATTCGGGAGAATCGGCCGATACAAAGGGTGAAATCCAAAGCATGACTTTGAATCCGAGCCGGTGCAATTCGTCTGTCATGGCACGGGCATCGGGGAATTTTTCTGCTTTAAATTCGAAGTTCCCATAATAGCGTTGCCAGTTGTCATCGATCATCAAGATTCCTTTGGGGAATCCGTTCTCGATGATGTTATGAGCGTAGTTCAGAATGTCTTCTTGATTTTGATTATACATGAGTTCTATCCATGTATTGTATTGTGGTTCTTTAAAAAAGAGAGCTGGCGGAGTTTTTCCGTTTGCCGGGAAATGTGTTTTTGAGGCATGAAGATAGGCATCGCGAAGGTTTTTCCCAGTGGTTGCCACTTGTGGGGATTCATGATCTGATTCGATAACGAGCGTGTCGTTTACCAAGCGGAAACGGAAAGGTTCGTCACTCCATACATAACGTCCTTGCGAAGATAGGAGCAGGGGAGAGGCCTCGTTGTTGAAATTGACTTTTGTCAAATCATAGAGGGGCGTATTCGATGCAAAGGGCATTTCGTTACCTATTCCCACGAAGCAGCCCCACCATTTTTCATTATCGATGGGCGCGATGTGTTTGGTGTGCGGTTGGGCTTGTAGAAGAAAAAATGAACCCAGAAGGAAAGTGAGTAATGATATTTTTTTCATGATAAAATATATTAATGTGTGCACGAATCTACAAAATTTTCATGAATCGGCAAAAGACTTTATTTCTACTCTTTATGTTTGAGGTAGGGGAGATATGGGTAGGAATAATGTCGTGGTATAAAGCGAAGTCGTGAAATATTCTTTTTAGTTTTGTTTTGTTCATTTCTTTGGTTAAAAAACAAGAGAGGTAATGCATGATTTGCAGCATCACCTCTCTTTATGTGGTTTATGTCTCTTACAGATTTTTATTTCTTGATAAATTTCATGGCTTTGTCTGTATTACCCATCGTTATTTTAACGATATAACAACCTTTCGTCAAATCGGCGACATTTACGGGGGCTTCTTCCGTAACTTTAACCAATTTGCCTGTCAAATTATATATGGCAATGGTCGCGTTTTCGTCGATACCGTTTACATAAAGTATTCCGGCTTGGTAGTAGAGCGATATAGACTTTATGCTTTCTTTGTCTATGCCTACAATCGTTCCGAATGTTATGTTATAAGTATGGTTGCTGTCTATGGCTCCTATTTCGTAGATATTGTCGCTGATTTGGTCTAACAACGATTCCCCGGTAGAAGTGGTGAATGCGTCTACCTTATAATTTTCTTCGGGGATAAAAGTCAGTTTGACAAATGTGTTGTTTAGAATTTCGGAACCACTGGCATATACATTACTTTCGTCGTCGGAGATGGTGACAGAACCATTTCCGGTAACATTGCAAGTAACTCTCCATGTCGGTATTTTCGAGAACACAGCACATATTGTCATATTATCGGAAATTGCGTCTACTGTATATATGTTTTCTGCAAGTTCGTCTATCTTTTCTTCTTCGTTCACGAGGAATGACGTTAATTCATATCCTTCGTTTACGGTTACTTTGAAAGTTAGCTTTGATCCTCGTATAATTTCGGAACCGAATGCGGTCGCTTCTTCGGCATCATTAACGAACATTTCGACGTTACCACCGGTTGCGGTCGTATTGGTTACGATTACTTTATTGGAGAATACCACTGTTACTTCTGTGTCGTCTTCGATGACAAAAGTCGTTCCGCTATTTACTTCACCGTTTACCAACACTTGCGATAATACATATCCTTCTTCCGGTTCGGCTATGACTGTCAATGCGCTGAACTGGTCTACCGCACCACTTGTTACTTCTTCATTTTTAGCATTAACTACTTTGAATGTTCCCCCTTCGGTGGGTTGAGTGATGGTGAGATTATTGGTCGGGAATGTATGACCGGCTACGATTTGTACGGTGATGAAGTCGCAGGTATAAACTTCTGCGCCCCAGTGGGGAGCACCAGTATGTACCTCGGTTGTACCTTCTACTACACCGGCGGGACAGCTACCGAATGTTCCTTTGTTTTCCAATTCGGCTTCCGAATCATTTTCGATTTTGTAATAGGCCACTAATTCTTCGGGCATATTCTCCTGGTCGTAACCGCCGCGAATGGATTCCTTTACTTCTTTTTCGGTCAATGTTTTGGTCCATACCTGAACTTCGTCCACATAGCAAGAGAATCCGCCGTTACCTACGAAGAATACACACTCGTCTTGCAATAGACCTATACCATGTCCTTCTCGTTCTCCACCTTCTACAATTGTTCCTAAATCGCCGGTTCCTAATAATTTTCCGTTTTTGTATAGTTTGATTTCTTTATTGGAATCATCGACTGTCACGGTAATAAATGCCCATTCATCAGCGGTCAAGGTTGCTTCGGTCGTTACATCGGCTATTCCCGGACAGTTACCTTTGTCTTCCCATGCACGGGCTTTCAATTTTAGGACTCCGTTTTCGAGTACAACACCAAATGTTCCTACGGCTCCATAGTAAGGTGCTTGTCCGTGTCCCATTACTTGCCCATTTGTGCTGACTGTTTTCACCCAAGCGGACATTGTGAAATTACGGGCACGATGGTCTGAACCTGTTATATTACCGTTATTCCATGAATTATTCTCTCCATTTATGTGTTCGCCTAATACTTTATCATCAAAACGGAATTGGTATTTATTATTACCACTTATTGCAGGGACTAGTACAGCTTTGGGGCCTTCGATTTGGAATGAGACTGTGACAGTCGTATTTTCGTTCACCGTGTAATTATCTCCGTTGGTGAAATCGGATCCGTTTACTTGGAGGGAGAGAATTTCATAACCGGGATCGGCAGTAGCCGTAATTGTCAATACCGTGCCTTCTTTTATACCAGTATTCTCTCCTGTGGTAAGAGGCTCGGAACCGTTCATTACGCTTAGTTGTCCATTTTCTACCAGAGTCGGTAGCGTAACCGTGTAATAAGTAATATCGGTCAAGTTGACAATGATAGTCGTGTTTTCTGTTACCGTGAAAATGTATGATCCGTTTTCTTCTGCTTCGGCTGGTTGCTCGTTAATCAGTACGGATTCTATCTTCTTGTTTTCTGGCAATGAATTGAATGTTATGGTTAATTCTGTGCCAGAGGCTATCGATTCTAAGTTCTCGATAACTTCTTCTCCTGCTGTAATTTGATAATCTACTCCTTCGTCGACGGTAATTGTTACTTTATGCATAACGATTTCGACAAATGAAACAGTAATAGTTGCATCTTCCGTTACAGTATATGTCCCACCGTTTTCAATCGGTTGACCGTTGATATTCAGGGATTCCAAACGATAATTATCGGCAGGTGTCGCCGTTATGGTTAAAGTAGTCCCCGATGCTACGGTATTTTCTCCTGCCGAAAGAGGAGTCTCGTCGTTGGTCACGCTCAGTGTCCCGTTTTGTACTTCTGTGGGTAATGTAACTGTATAACTACCAGTGATTGTACGCCCTTCGGCTAATGTGGGGGCATATTCCGTAAAAGAGGTTTGCGAGATATATCCTCCGTCGGAACTTGTTTGTCCTCCACCTAATTTAGTATATTTGGCGGTTGTAGAAGATTGGGCAGAATCGACGACTTTGTTGGAGAATTGTCCAGTTGTACCCGGAGTAACTTCGTTGAAGTCATACCATACGGTTAAACTCGACAGGTTTTGGGGATTTTCGTAGGCTTGTGCAACTTCCTGAGCCGTCAAGGCTTTGTTGAAGAATTGGAATTCATCGCAGAGACCCGAAAACCCGAATCCTCCTAAGAAAAAGATGCAGGGATCGTCTCCAAAAAGTTCCAATTGTTTGGTGTTATTTTTTGTCGTTACGAGAACTCCATCTTTGTATACACAAACATCAAAATTACTGTTATCATAGACGAGGGTGAGGTAGGTCCATTCGTTTAATGCTACTGCGGTATTCAAAGTGGAAGTTACCGTATTACTTGCACCAGAAATGATTTTAAGAGTTCCCGTTTCAGTGGTGGCTAAAATCAAACTTCCGTTATAATTTGTGTGTGCTTGGGCGCCGTGTCCCATAATCACATTTCCTTTGTTATTGCTACCGCTGTTCATGAATCGATCCATCTTCACCCAAGCTGAAATAGTGAATGATTTGCCGGTACGGTCTGTGTCCCCACCGGAGCGGTCGCCTAAAATGGTTTCGGGAATTTGCAAGCGATAGCCGTTTACATTATTTGTACTGGCCTGAGAAATAGAAAGAGCTTTGTTCTTTTCGGCATAGCTATTAAGAAAAGGCAGAAGAGTAAACAATAAAGTGAATAACATGTAGTGTTTTTTCATGATAAACAAATATTTAATTAAACAAAAAGTAATTCTGAAAATTGAATGATATGTTTTTATTTTTTCATGATATGTATATACATATTTTTGAGCATTTTTTATGCGCTATATAATATTAACCTTAAATCGAGGGTTATCCCTAGTGAAAAAGTGAATTTTTTTTATTTTTTTTGAGAAAGTAGAAAATGAATACGATAAGAATCGTGCAGGTGAGATGTTCTTAGGAGCTTTTTTATCGTGTTAAGAGAACTATTATAGACCGATTGGCGATTGTTTGGCCATGTTACCCCTCTCCCCCCTGTGTTTTACTGCGCAAAATATAGGGGCGGTTTCCTCTGGACGGAGGGGTAGAAAATACAGGGGGAGGTGATAAGAGCTTGGTCATCTCTCCCTGTGCTCATCGCAGATGAGATAGGGGGGAGTGCCCGATAGTGTTATGGGGCACGACAAGGGAGGAGTTCTAAAATATCTCCGATAATGAAAACTGAAATATCCCGTAGCATTACGGAGAACAGTGTTCGCAATAGGGGAGAGAATATACATGAACGATCCCCGTTAATTAACGACTGAGCCGTTAAAATACTTTTGGGAAGAAGAAAAATAAAAACGGAGTATCCAGTGAGGGATACTCCGTTTCAATATGCTGTCTAAAATATTTATTCAGCACTTTCGGATGCAGGAGCTGCATCTGTTGCAGGAGCTTCTGCAACGGCATTAGCTTCTTCTTCCGCTTTTGCAGCGGCTTCGGCTTCTGCCTTAGCGGCAGCCTCGGCTGCTTTTTTAGCAGCGACAACTTCGGCTTTTGCTTTGTTCTTTTCGGTTTCTTCTTCTAGACGTTTTTTAGCAGCAGCGTCTTTTGCGGCAGAAACTTTGGCTTTCTCAGCGTCAATAGCCGATTTTTTGTTCTTCAACCATGCTTCGAAGCGTTGTTCTGCAACCTCTTCGGTAAAAGCACCTTTTTTTACACCGCCCAATAAATGTTTTTTCATCAATACGCCTTCTTTGGAAAGGATATTACGTACAGTGTCGGTGGGTTGAGCACCGGTTGTCAGCCAATACAAAGCTCTTTCGAAATTCAAATTTATTGTAGCAGGATTAGTGTTCGGATTATAAGAACCTATCCTTTCAATAAACTTACCATCACGTGGTGCCCTGCTATCGGCGATTACAATTTGGTAAAATGCGTAGTCTTTGTGACCAAAGCGTTGTAATCTGATTTTTGTTGCCATTTGAAATTTTTTAATTGGTTATTATTTGCATTAGCGGCGCAAAGATAGTATTTCTTTTTGAACCGTGCAAATAGGCATGCGCCTAAATTTTTTTGAGTATGAGATTATTTCGTCTCGGATAGCAAAACGTCTTGCCATAACTCGGCATTGAATCCGACCAAGACCTGTGAGTCTGTTACGAGAAGGGGACGTTTGATTAGTTTTCCATCGGAAGCCAATAGTTCTATCAGTTCTTTTTCGGGAATTGTACTAATGCGGTTTTTCAAATTTAATTCTCTATATTTTTGTCCGCTCGTATTGAAGAATTTTTGTAAGGGTAAATTGCTGCTGGTTATCCATTCGGTTAGTTCCCCGACAGTGGGCGGTGTTTCGACGATGTGCTTCGATTCTATATCAATGTCGTGATCTTTTAGCCATTTTGCCGCTTTTTTACAAGTGCTGCACGAGGGGTATTGAAAAAATAAAATTTTCATAGGTATTTGTTTTTAGAAATAATTTTTGAATGACAAAGATAGCGAAAGGTGAGTGCAGAGGCAAACGGAAATTTTATTTCCGAATGGACTATGCCGAACCGCATCTCATCTTCGTATTTACAAATGTACAAAAAGGCATTGTTAATGCTTCTTTTTTATTTTCGCTATAATAATATTATAGTTTATCTTTGCCATACTATCACTTTTTATAAGTTAAAAATAAAAAATGGCTTATACCCCGACAAAGTTAGTTGGGATATTGTTTTGGCTCTCGATGTGTGATTTTAGATGAACTGCTTTTAATAACTGTGCTATATTATGAAACCTTTGTATCAAGAACTTCCTTTTGCCGTCGATAATTATATCAATTTCTATCGGGAAGATTTGCCCCATTTTATCGTGCCGTGGCATTATCACCCCGAAATAGAAATCATGTGTATTGAAAAAGGGTGGGGCACTCGTTTTGTAGGTGATCATATCGGAGGATATGAAGAGGGCGATGTTTGTATGATGGGTCCTCAGTTGCCGCATGAGTGGAGAAACGATAAAGAATTTTTCGACTCGGATTCTGGTTTAAGGGCGACTTGTCATTGTGTTTATTTTCGTAAAGAGTTGTTTGAGGGTATATTGATACGATTGCCTGAGATGGCAAATATTCGTGAGTTAATAGAACGTTCGAGGCGGGGAATAAAATTTACCGGTGAATCGCGTGAACGGATCGCTCGATATATTCGACGCACGTTTAATCAAAATGGAATCGAGCGAGTAACTAATTTGCTCACACTTTTGGAAATGATGGCAGAAGCCGACGAATATGAAATTTTAGCGAGCGTAGGTTTTACCCAGTCGGTCAATTCTTCGGATTTTGAGCGATTCAATAAAGTTTATCGTTTTTTGGTGAAAAATTTTAATAAGCCGATTAAACTTGAAGAGGTGGCTGCTGTTGCCGGACTAACTCCTACTGCTTTTTGTCGATATTTTAAGGAACGTACGAAAAAGACTTTTGTACAGTATTTGAATGATATGCGTATAGGGCATGCCAAGAAATTTTTGATAGAAGGCAAAATGAAAATTTCGACTTTGAGTATGGAGGTCGGATTTAATAATTTGTCGAATTTTATAGAGCAGTTTAAGAAGTCAACCAACATGCTTCCTTCTGAATACCAAGAAAAATATGGGGTGAAAATTGTTTGGTTATTCCTGAATATACATTTGCTGCTAGGATGAATACAACAATTTTGGAATTGTCTCAAGAGCATACAAAATATGAATGGG
>ENA-OROK01003436-OROK01003436.1-human-gut-metagenome-genome-assembly--contig:-NODE-3436-length-12473-cov-4.102351_pt1 | contig 12473 bp, 9 predicted proteins | sample MGYA00242127_ERZ509046 | MGnify/ENA primary metagenome ERZ509046 (study PRJEB26280, sample SAMEA2338728) | human gut metagenome | biome: human gut; feature: human-associated habitat; material: faeces... | reverse complement strand
CTTATACTCTAAGTCAGACTGGAAAGAGCTTTCACATAATGAGAAGAAGAAGATATTTAAGAATTTCATATACTGGACACAGTCTACAAGCAGTGTTAAGCTTGGGATTACGACTGATACAGGAGTAACCAAGTCAATGAATTACTTTACATCTGATTACAGCTATTACAGTAACCAGCATGATTTCAGTGTGAATATGGGCTATTCGGAAGAAAATGTTACATCAGTTACAGTGACTTTCCAGAAGATTGGTGTGTATTCTTATGATGATATACAGATTGTATGCCAGCCAATGGACAGTTACACTGACGAGATTAATACACTTAAAGAAAATGTATTAAAAGATGTAGAGCTTGGAAATAATAAGGTTACAGGACAGATAACACTTGACCGTAATAAATATCTGTGTCTTACAATCCCTTATTCAAAGGGCTGGAAGGTATATGTAGACGGAGAAAGACAAAAGCTATATAATGCTAATGGTCAGTATATGGCTGTATATCTTACGAGTGGAACGCATAATGTAACACTTAAGTATTCTACGCCGCTTCTTAAAGAGGGAGCGTTGGTGTCACTTGCAGGTGTGGCCATCTTTGCCATGCAGCTTGTAATTAATAAGAGAAAGAAGAGGGAGTAATAATGTACAGAGAAGTTGCGAAACTTATTATATATGGTAATCATGAGGACACTATTCTTATGAAAATGTCCGATATTTTCAAAAAATTTGACAGGGATGAGGAGACTCCTGACAAGCTTATAAGTGATATATATGAGCAGATTAAGAGAATATTGGAGGTTGCCACAGATTATGGCTTTGATAAGAATTTATGGCATAATTACCTTACATTCTATCTTATAACTAATGAGAATCCATTCAGCCTTACATGTGAAAAGGTAGGTGCTAATGATGGAAGTGTTAATGAATTTGCTAAAAACGACTTCAAGGTGTTTATGAATCTGTTTAATTATGATTTCAGACCTATTGAGGCTGCACTTGGAATTAACTGTTTTTCACTTATATCTGATTACAAGGCAATTGTTAAGAAAGAGCTTATGTACAATAAGAATGTAAGTGAGAAGGTACAGGCTTTAAGCCTTAAGCTTGAGACAGCAAAGGACGAGAATGAGTTCTTTAATTATGTTACTGATTTCTATAAAGCATATGGTGTAGGAATGTTCGGACTTAATAAAGCATTCAGAGTAATAGGCGGTGATAATGGCGTTACATTTACACCAATTAACAATATGGATAAGGTTATGTTAGATGACCTTATAGGTTATGAAATCCAGAAGAAGAAGCTTGTTGAGAATACAGAGGCCTTTGTTCAGGGAAGAAAAGCTAATAATGCGCTTCTTTTTGGTGACAGCGGAACAGGTAAGTCAACTTCTATCAAGGCTATTGTCAATGAATATTATGACCAGGGTCTTAGAATGATAGAGATATACAAACATCAGTTCAAGGATTTATCTAATGTTATAGCAAGCATTAAGAACAGAAATTACAAGTTCATAATATATATGGATGATTTATCTTTCGAGGAATTCGAGATTGAATACAAGTTCTTAAAGGCTGTAATTGAAGGCGGTGTTGAGACTAAGCCTGATAATATTCTTATCTATGCAACATCTAACAGAAGACATCTTATCAAGGAAACATGGAATGACAGAAATGATATGGAAAGCAATAACGGTCTTCACAGATCTGATACTATTGAGGAGAAGCTTTCATTAGTGAACAGATTTGGATGCCAGATAAGCTACTCTAAGCCATCACAGAAAGAATTCTTTGATATTGTTATTGGCCTTGCAAGGAAGAATAATGTTAAGATGACAGATGAAGAGCTTATGGCAGAGGCTAACAAGTGGGAACTTTCACATGGTGGAATATCAGGAAGAACAGCACAGCAGTTTATCAATTACTGTCTTGGGGGTAGAGAATGATTTCATACATTAAAGGTGAGCTTGCCGAAATCCTGCCAGATGTAATCGTTGTGGAAGCCAATGGAATCGGATATAATATATATGTTCCGGGTTCAGTTCCTGGTGAGCTTCCATCAGTTGGCAGTGAGGTTAAGATATATACATATATGAATGTCAAGGAAGATGAATGCAGTCTGTTCGGATTCCTTACAAGAGATGATTTAAGCATGTTTAAAATGCTTATCTGTGTCAATGGTATTGGCCCTAAGGCAGCGCTTGGTGCATTATCTAATATCACAGCAGATGATTTAAGATTTGCAGTTCTTGCTGATGATGTGGCAGCAATCAAGGCACTTCCTGGTATCGGACCTAAGACAGCACAGAAGATTATAATTGAGCTTAAGGATAAGTTAAAGCTTGATGAAGTATTTGAATCAGCACTTTCTAAGAATAAAAAGGCAGACAATAACAGTAATGTAAGTAATGTCATGATGATAAGAAATGACGCTGTTGAGGCACTTGTATCACTTGGATATTCAAGCAAAGATGCACTTGTTGCTGTCAAGGAAGTGGAAGATATAGAGAATAAGGATTCTGAGACGGTTCTTAAGGAAGCGTTAAAGAAGCTGGCTAAATTCTAGAGCAGAATAGTATTTGAGAAATGAGGGGCTATATGGAAAAGAGGATTATATCAACACAGATAACTGAAGAAGATTATGGTATTGAGAATTCCTTAAGACCATTATCTCTCGATGACTATGTTGGACAGAATAAGGTTAAGAGTAATCTTAAAGTATATATTGAGGCAGCAAAGGAAAGAGGAGAGGCACTTGACCATGTGCTTTTCTATGGACCTCCGGGACTTGGAAAGACAACTCTGGCAGGAATTATTGCTAATGAAATGGGGGTTAATATCAAGGTTACATCCGGTCCTGCAATCGAGAAGCCGGGAGATATGGCAGCTATACTTAACAACTTGAGTGAGGGTGATATTCTCTTTGTTGATGAGATTCACAGACTTAACAGACAGGTTGAAGAAGTGTTGTATCCGGCAATGGAGGATTATAAGATTGATATTATGATCGGAAAGGGTGCAACAGCAAGGTCTATAAGACTTGATCTGCCACAGTTCACTCTGATAGGTGCAACAACAAGAGCGGGACTTTTATCAGCACCTTTAAGAGACAGATTCGGTGTTGTAAGCCATATGGAATTCTATACAGTTCCGGAGCTTGAGAAAATCATTATCCGTTCAGCCAATGTGCTTAATGTTGATATTGACTCAGACGGAGCACATGAGCTTGCAAGAAGATCCAGAGGAACACCGAGACTTGCCAACAGACTTTTAAAGAGAGTGCGAGATTTTGCACAGGTTAAATATAACGGACATATCAATAAGGATGTTGCTGATTATGCACTTAATCTGTTAGATGTTGACAGAGATGGATTGGACCGTAACGATCGTGTTATACTTACTACAATAGTTGATAAGTTTGATGGCGGACCTGTTGGTATTGAGACACTGGCAGCTTCAATAGGCGAGGATTCAGGAACGCTTGAAGATGTTTATGAGCCATATCTTATACAGAACGGGTATATTAACAGAACTCCAAGAGGAAGAGTTGCAACTAAAGCAGCTTATGATAATCTTGGCAGGCCATTCAAACAAAAATAACATAAAATATTCTAAAGAATGTGTTTTATGAGTTGAATAGTAAGTGTATTTATTATATACTTAATATGTTTATTTCTACATATATGGAGGGGACTTATGTCATCAAAGAATACAGCAGAAGTAATTCTTGGAGGTAAGGTAATCAAGCTTGGTGGATATGAAAGCGAGGAGTATCTTCAGAGAGTTGCATCATACATTAATAACAAGATAACTGAATTTAATAAAGAAGAGAGTTACAGACGAATGTCAGCAGAGCTCAGAACTGATATGATGTATCTTAATATTGCAGATGATTACTTCAAGGCTAAGAAGATGGCAGACAGTATTTCGTTAGATATTGAGAACAAGGATAAGGAAATATACGACCTTAAGCATGAGCTTATTGCAGCACAGATTAAGGCAGAAAGTTCAGCAAAAGAGATTAAGGAATTAAAGAGTGAGATTAACAAGTATCAGAAGAATATTGTCAAGTTAGAGACAGAACTGAATGACTCTAAGAAGTGATTTACATAAGATTATCTGGTATTAATAATAACGGCTGTTGCAAATGCATTTGCAGCAGCCATTTAATTTAAAGGCGGTTACAACTATGAATGTTGATAAGAGAAAAACACAGGTGGAGGTTTTAGCACCAGCAGGTTCACTTGATATTATGAAAGCTGTTGTGGCGGCAGGGGCAGATGCCATATACCTGGGAGGCAATATGTTTGGAGCAAGGGCATTTGCCAATAATTTTAATGATGAAGAGCTTATCTGTGCTATTGAATATGCACATTTATTCGGTAGAAAGGTTTATCTGACAGTTAATACTCTTCTTAAGTCAAGAGAGATAGAGAACAGTCTTATAGAATATCTTATACCATTCTATGAGGCAGGTCTTGATGCAGTGATTGTACAGGATATGGGTGTGTTTAACCTTATAAGAAAACATTTTCCTGATATGGATATACATGCAAGCACACAGATGACACAGACCGGAGTGTATGGCAGCAGGCTTTTAAAGGAACTTGGTGCAACAAGAATAGTCACTTCAAGAGAGATGAATCTGCAGGAAATAAAGCAGCTTCATGAGAGATTAGATGTGGAGATAGAAAGCTTTGTGCATGGAGCATTATGTTACTGTTATTCGGGACAATGCCTGCTTTCAAGCTTTAACGGAGGAAGAAGCGGCAACAGGGGAAGGTGTGCCCAGCCGTGCAGGATGCCTTATGATGTGTATGATAACGGCGAAAAGATTAATAACAGAAACAACAGTTACGCATTAAGCCCTAAGGATATGTGTGCATTACAGATACTTCCTGATGTTATAGAAAGTGGAGTGTATTCTCTGAAAATTGAAGGCCGTATGAAGCGGCCCGAATACGTCGCCATCGTCACGCGCGCCTACCGCACGGTCTTAAACGGCGGCAAGCTGACGCAGGCCGATCTGCAGGAACTCGAAACCGCATTTTCCCGTCAGGGCTTCACCGACGGCTATTTCAAGGGTCAGACCGGCAGCGATATGTTCGGCCGCCGGCAGGAGAGCGAGGACACAGCCGACCTGTTCGCCTCTGCCCGCGCCACCTATGAGCAGGGCGAGACGCAGCGCATCGGCGTGCGCTTTTACGCCATGATCCACCGCGGACAGCCCGCGCGGCTTGCCGTAGAAGACCCGGACGGCAATCTCTGCCGGACCTACGGCCCCGTGCCGGAACAGGCCGTCTACCGCTCACTCACAGCGCAGGATCTGGAACAGCAGCTGAAAAAAACCGGCGGAACGCCGTACCTCTGTACCAGTGTCCGCTCGTCGCTGGATCCCGATCTGATGCTTCCGGCCTCCGCCATCAACGCCATGCGGCGTGACGTGATCGCCGAACTCACCGCGAAGCGCGGCCGCGCCGAAAAGCCGCACCTGAACGCCTATGACGAGCCGCCGCGCTACGATGGCATCTCCGGCGAACCGCAGCTGACCGTGGCCGTCCGCACGGCCGACCAGATTACATCCCGTATGCTCTCCATGAAGCCGACGGTGCTCTATGTCCCGCTGTCCGAACTGGTCGAGCACCCGGAGTTGCGGCAGCGCGTGGGCGTTGAGACGCAGCTTGCGGCCATTCTGCCGCGCGTGATCTGGAGCGGCGAACTCGTTCCCATCGCGCGGCAGCTGCGCACGGTCTACGATATGGGCGTGCGGCAGGTTCTGGCCGGAAATCTCGGACAGCTGCACATCGCCCGCGCGGCGGGCTTCGCCGTCCGGGGCGATTTCGGCCTCAATATCGTCAATTCCCGCGCCATGCGCTATCTGCGCGAGCAGGGGCTTGATTCGCAGCTTCTGTCGTTTGAACTGACGCTGCCGCAGATCCGCGATATCTCCAAGGCCGTCCCGGCGGAGGTTCTGATCTACGGGCGGCTGCCGCTGATGCTGATGGAAAACTGCGTCATTAAAAACCGCACCGGCACCTGTACCTGTCAGACCGGCACGGTTCGGCTGGTTGATCGCGTGGGTGAGGAATTTCCCATCGTCAAAGACCCCGGCACTTGCCGCAATGTGCTGCTGAACGGCAAAAAGCTGTATCTGCTCGATAAAAAGGATGCGTTCCGGGGTATGGGCCTGTGGGCGCTGCGGCTGCAGTTTACAACGGAAAACCCCAGCGAGATCGACAAGGTGCTGATGGACTATCAGGGCCGGGCCGTCTTCGACGCTGGAAGCTATACGCGCGGACTGTATTCGCGCGGCGTGGAATAAGCAAAAAAAGAAGGAACTCCTTATGATCATCCTTGCATCGCAATCTCCCCGCAGGCAGGAACTGATGAAGCTTACCGGCCTGCCGTTTACCGTCCGTGTGGCAGATGTGGACGAGACGATGGACAAGTCGCTTCCTGTCCAGCAGGAGGTCACGCGCGTCAGCCGTCTGAAAGCGCAGACCATCGCCGCCGGCGCATCTGCGGACGATATCGTCATTGCTGCCGATACCATCGTGGTCATCGACGGCCGCGAACTGGGAAAACCCCGCTCGGAGCAGGAAGCACTGGACATGCTCCGCCTGCTCTCCGGCAGGACGCACGAGGTCGTGACCGTTCTGTCCGTATGCAAAGGCCCTCGCATCGAATCCGAAGCCGTCGTGACGAAGGTAACATTCCGCACGCTCTGTGACGAGGAACTCCGCGCCTACATCAAAACCGGTGAACCCATGGACAAGGCCGGCAGCTACGGCATTCAGGGCTACGGAGCCATGTTCGTCAAATGCATCGAGGGCGATTATTTCTCCGTCATGGGGCTGCCGCTGTGCCCGCTGTGCCGGATGCTGCGCGCGTTCGGCGTCAGCATTCTTGACGTGCAGGAGGCGCAGGCATGAAGAAAAAATTCTGGACAGGCCGGCTCAAGACCATTCTGATCGTTGCGCTCATCGTCGCCATCTGCGCAGCCGTGACGCTTGCCATCACGAGTGGAACAAGCGCGATCGAAAATGTGGTCGGGACGATTCTGTCTCCCATCCGCGCGGGCGTCGCGTCCATCGACCGGCTGGCCGAGCGGTATTATAATTACATGTTCCGCTATGAGACGCTTGAGGCGGAAAACGCGGAGATGGAAAAGCAGATCCTCGCCATGCAGGAGGATATCCGCGACGCCGAGCAGCTTCAGCGCGAGAACGAATGGCTCAAGGCGCTTCTGAATCTGTCAGACGAGCATGAGGATTATAAATTCCTCACGTCGTACATCATTTCCTGGGATTCTTCCGACTATAAAAGCGCCTTTACCATCGGAAAGGGCACGAACGCAGGACTGGAAGAGGGCATGTGCGCCGTGACGGAAAACGGGCAGGTCGTGGGCCTTGTGACCAAGGTCGGCACCAACTGGGCCACCGTCACGACGATTATGGACTCATCGCTTGAAATTTCCGCCTCCGTGGCCTCGTCCGGCTATACGGGCGTGGTGCAGGGCACATTCCTTGAAGATGGAACGGAAATTCTGCGCATGAACTATCTGCTGACAGACGCGATCGTCAAAAATAACGACCAGGTCGTCACGACCGGCTCGACGCTCTATCCGCGCGGCCTGCTGCTGGGATACATCACAAACGCCAGTCTCGACGAGACAGGTGTTGCGAAATACGCCACGCTCGAACCGTCCTGCGACCTGTCCAAGCTGGAGCAGATCGCAATCATTACGGAGTATAATGTGCAGTGACAGCAGGCGTGTTCGATTTTCGTGACGCACTGCGAACGCTGTGTTGTAGGGGCCGATGCCCATCTTCGGCGCTAAGAGCCGCGCAAAGCGCGGTTGCACCTCGAAACTAGCCTGCGGGCATCGCATCGGCCCGGCAGAATGCACCGTTTTTTTACGGTAGTCTTCGGCAAATTCGTAAATGCCCAACGGGCCGATGTGGGCATCGGCCCCTACAAACGAACCTCGAAAAATGCAGCTTGACGTGTATATGACCGAAAGGAGGCCCGCGCGATGCACGCGACTTATAAAAATGCGCTGATGTGGACGCTTTACGGTGTGCTGTTTCTTCTGGTCGCCGTTTTGCAGACGGTTGTGTTCGGCCGGGCACGGTTTTTCGGCGTCAAGCTGACGCTGATCCCTGTCTGCCTCGCCTGCGTCGCCATGCTGGCAGGCGCCGAGGCCGGGGCGCTTTACGGCCTTTGCTGCGGCGCCGTCTGGTGCTTTACGGGCGCAAGCGGCGGCGCGATGCACATTGTGCTGCTGACTATCTGCGGCGCGGTGATCGGCTATCTCTGCGACCGGTATCTGGTGCGGCAGCTGCTGTCCGCCGTTCTGATGAGCCTGCTGGCACTCGTATTCTGCCAGACGATTTTATTCCTGCTTCAATGCTATCTCGGCACGGTCCACATCGGCATGATTGCTGCTCTGCCGATTCAGATTGGCCTGAGTCTGCTCTCGTGCCCGCTTCTGTATCTTGGAGCCTGGGCGATCCGAAAGGTTGGTGCCAAATAAATGCAGCGAATTTCCCGCTTCCGCATGATCGTATTCATCATTGTCATTCTGGCCATGATCGGCGTGTTCAGCCTGCGGCTTTATAAGACGCAGGCTGCCGTTACAGAGGACTCCCTCGTCACGGCGGATGCCGACTCCATGACGTACCAATCGACGGTTGAGGCCGCACGCGGCAATATTCTTGACCGCAACGGCAACGTACTGGTGTCGAACCGCGCCAGCTATAACCTTGTCATCGTCAACTTTGTCTTTTTCAACGCGCCCGACCCGAACGGGAATCTGCTGAAGGTTCTGAACCTCTGCGACGAACTGGGGATCGCGTATGAATCGCACTTTCCCATCTCCTCCGAACGTCCCTACCAATACACCGATACCAACGACACTGCGTGGCAGAGTTTTTTCCGCAAGTTCCTCGCCAGCCGAAGCTATGACCTTGATATTTCCGCGCCCACACTTATGAAGCGTCTGCGCGATGAATACAAAATCCCGGACGATTGGACCCAGCAGGATGTCTACCGCGTCATTTCCGTCCGCTATGAACTAGAACTGCGCTCGGTCGATGACATCGGCCTTGAAAACTACACGCTGGCTGAGGACGTCGATGCAGAATCGCTGGCTGCCGTGATGGAGTTGGCCGTGCCGGGCGTCGTGGTCGAAAACGGCACGGTGCGCGAATACAACACGACGTATGCCGCGCATATCCTCGGCTATATTGCAGCCATGGACCCGGACGAATACGCCGAATACAAGCAGCAGGGCTATGCCATGAACGCACTCGTCGGAAAGTCCGGCGTGGAGAAGGCGTTTGAATCTTATCTGCACGGCTCGAGCGGCATCAAGAAAACGACTGTTTCCTCGACCGGCGAAATTCTGAACCGCTATTATGTGACGGAGCCTGTGCCGGGCAACAACGTCGAGTTGACCATTGATATCTCCCTGCAGGCTGTGGCCGAGCATGCACTGGAGAAGGTCATTCTCTACCTGCGGGAAAACGGCGTCGGCCGGAACAAGGAGGGCAAGGACGCCAGAGGCGGCGCGGTCGTCGTGCAGATGTGCAAGACCGGTGAAATTCTCGCCATGGCAAGCTACCCGACCTACAACCTTGCGACCTTCAATCAGGACTACACCACCCTTAACGCAGACGAGATGCGCCCGCTGTTCAACCGTGCGCTCGCGTCCTTCCCGCCCGGCTCGGTCTATAAGATGGTTACGGCCATCGCCGCCGTTGACATGGGCGGCTTTGACCCCGGCTATATCATTGAGGACAAGGGCCTTTACACCTTCTATGAGTCTTTCCAGCCCAAGTGCCACATCTGGTCGCTGGCCAATCCGCGCACGCACGGCAAGATCAATCTGATGGAAGCCATCGCCTATTCCTGCAACTATTATTTCTACGAGGTTGGCCGGCTGACCTACGATACTTACAAAAAAGAGACGGGCGAAAACCCGTTCGACGTCGTCGCCAAGGCGCTCGGCCTTGGAGAGCCGACGGGCATCGAACTGCCGGAGGACACCGGCGCGCGCGCGAATGCAGAGGAAAAGAACAAGCAGTACGCTGGCGAAGACGCAGGCTGGTTCGGCGCGGACGTTTTACAGGCCGTCATCGGCCAGAGCCTGAACAAGTTCACGCCTCTGCAGCTGGTCTGCTATACCTCGGCGCTGGCAAACAAGGGCACGCGCTATGAAGCGACACTTTTGTCCCGCGTCGTCTCGTGGGACTATCAGGATCTGATTGAAGAATCCAAGCCCGTTGTGGCAAGCACGCTGAACATCTCCGAAAAGGCACTGGCCGCACTCGATCAGGGCATGCGTATGACCGCGACCATCGGCACGGCGGAGCAGTATCTCCGGGATTATCCCATCCCCATCGCCTGCAAGACCGGCACGGCGCAGTGGCAGGGCACGACCTCTACCGGCGCGTTCTCCGGCTCCGACCACGCCTCGTTCGTGCTCTATGCCCCGGCGGACGATCCCGAGATCGCCATCGCCGTCTATGTCGAACGCGGCTCGCAGGGCGGCAATCTGGCGAACGTCTGTATTCCCATTCTTGACGCGTACTTCTCCAGTTCTGCCAGATACGAGACTGTCACAACCGAAAATATCGCTTACTAAGAGAGGAACCGCACATGACCGACCTTTCGCATATCCGCAATTTTTCGATCATCGCCCACATTGACCATGGCAAGTCCACGCTGGCAGACCGGCTGCTGGAGGAGTGCCATTCCGTTGAAAAGCGCGAGATGGAGGATCAGATCCTCGACTCCATGGAGCTCGAGCGTGAGCGCGGCATCACCATCAAGGCGCGCGCCGTGCGTCTGGATTACCGCGCCGACGACGGCGAGACCTATGTATTGAACCTCATCGACACGCCGGGCCACGTCGATTTTAACTATGAAGTTTCCCGCAGCTTATCTGCCTGTGAGGGCGCGGTACTGGTCGTTGACGCATCACAGGGCATCGAGGCCCAGACGCTGGCAAACACCTATCTGGCGGTTGACAATGGACTGGAGGTTCTGCCCGTCGTCAACAAGATCGACCTTCCGGCGGCGCGGCCTGCCGAGGTCAAGAAGGAAATTGAGGACGTCATCGGCATCCCCGCCATGGACGCGCCTGAAATCTCCGCCAAGAACGGCATCAACATCCATTCCGTGTTGGAAATGATCGTGAAGAATGTCCCCGCGCCCACGGGCGACCGGGACGCACCTTTGCAGTGTCTGATTTTCGACAGCCAGTATGATTCTTATCGCGGCGCGATCGTGTACCTGCGCGTGGTCAACGGCACGGTCTATCCCGGCATGGATATCCGCATGATGGCCTCCGGGGCGGTTTACAAGGTCGTGGAAGTCGGATATCTGCACCCGAAGGGTATGGTTCCGGCCGAAAGCCTCGGCGCGGGCGAGGTCGGATATCTCACGGCCTCCATCAAGACCGTCTCCGATACCCGCGTGGGCGACACCATTACGGGCGTGGAAAATCCGGCGGCCGAAGCGCTTCCGGGCTACCATCAGGCGCAGCCGATGGTCTTCTCCGGCGTGTATCCGGCGGACGGCTCGAAATACGGCGATCTGCGCGACGCGCTGGAAAAGCTGAAGCTGAACGACGCTTCCATGAGTTTCACACAGGAAAACTCCATTGCGCTGGGCTTCGGCTTCCGCTGCGGTTTCCTGGGTCTTCTGCACATGGAGATCATTCTCGAGCGGCTCGAGCGCGAATATAACCTTGATCTCATCACGACGGCTCCAAACGTCGTCTATAAGATCACCAAAACAGACGGCACGCAGCTTGACGTCTATACGCCGCTCAATTATCCCGACCCCGCCGAGATTGCCGAAGCGCAGGAGCCGTATGCGAAAGCGAACCTGATTGCCCCGCCCGAATATGTCGGTGCGATCATGGACCTGTGCCAGAACCGGCGCGGCGAATTCAAAGACATGCAGTATCTCGACCCCACGCGCGTCGAGTTGCACTATTCCATGCCGCTGAATGAGATCATCTATGACTTTTTCGACGCGCTCAAGAGCCGCACACGAGGCTACGGTTCGCTGGATTATGAACTCGAGGGCTATCGCCCGTCGAAGCTTGTCAAGCTTGACATTCTCCTGAACGGTGAGATCGTTGACGCACTGAGTTTCATTCTCTTTGCCGACAACGCCTACGCAAGAGCCCGAAAGATCTGCGAGAAGCTGAAGGACAATATCCCGCGCCAGATGTTTGAGATCCCGGTGCAGGCTGCCGTCGGCGGCAAAATCATTGCCCGCGAGACGATTAAGGCACTGCGCAAGGACGTACTCGCCAAGTGCTACGGCGGCGATATCACACGCAAAAAGAAGCTGCTTGAAAAGCAGAAGGAGGGCAAAAAGCGCATGCGCACATTCGGCACGGTCGCTGTGCCGTCCGAGGCGTTCATGGCCGTCCTCAAGCTTGACGACGAATCGTAGGAGG
>ENA-OROK01003423-OROK01003423.1-human-gut-metagenome-genome-assembly--contig:-NODE-3423-length-12512-cov-2.749217_pt1 | contig 12512 bp, 6 predicted proteins | sample MGYA00242127_ERZ509046 | MGnify/ENA primary metagenome ERZ509046 (study PRJEB26280, sample SAMEA2338728) | human gut metagenome | biome: human gut; feature: human-associated habitat; material: faeces... | reverse complement strand
TCGAGGATTTCAGCCGCCCCTTCTTGTTGATTAACCGCACGATGCGCGAATTGTAGAGTCCCAGGGCCGCCGAATAGATGTTCTGCCGGTCGGGGTTGTTTCCCACGCAGAGGATTTTGGGCGAGGCCGGGTTGTTGATGTCCAGCGAGAAGTCGTTGCCCGTCATCACCCAGTAGAGCTGCGGCGAGATCATCCGCGAGAGGGGAATCTTCGCCGAGGCGATCTGTCCCTGCAGCTGGTCCTGCGCATTGCCCCGCCAGGCGTCCATGAAGGGCGAGAGGTAGTTTTCGAGTTCGGGATAGGAGGTCAGCACCGGGAAGATCTTCTCGTAGGGTTGGTTCAGAAACTCCACGGCGTGCGGGAAGGTGCAGCAGCGGCCTCCGTCGTAGATCTTCAGGTACCAGATGATCGCTGCCAGCAGGATGATCGGCGAATCGACGAAGAAGTCACCCTGCTTCTGGATCCACGTCTTGTTCAGGTTCAGCATGATGGTATAGGCCGACTCGTAGGCGTCCGAGATGTCGGTCATGAACTCCGGAGCGATGGGATTGCAGCGGTTCGAGCGGCGGGGGTCGTCGAAGTTGATGACGCAGAAGTGCGGCCGCGTCGGGTAGGCATCCAGATGGCGCAGCAGGTGGTTGTAGACCAGCAGCGACAGGTCGTCGAACTTGAAGTCGTAGATATACATCGCAAAGCCCTTCTCAATCTGCTGGCGGATGTAGCTGTTCACCACGGCGTAGGACTTGCCCGAGCCGGGAGTTCCCAGCACCATCGTCGCCCGGAAGGGGTTGATGACGTTAATCATCCCCGGCCGCCACTCGCCCCGGTAGTAGTAGCGGGTCGGAAGGTTGACCGAGTATTCGTTTTCAAGCAGACGCGCCTCCTGCTCGAAACTCTCGTTGTCGTCATTGAAGGGGTCGCGGGCAAGGGTCGTATGCAGCAGGCGGCGGATCCTCACCCCGGCGGTCAGCAGCGCAAGGTAGCCGCCCAGCAGGGTCAGCACATAGCTCCAGAAACGAAATTCCAGCCCCGCGGGAAGGCTCCGCAGCGGATCGTTGCCGAAGAGCAGGAAGAACCCGGCCAACGCCAGGAGAAGGATTTGCCGCTTCGAGGGTTTCCCGTCCCGCACGCTGCGTGTGCCGTAGCAGCCCAGCACCAAAAGGAAGAGAGCGCATAGTTTCGTGATGGATGACCAGGTGAAGAGCCCGGTCGACTGTTGAAGGTTCCAGAAGATCCGATCCACGACGGGAGCGGTCAGCGCATGGTGCGCGAACCAGTCGTAACAGAACCAGTAACTGTTCAGCCCCAGAAACACGATTCCCAGGGCCCGGGCAAACTGGACAATCTTCTCCAAGGCCCGCAAATCATCCTCCTGCTGCATACTTGTCGGTTTAAGGGCGGCAAGATAACGGAGGAACGGGGCAGGCTGTTCCTGCGGGCCGTCTGGGACCGCAGATGGCCGGCAGGGAGGGTACTCAATACCCCACTCCTACAAAAAATCCCGAACGGTCGAACGACCATCCGGGAAGAAAAAGGTTTACTTCTGACTTAACTCGACCAGCGTGCCCCGCAACGTATCGAGGAAGTGGGTCAGGCGGTTCTTACGGTTCAGGACGGCCCAGCGGCAGTTGTCCGGATTCTTGAAACTCGTATTGCAGAGCGTCTCAAACTCGCGCGTAATCTGCATGAAGGTAGCCGGGGAGTCGTCCTGCTGGCAGAAGAAGCCCACAGCCGACAAGGCGGCGATCACCTCCATCAGGTCGGAATTGGTGAATCGCTTTGAGATTTTCAGCGGCGAGTGACGCCGTTGCGTGGCAATCTCCCGGATCCCCGGGTACTTGAGCTGCAGGTAGATCATCCGCTGCTCAAAATCGACCAGCGAGAGAGCCGAGCAAGTTAAAATATATTGAACCGATTTTTGATCTTCATACACTTCATGCAATTGGTTTAAAATTTCCTTGACTCGTGCAAGTGCCTGTAAAGAATCTAGTTTCGAATGATTTTCCAATTTAGAGATTGTTTGAATTCGATCTATGAAACGTGTATATTCAAAATATAGACGGCCATCGTCTTCCTCTATGTTGTAGGTCATTGATGATCGTAGAAGGATAATAAAGGAATCTTGTTCGAGTTTTTTACAATACTTAAACATAATCGTTATTGGATGAAACTTTATACCTGCAATATCTTTGAGGTTATATAACCCCAGAATATACAGCCTGGTATTCTGCGAATTTTTGTATAGTATAAAACTGCAACAGACATCTATTCATCCGTATTTACAAGATATGAACAATAAAGCCTATGATTTCCGAAGATACAATCTATCGGTGTCATAGGCTTTTCAATATCATATGCTTCAAATCCCCGGTGGAGAATCTTCTGCAGATCTGAATACATCCATCAAATCCGATAGTCGTGCGCAAATCTCGAAAGCTGTTGATGACAGATTCTGTTTTTCTCCCGGATCTACTTCCAGATTATAAAGTTCCCTGCGCCCATTCGGATACTCGATATATTTCCACTTCCCCGAGCGCAGGGCAAGGACTTGCCCGCCTGCATTCTGCATATAAATAACATTTCCGGAGGCAGACTGCCCCAAATAGACAGATGCATCGCTCCTTGCATCATGAATCTGTCCCGAATCAAAACCGACACCGGCAAGTTCAGCAACCGTGGGATAAACATTGGCCAACGATACGGGTGTTGATTCGACACGCCTGCCCTCGATGCCGTTCGGCCAGCTTACGATAAACGGGACTTTCAGCCCACCATCATAAATTCCATACTTGTGCCCGCGAAGTCCGGCATATGGATTATGCCCGTTCAGGTTCTCCAACGCTCCATCCCGGTAACCCTCCCGGATTTGGGGACCATTGTCGCTGGAGACGATCAGAATCGTATTGTCGAATACCCCCGCTTCTTTCAGAGCCCGGACGACCCGTCCTACGGCATAATCGAACTGGGCTACGACATCCCCGTAGACACCGCATTGCGAAATGCCCTCAAATCGGGGGTTGACCACCCGGGGCTCATGGGCATCGTGTGTGGCAAAGTAGAGAAAAAAAGGTTCAGATGCGTGTTCTTCGACGTACCGGACCGCTCTTTCGGTCATCACATCGACAATCGTTTCATCGACCCAACGCGCACGATAACCACCGGTCATCCATCCCATACGGGCAATGCCGTTCACAATGGTCATCGAATGGTTCCGTGCCAACCAGGGCAGTTTCTGCATCTGCGGATTCTCCAGTCCCGTCGGATCATCACCAACCTTCCGTTCATAATCGACCTCAATCGGAGCATCCCCCGCAGAAACGTCGTGGTTGTAGACGCGGCCGTTCTCCACATAGACACACGGAACCCGATCTACGGTCCCGGGTATGATAAACGAATAATCGAAACCGATATCATTCGGCGAGGGCGATATATGCCCGTTCCAATCCAGACGGCCGTCCCCGAGGCCCAAATGCCATTTGCCTATTACCCCCGTGGCATACCCAGCCTCCCGGAGGTGCGAGGCCAGGTTCTCCGGCGGGACAATCAACGGGGCATCACCCGGCAAGATCTGATATCCGTCACGGAAAGCGTAGCGACCCGTAAGCATGGCATACCTCGTCGGCGTTGAGGTCGAAGCCGCGGCATACCCGTTTACGAAATTCACCCCCTCACGGGCCAACGCATCGATATGGGGTGTGTAGGTCTTGATGGCTCCATTGGAGCCGATATCGCCCCACGCCACATCATCTGCCAATATGATAACCACGTTGGGGCGTGTGGCGGGGTGCTGCAGCGCGGGTGCGGCCGGCTTCTCGCCTCGAACCGCCAAAACCGGAGCTATTGCCAGGAGAGCACCGCTTCCGATCCGTAAAAAATCACTTTTCATAGTTGTCTGCATCTAAAAACCATTCAAGAATCGCATCGGCAACCACGCGGTGCCCTTTCTCGTTCGGATGGTTGTTCTGACTCATGTAATGCTTGAGATCCACACCGTCCAGGGCCATCTGTCGGAAAATCGAATAAGAGTCGACCAACCCGACATGGTAAGTCTCGGCCAGCGACCGCACCATTTGGGCATGGCGGGCCAGCAGCGTCTCCGGATCACGGATATCTTCCTTCAGGTCGGGGGTCGGGGTCAGAAGAATCACCTTGATGCCCCGGGCCAGCGCCTTGCGGATCATCCGGGACCAGTTGCTGCGAGCCTCCTCCAGCGATAGCCGCCGGTCATTGAGCGAGTAATCGATGAACAAGACATCCGGACGATGATTCAGCACCGTTTTCGTGAAACGCCGGGATCCTGCTTGCGAATTTTCACCTCCGATCGATGTGACGATGCAGTTTAGCACACAATAGGGATACCTGTCTTTCAACGATTTCAGGGTATAAAACGGATATGAATCAAAGGTGCGGACACCAATGCGGCTCGTATAATATCCGGTCGGGACGCTGTGTCCGTGAAACACCAGATTCTGGGTTCGGTTGTTCGGCCATTGCTTGTGCATCTCCACAAGCACATCCGACAGATAGGTACGTTTGTCGGCAATCTGGGAAAAAGCCTTCGTGCTCATAGTCAGGAGCAGGAGCAGGCACAAAAGACTGGCTTTCGTACCGGAGAGGGATTTAGCATGCATCATACGCTTCATTACCAATAATTCTTATAATCATATATAACACCTTCCAGTTTCAATCGTGCCAGTTGAATCATGTTGTTTACGGAAGCATCGTTTTTATACAACCGTTCAGCCCGGTGAATGGCCTGAATGAGCCGCTCGGCACTGGAATGATTCATCTCCAGCAGCGCACATATGGCAAGGATGGCCAACTGTTCATTGCCATTCAAAAGCAATTCCTCGTATTCGCGTCCAATTGTTTCGTTCCAGCCGTTATTCAACACGGCAGCCGCATACCAGACTTTTGCCGGAGGATAAGTAATCCGTTTCATGAGATCTTCCGGGGCGAAATCGACCTGAGCCAACCCGTTCCCTGCGGAAAAAAGACCGATGGCAGCCCAATACTGCACAAAATCATTTTCATCCGTTACCCGTTTCAGCAAACGAGGTATGGCGCAATCTCCTTCCCCAGACAAATAGGCTGTTTCAACAATTCTGCGATTGGGGAAGGAACTTCTCCTTTTTACGAAATCATACGCCATGAATCCCTCCTGCGACAAGGTATACTCGGGGATAAGGTTCGCATCCGGAGTCTGCAACAAATGGTTTCGCAGCACCCTCCGATAATGTTTCAGGAGCGACGCATACCTAGGATTCTCGGCCAGGTTGACCGTTTCCCACTTGTCGTTCTTCAGATCGTACAGGTATTCGACCGACCGGGGCTCCATAATTGCAGCTTGAAGTTCATTCATCTCTCCCCGGACATAATCGGCCCGCATCAATCTTTGGATCTCCGAAACATCAAAATAATTGATCCAGCGAACGAACGGCTGATAGGGTGTAAAGACCCGCGTATACATGTAATCACCATCCGTCACCGAGCGCGAAAACTCTACATTGCCATCGATTCCGTCACATGCGCCAAAGACATAGCGCCGCTTTCGCTGTTCCCGCTGTCCGGTGATCGTGAAGCCCTCCATATGCTCGGGGAGCGGCACTCCGGCCAGCGAAAGGACCGTCGCCGCCATATCCTCGAAGCCGACGAGCATGTCTGTCGTCGATCCTTCCTCCCATGAAGGAAACAGGTCCCGGTACATCTCGGGGACATAGAGGATAAACGGCACGCGGTATCCCATTCCCAGTGCACTGCCCTTGCCGCGCGGTATACCCTCGCCATGATCCGAGAAACAGAAGACAATTGTGCTGTCCAGCAAGTGATCCTCTTCCAGTTGGTGAAGAATCTCTCCAAACTGTTGATCGGTCCGCGATATGGAGTTATATACCCGGGAGACGCACCGCCGCATCTTCTCAGACGCCACATAAAAGGGTGGCATCTCGAAATCGGCCTGCTCATCGGTCCGGAGTGAATCCGGCAAGCAGGCAAGAACCTGACGTTCGTACACCGGCCAAGGATTGGTCATCGTCCGCGATTGATGGGAATGAATGCTGTTGAACACGGCAAAAAAGGGTTGTCCCGGCTTCCGGCCCCGCCAGTGAGCTCTACCGCTCGACTCGCACCACGATTCGCGGATCATCTCCCCGGCTCGGGCGTTGTTGTAATCGGTCTTGCTGTTGTTGGTCGTATAGTATCCTTTGTCGCGCAGATATTTGGGAAAGCCGGTCAGGAAATCCGGCACCCGATACATGGAGCGATGATTGCCCGTTCCGTATCGCCCCGGCTTGCATCCCGTAATCAGACAGAACCTGCTGGGCGATGAAACCGTGCCGGTCGAGAAGGCATTCATGAACCGTACACCCCGGGATGCCAGCGAATCCATCACCGGAGTTTTGGCCTCGGCATTTCCATAGCATCCGATAAATTGCGGCGAGGTATCTTCGTAGGTTAACCATACGATATTGGGCAGAGGCCGCAAAGCATCCTGCGGCTGGGCATAGCCGCTTAAGCCCAGGGGCAATAGGGAGAAAACAAAAGCTGTTCTCATGATTTCCTCATTCCTTTTAGATTCCAAACCCTTTCACGTACCGGCATCTTCAACAATCAATAAATATCCGAAGCCGATCCGCGGCGGGAGTCCTGCTTCCCGCCCATGAACGAGCGCAGGAGTTCCGGGTTCTCGATACGCGGAGGATCGAACTCGTCCGACTGCATGTAACGCAGCAGCGAACGGCGCAATTGGCGGGCGGCGGGGCGATGGTCGAGATCCGCAACAACGCCGAGGACTGCCTGATCATGCGTCAGATCGCACGAGGCGATGATGAGCCGACCTTTGCCCACCCGGCCTTCGCAGATCATGGCCAGACGGCGGTTGTTCGTAAAGTTGTCGATCACCTCCACGATCGGCGCTCCGCCACGCAGCGAGTCCACGACCATCGTCCGGGAATTGACGCACAGGTCCCACCATTGCCAGTCCGTATGGCCGTCGTTCGGAAACGAGGCCAGAGCCGGATGCTTCGGGTCACACAGCAGTCCCATCGTCCCGGCCTGCTTGGGGAAGTGCACGGGGCTCCAGAAGACCGGAACGAACTTGCCCGACACTCCGTGCATGCGACGCCAGTCGGGCAGCAGCAATACGTCCCTGCCCTGCTCCAGTTCGGCAAGAGCACGGTCGACTGACTCCGTGATCCGGATATTGCCATCGACGGGCTCCTCCGCCGTTGCCGACGGATAGACCCACAGGTTCCAGTGATTGCGATAAGGAGTATCTTCGATCGAAACGGCAAGCGTCAGTTTGCGGGCCTCTTCCCCGGCGGGAAGGTCGACCTCGAGATGCTGCACATCGGCATTATAGCCCTGCCCAATATCCGCTTCGAAACCTCCGGATGCCACTTCGCGACCGGTAGCGGATTCCCGCAGACTCCAGCACAGCGTTGCATCTGTCAGCTGTTCGGACGAGAAATTGCTGACGTCCAGATCGGCCGTGAAGCGTTCACCCCAGACATAGGTAGCCTTGGGATAGCGAACCAGCGGAACCACCGGAGCACAAAATTCCCGGAACTCTTCAGCCTTGAGAATTTCCTTGCTCTCCCAGAAGGCATCGAGCAGGCCCACCAAGGCCGTACCCTGCCCCGGAAAATCATGCAGGTCGAGCAGCTGGAAACCGCTGATACCGGGCGTTTTCAACGCCCGCTCGATCTCCTCCTTGTACAGCAGCGCTGCCAGTTGTCCCGAAGCCCGGGTATAATCTGCTGCTTTGTCGAGAAGCCCCTTGCGCTTCAGATCCTCGCGAACGGCTTCGAAATTGAGCGGGCGGAGCACGCCGGTGTACTTTTCGATCTCGGCCAGATTCGGATAGACCGAATACTGTCCGATCTCATGCGTAATCAACGGCACGTCAACCCCTTCGAGCGCCGATCGATAATCCCGATCAAACTGCGGAGGCTGCTCCTCGAAGACACCTTGTCCGCGGACCCAACCCTTACGGGTCCACTGCGTGATGAAAAAGTCGTCGCCCGCCATCGGTGCCGTTCCGTATCCCTTTTCGAAGGTGAAGGTCGTTGTCGTATAGAGCCGGCGGTTGTCGGCAGCCTTCAGGCGTTTCATCAGGTTGTTGAGCAGCTGCATGTCGCCCTGCAGTTCGTTACCCATGCTCATCAGGCAGAACGACGGATGGTTGCCGTAATTGCGCAGGATGCGATCGGCTTCGGCATTCAGGAAATTCACCGTCGCGGAATCCCGACCGACGTTCAGCGCCCATAACGGCAACTCGACCTGAAGGTAGAACCCCGCCGAGTCGGCCACCTCGAAAGCAGCCTCGGGCGGGCACCACGAATGGAACCGCAGATGGTTCAGTCCCCATTCGCGTGCCGTGGCAATCACCTTGCGCCATCCGGCCCGATCCAGAGGCGGCGTACCTGTCAGCGGAAAGATGCAGCACTCAAGCGTTCCCCGCAGGAAGAGCGGCTGGCCGTTGATCATCAATCGGTTTCCCTCTGCAACGATCGTGCGCAGACCGAAATCCGCCGTTGCCACATGCTCTTCGTCCCCGGTGACCAACCGGGCCTCCATCCGATAGAGTTCGGGCGAGAATTCGCTCCACTCGGAGACCGTTTCGTCCAGCGAACAGTCAAGTTCAACGGTATTGAGACCCGGGACGAGCGAAACATCGCACAACGTATCTCCAACCATGGATTTGCGTTTCGTGTCGCAGGCCCGGAGCTCTACGCGGGCATGCTGCGTGTAATCCGACTGGATTTCGAGCCGCACGACCGTACGGTGAGTCTCCGGATCGGGGAAAACGTCCATGTGACGAATATGGGACATCGGCAGGAACTCGATGGACAAATCGCCCAACATGCCGTTCCAGATGATTTGCGTGTCGTCCGTGTAGGCATGGGCCAGGTTGCGGACACTGATGTCATACTGACGGCGATTGTCCACCCGCACGGTCAACCGATGGGTTTGGCCCGGAGTCAGATAGGGGGTCAGATCGTAGCGATGAGGTGTCGTCAGCGAATTATCGACCTCCGGATCGACCTTGTAGCCATCCACCCACACGTCGCTCTTCCACAGAACACGTTCCAGATTCAGAATGGCTTGCTTATTGGCCACCGAGACCGGAATTTTCACTTCGCGTGTATAGTAAGCGGCCCCCAGATAGCTATGGCGGCGGGTCAGATGGAGCAGCTGCGGCTTGGTCAATTCGGGCTCCAGTGTACAAGGTTCTCCCAGTCCCGCCTGATCGGTCGTACCGGGAAGCCAGATCTCTGCGGGGAAGCTGCAGTTGTTCCAACCCAGCGAGTCGCCCTGGTCCAGTGAATCGAGTGCGACCTGCCACTCGCCGGCCAGCGACAGCCGGGTCGATTCTCCTCCACAGCCGGTAAATGCAAGTGTCAGCCACAGGAAAACAACCGGAACGCAACAGAATTTCTTCAACGTAGGTCTCATGAAACAGTAGTTTTATGGTGTTGGTAAAGGTTACATTGCTTATGTGAAAGACTCTTCCATGTGCCGGGAAGTGATTCCGGGCACATGGAAGAGAGACAATCGGTCAGAAACCGTTGCAGGCCATTTCGAGATGCAGTTGTACCCCCTGGTGATTCCGGTCCAAGACTGCGGCTTGCTGCAACTGTTCAACGGCAAGAGTTGCGGAGCCGAGCCCCAGATAACCCAGTCCCATCATGTAATGGCAGTGCACCCGGTTGCGCCGGTCAAGATCGTCGTCCCAGATCAGCAGGTCGGGCAGCGAGACGGCAAAGTAATCGATCTTCACATGCCGATCCATATTCTCACGGCCGTAGTCGATCAGCCGTTGGAAACGGCTCTCCGCCTCCTCGCGGTTGCCCAGCCGCAGGTGGGCCAATCCTTGATAAAAGATCTTGTCGGGCTTCTGGTCGTTGTAGTAGATGGCGTCGCACGGTTCGGAGAGACCCTCGCCGGCCAGTTCATAATACCGCTTTGCACCGGATGCATCACCCTGTGCCTCGCAGACGCGGCCCATCCAGTAATTGAAGTCGTTCTCCTGTGCACCCTGAAGTTTTCCCTCGCCCAGGTTGTGGGGATAGCAATAACATTCCCGCAGCAGTTCCGCCGCCTCGTCCAGCCGGCCTGCAGCCAATGCCTTGCGGGCCAGTGCGACCCGGGCGATCTGATATTGTGCCGGGACCTTGCCTTCGCCTCCCTCCCAGGGGTGGAACTTCCGGTTGTCGATCATCTTCCGGGCCTCTTCCGGACAATCCATCTGGTTGAGCAGTGTCACATACTCAAGATAGAGATCATCCCGGTCGAGAACCTTGTCAAACTGGGCGTCGAGCAGCGCCTTGCGTTCGGCAAAGGGGCGCTGTATCCGTTTGTAGAGTTGATCCAGCTCCATCAGGATTCGTCCGTCGCTGCGGTCCAGCGCAAAGGCGCGCTCCATCCGTTGCACGGCCTCGTCGCTTTTACCGAGTTTGTTGAACAAAATCAGAGCCAGGTTGCGTTGTACGGTCGGGAAGTGCGGATCCAGCTCCGCCGAGCGGCTCCAGCACTCAAGCGCCTTGTCGTACTGCCGTTTGTCATACCACAGATTGCCCAGGTAATAGAGCGCCCGCGCATCGGTCGGATTCATCTCGACGGCCCGTTCCAATGCGAGAATGGCTTCGAGCCGGTTCGGGAAGCAGTAGGCCGGATCGCATGCGGCCGCCGTGCGGCAGGCCTCGACATCGTCAGCGGCATATCCGAGGTAGTAGTAGACCATCGGCGAAGGGTGTTCGCAGACTTCCGTAGCCAGACGCAGCACCCCGATGCACTCCTCGCGCAGTCCGGCATTCAGATAATCGACGGCCAGCTCCTCGTAGTTGTGCGACTCGCGGCGCATGATCGAGACCAGGGCGCTGCCGATCCCGAGAGCAGCCAGCGTTCGTATAAGGCCCCGAAGTTGAACCGTTCGTCGTCGAGTGTGCAGTCGATCCATTTCAGAGCCTCCTGTGTCCGGCCCAGTTTGCGCAGCAGGGCGATCTTCAGGTGGCGGGCCAGCATGTTCGTGGCATTGCGGTTGAGCGATTTGTCGACCTCTGCGAGGGCCTCCGCAAAGTTGCCCCGCATCGTGGAGATCTGTGCCAGCGAGAAATATCCGCTGTCCTGCCAGGCTCCGTTCCAGCACGCCTTGTAGAAGCTGCGGTAGGCTTCGTCGAAACGGCCCTGATACTTCAGACTCAACCCCAGGTTGTAGAGCGGTTCGCCGTCGTATGGATTCGGGTTGCGCTCCTGTTGCCGTTTGACGGCCCGCCGGAAGTAAGGCTCGGATTCGGCAAAGCGCCCCCGGCGCAGCAGCCACAGGCCCATTGCGTTGTTGTTCCTTATGTCCGAAGGATCTCGGTGCAGGGCCTCCCGGTAGTAGGCCGTCGGATCATACGTGGCGTGTCGGTACTGTTCGAGATGCAGCCCGGCCAGATAGAGCTCCTCGCAGGTCTCGATCTGCTGCGGTTCGCGAACGGCCTGTGCCGGAGCAGGAATCTCTTCGCTGACCTTCTCATGACGCCAGCTCAACGCTTCACGGCCATCCTTGACGAGGCGGATACAGAGATCCTCCAGCCGCTCCTCGCCGATTGCGACCTGCTTGACGAGCACCTCCTCGGGCGACAGCGTATGCACACGGTCATAGAGGGTTCCGCGACTGCCCTCCAGCACCACGCGCACCTCCTGCTTCGACGTAGCGAAGACCTTGACCGTCGCCGTACCCTTCTCTGCCTCGAGATTCAGCAGCAGGTCGGCGCTGGCGTTCTTGACCACGCCCAACTCACGGTAAGGCATGAAATACTGCGTGAAGGTCTTCTCCTCGTAGGGCTGCAGCCAAGTGAAGTCCGGCTGGTTGTCGGTATAGACGCCGGTCATCAGTTCGATGTAGGGTCCGTCGGCGTCGGTCAGGTTTCGGTCCCAGGCCCGTCCGAAATCACCGCAGCCCCAGGTCCATTGCTTCTTTCCGGGGGAGAGGTGATGGTTGGCCACATGGAGCAATCCGGCCCGCGTGTCGTTCTCGTACCCGCCGACGAAATCGTATTTCGAGACTATGGCCATGTAGGAGGTCGGGACCGGAATATTCTTGTAACGTGAAATATCCGTTCCCGGGGCGTAGTTCATCTTGTAATAGACTCCCGTAGCGATCGGGAACGACGAAACGTCGCGTTTGCCGTGGTCGAATACCGCATTGACATCGGGCGGGAAGACGCTCTGATAATCGTCGTTGACCGCCACAGCCGGGTTGGCCCACCAGAGGAAGGTCTGCGGAATCTGTGTCGGATTGTAGACCCGTCCGCGGATCTCGAGCAGCACGCTGCCGGGATGGAGCGTGAAACCGGCGGCCCCGCGCTGGTGGAACATCCGTTCGCGCTCGCTTACCCAGACCGTTGCGCTGCCGTCTTCATGCTCCTCGATGGTCCAGTCGACGGGCGTGAAGGTACTCGGACGATGGTGCTGCGGCCAGTTGAACTCAATACCGCCGGACACCCACGGACCTGCAAGACCGA
>ENA-OROK01003415-OROK01003415.1-human-gut-metagenome-genome-assembly--contig:-NODE-3415-length-12525-cov-4.686688_pt1 | contig 12525 bp, 8 predicted proteins | sample MGYA00242127_ERZ509046 | MGnify/ENA primary metagenome ERZ509046 (study PRJEB26280, sample SAMEA2338728) | human gut metagenome | biome: human gut; feature: human-associated habitat; material: faeces... | reverse complement strand
CGTCCTGCGCCGTGCGAACAAGAGCAGAAGGACTCAGGATTGCCCAGGCCCCTCGATGATGTAGGAAGCGGTGCCCTGTGAGCCCGGAATGATACCGAACACGCCCTGGCGTGCAAGCGTCGCACCCTTGCGGTGAACAATCACGTCCTTGCCGAAGTGGTGCTCCACGGCGGCATAGTTGTGGGCAATGTTGATCATCGACTCAAACTCGATATCCTCCAGCGCGTCTGCCAGGACCTCCTAGATGCGCAGCATCATCAAGCGACGGTTGCAGAGGGCGAACTCAACGCAGTACTTCATCTCGTTCCAGTACGCACCAAACTCCTTGGTACCCTGCGGCAAGAAAGGCATGTGGATCTCCGGCGAGACGACAGAGTACCATTTTTCGTTGAGCGACGCAGCCAGCTTGTTGTAATAGTCTCCGACCTGCTTGCCGAGGTTTCGCGACCCAGAGTGGATCATGATCCAGAGCGTACCCTCCTCGTCCTTCTGCAGTTAGATGAAGTGGTTGCCGCCACCGAGCGTACCGACCTCATAGCGAATGGCGTCCTGGCGGCTCTTCACGACCTTCAATTGGTCGATGTCGAAGCCGTGGGCAGATACTTCTCGTCCTGCGCCTCCTCGTGGTGGTTCATACCCAGCGGAATGCGGGCACGGATGCCAGTCATGATTTGCTCGCGGATGGTCTCGGCAGAGAGGTTCTCCACCTTCCAGTTGGTCTTGACCGCGCACATTCCGCAGCCGATATCCACACCTACGGCGTTGGGCACTACCACACCGTCACAGGCAAGTACACCACCGATAGGCATACCCATGCCGGCATGTACGTCGGGCATGATGGCCAAGTGATGGTAAAGGAAGGGCAGCGTGGTAAGGTTCTCGATCTGATGCATTGCCGACTCTTCCACCTCGTTCGTTCAGATCTTTACAGGACGGTTGTTGATGATCTTTACTTCCATTTTCTTTCTGTTCTAATATTGTTATTACTGTGTGGAGCATTCGCTCGTTGTCTTTGTATGTCTGATGTTTCAGATTACGAGTGCAAAATTAGAAACAGGCTACGCAGTCTTTTTGCGCAACACAGAAAAATCAGTGAAAACGATGAAAAAGCGCATTTTTCATCTACCGCGCAAATAGGCTGCGTAGAAAATGGGAGATCAGTCGATGTCGATCAGTTGGAAATGCTTGTTGAAGGTGAATTCCATGCCGTTGGCCAGCTCCACCTCATACTCCTTCTTGCCCATCTCCAGTTTCTTGACAGACTTTCCGGGATAGTGGAGGCGCAGGTAGCTTCGGATGGGGTAGGGGATCAGCTCCGCAGGCACCGAACCGCGCTTGCAGTCGATCTCTGTCAAGTTGCCCCTTTTGTCAAACTCGAGTTTGGTGCCATTGCGCAGCACGACGTCATAGCTCTTGCCGGCTCCCGACTCCTTCTTGGCCAGCACCACCTTTTGGTGGCTGAAATGGCGCGTGATCACGGCCTGGGCCTTGGCGGGAAGCATGGCGACGGAGATGGGCTTGTCGTTGTCCACATGGGCAGAAATAGCGGAGGAGACGATGCAGCAGATGGCGATCATCAAAAATCTCATTGTTCTTTTCATAAACTTCAAATCTATTGTTTTATTATACCTATATACGGATCGTGCCGAGACACGACACACTGTTTTGGACGGCTAAGGGTCGCAATGGTTTAAGGCTGCGCTCCACCTTGACAGAAAAAAAACCACCCCCGGGGGACGGCGAGGGTGGTAATGGTCAGGTCATTGGGCTTGGCGTGTGGCAAGAAAGCGCTCCGCCTTGTGGAGGTCTTCGGGCGTGTCGATGCCGACGGTCTCGACATCGGTCAGTCCGACCTTGATCTTGTAGCCGTTTTGCAGCCAGCGCAGCTGCTCCAGGCTCTCCGCCAGTTCGAGCGACGACTGGGGCAGACGCGTGACCTCGCGCAGCACGTCGGCACGGTAGGCATAGAGGCCGATGTGCTTGAGGAAGGGGTAGGCCGCCAGCCACTCGCCCCGATCCTTGCCCCGGACGAAGGGGATGGGAGACCGGGAGAAGTAGAGGGCGAAGCCGTCGTTGTCGAGGACGATCTTGGGTGAGTTGGGATTATCTACCGCCTCGATGCTCTCGAAGCGCTTGCCAAGGGTGGCTATCTGCGTGGCGGGGTCGTCGAAGGCCTCCATCACCGTACGCAGTTGCGAGGGCTGGATGAAGGGTTCGTCGCCCTGAACATTGATGACGACGTCGGGAGATCCGCCGACCAGGTCGAGGGCCTCGCAGATGCGGTCGGTGCCGCTCTTGTGGTCGGATCGCGTCATGACGGCCTGGCCGCCAAACGCGGTGACGGCATCGTAGATGCGCTGGTCGTCGGTGGCGACATAGACGCGGTCGAGGACCGATCGTACCTGCTCATAGACGCGCTGGATGACGGGTTGGCCGCCCAGGATGGCGAGCGGCTTGCCCGGGAAGCGCGTAGAGGCGAAGCGCGCGGGGATGATGGCTATATACTCCATGGCGTGATTACTTGATGATGTGGAGCCACTTCAGCGGCTTCTTGACCAGTTCGCTGAGCTTGCTGTCCTTGTTCTTCTGCGGCAGCGCATAGTCCTCGCGAATGTCGTACTTCGTGGAGTGGACGGGGGCCTGGTCGCCACCCTGCTTGCCACGGCCGCGGCCGCGCTTGCGCGAACTCTTCTTCTTGCCCTTGGGGGCGTCGGCCTGGGACTGGGCCTGCTGACCGCCCTGCTGGCTGCCTTTCTGGCCTCCCTGCTGACCGCCTTGCTGACCGCCGCCCTCGGTGCCCTTGTCCTTGCCACGGCCACGGCCGCGGGATCTGCGTTCCTTCTGGTCCTTTCGTTCCTTTTGGTCCTTCTGGTCGCGGCTGGCGTCGCCCTGCTGCTGCGGCTGCTGATCACGGGCCTCACGAGGCTCGCGCGGCTCACGGCGCTGGCGTCCACGGCGCGGCTGCTTCTCCCTGGGCTGCTGGTCCTGGGGCTGCGCCTGCTGCTGGCCGTCCTTGGCCACGGGCTGATCGGCCTTGTCGGCCTCACGGGGCTGCGGCTTGGCGGCCTTCTCGGCACGCTGCTTGTTCTGACGGTTGCGGCTCTTCTTGTCCTTGTGGCTCTGCTGGTCGCGGGCCTCGCGCCGGCGGCTCTTCGCACTCTTGCCCTTGGCGGGGCGCGCCGACTGGCTATATTCGGGTGCCTCGCCGACGTCCTCGGGCAGGGGCACCTTCTCCACCGTCTTCTCCAGGAATTTCTCTATCTGCTGGAAGTAGTACTGGTCCTGCTCGCTGACCAGCGTGATGGCCACGCCGTCGCGGTTGGCACGGGCCGTACGGCCGATACGGTGGACGTAGTCCTCGGCGTCGCGGGGCACGTCGAAGTTGACGACCATCGCGATGTCGTCGATGTCGATGCCGCGGGAGATGATGTCGGTGGCGACGATGACGTCGAGCTGGCCGCTCTTGAACTGGAACATCATCTCGTCGCGCTCGGCCTGGTCGAGGTCGGAGTGCATCTCGCCGCAGTTGACCTTCATGCGCTTCAGCGAGGCGGCGATCTGCTTCACCTTCTGCTTGGAGCCGGAAAAGATGATGACGCGGTTGAGGTCGCCGGCCTTGAAGATGTCCTTGAGGATCGCCATCTTCTGCGTCTCGTAGCAGACGTAGGCCTTCTGTTGGATCTTCTCGGCGGGCTTGCTCACGGCGAGCTTCACCTCGACGGGATTCTTGAGCAGCGTCTTGGCCAGGTCCTCGATCTTGTCGGGCATCGTGGCCGAGAACATGATGGTCTGGACGTTCTGCGGCAACTTGCGGGCGATGGTGAGGATATCCTCGGAGAAGCCCATGTCGAGCATGCGGTCGGCCTCGTCGAGGATGAAGAAGCTCACGCGCGAGAGATCGACGTTGCCCAGCGACATGTGGGAGATGAAGCGGCCGGGGGTGGCGATGACCACGTCGGCACCGAGGGAGAGGCTCTTGAGCTCCTGGTCGTAGCGGTTGCCGTCGTTGCCGCCATAGACGGCCACGCTCGACACGCCGTCGAGATGGTAGGCGAAGCCCTGCATGGCCTGGTCGATCTGCTGGGCCAGCTCGCGCGTCGGCGACATGATGACGCAGTTGATGGCGTCGGCAGGATAGCCGCCGTCGGCCAGCTTGGAGAGGATGGGGAGCAGGTAGGCTGCCGTCTTGCCCGTGCCGGTCTGGGCGACACCCAGAATGTCGCGGCCTTCGAGGATGTGGGGGATGCAGCTTTCCTGTATGGGAGTGCACGTCTCGAACTGCATGTCGTCCAAGGCGTCGAGCACATAATCGTTCAAATCTAATTCGTCAAAATACATCTTTTCTGAAAGATAAAAATGGTGAGTGATACTACCTTGGCGCGTGCCTATAGCAGAAATAGGCTATGAAGGCAAAGATAAGGTTCGGAATCCATGCGGCCAGCACGGGGGGCGTGCCGGCATTGATGGCAAAGGTCGAGGAGACGGTCTGGAGCATGATGTAGCCGAAGCTCAGCCCCAGGCCGATACCCAGATAGAGGCCCATTCCTCCCTTTCGCTTTCGCGCCGAGAGCGAGAGTCCGATGATGGTGAGGATGAAGGAGGAGAAGGACATGGCGATGCGCTTGTGGAACTCCACCTCGTACTGCACGACATTGCCCGAACCGCGGCTCGTCTGCTTGGAGATGTAGTCGAGGAGCTCGGGCGAGGTGAAGGTCTCCTGCTGGCCCTTGGAATAGACCAGGTCGGTGGGTTCCATGAGGATGACCGTGTCCTTGACGTCGCCGGTGACGATCCGCTCGCGCAGGCCGACCAGCGTGCGCGTCTTCCAGTTGGTGGCCTTCCAGTGGTACTTCGCATCGGCGATCGTGTCGTACTGGATCTCCATGGCCGTCATGTGACTGACCAGCTTCTTGCCCTCAAACTTGTCGAGGGAGAAGCCGTAGCCGCGCTTGTAGCGGTCGTCGTAGTGCTGGATGTAGGCCACCGTGCCCTTGCCCACCTGCAGCTGGACGTTCTCCGCCGAAGTGTTCTTCTTGGAGTTGCGGTAGAGCGACTCGAAGTTTTGGCGGATGACCGTGCCGTGGGGGATGACGAAGCTGTTGAGGTAGAAGGTGACGCTGGCGATGAGCACGCACGAGATCATGTAGGGGCGCATCAGCCGCCGGAAGGAGACGCCCGAGGAGAGCATCGCGATGATCTCGGAGTTGCCGGCCAACTTCGAGGTGAAGAAGATGACGGCAATAAACACGAAGAGCGGGGAGAAGAGGTTGGAGTAGTAGGGGATGAAGTTGGCGTAGTAGTCGAAGACGATGGCACGCCAGGGCGCATGGTACTTCGTAAACTTCGAGAGGTTCTCGTTGAAGTCGAAGACCAGGGCGATGGAGATGATCAGCACGATGGAGAATATGTAGGTGCCGATAAACTTCCGGATGATGTACCAGTCGAGACGACCGAAAAGGTGCTTGGGCGACAACTTGCGCAGCACACGCGCCACCCTGGCCCCCGCCCGGCGTATCGTCTCGGGCTGGGGCATCCTGCGCCTCATCTTGTCTATGGTCTCTCCCATCTGCATGTCGAAAAATTTGTTTTTAAAGTCTGTCCTGCGAACGTAAAGGAGCCGGGCCTATATCCTCCGCCCGAGCTGGTCGATGACGGAAGACTTCCACTGGGTGAAGTCGCCCTGGAGGATGTGGGCCCTGGCGTCGGTGACGAGCCGCAGGTAGAAGGCGAGGTTGTGGATGCTGGCTATCTGCATCGCCAGCAGCTCGCCCGCCTTGAAGAGGTGGTGGAGGTAGGCCTTGGAGGTGATGCGGTCGATCTCGCAGCCCGTGGGGTCGAGGGGCGAGAAGTCGGCCTCCCACTTCTTGTTGCGCATGTTCATCGTGCCCTCGTAGGAGAAGAGCATGGCGTTGCGGCCGTTGCGCGTGGGCATCACGCAGTCGAACATATCGACACCGCGGGCGATGCCCTCCAGCAGGTTCTGGGGCGTGCCCACACCCATGAGGTAGCGCGGCTTGTCCTTGGGCAGGATGGCGTTGACGACCTCAATCATCTCGTACATCACCTCGGTGGGCTCGCCCACGGCCAGTCCGCCAATGGCATTGCCCTCGGCGCCCTTGTCGGCGACGTACTTAGCCGCCTCGCTGCGCAGGTCGGGATAGGTGCAGCCCTGGACGATGGGAAAGAGGGCCTGGGGGTAGCCGTAGAGGGGCTCGGTCTCGCGGAAACGCTTGAAGCAGCGGTCGAGCCAGCGCTGGGTAAGCCCAAGGCTGTTCTTGGCGTAGGCGTAGTCGCTCTTGCCCGGCGGACACTCGTCGAGCGCCATGATGATGTCGGCACCGATGACGCGCTCGATGTCCATCACGCGCTCGGGGGTGAAGATGTGCTTCGAACCGTCGATGTGGGATCGAAACTCGCAGCCCTCCTCCGTGAGCTTGCGGATGCCCGTGAGAGAGAAGACCTGAAAGCCGCCGGAGTCGGTGAGGATCGGGCGGTCCCAGCCGTTGAAGCGATGGAGGCCACCAGCGGCCCGGAGCACCTCGCAGCCGGGGCGGAGGTAGAGGTGGTAGGTGTTGCCCAGGATGATCTGGGCCTTCACCTGCTCCTGGAGTTCGCGGAAGTGGACTCCCTTCACGCTGCCCACCGTGCCCACGGGCATGAAGATGGGGGTGAGGATCTCGCCATGGGCCGTCTGGATGCGGCCGGCCCGCGCGTCGCTGTAGGCGTCGGTGTGCTGCAGTTCGAACGTCATTGGCCCTTCTCCTCCTTTTGATTCGTAGTCTCCTCGACGACGAGCTGGACGGGGTGGGCCACCAGTTCGTCGGTGAGGGCGAAGTCCCACACCTGCTGCACGTTCTCCACATAGTGGAAGGTGACGCCCTTGCGATAGATCTCGGGGATCTCCTCCACGTCGCGCTGATTCTCGGCACACATCACGATGTCGGTGATGCCGGCACGCTTGGCGGCGAGGATCTTCTCCTTGATGCCGCCGACGGGCAGCACCTTGCCGCGCAGCGTGATTTCGCCCGTCATGGCCGTGTTCTTGCGCACCTTGCGCTGGGTCAGCGCCGAGGCCAGGGAGGTGGCGATGGTGATGCCCGCAGAAGGGCCGTCCTTGGGCGTGGCGCCCTCCGGCACGTGGATATGGATGTTCCACTGGTCGAAGAGGCGGTAGTCAACGCCCAGGGCGTCGATATGGGCCTTGACGTACTCCAGGGCGATGACGGCGCTCTCCTTCATCACGTCGCCAAGATTGCCCGTGAGCGTCAGTTTGCCGGCCTTGCCCTTGGAGAGCGAGGTCTCGATGAAGAGGATCTCGCCGCCCACGCTGGTCCAGGCCAGGCCCGTCACCACGCCCGCGTAGTCGTTGCCCTGGTAGATGTCGCGGTAGAAGGGCGGTTTGCCCAGCAGGCCCGGCAGCATGTCGGGGGTGATCTTGTTGGAGGGCAGCTGGCCGTCGGTGGCCTGGCGGAAGGCGAGCTTGCGCAGCGCCTTGTTGATCTGCTTCTCCAGCTGGCGCACGCCGCTCTCGCGGGTGTAGTTTTCGATGACCTTCTCCAGGGAGGCCTTCGTAAACTTCAGCTTGGGCTCCACCTGGTCGAGACCCGTGTTCTCCAGTTCGCGGGGGACGAGGTGGCGCTTGGCGATCTCTATCTTCTCCTCGGTGATGTAGCCGCTAACGGGAATCACCTCCATGCGGTCCAGCAGCGGACGGGGGATGGTGTTGAGGTCGTTGGCCGTGGCGATGAAGAGCACCTTGGAGAGGTCGTAGTCGGTGTCGAGGTAGTTGTCGTGGAAGGCGTTGTTCTGCTCCGGGTCGAGCACCTCCAGGAGGGCCGACGCGGGGTCGCCATTGACGGTGTTCTGCGTCACCTTGTCGATCTCGTCGAGGATGAAGACGGGGTTGGAGGAGCCAGCCTTGAGGATGCTCTTGATGATGCGTCCGGGCATGGCGCCGATATAGGTGCGGCGGTGGCCGCGCACCTCAGCCTCGTCGTGGAGGCCGCCCAGCGAGACGCGGACGTATTTTCTGCCCATGGCCTCGGCAACGCTCTTGCCCAGCGAGGTCTTGCCGACGCCCGGAGGACCGTAGAGGCAGAGGATGGGGGACTTCAGGTCGCCACGGAGGCGGAGCACGGCCATGTACTCCAGGATGCGCTCCTTCACCTTCTCCATGCCGTAGTGGTTGCGGTCGAGGACGCGCTGCGCACGCTTCAGGTCAAGGCGGTCCTTGGTATATACGCCCCACGGCAGCGAGACGAGCGTCTGCAGGTAGTTGAGCAGGACACTGTAGTCGGGCGACTGGGGATTGATATTGTCGAGTTTGGCGAGCTCCTTGGCAAAGAGCTTGCTCACCTCATCGGGCCAGGGCTTGAGGAAGGCCTTCTTCTTGAGCTCCCTCTTGTCCTCAGACTCGCCGCTGTCGCCCAGCTCCTCGCGGATGTTCTTGATCTGCTGGTGGAGGAAGTACTCCTTCTGCTGCTCGTCGATGTCGGCGCGCGTCTTGTTCTGGATGTTCTTCTTGATGTGCAAGAACTGGGTTTCGCGGTTGAGGACCTTCAACAACTTGAACAGTCGCAGCTTCATGTTGTCCTCCTCCAGCAGCATGATCTTGTCGTAAATGTTGCTGACGATGTTGGAGGCGACGAAATTGACGATGGAGAGGTGGTTGCTGATGTTCTGCAGGGCGACCATCGCCTCGTTGGGGATGTCGTCGTTCATCTTCACATAGATCTCGACGCCCTGGCGCAGGCCTTCCACGGCCGCGGCAAACTCCTTGTCGTCTTCTGCGGGGAAGACCTCAGGGATCATCTCCGTCTCGGCGGTGAAGAAGTTGTTGGCGTCGTCGAGCGACTTGAGACGGCAGCGCGCCGAGGCGATCACGATGGCCGAATGCTCATTGTTGGATCCGGGCACCTCAAACTCCTTGACGAGCTTGGCATAGACGCCCACTTCGAAGAGGTCCTCCTGGATGGGGTAGTCCACGCTGGCGTCTTTCTGCGCGAAGACGGCAAAGGTCTGGTCGGGATGATCGCGGAGGTAATCCAGCAGCTTCAAACTCGGCTGGCGCCCAATGAGAATCGGGGTCATGACGCCGGGGAAGGGGATCAGATTGCGGGTGATGAGGACGGGGATGGGACCATCCACGGAACCGACCTCCTTGGCCAGCGCCGAGGGGTCGCCGTCGTAGTCCGACAACATCATCCGTATCGTTGTATTTTGCTTCATTATCTTATTGTCTTCTGTGTTTTGGCGTGCAAAGGTACAAAGAAAATTCCTATTTCATGGAAAAATCCGTGCGAAACCTTGACTTTGCCCGCACAATGCGGCATTAGGTTGGCCGCAAGGCAGGCAATGGGGTGGCTGCAAGCGCGGGCGACAGGCTGGCCGCGCGCGCGACAGAATCCACAAGGCAGGCGATGGGCTCAGTCTAAAGTCTGATCACCTGCTTCACGCCCTTGACCGTGCGCAGCTTCTTGATCAGCAGGTTGAGCTTCGACTTGTCGTCGAGCTGCACGACAAGATTGCCCGAGAACAGGCCGTCATGGGAGTCGATATTGATGGATCGCATCACGATCTTCTCGTCCTTGCTGATGATGTTGGTGATGTTGCTGACGATGCCGATGTCGTCGTTGCCGATGACGCGCAGCGTGATGTCGTAGTGGGAACTGCCCTTGCCGCTCCACTGCGCACGGACGATGCGGTAGCCGAAGCGGCGCTGCATCTCGGCGGCGTTGGGGCAGTCGGCACGGTGGATCTTGATGCCGCCATTGACGGTGACGAAGCCAAACACCTTGTCGCCATAGATGGGGTGGCAGCAGCGGGCGAGCGAGAAGTCGATGCCCTTGAGGCTCTTGTCGATGATGAGCACGTCGTCGTTCTTCTTGGCCTCGGTGGTGGCGGGGTGGGCATACTCGAAGTTTTCCGCGCTCTCAGCCTCGCGCTCCTTGACCTGGCTCTGGTCGACCAGGGCCTGGTATTCGTCGAGGACGCGGGTGGGGTCGAGGCGGCCTTCGGCGATCTGGTGGTAGAAGTCGCTCTGCTCCTTGAAGCCCATCTTGCGGATGAGGTGGGCGACGGTGGCCTCGTCGTAGTCGAGCTTCTTGTTCTTGAGGCGGCGCTCCAGCAGCTCCTTGGCGTAGAGGCCCTGCTTCTGACGTGTCTCCTTGAGCGAGAGGCGCAGCTTGGCGCGGGCACGGGAGGTGACGAGGATGCGCAGCCACTCCGGCTTCGGGGTCTGGTTGCTGGCCGTCAGGATCTCGACCGTGTCGCCACTGTGGAGGGGCGTGCGGAAGGAGACATTCTTGCCGTTGACCTTGCCGCCGACGCAGGTGTCGCCGACGCGCGAGTGGATATGGTAGGCGAAGTCGAGCACGGTGGCTCCCTTGGGAAACTTCAGCAGGTCGCCCTTCGGGGTGAAGGCATAGACCTCGTCCTCGTAGAGGTCGAGCTTGAACTGGTCCATCACCTCCAGGTTGTCGCCTGCCTCCAGGGCGGTGCGGATCGAGGCGAGCCACTCCTCCATGCCGCCACCGTCGGCCTTCACGCCCTTGTAGCGCCAATGGGCGGCGAGGCCGTGCTCGGCCACCTCGTCCATGCGCTCGGTGCGGATCTGCACCTCCACCCACTTCTGCTCAGGACCGAGCACGGTGATGTGGAGACACTCGTAGCCATTGGACTTCGGCACGCTGATCCAGTCGCGCAGGCGCTTCGGGTTGGGCTGGTACATGTCGGTGACGATGGAGTAGGCCTGCCAACACTGCATCTTCTCCTTCTCCAGCGGGGAGTCGAGGATGATGCGGATGGCAAAGAGGTCGTAGATGCCATCGACGCCACACTTCTGCTTCTTCATCTTCTGCCAAATGGAGTGGATCGACTTGGTGCGGCCCTTGATATGAAATTTGAGTCCGGCCTCGGTGAGGTGCTTGCTCACCGGACCGATGAAGCGCTCGATGTAGGCGTCGCGGGAGCGCTTCGTGGCGTTGAGTTTCTCCTTGATCAGATAGTAGGCGTCGTGCTCGAGATACTTCAGCGAGAGGTCCTCCAGCTCGCTCTTGAGCTGGTAGAGGCCCAGTTTGTGGGCCAAGGGGGCGTAGAGGTAACTGGCCTCCTCGGCCACCTCGTGCTGCGCCTCCTTGTTGGGTGTGTCGCGTATCTGGCGCATCAGGCAGACGCGGTCGGCGATCATGATGAGCACCACGCGCATGTCCTCGGCGAAGGAGAGGAGCAGGTTGCGGAAGTTCTCGCTCTCCACAATGGGAGTCTTGCTGTAGAGCTCCTGGACGCGGACGAGGCCCTGGAGGATCGTCGCCACGCCCTCGCCGAAGTCCTTGCGCGCCAGCGTCGTGTCATAGTGGCCGCGAAGCACGCTCTCGTAGAGCATGATGGCCAGCAGACTGTCACGGCGCAGGCCGATGTCGCCGACGGCCACCTTCGCCGTCATCAAAGCCTTGAGGACGGGATTGAGGCCGAAACGGTCGCGCTCGATGTGGCGAGCCTCGATCTCAGAATGGATATGGGTGCGCAGACGCTCCACGTCAGTACCGGTCAGGGTGTCGTTGAGCATCTCGTGAATCTCCTTAGTAAGTGCCTCGCAGGCGTGCTTTTCTTCCTCGGTGAAAACGAATTTTTTTTCCATTGGCTGACGTTGCTTTGATGAATGATGCTACAAAGCTACGAAATTTCATCTGAATATTTCCCGATTTAAGAAAAAGTAAGTATATTTGTGCATTGGTTAGAGGACAACAAATAGACCACCTTATTTATAATATTAATATCGCAAAAGGATATGCTGACACAACAAGACTTGCAACAGATTGCTGCCAAGGGCATTGCCGAAGAGCAGCTGCAGAAGCAGATGGATGATTTCAAGCGCGGATTCCCCTTTCTGAGGCTCGACTCCGCAGCCACCGTGGGTCATGGCATCCTGGCACCGACGGACGCCGAGCGCGAGGAGTACATCCGCCAGTGGGACGCCTACAAGGCCGGGAAGCACCGGGTGACGAAGTTTGTACCCGCCTCGGGGGCTGCCAGCCGCATGTTCAAGAATTTGTTCGCCTTCCTCGACGCCGACTACGACGCCCCGCAGACGAGTTTCGAACACGAGTTTTTCGACCACATCCACCAGTTTGCCTTCTTCTCCGAGCTCGACGCTGCCTGCCTGAAGAATGAGGGCAAGGGAATCGACGACCTGCTGGCCGCAGGAGGACACAAGGCCGTCGTGGCCAACCTGCTGGAGGAGCGCGGCCTCAACTACGGCCAACTGCCGAAGGGCTTGCTCCGCTTCCACCGCTATGAGGACGGGGCGCGCACGGCCATGGAAGAGCACCTCGTGGAGGGCGCACGCTACGCCAGCACCAACGGCGAGGCCCACATCCACTTCACCGTCTCGCACGAGCACCTGACTTTGTTCAAGGCGGAGGTGGAGAAGCGGGTAGGGAAGTATGCGGAGAAGTACCAGGTGCGCTACGACATCTCCTTCTCGGAGCAGAAACCGAGCACGGACACCGTGGCGGCCAATCCCGA